>Ga0194132_10001086_pt1 | contig 55314 bp, 48 predicted proteins | sample TA2KigOf80mmetaG_FD_148612 | JGI IMG/M metagenome (GOLD analysis project Ga0194132, IMG submission 148612) | Freshwater microbial communities from Lake Tanganyika, Tanzania - TA2015054 Kigoma Offshore 80m | ecosystem: Environmental > Aquatic > Freshwater > Lake | place: Tanzania: Lake... | reverse complement strand
CGAGTCTGGCGCATGCCCAGGTCGTGATCGAGGCCTGGCGTCGGGAGTACAACGAAGAACGGCCGAAGAAGGGACTGGGCGGGCTGACACCCGTCTCGTATGCGAAACAGTTGACGGCGCAGATGAAAACGGCGACAGTAACCGCCGGGCTCTAAACGACGTCGCTACTCAAACGGGGGGGGACGTCAGCTCTACCGCGATGACCGAGCGGGACGGCCGTTGTAGAATGCACTTAGTCCTTTTCTCGAAAGGACACGCGCGCCCGTCGTCTTACGAGCGCTCGACTGACAAGGGAGACTCGTATGGCGAGCGGTACGATTAAGCGCATTGCCCGTGACAAGGGCTTCGGTTTCATCCGCGATGGCGCGGGACAGGAGTACTTCTTTCACCGTAGTGCGGTCCAGGGGAGCTTCGACGACCTGCGAGAGGGGCAGCGCGTGAGCTTCGAAGAGGAACAGTCACCGAAAGGCCCTCGCGCGGGCAGCGTGAGACCCGAATAGCACAGAGTCACGAGTCCCAAGTCCCAAGTCACATGGCTGGTGCGCTCCCGCGCATCGGTGTCTGAGCGCCGTCGTTCGGCGCAAGCGCTGTGCGCGCGCCTGACGATGTGACTTGCGACTTGGCAATTCGCCGACTGGCCGACGGCTGGACTACTTCCGAGCGCTGGGCGTAAGCGTCGTCTCCCGCCGTTCTCCGTTTCTCGTGTAGACCACCTTTACACCCTGTCCGACCTTCAGCGTCTCGAGCACATAGGTGTAGTCGTAGATGTTGGCGATTGTCTGACCGCCGATCTCGATGACGACGTCGCCCTTCTGCAAGCCCGCCGCGTCGGCTGGTCCTCCGCCAATCACGCCGCTCAGCAAGAGCCCTTTGACTTCGGTGGAGTAGTCCGGAATCGTGCCGGTGAACACGCGGACGCCGGCGCGCCCACCGCCTGGATCCGCTCTCTGCTCGACCTTGGTGAATATCGGCACCGTCTCGAGGTCGATGACTCGGCGCGCGATCGCCGCGGCGAACTCCACAATCCGATCGAGATCCTCGTAGTTGATCTTGTCCGCGGTGTCTGACGGTTTATGGTAGTCAACGTGCGTGCCGGTGAAGAAGTTGAGGCACGGGACGCTGGCTTGATTGAAGCTGGCGACGTCGGTTGGCTGGTAGGGGTCTGACTGCAGAAGCAGATCGAAACCGGCGGCCACGTTGGCTTGTTCGACGAGCCGGCCCCACACGTCGCTTGTTCCAGTGGCTTGCAGGATCAGTTTGTTGTCCTGCATGCGGCCCACCATGTCAAAATTGAGGTAGGCCGCCAATTGGTCTAGCGGCACATTGGGCTTGTTCACGAACGCGGCGGACCCCAAAAGACCGATTTCCTCACCCGACCAGAACTGGAGCAGCACGTTCCGCTTTCTGGGAGCCTTGGCCAGTAGCTCTCCCACGGCCAGCACGGCGGCCGAGCCCGACGCGTTGTCGTCGGCGCCGTGGTGGATCTGGCCCGCGTCTTCCTTCGTCGCGAGCGAGTTGCCATGATCGCCGCGGCCGAGGTGGTCGTAGTGCGCTCCGAGCGCCACCCACGGCTTGCTCGTGGACACGGCACGAGTCGTCGCCGGCAGGTACCCGAACACGTTGTTCCCCTGTCGGCTCTCGCGAAGCACCGATGGTTTGAGCGTCACCCGAACCGTGGGAATCGCGAACCCGGCGATGTGCGGGTTCGCTGAGTCGAGGCCTTTCTGTGCGGCAGCGAGTGTCTTCTCGCGATCGTTCAGAGTCGCAAAGATCGCGTCGGCCACAGACGCGCTGATACTCGCTGCGGAAACGCCGGAACCGGCCAGCGCGGTGTCGAAGCTCATGGGAATCGTTTCGCCGGCATTGGGTGAGTGAGGACCAGTAGCCACGATGAGGCCCTTCGCGCCGCGCTGGCGTGCGGCCATCGCCTTGTAGCGGAGACCCGAGTACCGCGTGAGGATCGATTTGGCCTTCGGATCCGCGTCCTCGGGGAAGTACCGAAGAACAAGGACGATCTTGTCCTTGACGTCGAGCGTGGCATAACTGTCGTAGCCGAAGTCCTGGGCGTCCGGGACGACGATCCCGTATCCGGCGAAGACGAGATCGCCGCTGACCTCCGTGTTGTCGGAGAAGGACAAGGCGCGGACGTCGCGTTCGCCGCTGAAGGTACGGGGCGAGCAGCTTGGTGCCGGTGTCGCGCACGACAGGGCCACGGTGGTTCCGCCATCCTTTGTACCGGCGGTGAAGTCGAACGGAATGCGGAATTCGTTCAGACCTGGCAGCGGCTTCGCGCCGATGCGTTTCAGCTCGGCGATGATGTAGTCGCTCGCCGCGCGTTCACCCGGCGAGCCCGAGAGGCGCCCTTCGGTGCGGTCCGAGGCAAGCGCATCGACATGCGCTTTCGCCCGTGACGCGGTGGCGGTTTGCGCCGCGGCCGGTGCTGTCGTGAACGCGATCGCCAACGTGCAGGCGGAGGCGAAGAGGGACGCCCGGACGGCTGTGAGGGCGGAACGCGCGGACGAGCAGGTCTCGAGCTTCATATGCGGATCTCTTTCGTGTGACCGGGCTACGGCTTCTTCGGACCTTGGCGCGGCGGCGCGTTCCTGATCGCGTCCAGCGCCTTCTCGTGGTTCCACTGCGCGAGGAAGAGTTGTCCCGCCGAACCGCCCGACCGTGCGGACGTCCATGCGAGCTGCCGGCCGTCCGGTGAAGGCACCGGCAGCCCATCGAAGCCGTCTGAGTACGTCACGCGAACGGGCTCCTTGGTGCCGGCCGAGTCGACCATGAAGACCTCGAAGTTCTCGAATCCGAGCTTGTTCGAGGCGAAGAGGATGTACTGGCCCGACGGATGCTCGTACGGTGCCCAGCTCATGGAGCCGAAATCGGTGATCTGTCTCTGATCCGTTCCATCCGGCTTCATCGTCCAGACGTTGGCGATCAAACCGTTCTCGTCGAATCGCCTCCACACAATCCGAGAGCCGTCGTGGTTGAAGAACGGCCCGCCGTCGTAACCGGGGGACGTCGTCAACCGCTTCTGCCCGGAGCCATCGGCCTTCATGATGTAGATCTCGGCGAAGTAGCTCGGATCCGTTTCGAGCTGCTTGTGTTCCTTGTCAGTGAGCGTGCGGTTGTACGCGTCGCGCATGGACGAGAGCACGATCCACTGCCCGTCGGGCGAGTACGACGCTTCGGCGTCGTATCCCTTCGCTGTCGTCAGGCGCCTCAGTGCACCGGTCTTGTCGCTGGCGACGTAGATGTCCATCTCGGGATCGTAGTCCCACGAGTACCGGCGCTCCTTGCCCGAGGCGCGGAACGAGAGCTCTTCCTCTTGATACTGCTTGGATTTCGGATCGTGGTGTGTGGAGGCGAACAGAATCTCGTCACTGTTGGGTCGGAAGAAAGCGCAGGTGGTCTTGCCGACACCGGGCGAGATGCGTTTCGCCTCGCCGTTCGCCAGATCAAGGACGTAGATTTGATAGAAGGGGTTGCCCGGTTCGCGTTCGCTTTGGAAGACGAGGCGCTTTCCGTCAGGCGCCCAGTAGCCTTCTCCAGCGCGCTTCCCCTCGATCGTCAACCGTCGGACGCGTGAGAGGAAGTCCCGCTCGGTCGTGGCGGATGCCGACCCTGGTGATCCCGAGGAGAGGGAGGTCGAGGGCGACGAAGCAGGCGACGGCGCTTGCGCGGCGCCGAACGCCGTCAGGCCGGCGAGCGCAGCGATAGCTGTCGCGACGGTTGTACCAACTCGCCCCCGTGACATGAACACCTCGCCCCGGGTCCCCTCGTGCGGCCGGCAGAGGCCGCCATATGGCCCGTCTGCCACTGATAATAATGATATTCTTAAGCTTCGGCCACTCTTGAAGGCGTTCCTCGGGCGATGGCCCGGGAGGACGAGATGACGGGAGAACGCGGATGCGCGGATTGAAGCTTGGCATCGTAATGGTGGTGATGGTGGCGGTGCCGTGGCTCGCCACGGCGCAGACCGACATCTCCGGCACGTGGCTCGTGAGCCTCGAAACGCCCCAAGGCAAGATGGAGCTCGAAGCCACCGTCAAGCAGGATGGTGAGAAGGTTGCTGGGCAGCTCACCAGTCCGATGGGATCCGTGGACTTCACGGGTTCGTACGCGAAGAACGCGCTGTCCATTCTCTATTCGGTACCGATTCAGGGCCAGGTCATCGACATTCGCATGACCGGAAGCGTCGAGGGTGAGACGCTGTCGGGCATCGTCGATCTGGGCGGCCTCATGCAGGCGCCGTGGTCGGCGAAGCGGAAGCCGGCGTCGTCGGCTGCGGCTGCCTCGGCTGTGGCTCCAGCCGTTGCCACCAATGGCGGAGCGCCCAGCGCATCCGGTGCGCCAGGGTCCGTCACGGGCAAGTGGAATCTGACCGTCCAGATGGGTCCGAACGCGCTCGCGCTCACTGCGACGTTGACCCAGGACGGTGAAGGGGTGACCGGGTCGATTCAAACGCCTTTTGGCCCCCTGCCGGCGAGCGGCACGATGGTTGGGAGCGCGCTGACCCTGCAGTTCACCGCTCAGATGCCGCAAGGCCCGATGAACGTCACGATGAATGGACAGCTCGGGTCCAACGGGTTGGCGGGAAAGGCCACGATCGCGGGGATGGGCGAGTCCGACTGGTCGGCCACCCGCGCGGCTGACTAGACCGGCATGCGGCGCCTCCAGATTCAGAGCGTGTTCGTCCTGACAGGCATCCTCGTTTGCCTGGCCACGCTCAGTGCGCAGAGCGTCGCGATCAAGCTTGCGACGGTGGTGCCGGACAGCTCGGTCTGGGACAAACAGTTGAAGCAGATGGCTGCGGAGTGGAAGCAGGCCACCTGGGATCGCGTCACGGTCACCGTGTTCAACGGAGGGTCTCAAGGCGACGAAACCAGCGTCTTGCGCAAGATGCGCCTCGATGCGCTGCAAGCGGCCTCGCTCACCGTCATTGGTCTGGCCCAGATCGATCCGGCCTTCAACGTCTTCAACGTGCCGTTCTTCTTCAATTCGTACGACGAGCTCAACGCCGTTGTCGAGCGGTTGACGCCGACGTTGCGGCAGCGCGTCGAGGCGAAAGGCTTTGTTCTTCTGAACTGGGGACACGGCGGATGGCTCCAGGTGTTCTCGAAGCGCCCGGTGAAGAGCATCGCGGACCTCAAGACGCTCAAGCTCTACACCTCGGCGGGCGACGACCGGATGACGCAGTTCTACAAAGCCAACGGGTACACGCCCCGCGCGATGGCCATGACTGACGTGCTGACCGGTCTCAGCACCGGCATGATCGAGGGGCTGCCGACACCACCCGTGGCCGCGCTCGCGTTTCAGTGGAATCGTCAGACGCCGTACATGCTCGATATCGGGCTGGCGCCGGTCGTCGGCGCCACTGTCATCACCCGCAAGACGTGGACGCGCATCCCCGAGGCTGACCGCGCCAAGCTCGTGGAGTCCGCGGCCGGTGTGGAGAAGCGCCTGCAGGTGGATGTGCCCAAACAGGATGCGCTCGCCGTCTTGCTGATGCAGCAGCAAGGGCTGACGGTGATCAAGGCGTCGGGTCCGGAGTGGCGCGCCGAGGCGGACAAGCTCGGCACGACGATGCGCGGCGAGATGGTGCCGAAGGACATCTTCGACCTCGCCACCAAGGAGCGCGACGCGTTTCGTCAACGCGCCCCGTCTGCTGCTCCCGGATCTCCCCCTGCTGCGCCTGCCGCCAGGTAATGGCGGTCCTCGCCATGCTCGAGGACCTCGTCGCCGCGTGCGCGCTCGCGGCGATGGTGCTGCTCCCGCTCCTCGAGATTGCCATGCGTCGCCTGGTGGGCGTTGGGATCCCCGCCGAGGGTCCGATCGTCCAGCATCTGGTGCTGTGGGTTGGCTTTCTTGGGGCTGCGATTGCCGCGCGCGATCGCAAGCTGCTCGCGCTCGCCACGGGCAGCCTCCTGCCGAAGGGCACCGCGCGGCGGGTGGCAAGTATCATCGCCTCTGCGATCGCGTCGGCGATGACGGTGCTTCTCGCATCGGGCGCCGTGCAGCTCGTGTCGAACGAGCGCGAGGCGGCGACGTCCATCGGTGCCAACATCCCCGTGTGGGTGACTCAGCTCGCGCTCCCAGCGGGCTTCGCGCTCATCGCCGTCCGTCTCGCGTGGTACGCGGACGACGGCTGGTGGGGACGTGTCGCCACCGCAACCGGGCTCGCCGTCGGTGGATGGCTGGCGCAGGCCCCGACGGCACTCGAGGGCGGATCGTTCCTGCCGTGGTTGGCGGTGCTCGTCATTGCTGCGGCGTTCGGCGCTCCTATCTTCGCGGTCCTCGGTGGCGCGGCCGTGTTGCTGTTTATGATGGACGGCGTGACACCCGCCGCGGTGCTGATTGAGACCTACGCATTGAACACGTCGGCCACGCTGCCGGCGATCCCGCTGTTTACCCTCGCGGGGTTTCTGCTCGCAGAAGGCCACGCATCGTCCCGATTACTCGGTGTGTTTCGGGCATGGTTCGGCTGGATTCCGGGCGGCACCGCTGTGGTCTGCGCGCTGTTATGCTCGTTCTTCACCGTGTTTACGGGCGGATCCGGGGTGACAATTCTTGCGCTCGGGGGCCTGCTGCTGCCTGCACTCCTCCGAGACGGATACGCTGAGCGCTTCTCCATTGGCCTGCTGACCGCCTCGGGCTCGCTTGGTCTCCTGCTCCCTCCGGCCCTCCCGCTCATTCTCTACGGCATCGTGGCGCAGCTTCCGATCGAGGACTTGTTCGTGGGCGGCATCCTGCCCGGGTTGCTTCTGACCGGCATGATCGCGGCGTGGGGCGTCAGACAGGGACTCGCCAGCGGTGCGACACGGACGACCTTCAACCTTCGCGAGGGCGTGCGGGCGCTCTGGGCGGCGAAGTGGGAGCTGGCTATGCCGATTGTTGTGCTGGTCTCGCTCTTCAGCGGATGGGCCACCGCTATCGAGTCGGCCGCGCTCGTGGCTTTCTATGCCTTCGTCGTGCAGACCATGATCCATCGCGACATCACATCTGCCAGGGCGGTGCTCCGGGTCCTCGTGGAGTGCGTCACAGTTGTCGGCGGCGTGCTCATCATCCTCGGCGTTGCGGTCGGGTTGACGAACTACCTGATCGGCGCGCAGGTGCCCGCGCGACTCCTGGAGTGGACGACGTCGTATATCGGCAGCCGTCTGACGTTCTTGTTGGCACTGAACGTGTTCCTGCTCGCGGTGGGTTGCCTGATGGATATCTTCTCGGCGACGGTGGTTGTCGCTCCGCTCCTCGTGCCGCTCGGGGCCGCCTACGACATCCACCCCGTGCATCTCGGGATCATCTTCATTGCCAACCTCGAGCTCGGGTACCTCACGCCCCCGGTGGGCCTGAACCTGTTCCTGGCGTCGTACCGATTCAAGCGATCGCTCCTCGAGGTGGCGCGGGCGTCGCTTCCCATGCTCGCCATCCTCGGCGTCGGCGTGTTGGTCATCACCTACGTCCCATGGCTCACGCTCGGCCTGTTGCGCTCGCTCGGTCGACTGTAGGCTGCCGATGGCGCTGCTGACCGTCGACCGAGTGAGGCACGCGTTCGGCCATCTACCGCTGCTCGACGGTGTGTCGCTGCAGCTGGACCGTGGTGAGCGTGTAGCTGTCATCGGACGCAACGGCACCGGGAAGTCGACGCTCCTGCAGATCATCTCGGGCGAGTTCGATCCAGACGAGGGCGCTGTGTGGCGTCAACCCGGGTTGCGTACCGCGCGCCTGGTGCAGGATGTCCCGCTGACCGACACGCGCTCGGTGTGGGACGTCGTGGCGGATGGTCTCCAGGCAACGGACAGCGCCGAGGGCGAGACCTGGCGGCGCGAGCGTCAAGTCGACCTGATTCTGTCGCGCCTGTCGCTGCCGGCGAAGGCTCGTGTCGACGCCCTGTCGGGTGGGTGGCGTCGGCGCGTCCTGCTGGCCAAGGCGCTCGTCTCGGAGCCCGACGTGCTGCTGCTCGACGAACCCACCAACCACCTGGACATCGAGGCCATCACGTGGCTGGAGGCCTTCCTCTCTGAGTACCGCAATGCCCTCGTGTTCGTCACCCACGACCGCGCGTTCCTTCAACGTCTGGCCACGCGCATCGTGGAACTCGACCGGGGCGAGCTCTCATCGTGGCCCGGAGACTATGAGATGTTTCTGCGCCGACAGGAGGAACGCCTGGAGGCGGAGGCGTTGGCGCTGGAGCGATTCGACAAGAAGCTCTCGCAGGAGGAAGCCTGGCTGCGACGGGGCATCAAGGCTCGTCGGACGCGAGACGAAGGGCGCGTACGCGCGTTGATGGCCATGCGCGCGGAGCGTGCAGAGCGTCGGGCCGTTCAGGGAAGCGTCCGCATGCAGATCGAGCGCGTCGACGCGTCCGGCCGACTCGTGTTCGAGGCCGAGCATGTGACCTTGGCCTTCGGAGACACGACCGTCGTGCGCGACTGCACGACGCGCATCCTCCGCGGAGACCGTGTGGGGCTCATTGGACCCAACGGTTCCGGTAAGACAACGTTGTTGCGACTATTGCTGGGTGAGCTGCTTCCAGATACCGGCACAGTGCGGCGCGGAGCGAACGTGCAGGTGGCGTACTACGACCAGCAACGCGAACAGCTCGATCCCGAGCGCACCGTCGTCGACACCATCGGAGACGGCAACGACACCATCACGGTGAACGGCCGCAGTCGCCACGTCCACGGCTATCTTCGTGATTTCCTGTTCACCGACGAGCGCGCGCGTTCACCGGTGAAGGCGTTGTCTGGCGGCGAGCGAAACCGGTTGCTGCTGGCCAGACTCTTCACGCGTCCGGCGAACGTACTCGTCCTGGACGAGCCGACGAATGATCTCGACCTCGAAACACTGGAGATGCTTGAATCGCAGCTCGTCGAGTGGACCGGTACGCTCTTGCTGGTGAGCCACGACCGCGTATTCCTGGATCACGTCGTGACCAGCACGCTGGTCTTCGAAGGCGAGGGTCAGGTGGAGGAATACGTCGGCGGGTACGAGGACTGGCTGCGCCAGCGGTCGCGGCCCACGCCGGCCGCGGCCGTTGAGCCTGGCGCCGGGAATCCCGCTTCCGCCGAACGGTCTCCCAAGGTCGAAGGCACGCTCCTCAGGCCGTCACTTAAACTGTCCTACAACGAGCAGCGCGAGTTCGAGGCGTTGCCGGGGCGGATCGAGGCTCTCGAGGCCGAGCACGCGTCGGTGCAGGCAACGATTCACGGTCCCGAGTTCTATCGGGACGGTGCCGAGGAGATTCGGCAGACGCTCGCGCGCGCTGACGCGATCGAAGCGGACCTGCTTGCCGCGCTCGCACGTTGGGACCAATTGGAGTCGCGCCGTGCGCGAGAGAAAGCATGAGGCCGAAGCGGCTACGACACCAGTCCCGGCGACTGGTCGAGCCTGACGTCGTTCCACCCCAGGGAGGTCCGCGCTGCCCGCTTCTCTTCAGCCCAGGCCAGAGCGTCAGTCTCTCGTTCGAACACTCGAGTCAGTACGACAGTGCCGTCGTGCGCGATGTCGAGCTCGATGCCGTAGGGGACGAGCCGCGCCGCACAGGTCACTTCCTTCCCGTCGCGCTGCACGATCCAGAGGGGTGTCGGGCGGTCCTGCACAGCAACATTGTACAGGTTCAGAGGCACGCGTGTTCATCCGTCTGCGGGTTCGTGATATTCTCGGCCGCACTTCCACGCGAAAGGCCCAGAGGCCGGGAGTGCTGCCGACGTTGACGATGTTTTCTCAGGATTCACAGAGCCCATGACAACGGATACTCCGCCCATCCCGCCGATGCCTTGTCCACGGTGCGAGGGAGCGGCGATCGCGACCACCGTCCGCACGGCCATCTGGCCAACGGACGATTCGTTGGTCGTGGTCGAGGACATCCCGGCGCGCGTCTGCAACCAGTGCATGGAGCAGTTCTACGACGAGGATGTCAGCGACGCGCTCCGCGTGCTGATGGAACGCGGGTTCCCGTCAACCGAAGCGAAGAAGCTCATCTCCGTGCCGGTCTTCTCGCTCGAGGGTCGCGTTCGAAAACGGGCAGCCGTGTCCGAAGACACGTATCTGGATTGATTGTCTACTGGAGGCCGTCGCATGCGCTGGCTCGCGTTCGTTTTTCTGCTTGTCTTCGGCGTGGTGATCGCCGCCTGTGGCGGCACGTCGGAACCGGTCCGCGAGGGCGGATCCGGCGACACTCCCGCTGCCGAGCCTGCACCCGCGCCAGCCACACCTCCAGCGGCGGAGTACAGGACCGTCGCCGACGTGTTCCCTGAGGCGCCCGAGAAAGCGCTGGTGATGAACAGCTGTGCGTCGTGCCACAACGTCGCGTGTTCGGCGATTGGCCAGCGGAGTGCCGAGCGGTGGGACGCCCTCAGGGACTCGCACAAAGATCGCGTGTTGGGTGCCGACGTCGAGGCCATCTTCACCTACCTGAAGACCCACTTCGGCGCGAGCAAGCCCGAACCGAAGATGCCGCCCGCGTTCCTCGAGGGCGGGTGCACACCGTTCTGAGGTGTGGCTCGGCGGCAACGCAGGTTCAAAGGTGCAGGGGTTCAGGCGGCGACGGTTCTCGGGCTGGGGGATTCACGGGTTCATGAGGAGATGTGTCCAATGGCGTAGGCTGCTGTCAATCGCCGGGGCAGCTGCGCTGGCGGCCTGTGGCGGTGGGTCGGCCCCGCAATCGAGTGATCAGGGGACGCCCAGCGCCCACGGCACGACTCCAGCCGGTGCGCGCGGCGACAACAATTCAGCCGCCGCGGCGAGCGTCACCAAGGTCAACATGGACGAGATCTTCCCGCAGGGTGCGGGTCGTGACCTGGTGCTCAACAACTGTCAGAACTGCCACACGTTCGTGCCCATCGTGATCCTGCAGATGGACGAAGACGCCTGGACGCGGAGCAGCCTCGATCACCGACCGCGTGTCACCGGCCTATCAGACGATGAGTTCACGACGCTGTACACGTATTTGAAGGCGAACTTCAATCCGAGTCGGCCAGTGCCCAAGCTCCCGAAGGAGCTCCTGGAATCCTGGACGACCTACTGACCGAACGGCCCGCGCGGCCGAGACAGCGGCGATGCTGTTCAATTCGTTCTCTTTCCTCGGCTTCCTCGCTGTTCTCGTCATCGCGTTCTACGCGAGTCCCCATCGATCTCGCTGGATGCTGCTGCTCGCAGCCAGCTTCCTGAACTACGCCCTGTTTCGCGTCGAGTACGTGCTGCTGTTGCTGGCGGTGACGCTCGTGGGCTACATCGGGGCGCTTGCGATAGGCCGCGTTGACGAGGCCAGATCGACGACGCGTCGTCGACGGCTGATGTTCTCGGTCGTGCTGGTGCTCGGCCTGCTCTTCGTCAACAAGTACGCAGACTTCACCATCGACAGTGTCAACGCGATACTCGGGCGCACCGCGCTGCCGCGGCTCGATCTGGCTGTCGCCGCCGGGTTGTCTTTCTACGCCTTCTCGTGTGTCAGCTATCTCGTCAACGTGTTCCGGGGCAGGCTGGAGGCCGTGGGGCATTTCGGCAAGTTCGCACTCTACATTGCGTTCTTCCCGAAGCTGCTCGCTGGGCCGATTGAGCGGGCGAGGCCGTTTTTGAGCCAGCTCGAGTCACCGCTGCGCTTCGACGCGCCCCGCGTGACCGGCGGCTTGCAACTGGTGCTATGGGGGCTGTTCAAGAAGGTCGTCATCGCGGATCGACTGGCCCCGCTCGTCGACGCCGCCTATCGGTCACCCGCCTTTGCCTCCCCAGCCGATCTCTTGCTGGCCACGTACTTCTTTGCGTTCCAGCTGTACTGCGATTTCTCGGGCTATTCGGACATCGCGATCGGCACGTCGCGCATGCTCGGCGTCGATTTGCTCGAAAACTTCCGACGCCCGTATCTCTCCACGTCGGTGCGGGAATTCTGGTCGGAACGATGGCACATCTCGCTTTCGGCCTGGTTTCGGGACTACCTCTACATCCCGCTGGGCGGCAGCCGCGTGTCGGTGTGGCGCGCTCATCTCAACGTCCTGATCGTGTTTCTCGTTTCCGGCCTGTGGCACGGAGCCAACTGGACCTTCGTCGTCTGGGGCGGTCTGAACGGACTCTATCAGGTGGGGGGCGGCGCCTTGAGTCGTCTCCGTGGGGGGATGGGCCGACGCCCACATAAGGCGAGGCCGGGCCGCTTGGTGGGCATCCTGGTTACGTTTCACTTGGTCCTGGTGACCTGGGTGTTCTTCCGGGCCAGCTCTCTTGGTGACGCGATCACGGTTATCTCGCGCGTCGGCGCGGCCGGCGGGTCCCTGCCGCGTCTCCTGGTCGCGCGGCTGTACGACCCCGCGGTGCAGCTGGTGGTCGCTCTCATCTGCATCCTGCTGATCGTCGAGGCCTTCGACGATCTCCAGTCGATGTGGGCGCGGCTCGATGCAAGGCCGATCTACGTGCGCTGGGCCGCGTATTACGCCTTGCTTGCGATGCTGCTGGTGTTGGGAAACTGGAACCTCACGCAGTTCGTGTACATGCAGTTCTGACATGGCTGCCATCCGCAACATCACTGAGGGGCGTCATTTCCTGACACGTGCGCTTGTCTTTGCGGCGATCGGGGTGCTCCCCTACGGCGCGCTGTACGCGTGGTCAGAGCGGCTGGTGTGGCGGCACGCGCAGACGAACAAGTTCTTTCTCGTCAAGTCGGCGCCGCCGACGCAGTACGACTACGTCATCCTGGGCGCGTCGCACGCGGCCGCGCTCGGCTACCAGGACATGACCCCTCGTCTCGAGGCGCTGACACAGAAGAAGATCGTGAATCTGGCCCTGGTGGGTGGTGGTGTGCGTGTCAGCCGATTGATCTTCGAGTATTTCCTGACGAGACATCGGACAGAAGGGGTGGTGTATGTCATTGACTCGTTCGCCTTCTACGCCAGGACGTGGAATGAGGATCGTCTTCAAGACACTCGGTTGTTCCTGCGGGCGCCATTCGATCTATCGCTGGCGCGTGAGCTGCTGTCCGATCCGTCCACGCGCTCGGTCGGCGTCGATGTCTTGACCGGGTTCTCGAAGATCAACAACAAGGATCGCTTCGCCAGCGACGTCTCTCCGGAGGAGAGTACGCGATTCAACCGGTCGTATCGGCCGGTGCAGCAGATCGACGATCAGCGCCTGACGTACCTGTACGCACAGCCAATCGATCAAGCGGTGTTCGCCCGCTACATGGCGGAGTTCGAGGACTTCCTGCGCGACGTGCAATCACGCGGGATCCGTGTCCTTGTGGTCAAGCCGCCCATCCCGGAGCGGATCGTCAGGTGGATCCCAGGGGAACAGGAGTTCGACGGGCGACTGAAGGAGCTGTTGGCTCGGCTCGACATTCCACTACACGACTTCACGCACGCCGGGAACGATGAGAAGCTGTTCTACGACACGGACCATCTGAACAAGGACGGCGTCGTGAACTTCTTCCAGGCGGCACTCGCGCCCCTCCTTGCGCAATAACGCGCCGCGACGTCTCACGGACCTGGCTTCGCGGGGAACCCGCCTTCTCGACCTGAGCTTGGGCCCGCACCGTCACATGTCGACCGTTCAAGACGGCTAGGGTGGCGTGAGCGCCCACGTGAGCGAAAGAGCTTGTGGCAGGTAGCAGACCTTGTCATCGCAGGCTTGGTACTCGAGTCGACCCGTTATCGTGCCGCCAGACGGCCAGCCCGATCGCGCCGTCACGTCGCGTGACAGGCGGAACGGGGCGTCGAACACCTGAACGCGTTCGTTCAACGGGGCAAACAGATAGACATTGGCTTTGGGATACTGCGTAGGACCAGTGTTGCGATCGCGTGCCTCGTCAAGGGTCAACTGGATCGGCGTGTAGCCCCTGTTGCCGGGAGCATAGACGCGCATGCCGGGCTTTGGCGTGATGTCGGCGACGAGGGTGAGCCGGTTCCATCCCGCGCCAGGACCGCGGATCATAGACGGCACGGCATCGAGGTAGCGACCTCGCACGACGGGAGGAGCCGGCAAGGGCCCGGGCTGGGCAGCGGTAGCCGACGAAATCTGACCGCCGGCGGGCGGGGCGGGCGTCAGCTGCTCGTCGAAACCCTGAATCGGTCCAGCGAGGACCGCGACCAGAACGACCAGCGTGCCGAGTCGCATCCGATTCGCCCGCACGTCTGAGGGCCTCGTCACTGTTGGCTGCGCGGGTCCGCCACGACTGGGATGCGCAGATCGACCGAGCGGCCGTCCCTCAGCACGCGCACCGTTGCGGTGGATCCGACCGCCGCATCGGCGACCAACCGATACAGCGAGGAGGGATCGTCGACCGGCTTACCGTTGAAGCCGGTGATGATGTCACCCGGCCGGAGACCCGCGCTGTACGCCTCGGAGTTCCGCAACATGCGAGAGACGACGACGCCTTTGGTGTTGGGTACTCCGAACTCGGCGGCGTGCTGGGGCGAGAGCGGCTCGATCGAGATCCCGCCGATCGTGCCGCGTCGGACCGCACCGAATTTGATCAAGTCGTCGATGATGTGGCGCGCGAGGTTGCTCGGTACCGCGAACCCGATGCCTTGATAGCCACCGCTTTGGCTGAAGATGCCCGTGTTGATGCCGATGAGCTCCCCGCGGTTGTTGATGAGCGCGCCCCCGGAGTTACCGGGATTGATGGCCGCATCGGTCTGGATGAAGTCTTCGTAGTCAGCGAATCCGACGTTCGCGCGGCCCGTCGCGCTGATGATGCCGGCGGTGACCGTCTGGCTGAGTTGAAAGGGGCTCCCGATCGCCAAAACCCACTCGCCGACCTGAAGCCTGCTCGAGTCGCCCCACGAAACATACGGAAGCCCCCTCACATCGATCTTCAGCAGCGCGATATCGGTCGCCGGATCGGTGCCGATGATGCGACCCTTGATCTCGCGCTTGTCGGACAGCGCGACGGTGACTTCCCGCGACCGCGTGTTCTCCCCGACGACATGATTGTTGGTGACCACGTAGCCGTCGGCCGAGATGATGACGCCGGAGCCAAGGCTCTGGGAGCGGCGTGTTCTCGCGCCGAACATGTCGTCTTGATCGCCAAAGAAGTACCGAAAGAAGGGATCGCTGGCAAAGGGCGAATTCGATTGCCGAACGAGCTGCGTCGAAGAGATGTTCGCAACGCCCCGCACCCCAGCACTGGCCACTCTCGTAAAGTCGGGGCCACCCATCGGTGTCGTCGTCAGCGCTGCGACCGCTTGCGCGGGGGGAGCTGGCGCCGAACGGGGTGTGCTCGGAGCGGGCTGCGTTTCGGCCGGGGCGGTTCGGCCAAACGACTCACTCACGCCGTTCAGGCGGCCAGTGACGACGAGCCCGGCGGCGAAACCAGCAACGACAAGAAGGGTAGAGAGGAGGAAGCGTCTCATAGGTTGACGTTGACTCTGCGCTCGTCACAGATTGCCAGAAGGCGACCGGAGGATCAATTGCCCAACCGGGCCGGATGAGACGGAGTAGCCTGCTGTCGAGAAGAGCGTCCTAGCGGACGTCGACCCGGCGGGCACCTCGGCCACCGGCCTTGGGGAGCGTGACGGTGAGCACGCCTTCCTTGAAGTCCGCCGCCACGCCTTCCACGTCGATCGGCTCGGGCAGAACGAAGGCGCGTGAGAAGCGCCCATGTCCACGCTCGACACGGTGGTACTGTTCACAGGGAACGAGCCCGACTTCTCGCGTTCCACGTATGGTGACGCGGCTCTCCTCGGCGTGAATCTCGATGGCCTCACGGTTCAAGCCTGGGAGCTCGGCCGTCAAAACGAACGTGGTCGCCGTCTCATAGAGGTCGACGGGCGGAGTCCAACCTGGCGCATCCGTGCCGACCAACTGTCCGATTTGCTCGTGCAGCGAGAGCAGATCGCGCACCGGATCCCAGTGTGTAAAAGCCACGGCGCAGTGTAGCACGGGTCTAGGCGTGCAGACCATATGTGCTACGATTCCAAGGATCTACGGATACACCATGCCACAGACCGTTCAAGCCAAGCGTCTCCGGAAGGGACAGCTCGTCAAGGTCGGTAACGACCTCTTCCGGATCCTGGAGCTCCACCACCTCACGCCGGGCAACCTGCGCGCGCATGTGCAGTGCAAGATGCGAAACATTCGCACTTTGACCCTCGCCGACACGAAGTGGCGGTCCGAGGACGACATCGAGCGCGCCACGCTCGACGAGCGCGAGATGCAGTATCTCTACAACGACGGCGACCTCTACTACTTCATGGACACGTCGACATACGAGCAGATCCACATCTCGGCCGAGGCAATGGGCGATGCGAAGGACTACCTCGTCGCGGAGGCCCTCATCAGAGTGGAGTTTTACGGCGAGGAACCTGTTGGCATCGAGCTGCCACAGGTGGTCGAGCTCGTGGTGAAAGAAACGGTTCCTGGCATCAAGGGCGCCACGGCGAGCGCCCAGGTCAAACCCGCCACGCTCGAGACCGGCCTGGTCATCAGCGTGCCTTCGTTCATCAACGAAGGCGACCGGATTCGCGTCAATACCGAGTCAGGCGAATATCAGGCGCGAGCGTAATGTTTGGGCCGCGATGCTGCGTGCGAAAAGAGCCTCCCCCTCTGGACCATGGCGGCCTAGCAAGGCGCACCGCGCGCCGGCGACGGAGCGGATCGGTGGGCGGGGGCCCGATCAGCCGCTGAGCCGGCGTTCGGGGCGGAGCCCCGATTGATCAATGGATGTCCTGCGAAGGTCTCCGCACGGCTGGATCGAGGTCATCACCGGAAGTATGTTCAGCGGCAAGAGCGAGGAGCTGATTCGCAGGCTCCGCCGCGCCCAGATTGCCCGCCAGCAGGTGCAGATCTTCAAGCCGCTCGTTGACGACCGCTTCGGCGAAGACCACATCGTGTCGCACAGCGACATGCGGCTGGCGTCAGAGAACGTGACGAATTCGACCGAGCTCCTGGCTCGGGTGCGCCCGAACGTCGAGGTGATCGGCATAGACGAGGGCCAGTTCTTCGATGCCGGCTTGCCGGCCGCGTGCAATACGCTCGCAGGGCAGGGCAGGCGCGTCATCGTGGCTGGCCTGGACCAGGATTACCTGGGCCGTCCCTTCGAGCCGATGCCTCAGCTGTTGGCGATCGCCGAGTACATCACCAAGACACTGGCCATTTGTGTCGTGTGTGGCGGGCCAGCCAATCATACGCAGCGGCTGGTGGCCAACGCCGATCGCGTGCTCGTCGGGGCATCCGGCCTGTACGAAGCCCGCTGTCGCCACTGCTTCGACCCGAACCTTTCTGCCGAAGCGCCGCGTTGACCGACAGTAGAATCTGCTCGTGAACATCCTCACGACGGTGCTCACCGTGCTGGGGGTTGGCTTTCTCGTGGCCAACGCGCGGCTGCTGCTCCAGTGCGTCCGATTCCGGAAGCGCCAAAAGGCGGCGCTGCTCGTGTGGCCCAACCCGAAGCCGCCTCATTACGGCATGGCCCTCGCGATCGGTGTCCTGCTCGGGTTCATCGTGTTCTACAAGCTCGTGCTCTCTCACCAACCGGCGTTCGGCGAGAGCATGATGTTCCTGTACTACGCGTACTTGCTTCCGCTCAGTCAACGCATCGGGCGGGGGTTCTATCAGGACGGGATATGGGCTGATGCCGGATTCATTCGCTGGGATGAAGTGGGAGGCATCACGTGGCGGGAAGGTTCGCACGCGGCGGCGCTCGTGGTCATCTCGCGCCTGAAGAACTTTGCCCGCGTCCTACCTGTGCCCATCGAGCACTACGGTGCCGCCCGTCGGCTCCTTCGCGACAAGATCGGCGAACACGCGATCCAATTCGCCGGGACGGGGCTGGAACTCAGTGGCCACGATGAACGCGAGGATACCTGACGACTTACGCTGCACGTCTCGACTCCGTGACGCGAACCACTATCCGCCGTGTGTCAGCCGAGCAAGCCGCCGAGCAGCCCCATCCCGTGAGCCATTGGATCGCCGAGCCAATCGGGCGGAGTCAGCCACACGAAGGTGAGGATGGCGATGACCCACAGATCGTACGGGATCGTCGTGCGTTCGTCGGTCCAGAAGAACGCGCGGTTGAAGGCGCCGCGCAGGCCGCGGTGCGTTGGCATCGGCAGGGCGTTCAGCGCCAAGTATGTGTAGTAGATGCGGTTGGCGACCGTGAGCACCGACAGTAAGAGAATCACCCACAGGACCGCTGCCATCCGGTTCGTGAACGCGCCGATCATGAAGAGCACGATCCGTTCGGGCCGTTCCATGAAGCCGACCTTGCACTTCTCGATGAGCGACTCCGCACGGGCGCGCGCATAGCTCGTCATGACCGAGAACGTCAGGGTGAGCGCCGCCACCAGCACGTAGTCGCTCCGTCCGAGCGACGAGTACAGATAGATGAGCCCGACAATCAACGCGAGGTCCGAGAATCGGTCGAGCGTGGAATCCCAGAAGGCGCCGAACTTCGACTCCAGCTTGAGCTCGTGTGCGACCTTGCCGTCGATGAAGTCGAAGATGTTGGCGCAAATCATCACGAACCCGGCCAGGACGAACCGTTGCGCGACCAGCGCCCAAGCGGCCAGGATGTTGATGACGACCCCGACCAAGGTGAGGATATTGGGATGGATGCGCAGGGCGACGCAGACCAAGATGATGGCCCGGAGCGGGAACCAGCAGATCGTGCCGATGATGCCAGTAACCGTCATCCGCGGGCGGTCCCCGCGCGGCGAGGTTGTGGTCGCTGGAACCGACTGAGCGACAGAGGCTTTCGTGCGCACGTGGCAGCTATAATGGAGGGTTCAGACGCGTCCGGTAACTCCGGCATAGTACCGTATGGCCATCCGCCAACTCAAGGATCAGATAGCCCGGTTGCCGGAACAGCCGGGGGTCTATCTCTATCTCAACGCGGCGGGCGACACCATCTACGTGGGGAAGGCGCGGTCGCTGCGCGACCGCGTCCGCGCGTACCTCGGCGCGTATGGCAACAGCCCAAAAACTGACGCTCTCCTCGACGACATCGTTCGCCTCGAGGTGATCGTCACCGACTCGGTGGTGGAGGCTCTGGCGCTCGAGAACAACCTGATCAAGCAGCGCAGCCCGAAATACAACATCCTGCTTCGCGACGACAAGAACTATCCGTACCTGCAACTCACGACTAACGAAGCGTTTCCGCGCGTTCTTGTCGCTCGGCGGGTGGAGCGCGACGGCGCCTACTACGCAGGTCCATTCATGCCGGCCCGGCTAGCCCGCCGCACCATGGGGCTGACCCATCGTCTGTTCGGTATCCGCTCGTGCAATGAAGTCATTACGGGCAAACGCGATCGGCCCTGTTTGGAATACGACATCAAGCGGTGCATTGCCCCGTGCGTCGGCACGATCTGCTCGGCGGAGACGTACGCCGGGGCGGTTGGTCTGACACGGCTCTTCCTGGAAGGGAAGAACGACGAGCTCCTGAAGTCGTTGCACGGGCGGATGCGGGCGGCGGCGGCGACCGAGCGGTTCGAGGAAGCCGCGCAGATGCGTGATGCGATTCGGACCATTCAAACGTTGCAAGACCGGCAGCAGAAGATGGCCACGACTGAGTTCGGCTATCGCGATGTCTTTGGCCTCAAGATGGGCCCGGCCGGCGCCGTGGTGCAGGTGTTCGAGGTACGACGGGGTCGTGTGATTGAGCGGATTGAGCTCGGATCGGATGCCGCCACTGCGGCGTCGGGGCCGGCCGACGTGCTGGCGGCCGCGATTCAGCAGTTCTATGAGGATCGAGACCCCCCGTCCGAGATCCACGTGCCCAACGAGCCGGAGGAACGTGACGCGCTCGAGACGTGGTTGACGGAGATCGCCGGACGGAAGGTCCGGATTCTCGTACCGCAACGTGGTGAGAAGCGCGGGCTGGTCGACCTCGCGACGCGCAACGCCGGCCTGGCGTATCAGCATCGATTCAATCGCGGCCCGGTCGCGGAGTACGACGCCCTGGAGACGCTGCGACGTGTCCTCGCATTGCCCGCGTCGCCTCGTCTCATTGAGTGCTTTGACATCTCGACGATCCAGGGACGCGAAACCGTGGCCTCGATGGTGGTGTGCGAGGACGGTCGGATGAAGCGAAGCGACTATCGGAAGTTTCGCATCCGCGCTGACCACGAGGGGCCCTTCCTGGATGACTTCGCCGCCATGCGACAGGTGGTTGGCCGGCGCTATCGCGCCGTGCTCGAGCGGGGTGGGCCCTTTCCGGACCTTCTCTTGATCGACGGTGGACAGGGCCAGCTCTCCGCGGCGTACGACGCGCTTGAGTCGCTCGGGCTGGCGAACCTGGTGGCCGTCGGTCTCGCGAAGAAGGAGGAGCTCGTACACACGCGGACCACTCCGGCGCCGATTGCGCTCGCGACGGACGATCCGGCGCTCCTGCTCCTGCAGCGCGTGCGAGACGAGGCGCATCGATTCGCGGTGACGTTTCATCGCAAGGCGCGGACGCAGCGTGATCTCCACTCGGAGTTGGACGGCGTGCCAGGCATCGGCCCCCGGCGTCGGCGCACGCTTCTTACGACGTTCGGGAGCCTGGCGGGCGTGCGGCGCGCCTCGCGCGAGGAGCTTGCGGCTGCGGTCGGTGGGAAAGTGGCGGACGCCGTCCTTGCGTTTTTCGCGAGCCGGCCTTAACCTCAAGGGTCGATCTTATCTTCTAGAGTCCGTGTACGCGAAGCCTCCTGTGGCCGATCCGAATCCGACTGTCACCAGCTCCGCCGTGTCTCATCTGCCGCGATCTCAACGCAAGCGGGTCGTATCCGGTATGCGGCCGACCGGACGCCTGCACCTCGGGCATTTGGTGGGCGCACTCGGCAACTGGGTGCCCCTTCAAGGGCAGTACGACTGCTTTTATTTCGTCGCCGATTGGCACGCCCTCACCAGCGATTACAGCGACACGACGCAGCTGACGTCGTTCGCCTATGAGAACGTGGCGGACTGGATCGGTGCTGGCCTCGATCCCGACGCAAGCACGTTCTTCGTGCAGTCGCTGGTTCCGGAACACGCCGAGCTTTACCTCTTGCTATCGATGGTGGTGCCGGTCCCGTGGCTCGAGCGTGTTCCGACGTACAAGGAGCAGCAAGAGAACTTGAAGGACAAGGACCTGTCCTCGATCGGCTTCCTGGGGTACCCGCTGCTGCAGAGTGCGGACGTCACCATCTATGACGCGAACCTCGTGCCCGTGGGCGAGGATCAGGTCGCGCACCTCGAGCTCGCGCGCGAGGTGGTGCGTCGCTTCAACAACTTCTTTGGGAACGTGCTCGTCGAACCGCAGCCGCTCCTGACCACCTTCGCGCGCCTGCCGGGGCTCGACGGCGACAAGAAGATGAGCAAGAGCTTAGGGAACACCATTCACCTCGCCGACACCGCAGACGAGGTGAAGAAGAAGGTGATGCAGATGTATACGGATCCCAAGCGCGTGCGCGCCGACATCCCGGGCACCGTGGAGGGGAATCCAGTCTTCGTCTATCACGACGCGTTCAATCCGGACCAGGCCGAAGTGGACGATCTCAAAGCTCGGTATCGTGCCGGGAAGGTGGGCGACGTCGAGGTAAAGACGAAGCTGGCCAGAGCGCTCAACGCGCACCTCGAACCCATCCGCGAACGGCGCACGGCGATGCTCGCGCGGCCAGATCAGCTGAAGGAGATCATGGTCGAGGGGTCGCGCCGGGCTCGCGTGAAGGCCCAAGAGACGATGGCCCGTGTGCGTGATGCGATGAAGATCGTGTACCGCTGACCATGACGCAATCGCACGAGTTCGAGTCGTCCGTTGATGCGTTTCCAGTCCGCCTGGACCACTTCGAAGGTCCGCTCGATCTGCTGCTGCACCTCATCAAGAAGCATGAGGTGGACATCCATGACATTCCGATCGCGTTGATTACGGCGCAGTACCTGGAGGTCATCGAGTTGATGGACGCGCTGAACCTCGATGTCGCCGGTGAGTTCCTCGTCATGGCCGCCACGCTCATCCACATCAAGTCCCGAACGCTCCTGCCACGACCCGAGACAGCCGCGACTGTCGAGGGGGAAGAGGAAGACCCGCGCGACGCTCTGGTGCGGCGTCTCGTCGAGCATCAGAAGTTCAAAGCGGCGGCGGAGCTGCTGCACGAACGCGAGCAGGTTCGAGCGGCGCAGTGGCAGCGCCCGGACGAGCGCGTCGCCGCGCTGGCGGGGGACGACTACGAACCCGAGCTCGAGGTCGACCTGTTCAGTCTGCTCAACGCGTTTCAGTCGGTGCTGAATCGCCTGAAGGGGCGGCCGCGGACGCTGCTACCGGCCGAGCAGGTGCCCATCGAGGTGCGAATCGAGCAGTTGCTGCAGCGATTGTCCGAGCACGAGGCGTGTGGGTTCGAGGCGTTGTTCGCCGATTGCGACGATCGCGCCGGCCTCATCGTCACGTTTCTTGCCTTGCTGGAAATGATCCGCCTGAAGCTCGTCAGGGTGTTCCAGTCCGGCAGCTTCGGGCCGATCCGCGTCTACAAACGTCCGCGGCCGGCCGACGCGCCGCACCCCATCGGCGATCCGGAGGCCCATCGTGGCTGATGCTGAGGACACTACCCCGCCGGCGCCAGACGCCGAACTGGCCGCGAGCACGGAACACACGACGGAACCGCTGAGGGATGAGACCGTCCCGCTGATTCGGTCCGCAGAGCTAAAAGCCATCGTCGAAGCGCTCGTCTTCGCCTCACCGGAGCCGCTGTCGCTCAAGGCGATGTGTAAGTTGCTGGATGCGGAAACGAACGAAGATGTCGAGGCGGCGCTCGCGGCGCTGAAGGCGGACTACGAACGGCCTGGGGGACTCCAGTTGGTCGAGGTCGCTGGCGGCTATCAGATCGTCACGCGGCCGGAGCTGCACGAGTGGGTACGGCGCCTGTTCCACGAGCGGAGTACGCAGAGGCTTTCCGTCCAGGCGCTCGAGACGCTCGCGGTGATTGCGTACCGTCAGCCGATCACCGCGGCGGAGGTGGCCGAGATCCGGGGCGTGAACACCTCGGGTGTGCTGAACACGCTCCTCGAGCGGCACCTCGTGAAGATCGTCGGTCGCAAGGCCGTGGTCGGTCGTCCGTTTCTCTACGCGACGACGCGTGAGTTCCTGATCCGCTTTGGTCTCAACGACATCTCCGATCTGCCGAGAGTGCAGGACATGATCGAAGCGCTCGGCCTCGAGTCACCGCTGCTCGTCGAGCAGATGCTGCCAGAGGACCAGCTTCCCCTCGAGGAACCGGATGCGGAGGGTGAGACACCTAGCGGCTCGACCGCCGCGGGCGAGGGGAGCGGTGGGCCGAGCGCCGAGCCGGTCCACTGATTGGTCGGGACGTCGCCCTGAACCCCGGCTTGGCCACTGCACGGGCGCCCGGCGCCCCGCTGTGCTTCTGCTCGGCACCAGTCGACGGCCGGTCCGTCGACTGGCGCGCGACGTGCTGTCGCAGCCGCGTGACCTCGTCATCCGTCAGGGGCCGATACTGTCCGAGCTTGAGGCCGGGATCGCGAAGGGGTCCGATGGCCACCCGTCTCAGTTGCTCGACTGGATGGCCGATGGCATCGCACATCCGACGCACCTGACGATTGCGGCCTTCTCGCAGCGTGATGCGTATGGTCGTCCGATCGCCGGCCACCCGCAGCCGTTCGACGTGGGACGGGGCGGTCTTGTGCTCGTCGAGCCGGATGCCTCGCGCCAGCCGCGTCAGATCGCGCGCGTCGGGGACGCCGAGCAGGCGCGCTTCATAGACTCGCGGCACGCCGTGGCGGGGATGCGTCAGCTGCGCTGCGAGCGTGCCGTCGTTGGTGAGCAGCAACAGGCCTTCGGAGTCGAAGTCCAGCCGACCGACGGGGTAGACGTACTCGCGCACGTCGGCCAGCAGGTCCAGTACCGTTGGGCGCCGCTGCGGATCCGACCGCGTCGTCACGTATCCGGCCGGCTTGTTCAGGAGCAGGTAGACGTGCCGATCGGGCAAAGTGATGCGGCGGCCGTCCACGCGGATGTCGTCCCTCGCCGGATCGGCCTTCGTTCCGAGCTCGCGAACGGTGGCGTGATTCACGCTCACCCGACCTTCCGCCATCAACCGCTCCGCCGCGCGCCGCGATGCGACGCCCGCCCGCGACAGGATCTTCTGCAGCCGTTCCATCCGAGTAGCGTACTCGGAACGGTCACGATAGACTCGACGATTGGTGTCGAGACGTCTCATCATCGCCATCGACGGTCCGTCAGGTGCCGGTAAGGGGACCATCGCCAAGGCGGTCGCCGCCGAGCTCGGCTACCGCCACGTCGATAGCGGCGCGTTGTACCGCGCCGTTGGTTGGAAGGCCGTGCGCGACGCGGTGCCTCTCACCGACGAGGCCGCGATTCACGACCTCGCCGAGCGGTCTCGCATCGCGGTCGAGGGTTCGACGGTGCGCATCGATGACGTGGACGTGTCTCGCGCGATCCGAACGCCTGAGATCGATCGAGCCGCGACGGCGATCGCCCGGCTCCCACGCGTCCGGGAGGTGTTGGTGGCGCGCCTCCGGTCGCTCGCCTTTGACGGGGGCGTCGTGATGGAGGGCCGCGACATCGGTACTGTGGTGTTCCCGCACGCCGACGTGAAGGTTTACCTCGACGCCGACGAGGACGAACGGGCGCGACGCCGCGCGCACGACCCGGCCCACAGCGGGTCGGCGACTCTCGCGGAGGTGACGTCCGCGCTCAGCGAGCGCGACCGCAGCGACCGTACGCGCCAGGCCTCGCCGCTCTATGCAGCCCCAGACGCGCTGGTCATCGACACGACAGGCCTCCCGATCGCCGACGTGGTGCGCGACGTGCTGGAGCGGATTCAGGCCCGCGTCGCCACGGCGTAAACCAATCGGGGCTCCGCCCCGAAGCCCGGAGTCGAGCTTCGACAGGCTCAGGACGACCAAGAGCAACGTCGAAGGTCGCGGGCGCGCGCTGCCGGTGTGCGGGGCGGTGTGGTCGCCGGTTCACGTTTCGACACGCCACGTCTGTCAAGGACGCCCGCGATCCCTTATTGCACACTCTTCCACCCGGACAGTTTCATGACGGATGACCGATATACGGACCGGAGGTGTTGTGTGCGTCGATGGACGACCGGCATCGCTGCGGTCATGGTGTGGACGCTTGCGAATATCAGCCCCGGCGGTGCGAGCGCACAGTCGCGTGAATATGCCGGCAAGGATGTGACCCGGATCGACTCGAGACAGTGGGGCGGTGTCCATGCGCGGCTTCAAAGTGGCTCAGCCGGCGGCGGTGCCGGATCGACTTCGACCGCCTCGTCGAGAAGATTCACCAGTTGACAGTGAGGGTCTCATGACCGACGCCCTTGGACGCGTCCTTGTCGTTGACGACAACCCTGCAAACCGCCAGATGCTGATGCGCCGGCTCGAACGGCGTGGCTTCGCCGTCGCCGGGGCCGAGCACGGCCGGCGGCGCTCGAGCGGTTGCACGCCGAGCCTTGCCCTCTGGTCTTGCTTGACCTCGAGATGCCGCAAATGGACGGGATGGAGGTCCTCGGACGCATTTGCCAGAGATGGGCGCCGGAGGCGCTGCCGGTCATCATCGTGACGTGCAACGACGAGCCGGATCAACTGGTACGGGCGCTGAACGCAGGCGCGAACGACTACGTCACCAAACCCGTCAACCTGGCGGTACTCGAGGCGCGCATACGGACGCAGCTGTCGCATCGGTCCGCACAGATGGCGCTTCGCGTGAGCGAGGAGCGTTACCGTGTGGCCGTCGCAGGCTCCAATGACGGCATCTGGGATTGGGACCTCCAGGCCAGGAGCGTCCACTACTCGGAGCGATGGGCGGGCATCTTGGGCTGTGACGTTGCGGAGCTGCGTCCCACTCCGGAGGAGTGGTTCAGTCGCATCTATTCCGAGGATGTCGACCGCGTGAAGCTCGAGATTGACGAAGCCATCGAGGGGCGCGCGGCTCACCTCGAGACGCAGCACCGGATGCGACATCGCACCGGATCGTATCGGTGGGTCCTCAGCCGGGCGGCCGTGGTCCGAACGCCCGAGGGGCAGCCCACGCGGATGGCCGGATCGCTGACCGACATCACCGACGGAAAGGTCGTCGACGCGCTGACAGGTCTGCCGAACCGCGCGCTGTTTATGGACCGACTGCGATGGTTCATCGAGCGGGCGCGCCGCTATCCCGAGCGTGCATTCGCCGTCATCGTCGTCGATCTGGATCGGATCAAGACGATCAACGACAGCCTCGGGCACAGCGCCGGCGATCAGTTATTGGCGGCCGTGGCGCGCCGGCTCGAGAAGAGCGTCCGGTCATTGGACCTCGTCGCGAGGCTGCCGACCAACGGCGAATCGCCGCGTCTCGGCCATACCGTTGCCCGTATGGGCGGCGACGAGTTCACGATGCTGCTGAGCGACGTCACGACGGCCGACGACGCGATCATCGTGGTGGAGCGGGTGCGGCGGGTGCTGAGCGCGCCATTCACCATCGACGGCCACGAAGTCTTCGTGTCTGCCAGTATCGGGATTGTCGTGAGCACGCCCGACGTCAGCGAGGCCGAATCACTGGTACGGGACGCGGGCATGGCCATGTACCGCGCGAAGACCCTGGGCGGCAATCACGTTCAGGTGTTCGACAGCGCGCTCCGCGGATATGCGTTGCGCAAGCTTCAACTCGAGACGGATCTCCGGCGGGCCTTGGAGTTGAGCGAGCTGCACGTAGAGCTACAGCCCATCGTGCGTTTGGCCGACCAGCACGTCACCGGATTCGAGGCGCTCGTACGCTGGCGGCGCGAAGGCCAGTGGGTCAGCGCCGAGGAGTTCGTGAAGGTTGCAGAAGAGTGCGGCCTCGTCTTCAGCCTCGATCTGTGGGTCCTGCGGCATACCTGTACGTTGCTCGCGAGCTGGCCGGACGCCCCCTATCGCTTCGCGGTCAATCTCTCGGGCCGATCGTTGAAGCAGCCCGACGTCGTCGAGCGCATTCAGCAGGTGCTCGCCGATACCGGGACCGCGCCGGGCCGAGTCGAAATCGAGATTACCGAGAGCGCGGCGATTGATAGTCTCAAGATGGCGAGCGCGACCTTGGATCGCTTGCGCGTGATGGGCTTGCGTCTCAGCCTGGACGACTTCGGCACGGGCTACTCGTCGCTCAGCTACTTGCATCGTCTACCAATCGACACGGTCAAGATCGACAAGTCGTTCATCGACCGCATCGGTGATGCCAGCAGCGATCATGAGATTGTGCGGACCGTCATCGACTTGGCGCACCGCCTGAAGCTCGACGTGATCGCCGAAGGCGTGGAGACGCTGGCTTAGTTCGAGGCGCTTCGCGAGCTGGGCTGCGAACGGGAGCAAGGCTACTATTTCTCGCGTCCGGTGGCGACCGACACCGCCCGCCGCATGGTGGGGACTAGCTTCGCAGCGTCGACCGAAGAGAAGGCAGCCGTGTCGGACTAGTCGCTCGTGGCGACCAGTCACCTGCGACTGTCTCTCGTCGGCTTGCAGGGCTCAGTCGCCAACACGGGCTCAGCGCCTATCCTTGTAGTCCTCTGACGACGCCGGGTCCAGCTCCCAGCGGTGCTTGTCGCGGTCGGCGACTTTGTCGCTGCCTCGAAGCTCTTCGGCGTCCTGGTACTCCACCCCAAGCGACCGACTGATGTCATCGACGACCCCTTGATCGGGCGTCGGGTTATCGCCCCCAGCCGCCTCCTCGCCGCTGAAATATGCGTTTTCAGCATCCGCGTCGACGTCCCCGCCCGTCAGACCACCCAGATTGCCCAGGTTCTCGCGCTCCTGGGCCATCTCGGCCCGACCCGTCCGAACCGCCGAACCACGCCGATCCATGTCCAGCGACGACGGTGGCGTGGGAATTCGCTCGTCCTCTGGCAGCATTCGGCGGTCCCGAGCGAGCGCCACGGGCACGCGGCGCGGGGGCTTCGGCGCCTTCGTCGGGGATGACGTCGGCGCGGTGGCGACTCGGCGCCGAGCAGGTCGGTTTGACGGCGCCGAACGCACCTTTGCCGGCCGCTTGTCGGCCTTGGCCCTGGCGCCTGATCGTCGCGGCGCGGGCTTGGACGCGATCCGGGCCTTGGGCCGCCGGCTCGCCTTCCTCTTGGCGGCCCGGGTGGAGGCCGACCGTCGCCGTGCTGCGGCCGACTTCCGAGTCGCCTGCCGTTTCGGCTTACCGGCCTTCTTGGAACTGTTGCGATGGGCGGGCTTCTGCGACGCCCGGCGTCCGGCCCGTTTGGCCATGCTCGACGTCCTTTCTGACCTTGACAGTTTTTCGATAAGTGTCGTACTATCTATTGCTTATCGGCAAGCAAGACGCGCAGGAGTGCGGGTGTTCGCCCGCGCCCTGGCGCGGCTGAGCGCCGAATACGCCGGGGAGCCGGTCCCCTCACCAATAGCCGGCAATCGACACTTCGGTGTCGCGCGGAGCCGCCTGTGCTGGCCGAGCGATGACGAGGGACGACAGGAGGACTTGCGCGACATGACGAACGTAGAAGACGAGCACACTCCCAGTCCGGCCAAGAGCGGAAGGGGGTCGCTCGATCGTGGCGGGCTGATTGCCCGCCCCCGGGATGACAACGACGCGATGGACCCCGAGGAATATGCCCGGCTGCTTGATTCCTACGATAGCAGCTTCCGGAACATCGCGGAAGGCGAGGTCGTCCAGGGGACCGTGTTGAGGGTCACCCCGTCCGAAGTCCTCGTCGACGTCGGGTACAAGTCCGAAGGCATCATCAGCATCGACGAGTTCCTGGACGAGAACGGTCAGGTCACCGTCGAGGCCGGCGACAAGGTCGACGTGCTCCTCGAGCGCACGGAGGACCGGGAAGGGTATGTCGTCCTCTCGCGCGAAAAAGCCGAGAAGATGAAGATCTGGGACGAGGTCGAGAAGGCCTACTCCGAGCGGAAGGTCGTCATCGGCCGAGTCATCGAGCGGATCAAGGGTGGTTTGGCGGTCGACATCGGCGTGCGCGCGTTTCTCCCGGGATCGCAGATCGATGTCCGGCCGGTCCGCAATCTCGACGCGCTGCGCGGCCAAGAGCTGCGCATGCGTGTCATCAAGGTCAACAAGAAGCGCGGCAACATCGTCCTTTCGAGGAAGGCCCTCCTCGAAGAGGAGAACGCCGAGAAGAAGAAGCACACGCTTGAAACGCTCGCGGAGGGCAAGGAGCTCCGCGGCGTCGTCAAGAACATTACAGACTACGGGGCTTTCATCGACCTCGGCGGCATCGACGGTCTGCTGCACATCACGGACATGTCGTGGGGCCGCGTCGGCCATCCCTCGGAGCTGTTCAAGGTCAACGATGAGATCGCCGTGGTCGTCCTGAAGTACGACCCTGCGACCGAACGTGTGTCGCTCGGCCACAAACAGCTCATCACCGATCCGTGGGCCAACGTGATCGATCGCTATCCGGTGGGGGCGCGCGTCGGCGGGAAGGTGGTCAGCTTGACCGACTACGGCGCGTTCATCGAGTTGGAGTCGGGCGTCGAGGGGCTGATCCACGTGTCCGAGATGTCGTGGAGCAAGCGCGTCAAGCACCCGTCGAAGCTCCTGAACGTGGGCGACACCGTTGGCGCGATGGTGTTGGGCGTGGATCCCACGACTCGCCGCATCTCGCTCGGACTCAAACAGTTCGAGAACAACCCGTGGCACCACCTGGCCGACAGGTATCCGGTCGGCTCGCGCATCCAAGGCAAAGTGCGCAACCTCACCGAGTTCGGCGCCTTCGTCGAAGTCGAGGACGACATCGACGGCCTCATCCACATATCCGACATGTCGTGGAGCAAGCGCGTCAAGCACCCGTCGGAGATTCTCAAGAAGGGCGACGTCGTCGACGCGATGGTCCTCAACATCGACGCCGAGAATCAGCGCCTCTCGCTCGGTCTGAAGCAGCTCGCCACCGACATCTGGGACGATTTCTTCACGCGCCACCATGTGGGCGACACGATCGAAGGCAAGGTCGTACGGATGACGAACTTCGGGGCCTTCGTGGAGCTCGATGAAGGCATCGAGGGGCTCATTCACGTGTCCGAGTTCGACGACGCGCGGTACGCCGGAAAGGCTGCCGAAGAGAAGATCGATCTGAAGGTCGAGGAGTCCTACACGATGAAGATCATCAAGTTGACGCCGGAGGAGCGCAAGATCGGGCTCTCCATTCGGGCGCTGAAGTCAGATGAGTTCCGGGCCGATTGGGATGCGTATCAGGAGAGCGCCGGTGACGGCACCGCGACGCTCGGCGATCACTTCAGGAATCGGAACTGAGACGGCTCGTGCCTCGGACGGGTGCCAGGCGGTGTGGCCTGGCGTTCGTCTGGGCCGCGAGGGATGAGCCTGACATGCCCATACCGACGTCCACTGGCGGCAGCATGACCAAGGCGGAGCTCGTCGAGGAAGTGTCTCGGGTCTCCGATCTCACGAAGAAGCACTCCGAAGTCATCGTCGACACGGTATTCAAGGCGATCATCGACGCGTTGCACCGCGGTGAGAAGATTGAGCTCCGCGGGTTCGGCAGCTTCCGGCTTCGCAAGCGCGAGCCGCGCAAGGGTCGCAATCCGAAGACCGGCGACAAAGTGGACGTCCCGCCGAAGAAGGTGCCGTACTTCAAGCCCGGCAAAGAACTCAAGGAGCTGATCAACCGGGAGTCCGACGGCGAGGAACCCGGCGACAGCGCGACACCGCCGGACTTCGTCGCCGTCTGACAACCATCGACCAACAACCAGCGACCATGGATCGTCTTTGGTCCCCCTGGAGACTCGAGTACGTGACCGGCGCGTCTGGTGACAAGTCGTCGGCATGCGTGTTCTGCGAGGCAAGCACCGCGGGGCGTGAGGAACTCGTTCTGATTCGAAGTACGCTCGCCTTCGTCATCCTCAATCTCTATCCGTATAACAATGGGCATCTGATGGTTGTTCCGACCCGGCACGTCGCGGGCCTGGCAGCGCTGACGGCAACCGAGGCCGCGGAGGTGATGCGGCTCACGCAGGACTCCGAGCGCGCCCTCATGGAAGCGTATCAACCACAGGGCATCAACGTCGGCGTGAATCTGGGTCGGGCGGCCGGAGCCGGCATTGTTGATCACGTGCACGTGCACCTCGTTCCCCGCTGGAGCGGCGACACGAACTTCATGTCCGTCGTCGGCGACGTCCGGGTCCTGCCCGAGGATCTCGCACAGACGGCCCAGCGGCTGCGTCCGGTGTTCGCGCGGCTCAAACGCGACTGGAGCTGACGTCGACGCGCGTCAGCGGTAGAGTGCAAGGATGCACCTCGAGCTGTCTCCCGAGCAGGCGGCGTTTCGCGCGGCGATTGACGCGTTCGCACGAGCGGAAGTCGCACCGCACGCGGCCGCGATCGACGAGTCCGGCGCATTTCCACTCGATGTCGTGCGGGCGGCCGGTCGCCACGGTCTGCTCGGCGCGACGGTGCCGAAGCACTGGGGTGGCGGTGGCCTCGACTATCTGAGCTACGTGCTCGCGATCGAGTCGATCGCCCGCGCGAGCGCGACGGTCGCCGTGGCGCTCACCGTGACCAACTCCCTGGTCGCCGAGCTTATCGCGCATGCCGGTGGCGCGCAACACCAGGACAGGTGGCTGCGTCGGCTCACGTCGGGCGAGGTTATCGGCGCTTTCGCTCTGTCCGAGCCCGAAGCCGGGACCGATGCCGCGAACCAGAAGACTCGCGCCGTGAAGACCGCCGCTGGGTTCCACCTCACCGGTCGAAAGGTGTGGGTTGCCAACGCCGAGGTGGCATCGGTGGTGGTGGTGTTCGCAAGCACGCGTCCGGGATTGAGGGACAAGGGCGTGACGGCGTTTCTCATTCCCATGGACAGTCCGGGTATCACCAAGACCGCGCGTGCGGACTCGTTGGGCGTCCGCGGGCTCGGATGTATGGACCTCGAGTTCGACATGGATGTCGCCGACGAACAGGTGCTCGGCTCCATTGACCAGGGGTTCCCGCTTGCGATGTGGGCGTTGCAGGGTGGCCGCGTGGCGATCGCCGCACAGGCACTCGGTATTGGGGAAGCGGCACTGGCCGAGGCAATCGCCTACGCCAAAGAACGTCAGGCGTTCGGGCAACCGATCGCCAACTATCAAGCGATCAAATGGATGTTGGCGGATCGGGCGACCGAGCTCGAAGCCGCGCGCATGCTCACCTGGAAGGCCGCTACGGCAAAGGACCGTCAGGAGCGCAGCACGCTGGAGGCCTCGATGGCCAAGCTCGCGGCGTCGGAAGCTGCCCACCACGCCGCCGATCGAGCCATGCAGATTCTGGCGTCGGCAGGCTACAGACGGGGCTCGGTGGTCGAACGGCTATTTCGCGACGTTCTGGCGACAGAGATTTACCAAGGCACGTCCGAGGCACAGCGCCTCATCATCGCGGGCCGGCTCTTGGGCACCTCCTGAGTCAGTCCGGCTTCTGCCCAGCCCGGTTTCCGGCCGGGACCTGGCCTGACACCGCACCCAACTTCGGTGCCCTCACGGCGGCGTTCATCGGAATGACCCGCTTTCAAAATGAAAGGAGGCAGGTGCCGACGTGGACCTTCGCAGCGGCGGAGGATCCTTGACGGTCACAGCCGCGGAGGGCTCCGCCCATCGTTGGAGCACCAGACAACCGCTTCGGCGACCCGGACCGTCCGGGCCCTGCGCGATGTGCTCGAGCACCGCGTCCACCGCTGAGTCGCCAAACGCCACGAGAGAGGATGTCGCCATGTTCTCAGTCCCGAGCGCACCCGTGAGGGCTTTCACCGCTCGCGCGTCGTTCAGCGTGCTCACGGCGAGGATCAGGTCGCCGTAGTAATCGCTGAAGGTCTCTGAGAGCGACCCACCCTTACGGACGACCGCGTTCTCGAGATCGAGCGCGCCGATCAATCCCAATTTCAGCGCGTCCGCCTGCTGCGGCTTCGCGGCGAGCAAGGCCGTAAGCGCGGGCTTCACCGCCTTGCGCTGCGCCTCGGCGGCGCCGAGCGCGACCAGATTCGAGAACGCGGCGCTGCGCTTCTGCCAGGTTTCACTCTTCAGCTGTGTGATCGACTCGGCCAGGTCAGGTGCAGCGCTGATGACAGCCGCGGCAACCGGCGCGGCGAGCAGCCATGCAGCACAGAGGGCGATCGTCGCAATTGTGCGCGCAGGGCACGCAGACGCCGAAGCGAGCCCTCGTCAGGCTGGGACCTGCAGTCAGCCTCCACGCTGGTCATGGTCGATACCCGCCATCGTGGTTCCGCCAGTCGGCGTGGAGGCAGTTGAGCTTGCATGGGCCGCTGAGCGGCTCGATGTAGTCCGCGCTAGCCTTCTCGGCAGCGGTCCACATGCGCTGCCATTCCTCCAACGACTTCGTCGCGTTGTCGAGGTCGGCGGCATCGCCGAAACTGTGTCGGCTGCGGCGCGCACCACCTGCCCGTTTGTTGCGGACGGGGTCGCGATAGCTGCTGTTGACGACGCGCGGAGCGCCATACGCCTCGATCAGCAGGTCCAAGCCGTACCACTTGTCGCTCGGCGCGAGCAGGGGATCGCGAAGGAGAGCCCACGGTTGCGTCGTGACACGAAAGATTGCCTCGAACGTGAGAGAGCGTGTGCCGCGGCTCTTCGTGAAGTCGGCGCAATCGAGGTCGATGGGAATACCCTGCGTGTCGTAGGCGTGCAGGAGGACATCGCGCTCGTCGCCGCAGCGCGACGGAATCGGGTCCGCCGCTGTCGTCCCCGCGGTGCCCGCCGGTCGGTCTGAGCGGGAACCGCGCTGCGTCGTGGCCTGGCCGGATGTCGAAGCGCCTTGGCCGTCCCGAGGTGCGCTCGTGGACTCCGACGTGGGCGTGCCGCACGCGAACTGCAGCACCGCGGCGATGGCAATGAATGAGGATCGGCCGAGCGATCTGGGCATCGGGGGCTCTCCCGTCAGTCGCTGCTTGGGAGCGTTGGCGTTGAACATGCGCCGGCGCAGCGCTGAGGCGGCGCGGTCGCACGAGACCCGGTGGCCAGCGACGAGGCGGTGTAGCAAATGGTCAGATCCAGGACAACCCGAATCGACGTTCGTTCCCCGCGTGCATACGCCAACTCAGCTTGCGGCGCTGGTCCCGGCCTTGGCCTGCCGCGCTGGCGTTCCGTCAAGGGCCGTCGAGTATCATGCGGCATGCGCCCGTCGTACTCTCCAGACACCCTCGCCACGGCGACACCCCGCGATCGGGGAGCGATCGACGGCCGTTACAAGTGGGATCTCACCTCCATCTTTCCGGACTGGGCGGCGTGGGAGGCGGCGTATGCGGAGCTCGATCGCCGCATTGACGCCTTCGCGGCCCTCAGAGGGACCCTCTCGTCCGGCGCGCACGCGCTTCTGCTGGCGCTGCAGCAGCGGGACGCGGTTGGACAGCTCGAGTACAAGGTGTGGTATTTCGCGTCACTCCGGTACGACGAGGACCAACGGGATAACGAGATCAACGCGCGACGCCAGCAGGTGCAGATCCTGTTCGCGAAGGCGACGCAGGCCGACGCGTGGTTCGACCCGGAGCTGCTGCGCATTCCGCTGACGACGGTGCAAACGTGGATGGCGGAATCCCCTGCGTTGGCGATCTACCGCTTCGCCATCGAGGATCTCTATCGTCAGCAGGATCATGTGCTGGACGATCAGGGTGAGCGGTTGCTCTCGCTCTCCAGCCGTTTCTCGTCGGCGCCGAATGACGCGTATGCTGCGCTGTCCACCGCGGACATGAAACACCCGACCATTCGGCTGACGTCGGGTGACGACGTGACGATCACCTACGGTCAGTACCGCGCCATTCTGGCGACCAATCGCTCTCAAGCAGATCGCGCTGCGGCGTTCAAGGCCTACCACAGCGTGTTTCGGGCGGCCGCCAACACCTACGCGTCGATCTACAACGCAGTGCTGCAACGGGACTGGTTCTACGCTCGGGCGCGCGGGTACGCCTCGACACTGGAAGGCGCACTGCATGGCAACAACATCCCGGCCGCCGTCGTGGAGAACCTGATTGCGGAGGCCAAGGCGGGCACCGAACCGTTGCGTCGGTATCACCGACTGCGGAAGAAGACCCTCGGGCTCGACAGGTACCATGCCTACGATACGACGCTTCCCATCGCGGACGTCGACCGAAAGTACCCTTACGATCGAGTGCTCGAGTGGCTGCCGGCATCAGTGGCTACACTGGGGCCCGAGTACCAGCGTCAGATGCGCGAGGCCTTGCACGGCCACTGCATCGACGTCTACGAGAACCCTGGCAAGCGCAGCGGCGCGTACTCAGCGCCCGTCTACGGCGCGCGCCCGTACATGCTGTTGAACTACAACGACACGCTCGACGCGGTGTTCACGCTCGCCCACGAGATGGGGCATTCGATGCACACCGTTTTGTCGCATGCCCATCAACCGTTCGTCTATGCGGGCTACACGATCTTTGTCGCCGAGGTGCCCTCGACGCTGAGCGAGGCGTTGTGTCTCGAGTTCATGCTCGCCCAGGCCGGGGATGAGCGGGAGCGGAGTGTGCTGCTCCAGCACGCGATCGACGGCATCGTCTCGACGTTCTACACACAAGTGATGTTCGCCGACTACGAGTTGCAAGCCCATCGGCTCGTCGAAGAGGGCAAGCCGATCACGGCCGACGTCTTGAGCGACATCTACATGGGGCTGTTCAAGTCGTATCACGGCGATGCCCTGGACTACGACGACGAGTCTCGCATCACGTGGGCGCGTATCCCCCACTTCTACAGCACGCCGTTCTACGTCTACCAGTACGCGACCTGCTTCGCGTCCAGCGCGCAGTTGATGGCTCAGTTGACGCAAGCGACGGACGCGTCTCGCGCCGAGGCGCTCGACCGCTACCTGACGCTGCTCAGGTCGGGCGGCAGCGACCACCCGATGACACTGTTGCAGCGCGCCGGGGTGGACCTCGGGCGTCCCGAGGCCGTCCGTGCGGTCGTGCAGCAGCTCGATACGCTGGTGACGCGGCTCGAGTCAGCGGTCACCTAACGGGAATGGCGAGGCGGCGTCGAATCGCGCTCGGGAGACGATGACGCATCTGCTCGGTCTGGCGGGCGTGCTGAGCATCTCGTTCTCCGCGGTGTTCATTCGGCTGGCCGCCGTCTCGCCGGTCACGGCCGTCTTCTTCCGCGCCCTCTACGCGGTGCCCGTCCTGCTCGTGATCAGGCAGTGGCGCCGGTCGGTCGACTCACGCGATCGACGGGCTCGATGGTTGGCGTTCGCCAGTGGTGTCATCCTGGCGGTCGACCTAGCGTTCTGGCACGAGTCGATCGCGTTTGTCGGCGCGGGGCTTGGCACCGTCATCGCGAACGTTCAAGTGGCGTTCATCGCGCTGGCGGGGTGGATGCTGTACGACGAGCGCCCGACCGGGCGGACCCTCGCACTGCTCGCCCTGGTTCTGGTTGGCATCGTGCTGACGTCGGGCCTCGCGCGCCAGGGCGCGTATGGGGAGGCGCCCGTCCTGGGCGTCGTCTTCGGCGTGATGGCCGGGGCGTCGTACGCCGCGTATCTGCTGATGTTCCGGGCCGCGAGCCAGCGCGCTGTTCCTCCTGTAGGCCCGCTACTCGATTCGACATTCGGTTTGGCGGCGGGCGCCGTGTGTGTGTCGGTGTTCGACGTCGGCTTCTCGCTGGTCCCGCAGTGGCCGGCGCACGAATGGTTGCTGGCGTTGGCGATCGGCGGCCAGGTCGTTGGGTGGCTCCTCATCGTCCACGCGCTGGCGCGGCTCCCGGCGCTGGAGACGTCCATTCTGCTGCTGGTGCAGCCGGTCTTTGCGCTCCTCTGGGGTCGATTGCTCTTTGCGGAACAGCTGTCCCCAGTTCAGTGGGGCGGCACGCTGCTGGTGCTCGCCGCCGTCGCGATCATCTCGACTGGGCGCGTGACTCGGCCGGCGACGCCCAGCGCGGTGGCCACGTCAGCGGCGCGCCGTTGACGCGGGGCCGGCTGAGCGTGCCAGGGCGTGAGTGGCGGCCACCTCGGCCGCTGCCCGCCGACCGCTCTCGACGGCGCCGTTCATGTAGCCCTGCCACCTGAGGCTCGTGTGCTCACCGGCGAAGAACAGCCGGCCGCTCGGCCGCGCGAGCCAGTGTCGGCGATCTGGCGGGAAGGTTGGATCGAAGTACGCATAGCCGCCGCGCGCGAACGGGTCGAGCTCCCACGATACATGGTGCGCGTGCAGCAGCTCCGCCCGACGGGACCCGAGCCACTCCAACTGCTTCGCGAGGCCGGCCGATCCCTCGCGGCCGAGCAGATCAATCATCCAGTCGCTCGCAGCCCCGCCCGCCATCAGCGATAGAATCGCCGGCTTCCCTCGCTGCTCCTCGTTGGCATCCCAGACCGCGCCGAAGGGCAGCGCGGAGCCGTACGCGGATGGCTTCCGCGGGATGCGCCAAAACCGACTCGAGAACTGGAGCAAGCTCTTGGTGGCGCGCCCGTACTTCAGCGTCGCGATCGCTTCGTGCTGTTGCCCCGGAAGTGCGGGGGTGATGGGCACGCGACGGAGAATCGAGGCCGGCAGCGTGCACACGAGATAGTCGCAGGCAAACTGATGCACATGACGCTGGTGGCGCAGGCTCGCCCGCACGCGGGCGCCATGTTGCGAGATCGCCACCAGCTCGGTATTCAGTTTCAGTCGGTCAGCGAGCCCAGAAGCAAGGGTTGTCGCGATCCGGTCCATGCCGCCGGCCACCCGATATGTGCGAGACGGGCCCACGGGATCCCCGGACGCGAATTGATCGACGAGCGCGAGGAGGGAGAGTTCCTCCGGCTCGGCGAGAAAGAAGCCCCGAAGGCCGATGGTGATCTCTCGGAAGTCAGGGTCGGCTTGAATATCATCCAGCCAGCGGAGCACCGAGCGTCGGGCAAGCAACGCCGCGATCGGCGTGTCCCACCGGCGCTCGGACAAGCGATAGGGTTCGCCGAGCGGATCGAGCGCCTCGGCGAGCCGGTCCCAGCCAGCGCCGGGCGTGACTGGCACCGCTCGGATCCTTCCGTCATCTTCCCGTCGTGCGAACGTCCAGCCCTGGCGGAGGACCTGGACGAGCTCGAGGCGAAGAGATTGGATCAGGGCGCGTAGTGCGTCGTGATTCTCGTCGATGAAGTCGCCGCCAGCCTCCGCATGTTGTCCGTCCGCGAAACCGCTGCGTGCCGTCCACACCCGCCCACCGACACGGTTGCGGGCCTCGACGACCGTCACGGTGGCGCCCATGGCGTCCAGGTCTCGCGCCGCGGCAAGTCCCGCCAGACCAGCGCCCGCAACCAGAACCGACACTCCTTCCAGCACTGCGTCTCCGTCCGTTACTGTATTGGAATCCGACGTCGCCCGGCCGACCTCTCTGGAGCGGCTATCACCGTTGTTCGAGGGTGTAGCCCTTGGCACGCAGGCTGGCCAAGATGCCGTCAGGCCCGATGAGGTGTGCCGCGCCCACGACGACGAACACCTGGCGGGGCCGGGCGGCGAGACCCTCAATGATGGGCAGCCAGCTCTGGTTTCGCTCGACGATGAGACGCCGGTACATCACCGGGTCGCTCTTGACGTCCTCCAAGACGATCCGCTCGATCGTCGCCGTGTCGCCGACCTTCCAGGCATTCGCCAGCGTGGCGACGGCGGCGGTCTCGTTGTCGATTTCGCGGATGGACTGCTGCAGGAGCCGGTCTTGGTCTGACATCGACATCTCGTCGAAGCGAGAGATCTGAAACCCCACCGTTTCCAGCCCCTGTACGGGCTTGTTTTCCGCGCGCGCTCGATCGTAGAAGTGCTTGTCCAGCCCGAGATCCGCGTCGAAGCCAGCCTTCTGCCACGCCATGCCGAGCAGCGTGAGCGCGAGCGACCACGGCTTGAAGCGCTTCAACGGTTCGAGCGGCAACCCGAGCGCTGCGGCGTGCTTCGCGACCAGGTCCAGCGTCTCCTTAGAGACGACGCCGTCGAGAGTCTGCCCCGACGGGAGGAGCCCGCGCGAGAGCATCGCCATCTGCGAATCGGGCGCGCGCATCTCTCCGAGGTCGAGCTCTTCGACCAGGAGATCGCACTCTTTGAACGCGGCCTCGAGCGCCGGACTGAGCGGGTAGTAGTCCTTCGTGAGCATGTGGACGGAGCCGACCAGGTACAGGGATCCCTTCGGACCGGTGGCCTTCCACAGGAAATTGCGTGGCTGCGCCTGACCGGGCGAGGCGATGCCGATCGCCGCAGCAAGCACGAAGCCGCGTAGGAACGTTCGCCGAGTGAACAGCCAGGCTGTCACGACGCAAACCCCATGTGTGTGGTTCCGCCCCGAACTCCGGCTTCGTTGATGGCTACGGTACTATCTTACGCGATGCCTCCCGCCTTTTGCGGCGCGATCCCGCGTGCCAGGTAGCTCGTGTCCGAGGTTCCTAACGATAGGCTGGCCTACAAGGCATACGAAATCGAAGAGCTCGTCGACATCTATTTCTACCGACGGGCAGGGTACGTGGTGGCCCGGCTCTCCCCGAACGCGGTCTCGATTCTGGCCGGCGTAGTCGGCGCGATCGGTGGAGCGCTCGTGGGACGCCCGCGGTGGGCGCTGGTGGGCGTGGGACTGCTGGTCGCCCACGGCGTCATTGATTCGGCGGATGGGCAGTTGGCGCGCATGACCGGGCGAACGTCGGAGTTCGGCCGTGTGCTGGACGGTCTCGCTGGCTACGCGACGCACCTCGCCTTGTACCTAGGGCTGGTCGCCGCCAGCGGTCCAGTGTGGGGGTGGGGCACGGCCTTCGCCTTGGCGGCCGTCGCCGGATTCTGCACGGCCATCCACGCGCAGATGTACGACTACCATCGGACCGCGTACGCGGGCTTCGCGATTCACGGACGGGTTCCGACCGAACTGATGACGCCCAGCGTGAGCGGCGTGCTGCGACCTGTCGTGCGAGGATACGCCGCGATGCAACGCGCGCTCGTCGGCCTGCACCGAATGGTCGAGCAGGACATCGCGCGCGACGTGTGCGATGGCCGAGTGCCCGACAGCGTTCGACACTTATATCGCGAGTGCTTTTATCGCCCCCCGTGTCGGTTTTCAGCAGGAAGGGACCCTGCCTTTTCAAAACGTTTCCCCCCTGAGGTGTTCCATCGCCTGACCGCGTGGTGACGGTCCTCAGGGTGCCGTAATCAGCCGGTTTCTGTCCACACTTTCGCCTCCTCGACTGGTCGAGAGCGGTTGGAACCTGCTTGGAGACAACGTACGGCGCTTCGCGATTACGGCGTGCGTTTTGGCGCGGCACCCGGAGTGGTTCATCCCGTTCACGTTGGGATCGCTGAACCTCGTGCTGCTGACGCTGTGGTGGTATCAGCGGGCCGCGGACCGACGGTTTCTCGCAGCACGTGGGTCAGCGTCCGGCGGTACACGATGAACGTCACGGCGACCACGAGCAGGCTGATCGCGAGGGCAGCGGGAATCGCGGATCGACGCCCGGTGACCAGGGCCAGCAGGAAGAACGTCAACGAGAATGCTTCTCGACGAAACAGGACGAACACCGCGGCTGTCGTCCGCAGGCCCCAAGCCCGTGTCTCCTTGGCCGCTTTCACGATCGCCACCTCAATCGGTTTGGTCGGCACGAAGAACTGGTCCATCGAGCGCGCGCGGCGGACCAGGGCCATCGCCCAGAGCAGCAAGCCCGGCGTGCGGTACACGAAAGGCACCCGCGCTGATGTGAACGTGACCTACGTGCGGTCGCGGTCCCGTGCCTCGACCAACGCGTTCACGCACTATTTCGACGCCGTGCGGTGGCCGATCGTGGCAGAGAACGCATACGCGCCCTCGCGCGCGGATGTGCCACATCGGTTGCTCGTACGGAGCCGCGTGCTGCCGACCCCGACGTGGCTGCTCGTCGCAGTCGTGGACTGGCGGACGGGACTACCGTACTCGACAGTGAACGAGATGCTCGACTTCGTCGGTCCACGTCAGGCGCGTCGATTTCCCCAGTACGTTCGCACGGAGCTCGGCATCGAGCATCGCGTGCGGATTCGAACCCTTCGGCCTTGGGTCGGCATTCGCGTGGACAACGCAATCCATGCCTGGCTCCCATCGGATGTGCAGGCGAACGTCACCTCGCCACTGTTCGGGACGTTCTACAACTCCGAATATCGACAGTTCCGCATTCAGTTCCGGTTTCAGCGCTAGCAAGGTGGGGCACCGCCGGCGGTCCGAACGCGCCGGCGCGGCAGCGACACTCGTGCTACGCTCTTGCCTGGTCGGGGCGCCGCCCCGAACACGGCTCAGTCGCCGCGCGTGGGTCCGACGCCCGCTTGGTTTCTTCGCGGGCTGCCTCTGCGCGCCACCGTTATGCGCTCGAACGGGCTCGGAGTCATCATCCCGCGCCGCATGACGGACCAATCGCCGCGAGCGCGGCGATGTCCCGATGTCCCGGTACGGCCACCGGAGGTGTCATGAGTCAGCGTGTGGTCACGTCCACGTCAGCAGCGGCCCGCCTCGACGCCGTTGTCTCGTTCCTCAGTGCCCGTCAGCCCGGGTCGGAGGGACTGATCGTCGCGGCCACCCGCGGCGCCGCGGACGATCTCGCTCGCGTTGTCGCCAGTCGCCTTGGCGCGACGTTCGGCCTGACACGTTTCAGCTTCACCGAGTTGGCAGCGCGCCTCGCGTCGATGGTGAGCGGTGGGTCTCCGCTCCTGTTCGGTACGACGGCGGGTGTTCAGGCGGTCTCGACGCGGGCGACGTTCGATGCCCTGGGTGCCGACGAGCTCTCGTACTTCGCTCCCGTCGCGCGGCTGCCGGGGTTCCCCCTGGCTCTCGCGCGCACCTTGCACGAGTTGCGTTTGGCGGGCGTGGACGCCGGCACGCTGTCCGACGGCTCCTCGGCCGCAGCGGATCTGGGCCGCCTCCTGGAGCGCATCGACCAACAGCTTGCCATGGCGGGAGTGGTCGACCGGGCTCGCCTGTTCACGCTTGCGGCGCGGGCGTGCGCCCCGAACGGATCGCCGGTGTGCTGGATTGGCTTGCCGGTAGCTCTGGTCGATATCCCCCTCGACTCGAACGCCGAGGCTGCGTTTGCGCGGGCTCTTCTGGACCGCGCGCCAGAGGCCCTCGTCACGCTCCCGACGGGCGACGAGCGTGCGCGAGCCGCGATCGACCCAGATGGTAGCCGTCACGTCACGCTGGTCGATCCAGCGCCGCAGGTGTCCGACCTGTGGCACTTGCGCCGGTACGTCTTCACCGCTGACCGTCCCGAGGTGCGCACGCCGACGGGCGATGTGCGCGTGTTTTCTGCGCCAGGCGAGGGGCGCGAGGTCCTCGAAATCACTCGGCGGATGCTCGACGAAGCCGAGCGGGGCACGCGGTTCGACGACATGGCTGTCCTGCTGCGCACGCCACAGCAGTACCTGGGACTGCTGGAGCACGCCTGCGCACGCGCGGACGTCCCGGCGTACTTCGACCGAGGCACGCGTCGCCCCGACCCATCGGGCCGCGCGTTTCTGGCGCTGCTCGCATGCGCGCTCGAGGGCTTGTCCGCCCGCCGATTCGACGAATACCTGTCACTCGGTCAGGTGCCGCGGGTCGGTGAGCAGGCCGCCAACGACGCCGCGCTGGCAGATCCCGTGCCGGCTCGCGACGAGGTCTTCGGAGAGCTGCCACCGACCGATGTTGGCGACGCGGCCGTGTCGGAGGCGGCGGATGCGCTGCTGCCGGCTGCAGGAGAGCCCGGGGCGGACCACGACGAGGACGCCGTCGTCTTCGGGACCCTTCGTGCGCCATGGAAGTGGGAGGAGCTGGTGGTCGAGTCCGCCGTGATTGGCGGTCGCGATCGCGCCGACGGCTCAGCGCGGTGGCGTCGGCGGCTGAAGGGGCTACGGGCCGAGTTCGAGGCCCAGCTCGTGGAGGCGTGCCGCGACGATCCGGAGGCCGGCCGCGCGCGCCACCTCCGGCGCGACCTGACGAACCTGGCGCATCTGACGTCGTTTGCGCTACCGGTGATCGATCTGTTGGCCGAGTGGCCAGACACCGCATCGTGGAGTGCGTGGCTCGAGCGATTCACGCGCCTCGCGGCCTGCTCGCTCAAGCGACCCGAGCGCGTGCAGCGTCTGCTCGCCGAGCTCCGTCCGCTGGCGACCATTACCGAGGTGTCGCTCGAAGAAGCGTCGCGCGTGCTCCATGACCGACTGACGACGCTGGAGTGGGATCCGCCCCCACGTCGTTACGGTCGCGTGTTCGTCGGGACGCCACAGCAGGCGCGCGGGCGGACGTTTCGCGTCGTGTTCGTGCCGGGACTGGCCGAGCGCATCATGCCGCAGCGACCGCGAGAGGATCCCCTGTTGCTGGATGAAAGTCGGGCAACGCTCGATGCCGCAGGACGCGGTGACGGCTCGTTGGGTCTGTTCCAGCAGGATGAAAGGGCGGCAGCTGAGCGGTTGCTCCTTCGGATCGCGGTGGGCGCGGCGGGCGAGCGGCTCTACCTGTCCTATCCCCGGCTGGACAGCAACGCCGAAGGGCGCGCGCGCGTGCCGTCGTTCTACGCGCTCGACGTCGTGCGGGCGATCACCGGGCGAGTGCCGGACCACCGCGTGCTGGCCCAACACGCTGCGAAGGAATCGGGGGCCAGTCTCGGGTGGCCGGCGCCCGAGGATCCGGACCGAGCGGTCGACGATCTCGAGCACGACCTTGCCGTCCTGCGTCCGTTGCTCGACGCGCGGGATCAAGGGCCGGTGAAGGGCCGCGCCCACTACATGCTCGATCTCAACGATTCGCTCAGGCGCTCCATCACGGGCCGGTGGCTCCGCGACAAGCCGGCCTGGTCGAAAAGCGACGGACTGGTGTCGGACTCGCCTGCGTTGACCCCGTACCTCGCGAAGCAGCGGCTCGGCGCCCGGCCGTACTCGCTCTCGGCGCTGCAACGGTTTGCGACCTGCCCGTATCAGTTCCTCCTCGCGGCGATCCATCGCCTCGAGCCATGGATCGAACCAGAGCCACTGGTGCGACTCGATCCGCTCACGCGAGGCTCGTTGTTCCACGCCGTGCAGACGGAGTTCCAGCGCGAGATGCGCGGCAGCGGAAGTCTGCCGATCGCGCCCGATCGCGTGGCTGACGCAGTCACCAGGCTGGAGGGGATCCTCGAGCGGGTGGCCGCCGAGTACGAGGAACGTCTGGCGCCGGCCATTCCTCGCGTGTGGCGCGACGAGATCGACGACCTGCGGCGAGACTTGTCCATCTGGGTCCGCCGCATGGCCGACGAGCAGGAGTGGATTCCCGAGTACTTCGAGTGGAGCTTTGGCCTCAGCGATGCGAGCCGCGATCCACGGAGCTTGACCGAGCCGGTCCGTATCGACGGTCGATTCACCCTGCGAGGATCGGTGGATTTAATCGAACACCACGCGACGGTCGACGTGCTTCGTGTGACCGACCACAAGACCGGTCGCAACCGATCCACGCCGGACCTGATCGTTGGCGGTGGGACCATGCTGCAACCGGTCCTGTACAGCATGGTGGCCGAGCAGGCACTTGGGAAGAAGGTCGTGGCGGGACGCCTGTACTACAGCACCACAGTCGGCGGCTTCGCGACCAAGAGTATCGACCTCAACGACTACACGCGCCGCCAGGGGCTCGACGTCCTGACGATCGTCGATCGCGCGATCGAGCAGGGGTTCCTCGTCGCGGCGCCCGCCCAGCGCGCGTGCACCTGGTGCGATTTCAAACCCGTCTGTGGACCGCACGAGGAGGCGCGTGCGGGCCGCAAGGCGTCCGAACGGTTGGCTGATCTCGAGACGCTGAGGTCGATGCGATGACGGTGTTGCCCATCGTCCGACCCGGTGGGGCAGACGCTCGGAAGCCCGATGACCAGGCGGCACGCGAGGCGATCGCGGGCGATCTCGACGTGACGCTGGTCGTAGAGGCTGCGGCCGGCACCGGCAAGACGACCGAGCTGGTGAATCGGATGCTGAGGGTGCTCGAGACCGGCGCCGCGGCGATCGACGAGATCGTGGCGGTGACGTTCACGGAGAAGGCGGCTGGCGAACTGAAGCTCCGGATGCGAGAGGCGCTCGAGCTCCGCAGGGCCGCAGCCGCGGACGACGAGGTGCGGCAGCGACTGGAGGCCGCGCTCGGCAGACTCGAGGAGGCGTACGTCAATACGATCCACGGCTTCTGCGCGGACCTCCTGCGGGAGCGCCCGGTCGAGGCGCGCGTGGATCCCCTCTTCGCCGTGCTGACCGAACCGCAAGCCGTGCGCCTCTACGATCGAGCGTTTCGCGCCTGGCTGCAGGACACCCTGCGGGAGCCGCCCGAGGGGGTGCGTCGCGCCCTGCGCCGCGCGGCGGGAGTCGCCTTTGGTGGAGGCACGCTGGGACCGACTGGGACGATCGATGAGGGCCCAATCGGGCGGCTGCGGAGCGCCGGTCGTGCGCTGCTCGAGACGCGAGACTACCCGGCGCTGTGGCGACGGATCCCGACGTTCCATCGGGAGACCGAAGTCCGACGCCTGGTCGAGGCACTGCACGCGCTGGCTGCGCTCTCCGCACAGCCCTTGAATACACGCGACAACCTATACCAGGACCTGGACGCCGTGCGTCGGCTGAGTGGCCAGATTCAGTTGGAGCAGGACTTCGGCAATCACGACATCGACGGCTGGGAAGCGCGCCTGGTGGACCTCGTTCGAGACAAGGGCTTCTCGCGGACACGGAAGGGCAGCGGGTACAAGTACAGCGCCAAGGTGACCAGGACGGAAGTCCTCTCGACGAGAGACGCGCTCTTCAGCGATCTGCAGCAGTTCAAGAAGGCCGCCGATGCAGACCTCGCGGCGCTGCTCCAGCGTGAGCTGAAGAGCGCGACTGAGCGCTACGAAACGCTGAAGTTCGCGACGGGCGTGCTCGACTTCACCGACCTGCTGGCTCGTGCGCGAGACCTCCTTCGCGACACGCCCGCCGTTCGCCGACATTTGCAGGGGAAGTTCCGGCGCATCTTCGTTGACGAGTTCCAGGACACGGATCCGCTGCAGGCCGAGATCCTGCTGCTGCTCGCTGCCGAGGATGAATCGATTTCGGACTATCGGGAAGCCAAGCCCAAGCCGGGCAAGCTCTTCATCGTCGGCGATCCGAAGCAATCGATCTATCGGTTCCGAGGAACCGACGTGGAGACGTACTGGCGCGTCAGCCGGCACATCGAGCAACATGGCGGTCGCCGTGTCCAACTGACGACGAGCTTCCGGAGCGTGCCCGGCATTCAGCGGTTCGTCAACGCGGCGTTTAGGGGCGAGATGGTCGCTGACGACCGGGCGCTTCAACCGGACTACGTCGCTCTTTCCGAGGGGCGCCAAGCACACAAGACGCAACCATCGGTTGTCGCGCTGCCGGTGCCAAGGCCGTACTCGGATCGTGGTGCGGGGCGAAGGATCTCACCGTGGGCTGTCGAACGGTCTCTTCCACACGCCGTTGCGGCGTTCGTAGACTGGCTCATCGATCCGAAGAACGGTTGGGAGGTGTGTGATCGGAATGGGATCGATGGCGAGCAGTGGGTTCCGCTGCAGGCGAAACACGTGGCGATCCTGTTCCGACGCTTGAACAGCTTTGGCAAAGACGTGACGCGGCCCTACGTCGAAGCCATTGAGGCTCGGGGCATCCCACACCTGCTCGTTGGAGGCAAGGCGTTTCACAACCGTGAAGAGGTGGAGGTGATTCGAGCGGCCCTCGCCGCCATTGAGTGGCCCGACGATGAGCTGTCGGTGTTCGCTACGCTGCGCGGCTCGCTCTTCGCGATCGAAGATGCGCACCTGTTGGAGTACAAGGCCAGGTTTGGAGCGTTTCATCCGTTCCGAATCCCCAGAGAGTTGGGCGGGAGCTCCGGGCACGAGCTCGCACTCTCGGCCGAGGAGACATCGCACTTGGTGTCCGTCGCCGACGCGCTGCGTCTGCTCCAGGACCTCCATCGCCGGCGTAACTACCGACCGGTGGCGGATACGGTGAGTCGGCTCCTGACCGAGACACGCGCGCACGTTGGATTCATCCTCAGACCAGCTGGGGAACAGGCCTTGGCGAATGTGCTGCACGTGGCCGAGCTCGCCCGGCAGTACGAAACGGCAGGCGGCATTTCGTTCCGAGGGTTCATCGAGGAGCTGCGGTCGGCCACCGAGCGTGAGGCCGCGGAGGCCCCGATTCTTGAGGACTCGAGCGACGGTGTGCGGTTGATGACGGTCCACAAGGCGAAGGGTCTCGAGTTCCCGGTGGTGATTCTGGCCGACGTGACGTGCCGACAGAGTCGCGCCGACGCCTCCCGCTACGTGGATGCGAACCGCGGCCTGTGCGCTGTGAAGCTTGCGGGGTGGGCACCGCACGAGCTGCACGATCACGAAGCGGAGGAGGTGGCGCGCGATGAGGCCGAGGGCGTCCGGCTGGCGTATGTGGCCGCCACTCGCGCGCGCGACCTGCTCGTGGTCCCTGCCGTGGGAGACGAACCGTTCGAGGGTGGCTGGGTCTCGCCGCTCAATCGTGCGCTCTATCCGCCCGTGGCGGCTCGCCGCTCTGCCGCCCGCGCACCAGCCTGCCCGGTATTCAAGTCGAAGGACACCGTGCTCGCCCGGCCGCGTGATGAGCCGGCGTCGCCGGCGACCGTCGCACCGGGATTGCATCAGTTCGCAGGGGAAGGCGGGTACTCGGTGGTCTGGTGGGATCCCACCGCGCTCGCGCTGGAGGCTGCACCACCGCTCGGTGTTCGGCGCGCGGATCTCGTGGTCAAGGATGTGCCCAGGCATGTGATCGCCGATGGGCGGACGCACTACGATCGATGGCGGCTCGCGCGTGCGGACGCGCGGGCGCGAGGGGCGGTGCCTTCGCTAAAGGTGATGACGGTGCGGGAGCTGAGCGATCCGAAGCGAGAGAGCGGGCCGATCGAAGCGCCCGGTGCCTCGACCATCCCCGTGAGCATCGTGGAGGTCCGTGATCTGGCTGGGCCGGACGCTGACGCCTCGTGGTCCGCGGGCGGCGCGACCTTCGGGACGCTGATTCATGCTGTGCTCGCGCAGGCGCCGTTCGAGGCGTCGGACGAGCGCCTCCAGCAGATCGCCGACGTCGAAGCTCGCCTGCTCGGACTTCCTGCCGTCGACGCGGCGATTGCCGCTCGCAAAGTGGCGCGGGTCTGGAAACACGAGTTGCTCGCACGGGCCAGGCGGGCGGCGGCACGGGGAGCCTGCCGTCGCGAGACGCCGGTGACGCTCCGGTTGGACGACGGGACCGTGATGGAGGGTGTCGTCGATCTCGCGTTCGAGGAGGACGCCCGCTGGGTGATCGTCGACTACAAGACCGACCGCGAGCTGACAGGCGCAGAGCCGCAGTATCGGAGGCAAGTGGCTGCCTACGCGGCCGCCGTGTCTGCCGCAACGGGTGCGCCCGCTTCCGCCTTCCTCGTCCGGACGTGAAGGCGCGCATGCAGGTCTACCTCGTTGACGGCACGTACGAGCTGTTCCGACATTACCACGCGCTGCCGTCCGCCAAGGACACCGACGGTCGAGAGGTGGCGGCCGTCCGCGGTGTGGTCGGCTCGCTGCTGGGCATGCTTCAGCACGGCGTGACACATCTCGCGGTCGCCACCGATCACGTCATCGAGTCGTTTCGCAACGACCTCTGGCGCGGATACAAGACGAGCGCAGGCGTGCAGCCGGAGCTGTTGGCGCAGTTTCCGCTGCTCGAGGAGGCGATCGCGGCGCTCGGCATCGCCGTGTGGCCCATGGTGGAGTTCGAGGCCGACGATGCCCTGGCGGCCGGCGCAACGCGCGCGGCCGCAGATCCACGTGTGGAGCAGGTCCTCATCTGTACGCCGGACAAGGATCTGGCCCAATCCGTGCGGGGTACGCGGATCGTCCAGGTCAATCGGCGCACCCGCGAGACGCGAGACGAACAAGGCGTCATCGCCAAGTTCGGGGTGGCGCCGGCCTCGATCCCTGATTACCTCGCCCTGGTGGGAGATGCCTCGGACGGCTACCCCGGGCTGCAGGGGTGGGGGGCGCGATCGGCGGCCGCGGTGCTGGCTCGGTTCGAGAGGCTGGAGGCGATTCCCAGCGATTGGAGTGAGTGGCACGTGAACGTGAATCGACCGAGTTCGCTCGCGGCGACGCTGGCGAGAGATCGCGAGCGGGCTTTCTTGTTTCGGACGCTGGCGACGCTCAGAACCGACATCGATGTCTTCGTGGATGTCGACCAGCTACAGTGGAAGGGTCCTACCCCAGCCTTCGAACCGCTCGCGGCTCGTCTCGATGCGTCCGGGGAGACGACGGGCGGTGGCCTGCGCGCCCAGGCGAAGCGCCGGGCAGCTCGGGTCCGCGTGTAGGGGTACAGGAGATGGGAGGCGGGGCTGCTCCGGCGGACGAAATCATCGCGCGAATCTGCCGTCATGAACGAGACTGTGGCGGCTGCGGTCTCCAGCACCTGCCTTACGTAGAGCAGATCCAGCGGAAAGCCCGAGCCTTGCTCGACCGCTTGCCTCGCGACGTACGTCCGGCGGGAGCACCGGCCTCCTTGTTCGTTCCCGTCTTTCCCCCCACGCGCGACGGACCCTGGCACTTCAGACAGAAAGTCGCTTTCGTGTTCGGAACCATGGGTCGGGATCTCGTCATGGGACACTACGCCAGCGGATCACAGCGAGTGGTGGCCGTGGAGGAGTGTCCGGTTCACAGCGCCCGCGGGAATCGCATCGCGTTCGCTCTGAGGGACGAGATGAAGCGCGCACACGTCGGCGCCGTCGATTCCTCCGCGGGAGTGTTACGGTATCTCCTCGTCCGCACCACCGAAGACGACAGCGAAGCGATCGCGATGCTGGTTGTCAGTGACAACGACAGGCGGCTGAGGAAGCCGATTCGCGCGCTGCTCGCGTCGCCGAACCGACCGGACGGCTTCTATCTGAACATCCACAAGGATCCAGGGCCGTACATGGTGGGCGAGGAGACCATCAGAATCGCCGGCCGTTCGCACGTGCGCGAACGTGTGGGTCGCGTGAGCTATCTCGTGTCGCCGACAGCCTTCTTTCAGACCAATGTGCGAGCCGCGGGAGCGCTACAAGCGATGGTGCTGGGCTGGGTCGGGGGAGCGGGGGCTCGTGTGCTGGACCTCTATGCCGGCAGCGGACTGTTCTCGCTTCCGCTGGCCGCCGCGGGCGCGCACGTCGTAGGCGTCGAGGAAAATCGCGCGGCCGTGAAAGACGCTGAGGCGAATCGGCGGCTGAACCACGTGCCCACGGGCCGGTTGCGTTTCCTCGCGGACCGGGTGGAGCACGCGCTGACGCGTCTCACCCACGAGCGCTGGGACGCGATCGTGCTTGATCCCCCTCGGTCGGGATGCACGCCAGCCGTCATCGACAAGGTCTTCGGACGGATCGCGGCTCCAGTGGTGGTCTATGTGTCGTGTAACCCGGACGCGCTGGCCGTCGAGCTCCCAGTCATCCTCGCGCAAGGGTACGTCGTAGACGAGGTTCGCGCCGTGGATATGTTTCCACACACCGAGCACATCGAGGCGGTGTTGTGCTTGAAACGCGTTGCACGTCGAGGCGATGTTCACGACAGAAAGGACTGAACCACCGCCATGGCCACGGCATCGACGCTCGGCTGGATCGGGAAGCTGATGACGCGCGAACTCGACGCATTCGAGCGGGAGCTCGCGCTGTGTCCAGACGCTGCCGTCTGGCGCGTCGCGCCAGGGGTGACGAACTCGCTTGGCAACCTCGTGCTGCACGTGTGCGGCAATCTGCAGCACTTCGTGGGTCATCTGCTGGGCGGCACGAGCTATGTGCGTGACCGCGACGCAGAGTTCACCCGCACCGGCGTTCCTCGTGCCCAGCTGGTGGAGGAGATCAGTAGAGCGGCGACGGTGGTCGATCAGACGCTGAAGCGCCTGACGGAAGAGCAGATGGCGCGACCATTCCCGGAGGCGGTCGGTGGTGTGACCCTCCCCACCGGACTGTTTCTGACCCACCTGGCCGCGCACCTGGCGTTTCACCTTGGCCAGGCGGGCTACGTGCGACGGCTCATCACGGGCGACTCGCGGTCTGCCGGGCCGCTCGCGCTGAAGCCGCTTGCGGATTGAGTCCAACAAACGATGGCGCGTTCGCCTGATGGTGCGATCGCGCTCAGCGCTGGCTCGGGAGCCGTGGCGTCTGCGGAGGCGGGTCGCTCTGCCCTGGCGACGGCGGGGGCGGACGGATGGGCACAGCGCCGCCGGTTGGTGGGGTCGTTGGCGCAGGGGCACCAGGGTCCCCAGCGGACGGCGGGGCGTTCGGACGAGGGATCTCGATCGCGGGCAGCTCTGCAATTGGCGATACCGAGTCACGGCCGACGCGGAACGCGCGCAAGTCGGATTCGCTGACGTCGAGAACGCGGATGATATGCGGCGTAAGCGTCAGGATGATATCGGTCTGCTTCGTCTCCGTGCGGTTGTGCGCGAACAGACGGCCGACCAGCGGCAGGTCGCTGAGTCCGGGCACGCCCGACAGCGATCGCCGTTCGTCGTCCCGAATCAGGCCCGCGAGCATGTTCGTCTCGCCGTCGCGAAGGCGGATCACCGTGTTGATCTCGCGGTTCCCGAACGTCGGCAGATTCCCGAATCCCGTGGCCGCGGTGCCTGAGATGCTCTGCACCGCGATCCGGAGGGTCAATGACACATCGTTGTTGTGGTGGGTGCGGGGCGTGATGTCGATGTTGACGCCGATGTTCTCGTAGTTGAAGGAGGTGAGTGGCTGTTGCGGGACGCCGCCCTGGGCGATCGGTGCAAAAGTCGTGACGGGGATGGGCACGCGTTCGCCAAATCGTGCTTGGGCTGTCAGTCCCTCGGAAGTTCGCAGTTGCGGGTTCGCGAGCGTACGGGTGGCGGCATCGCTCTTGAGGAGGCGGTAGTACAGGCCCGGCAGGTTCGCGAGCAAGACGTCGGACTGGGAGAGGTTTCGAAGCGATCGAAGGCTCAGTGGGCTGTTGCTGCCAGATGCGACGTTTGCCGACCCGCTGATGCCGTCCGAACCAGGCGAGGCGACCTGGAGACCCCATTCCGACAGTCGCGTCCGATCGACCTCGAGCAGCTCGACGTCGATGATCACCTCTGGGCGCGCCTTGTCGATAGCCGAGATCACACGGGCCGCGGCCGCCACCCGCTCCGGCGAGTCCTTCACCGTGAGCGCGTTCGTCGCCGTGATTGGAGACAGGCGCCGTGCGTCCAGGACCAGCCGCAGGAGATCCATCGTTTCCTTCAGGTCGACGTTGCTCAAGTAGAAGGTGCGAACGACCTCGTCTTCGTACTCGCGGCGCTTCGCCGGCGTGTCCGGGATGACGAGCACCGTGCGCGGCCCCGTGACACGATAGAACGAGCGCGTGGCGTTTGAGAGCGATCGCAGCGCCGTTTCGAGCGTGGCATTCCGTAGGTCGATCGTGACCGGCGTCTCGCGGAACGTCGAGTCGAAGGCCACACTCAGTTCCGCGAACTTGGCGACGGAAAGGAACACGTCCCGACTGCTCGCCGATCGGAAGATGAGCGACGCGGGCATCTTCACGTCGGACGGGAGGTCGAGACTAGGCGGTGGAAGATCGCGGGCACGCTCGATGAGCGCCTCGAGCTCGGTCTTGCCTTCGCGGGCGACGGCCACGCGTGTGCGCAACTGTAGACGGGTGGTACGCAGCGCCTCATCGACTTCGCTGCTGGTTGGATTCAGCTCAGCGGCGAGCTGGTACTCGACAAGGGCCTCGTCGTACTTCCCGACACTCGATAGGCGACGGCCGTTAGCAAAGTGATCGGCGGAGGCTCGGAGCTTGGCCCGCTCCAGCGCGAGGCGGGCGTTGGTGTCGTTCGGCTTCAGTCGGACGGCCTTTGTGTACTCAACAACGGCGCGGTCGTGGTCCTGCGCCTGTTCGGCCCGCTGGCCGTCACGCAGGGCCGAGCCGGCCGCGCACGCCCAGACCGTCAGACTCAGCGCGGCGAGAAAGACGATGCGTCGCGCCTTGGCGTGGACGCTAGTCCGCAGGGGGCGCCCGGCGGACTGGTGGGTGCTAACGAATGGAGCCACCGCCTGCTCCGCGGTTCGCCGCGCCTCCCTCGCTGATGACGTCAACCCCGCGTGGTATCGCAAACACAAAGTCCTTGTCGGACAATCCTACGTTTTCCTTGAGGTTTATGAACAAGAAACTCGAGGTGCTGCTCTGGGCGTCCGTTGACTCGAGCCCTCGGAGCCCGAGCGTCTTGGCATCGACCGTCAACACTAGCGACTGGAACTCCGCTTGTGGCGTCTTGGGCACGAGCTTGAGCGCCCGAGTGCCGCCGGAGGCGCCTTTCGGTGGCACGACCTCGGTGGTAATGAAGTCCCGCGCCAGGTTCCCCTGGCCAGCGAGGAAGAGGGCCGGAGTCGTGGCCTGATCCCCTTGGGGGACGCTCGAGACCATGACCTGCCTGTCAGCGGGGATGTAGGCGTAGAGCTTCACGCTGTCCGAAACGAAGGTCTTCTTCTCCGGTGCCGTGTATTCCCACCGCATCCTTCCCGGCTTTTTCACCTGCAGCCGACCGCGTTCGGTGAGCTGGCGGCGCAGCACACCGCCCGTGTACACGTGCTCGAAGTCCGCCGAGAAGTCGCGCACTGCGTCATATTTCCTCTGCAGAGCCGCCACAAGCTCGGCCGCTGACTGCGCGCCGAGCGCATGACCCCATCCCATGACGGTGATGAGGCTGAGCGCGAGGCAGTACGCCATGCGTCGGTGACCGGTCACGAATCCACGATAGCACGCCAGCGGAAACAGGAGCCGGGTCAACCCGAGCGCTTCCCGGCGATGAGCGTGCGGATCGCCGCAAAGGAATGCGTGTTCATCACGTGCCGCGCCTCGACCCAGCCGCGGCGCGCGGTCTTCACGCCGAACTCCATCTGTCGGTCGAGCATGTCGGCGCGATGGCTGTCGCTGTCAACCGCCAGCATGGCGCCGGCGGCAACGGCGCGGCGGGCAAGCACGCCGTCCAGGTCGAGATGAGAGGGCCCGCCGTCGATTTCGATCATCGTGCTGGTTTCGACGGCTACCGCGAACAGGCGGTCGTAGTCGATCTCATAGCCCGGCCGGCCGGGGATGACGCGGTTGGTCGGGTGCGTGATGAGCGACACCAGAGGATGCCGCATCGCGGCTCGGTAGCGGTCCATCAGTTGCTCCGGCCCGTGGCCAGCGCGGTCGTGGAGCGAGGCCAACACGATGTCGAAGCGCTCGAGCACGCGATCGCCGAAGTCGAGTCGCCCGTCCGGCAAGATGTCGACCTCGCATCCGTGGAGGATGGCGATTTGCGGATAACGCGCCCGTGCGGCCGCGATGTCGTCTGCCTGCTTCCCAAGCGTCTCTAGGCTCAGGCTCGCGGCGGCAGAAGACCGCGGCGAATGGTCCGTGATGGCCATGTACTCATAGCCAAGTGCCACGCAGGTCCGGACCATGGCCTCGACCGAATCACGGCCGTCCGAGTACGACGTGTGCATGTGGAGATCGCCCCGAATCGCGGCTCGCGACAGTAACGTCGGTAATGTGCGCGTTTCGGCCGCACGGACCTCGGCGTCTCCCTCTCGAACTTCTGGCGGCACCCATTGCAAGTCGAGGGCCTCGTAGATTTTCTCCTCGTTCTCGCCCACGGGTTGGTCACGGTCTGGTCTGGTCAGGCCAGCGGGGCCAAGCGACCAGCCGCTACGGACGGCCCGGCGGTGCAGGGCGTCGAGGTGACGATGTGATCCCGTCTGGATGAGGAGCTCAGCCCCCGCCGTCGCGGGCGCCGGGCAACGAATGCCCACCTGTGTGCCGTCGGTGAGGATGTACATCCGGCGCGCGCTGCGATGGAGGAAACGCGAGACGTCGATGGCCGCCAATACGTCTGAGAACACCCCCTCCGGGTCGTCGGTCGCGGCGACGATCTCAATATCGCCCACCGTGTCTTGTGCACGGCGCAGGGAGCCCGCCGGCTCCGCCCAGCGCACGGCCGGATGGGCTCGTAGCGGACTCAGAATGGCCTCCGCGATTGCCGTTGCGCGACCAAGTGGGATCCGTCGGCGCGTCTGCCGCAAGCGTGGCAGGACCTGCGCCACGTCGGTCTCAGACTCTTCCGTGAACCCTGGAAGCGAGCGAAGATGACCGCGCCTCACGAGGTCTGCGAAATCGGCGATCGCAGTCGCCCCAGTCGCCTCGTGGAGCGTCGCGAGTTGGTCGAGCGTGACCACCTCGGCCTCGAAGAGCCAGCGAAGATCGGCCGGAAGATCGGCAATGACAGATTCGAGCAATACCCAGCCTCCGGCGTCGAAGAGATGGCGCAGCCGGGTCAAGCCCTCATCGTCCTCCGGGACTGAGGTACTTCGTTCGACGAGTGGGCCGGGCTGCTTGTCCGTGCGGATCTGGTGGAGTGACGTCCCCCCCCTGTTTGAGTAGCGACGTCGTTTAGAGCCCGGCGGTTACTGTCGCCGTTTTCATCTGCGCCGTCAACTGTTTCGCATACGAGACGGGTGTCA
>Ga0194132_10001085_pt1 | contig 55341 bp, 56 predicted proteins | sample TA2KigOf80mmetaG_FD_148612 | JGI IMG/M metagenome (GOLD analysis project Ga0194132, IMG submission 148612) | Freshwater microbial communities from Lake Tanganyika, Tanzania - TA2015054 Kigoma Offshore 80m | ecosystem: Environmental > Aquatic > Freshwater > Lake | place: Tanzania: Lake... | reverse complement strand
GGACCCGCGCCAGCGAGGCAATGCCGGACAGCCGGGCGACCGAGACCAAGAACCGCCTCGCGGTCGCGACAACTCAGACTGACACTGAGCTCGACCATTTCGTCACCCAGGATGGGCTTACCTTCGCAGGCACCCATCTGATCCTCGATCTTTGGGGCTGCACCGGCCTCGACGACGAGAAGCTGATCGAGCAGGCGTTCCGGAAGGCCATCGAGGTCTCCGGCGCGACGCTGCTGCACATCCACCTGCACCGCTTCCTGCCTTCGGGCGGGATCTCGGGCGTGGCCGTGCTGGCGGAGTCGCATATCTCGATCCACACCTGGCCGGAGCGAGGCTACGCCGCGCTCGACCTGTTCATGTGCGGCGACGCCAAGCCGCACAGGGCGATCCCGGTCTTGAAGGAAGCCTTCAAGCCGACGCACGTCACGCTCGGAGACCAGAAGCGGGGCCTCATCTGATGGAGTGGTTCAACGAGACCCTCTATCCGAACATCGGGCAGCGCTTCCAGGTCACCAAAGTCGTCTTCCGCGAGAAAACCGAGCACCAGGATCTCATCATCTTCGAGACCCCGGTGCTCGGTCGCGCGCTGGCGCTTGACGGCGTCATCCAGGTGACCGAGGGCGACGAGTACGTCTATCATGAGATGCTAACCCACGTGCCGCTGACGGCGCATGGCAAGGCGAAGCGCATGCTGATCGTCGGCGGCGGCGATGGCGGCATAGCACGCGAGGCCTTGAAGCATCCGCTCGAGCGCGTGGTGATGGTCGAGATCGATCGTGCCGTGGTCGATCTTTGCACCAAGTACATGCCGGGCGTCTCCGGCGGCGCCTTCGACGACAAGCGCCTCGACCTGGTGATCGCCGACGGCTGCAAGTACATGGCCGAGACGAGCGAGCGCTTCGACGTGATCGTTGTCGATTCCACCGATCCGCAGGGCCCGGGCGAGGTGCTGTTCACCGAGCAGTTCTACAAGGACTGCAAGCGCTCGCTGGCGCCGGGCGGTGTGCTTTGCGTGCAGGACGGCGTGCCGTTCCTACAGCCGGACGAGCTCGTCATGGTTAACGGACGGCTCAAGAAGATTTTTGCCGACGCGTACGCCTATGTCGCGGCGATCCCGACCTACTACGGCGGGTTCATGGCGCTGGGCTGGGCGACGGACGATAAGTCCTTGAGGCAGACCAAGGTCGAGGTCCTGAGCGAGCGCTTCGACAAACTCAGCATCCGCACCAAATACTACACGCCGCATGTGCATGCCGGCGCCTTCCACCCGCCGCGCTTCATCGCCGAAAAGCTGGCGTGATCCGCGTCACAGAAATGGGGATTTAGGCGGGGTAAGGGTTCCTTTACCTCTCGCGTCTATGGTAGACGGAGAGCGGTTGCAAAACGCAGCCATCGGGAAGGAAAAACCATGCCCTCCGCTATCGGTTCGTCGGGCGACGTCACGGGTCTCGGGATCGTTGGGCTGAAGATCGCCCAGAAATCCGCGGAAACCCAGGCGCAGGTCGTCCTCCAAGCCGCTGAAAGCGCCAAGCAGATCGCCTCCCAGGCAGCGCCTTCGGGCGGCCGCGGACAGATCGTCGACACCTCGGCGTAACGGCGTCGGCTCTTCGGAGCCGTCGCGCCCTCGCTTTCTTAACGAAAGCGGGGGCGTTCGCTTTTAGGGGGCCCTTAAGCCCAGGCGACTTCGGGCGGCAGCGACATCAGGATCGCTTCGACATTGCCGCCGGTCTTGAGCCCGAACAGCGTGCCGCGGTCGTGGAGCAGGTTGAACTCGACGTAGCGCCCGCGCTTGAGCAGGAGCGCCCGCCGCTGCTCCTCGGTCCAGGAACGGCCCATGTGCCGGCGGATCAGCTCCGGATAGACCTCAAGGAATGCTTCGCCGGCATCGCGGGTGAAGGCGAAGTCGCGCTCGAAATCGCTTTCGAGGTTATCGAAGAAGATGCCGCCGACGCCGCGCGTCTCGCCTCGGTGCGGCAGGAAGAAGTAGCGGTCGCACCATTCCTTGAAGCGCGAATAGTGGGCGGGATCGTGGCGATCGCAGGCGGCCTTGAGCGCAGCGTGGAAACGCTCGGTATCGGCCGCCTCGGGAAACGTCGGCGTCATGTCGGCGCCACCGCCGAACCAGGCCCTAGTGGTGACGATGTGGCGGGTGTTCATGTGCGCGGCCGGCACCAGCGGCGAACGCATATGCGCCACCAGCGAGACGCCCGACGCCCAGAAGCGCGGATCCTCGGCCGCACCCGGGATCGACTTGGCGAATTCCGGCTGAAACTCGCCATGCACGGTCGAGACGTTGACGCCGACCTTCTCGAAAACGCGCCCCTTCATGATCGACATGACGCCGCCGCCGCCGCCCGGCCGCTGCCAGGCCTTGCGCTCGAAGCGGCCGGCCGGGAGATGCTCCAGGGCGCCCCGGTAATCGTCCTCGATCTTCTCGAAAGCGGCGCAGAGCCGGTCGCGCAGCGCCTCGAACCAGATCTTCGCCCGTTCCTTCCGCTCCTCGCTCACGCCGCCTCCGGAAAGCCGTTGGTCTGGCGCAAGGCCTCGCCCAGAACGAGCGCGGCGGCAAGCGTCACGTTGAGCGAGCGCAGACCCGCGCGCATCGGCACGCGCACCTCGGCGTCGCAGGCCGCCTTCACCTCGGGCGGCACGCCCGTCGATTCTTGGCCGAGCAGGAGTGTGTCATCGGCCTGGAAGGTGAAATCGAGGTGGCGGGTGGCGGCCTTGGTGGTCAGCAGGACCAGCCGACCGGGCGGGCGTCCGGCGAGGTAGCGCTCCCAGGAGGCGTGCCGGGTCAGGTCGGCGGCGGCCGCGTAGTCCATGACGGCGCGGGAGAGCCTGCGGTCGTCGATCAGGAATCCGGCCGGTTCGACGAGGTCGAGAGGGACCCCGAGGCAGGCCCCCAGCCTGAGGAGGGCTCCGGCGTTCTGCGGGATGTCGGGCTGGTAGAGGGCGAGACGCATGCTGCGACAAAAAACGCGGCGCCGCATGGCTTTGCAAGCCTTTCAAAATGCTCTATACGCGCCACGGATGTGCTGGGGGTAACGATCTTGCGTCATAGTGTCGCAAGCGTGATTCCGAGCGCTCGGGGTAGGTTCAACACCCGGGTTCCAAAGCAAGATTTCGACCGCCTTTCGGGGGTGTGAATGGCAGAAGCAGCGACGGCGACGCGGGGTCACGCGGAAGGCGAGACCCGTCGCGATTTCATTTATTTGGCTGCTGGCGGCATGGGCGTCGTCGGCGCCGCCGCGGTCGCCTGGCCGTTCATCTCCTTCATGAACCCCTCGGCCGACGTGCTCGCGCTGTCGACCACCGAGGTCGACCTGAAGCCGGTCCAGGAAGGCATGGCGATCACCGTCACCTGGCGCGGCAAGCCGGTCTTCGTGCGCAAGCGCACCAAGGCGGAGATCGACGCGGCCGCCGCGACCCCGCTCTCCGCGCTTCCCGACCCGCAGCCGGACAGCGCCCGGGCGAAGAAGCCCGAGTGGCTGATCCTGGTCGGCGTCTGCACCCATCTCGGCTGCGTGCCGCTGGGCCAGAAGACCGCCGATCCTAAGGGCGAGTTCGGCGGCTGGTTCTGTCCCTGCCACGGCTCGCACTACGACACCTCCGGGCGTATCCGGAAGGGACCGGCGCCGAAGAATCTCGAAGTGCCGGCTTACGCCTTCCTCGACGACACGACCATCCGCATCGGCTAGGACCAGACGCCATGGCAGCGCCCGCCTTCAAGAACGGTCTCGTGCGCTGGATCGACCACCGCCTGCCGGTGTTCTCGTTCCTCCATCACGAGCTGCATGAGTACCCGACGCCGAAGAACCTCTCCTACTGGTGGAACTTCGGATCGCTCGCCGGGATCGTGCTGGTCATCATGATCGCGACCGGCATCTTCCTCGCGATGCATTACACGCCTCACACGCTGTATGCCTTCGACTCCGTCGAGCGCATCATGCGCGACGTGAACTATGGATGGCTGATCCGCTACATCCATATGAACGGCGCGTCGTTCTTCTTCATCGTCGTCTACATCCACATATTCCGAGGCATGTACTACGGCTCCTACAAGGCGCCGCGCGAGCTTCTGTGGATACTGGGCGTGGTGATTTTGCTGCTGATGATGGCGACCGCCTTCATGGGCTACGTGCTGCCCTGGGGCCAGATGAGCTTCTGGGGTGCGACCGTCATCACCAACCTGTTCTCGGCCATCCCGGTGGTCGGCGACTGGATCGTGACCTGGCTCTGGGGCGGCTTCTCGGTCGACAACCCGACCCTCAACCGCTTCTTCTCGCTGCACTACCTGCTGCCCTTCCTCATCGTCGCCGTGGTCATGCTCCACATGGTGGCGCTGCACCGCTTCGGCTCGGGCAACCCGCTCGGCATCGACGTCAAGGGCCCGCAGGACTCGATCCCCTTTCACCCGTACTACACGGCGAAGGACTCCTTCGGACTCGGCGTCTTCCTGATCCTCTTCGCGGGCGTGGTGTTCTTCGCGCCAAACCTCTTCGGCGAGCCGGACAACTACATCCCGGCCAACCCGATGGTGACGCCGCCGCACATCGTGCCGGAGTGGTACTTCCTGCCCTACTACGCGATCCTCCGCGCCATCCCGAACAAGCTGCTCGGCGTCATCGCGATGTTCGCCTCGATCCTCGTGCTGTTCATCCTGCCGTGGCTCGACACGGCGCGCGTGCGCAGCGCGAAGTTCCGGCCCACATACCGGAAGTTCTTCTGGGTGCTGGTGATCGACTGCTTCGTTCTCGGCTATGTCGGTGCCAACCCGCCGGAAGGCTGGTTCGTCATCACCGGCCAGATCGCCACCGCCTACTACTTCTTCCACTTCCTGATCCTGCTGCCGGTGCTGGGGCTGATCGAACGGCCGCTGCCCCTGCCGCAATCGATCTCCGCACCCGTGCTCAAGCCTGCGGAAGGGAAAGCCTGATGCGCCGTCTGATTTCCGCTGTCGCGCTTCTCCTTGCCTTCGGCACCGCCGCCGAGGCGGCGGAAGCGGTGAAGCCGCCCAAGCAGCACTGGAGCTTCTCGGGCATCTTCGGGACCTTCGACCGGGCATCGCTGCAGCGCGGCTTCCAGGTCTACAAGGAGGGTTGCGCCGCGTGCCACGCGGTCACCCAGCTCTCCTATCGCGACCTGAAGGGCATCGGCTACCAGGAAGACGACATCAAGGCGATCGCCGCCCAGGCCAAAGTCATGGACGGGCCGAACGACGCCGGCGAGATGTTCGAGCGCGTCGGGCGTCCGTCCGACAAGTTCGTGCGGCCCTTCCCGAACGAGAACGCGGCGCGTGCCGGCAACAACGGCGCCTTCCCGCCGGACCTCTCGATGATCGCCAAGGCGCGCGTCGGCGGCCCCGACTACGTCTATGGCGTGCTGGTCGGCTATGTGCCGCCGCCCGCCGGCGTCACGGTGGCCGACGGCATGCACTTCAACACCTACTTCCCGGGTCAGCAGATCGCCATGCCGGCACCGCTCAACGTCGATGGCGTCCCCTACCAGGACGGCACCAAGGCGACGGTCGAGCAGCAGGCGAAGGACGTGACGACCTTCCTCACCTGGGCCTCCGAGCCGACGCTCGAGGCGCGCAAGCAGATGGGCATCAAGGTCCTGATCTTCCTGATCGTGTTCACCGGCATCCTCTACGCCGCGAAGCGCAAGGTCTGGGCCTCGGTCCACTGACCGCCGGCCCTTCAGTCGGAATTCGAGCGAGGGCCGCGGCGAAGCGGCCCTCGTCGCTTTTGGGGAGTGAGATTCGATGACCCTGGTCGGCATCATCGGCGGCAGCGGCGTCTACGACATTCCTGGCCTGACCGAGGTCTCTTGGAAGAAGGTCGAGACGCCGTGGGGTGCCCCTTCGGACGAACTCATGTTCGGGACGCTGAACGGCCAGCGGCTGGTGTTCCTGCCGCGACACGGACGCGGCCACAAGATCAGTCCTTCCGACATCAACTACCGCGCCAATATCGATGCGCTGAAGCGTGTCGGCGTCACCGACATCATCTCGGTCTCGGCGGTCGGCTCGCTGAAGGAGGAGCTGCCGCCCGGCACCTTCGTCATCGTTGACCAGTTCATCGACCGCACCTTCGCGCGCACCAAGAGCTTCTTCTCGGCCGGCTGCGTCGCCCATGTCTCGGTCGCGCATCCTGTCTGCGGGCGTCTCGGCGACCACCTGGTCGCGGCGGGCCAGAAGCTAGGCCTCAAGATCGTGCGCGGCGGCACCTACATGGTCATGGAAGGTCCGCAATTCTCGACCCAGGCGGAATCGCATCTCTACCGGAGCTGGGGCTGCAGCGTCATCGGCATGACCAACATGCCGGAGGCCAAGCTCGCCCGCGAGGCGGAGATCTGCTACGCGACCGTCGCCATGGTCACGGACTATGACTGCTGGCATCCGGACCACGACGCCGTCACCGTCGATCAGGTGGTCAAGGTGGTGATCGCCAATGCCGGCAACGCCCGCGGCCTAGTCTGCGAGGCGGCGCCGCGCATGAAGGACCATACGGGTCCGTGCAAGCATGGCTGCCAGATCGCGCTCGAGCACGCGATCATGACCCATCCCGACAAGCGCGATCCGGCGCTGCTTGCCAAGCTGGATGCGGTCGCCGGGCGCGTCCTCAAGAAATGAGCCTGTTCGGCGTCGACCACGTCCAGGTCGTGGTCCGTGACCTGGAGATGGCGAAGCGTACCTGGGCGCGCCTCGGATTCACCGCGACGCCGCGCGGGCGTCATCTCAACCGCGGCAGCGGCAATTACTGCCTGATGCTGCGCCAGGGCTACATCGAGCTGATCGGCATCGTCGATCCGGCGCTGCCGACCTCGAACCTGGACGGGCATCTGGCCCACGGCCCCGGCCTGATCGGTCTTGCCTTCGGTGCACCCTCAGGCGCCGCGGCCTTCGCGCGCCTCGACAAGGCGGGGCTCGCCCCGGCGCCGCCGAACCGGCTCGAGCGCGTGATCGAGCATGGCAGCGGCGACGCCCGCCTCGCCTTCGACATCGTCAACCTGCCGGACGGCACGGTGCCGGGCTTCCGCAGCTTCGTCTGCTGCCATCTCTCCGAAAAGGAAGTGCGGGCGCCGGAATGGCTCGACCATCCCAACACGGCGGTCGCGACCTCGGGTTTCGTCATCGCCGCGGCCGATTCCCGGCCGGTCCTCGATGCCTTCCGCCGGATCTTCGGGGCGGACGCGGTCAGGGGCCGGGTGGTCGAGACCGGGCGCGAGCGCATCGAGGTGGTCTCGCCGGCGGAGCTGGAAACCGTGTATCCGGGGGTTAACGCCAAGCCCGGCCGGCCGTTACCCTGCCTCGTCGGCATGTCGGTCAGGGTCGAAGACCTCAAGCACTGCAAGGCCATCCTCGAATCGACCGGGGTCGATCCGAAGCCGGGGCCGGGGGGCTCGCTTCTGGTCCCGGCCGATGAAGCCACGGGAACCGTCCTCGCCCTTCATTCCTGACCCCTCCGCTGCTATATCTCCCGCTCAAGCCTCCAGTGGATCCCATGGCTCGACGCAGGCGCATCTACGAGGGCAAGGCCAAGATCCTTTACGAAGGGCCCGAGCCCGGCACCCTCATCCAGTATTTCAAGGACGACGCCTCCGCCTTCAACAACCAGAAGCGCGGCGTGATCGAGGGCAAGGGGGTGCTGAACAACCGCATCTCCGAGTACCTCATGTCGCGGCTGGCGGAGATCGGCGTGCCGACGCACTTCGTGCGCCGCCTCAACATGCGCGAGCAGCTCGTGCGCGAGGTCGAGATCATCCCGATCGAGGTGGTGATCCGCAACCACGCCGCCGGCTCGATCGCCAAGCGCTTCAAGATCGAGGAGGGCACGCCGCTGCCGCGCTCGATCGTCGAGTACTATTACAAGTCCGACGAGCTCGGCGACCCGATGGTCTCGGAAGAGCACATCACCGCCTTCGGCTGGGCCACCACCCAGGACCTCGACGACATGCTGTCGCTCGGCCTCCGGGTGAACGACTTCCTGATCGGCCTGCTGCTCGGCGTCGGCCTCAAGCTCGTCGACTTCAAGCTCGAGTTCGGCCGGCTCTACACCGAGAACGACGAGATGCGGATCGTCATCGCCGACGAGATCAGCCCGGACAATTGCCGGCTCTGGGACGCGCGCACCAACGAGCGTCTCGACAAGGACCGCTTCCGCGAGGATCTCGGCAACGTCAAGGAAGCCTATCAGGAGGTCGCGCGCCGTCTCGGCGTGCTGACCTGAGAGACGGGCGTATAGGCGTCAGTTCAACCGGGGGCGTTCGCGCCCCCTCGTCGTCCCAAGGAGCATCATGAAGGCGACCGTCCACGTCACCCTCAAGCCCGGCGTCCTCGATCCGCAGGGCGTCGCCATCGGCCATGCGCTGACGGGCCTCGGCTTCGCCGGCGTCAACTCCGTCCGCATGGGCAAGTTCCTCGAGCTCGACCTGGCCGAGACCGACAGGGCCAAGGCCGAGGCCGCGGTGAAGGCGATGTGCGAGAAGCTTCTCGCCAACACGGTGATCGAATCCTACCGGGTGGAGATCAGGTGATGAAGGCAGCCGTCGTCAGCTTCCCCGGCTCGAACCGCGAGCGCGACATCATGATGGCTCTCGAGCGTGCCTCGGGCGTGAAGCCGAGCCTGCTCTGGCACGGCGACACCGAGATCCCGGACACCGACCTGATCGTGGTGCCCGGCGGCTTCTCCTATGGCGACTATCTCCGCTGCGGCGCCATGGCGGCGCATTCGCCGGTGATGAAGGCGCTGAAGGAGAAGGCGGCGAAGGGAACGCCGGTGCTCGGCGTCTGCAACGGCTTCCAGATCCTGGTCGAGGCCGGCCTGCTGCCCGGCGCGCTCATGCGCAACGCCTCGCTCAAATTCGTCTGCCGCCAGGTCCATCTCCGTGTCGAGGACAGCCAGTCGCTGTTCACCAACGCCTATGAGAAGGGCCAGGTGATCCGCGTGCCGGTGGCCCATGCCGAGGGCAACTACACCGCCGACGAGGACACGCTGAAGCACCTCGAGGATCGCGGCCTCGTCGCCTTCCGCTACGTGGCGCCCGACGGCAGCCTCGCGCCGGAAGCGAACCCGAACGGCTCGACCCGCGCGATCGCCGGCATCTTCAACGACTCGAAGACGGTGCTGGGGTTGATGCCGCATCCGGAAGACGCCACCGACCCGCATGCCGGCGGCATGGACGGGTTCGGCATGTTCAAGAGCCTGGTGAACGCGCTCCACTGATGATCCCCAATACGAAGATCACCGCCGAGGTCGTGCAGGAGCATGGCCTCACCGAGGACGAGTACGCGCTTCTCCTCAAGATCATGGATCGCGAGCCGACGCTGGCCGAGCTCGGCATCTTCTCGGTCATGTGGAGCGAGCACTGCTCCTACAAATCCTCGCGCGTCTGGCTCAAGACCTTCCCGACCTCGGGACCTAAGGTCCTGCAGGGGCCGGGCGAGAATGCCGGTGCCGTCGATATCGGCGACGGGCTCGCCGCGGTCTTCAAGATCGAGAGCCACAACCATCCGAGCTTCATCGAGCCCTATCAGGGTGCGGCGACGGGTGTGGGCGGCATCCTCCGCGACGTCTTCACCATGGGCGCGCGGCCGATCGCCAATTTGAACGCGTTGCGCTTCGGCGATCCCAAGCATCCGAAGACCAGGCACCTGGTCTCGGGCGTCGTCGCCGGCATCGGCGGCTACGGCAACTGCATCGGCGTGCCGACCGTCGCGGGCGAGACCAATTTCCATCCGTCTTACAACGGCAACATCCTGGTCAACGCGATGACCGTGGGTCTCGCCCGGGCCGACCGTATCTTCAAGGCCGCGGCGCGCGGGCCGGGCAACCGCGTCCTCTATGTCGGCGCCAAGACCGGCCGCGACGGCATCCATGGCGCGACCATGGCCTCGGCTGAGTTCACCGAGGAGTCGGAAGCCAAGCGCCCGACCGTGCAGGTCGGCGACCCCTTCACCGAGAAGCTGCTGCTGGAAGCCTGCCTCGAGCTGATGGCCGAGGACGCGATCGTCGCGATCCAGGACATGGGCGCGGCCGGTCTTACTTCGTCTTCGGTCGAGATGGCGGCGCGCGGCGGGCTCGGCATCGAGCTCAATATCGATCATGTGCCGATGCGCGAGACCGGCATGACCACCTATGAGGTCATGCTGTCGGAGAGCCAGGAGCGCATGCTCCTGGTCGTCAAGCCGGGCGCGGAGAAGATCGCCGAGCGCATCTTCAAGAAGTGGGAGCTCGACTGCGCCGATATCGGCGTGGTGACCGAGACGGGCCGCCTGGTCGTCAAGAAGGACGGCAAGGTCGAGATCGACATTCCGGTGGCGCCGCTGGTCGACCAGTCGCCGCTCTATCGCCGACCGCACGTGCCCTCGCCGAAGCGGCCGGAGATCAAGGCCGCCAACACCAAGGTGGTCGAGCCGGTCGCCGCGCTGAAGCAGCTGATGGGCTGCCCCGATCTCGCTTCCAAGCGCTGGATCTGGGACCAGTACGATCACCTCGTCGGCAACGACACGATCCAGACGCCGGGCGGCGATGCCGCGGTCGTGCGCGTGCGCGACACGCGGAAGGCGCTGGCGATGGTGGTCGACTGTACGCCCCGCTATTGCGTCGCCGACCCGAAGACCGGCGGCATGCAGGCGGTGGTCGAGACCTGGCGCAACCTGACCGCGGTCGGTGCCGAGCCGATCGCGATCACCGACAACCTCAATTTCGGCAACCCGCAGCGGCCCGAGATCATGGGGCAGATCGTCGGTTGCATCGAAGGCATGGGCGAGGCCTGCCGCGCCCTCGACTACCCGGTCATCTCCGGCAACGTCTCGCTCTACAACGAGACCAACGGCCAGGGCATCCTGCCGACCCCAGTGGTCGGCGGCGTCGGCCTGCTGGACGAGTACACCCAGACCGTCGGCCTCGCGCTCAAGAACGCCGGCTGCGCGCTTGTGCTCATCGGCGAGACCAAGGGCTGGCTCGGCGCCTCGCTCTATCTCCGCGAGATCGCGGGGTGGGAGGAGGGGGCACCGCCGCCGATCGACCTCGCGGTCGAAAGGAAGACCGGCGACCTCGTCCGCGGCCTGGTTCGGGGCGGCAAGGTCGAGGCCTGCCACGATCTCTCCGATGGCGGCCTCCTGGTCGGCATCGCCGAAATGGCGCTGGCCGGTGGCATCGGCGCCAAGCTGGAGGCGGCGCCTAAGGGGACCCCGGACCACGCCTGGTGGTTCGGCGAGGACCAGGCCCGCTACGTGGTCGCCACGGCCGACCTGGACGGGGTGCTGGCTACTGCCAAGGCCGCCGGCGTGCCGGCCCGGGTCATCGGCGAAACCGCCGGGGCTTCGTTGACGCTGGCGGGGGGCAGTGCCATATCCTTGGACGAGTTGCGCAGCATCCATGAAGGGTGGCTGCCGAAATACATGAGCTGAGGCGGCCGGTTATGGCGATGGATGCAGGCACGATCGAGCGGATGATCCGGGAGGCGATCCCGGATGCGACCGTCACGATCGAGGACCTCCGGGGCGACGGCGACCACTACGCCGCCCATGTGACCTCGGCCCAATTCGTCGGCAAGTCCCGCGTCCAGCAGCACCAGATGGTTTACCAGGCCCTGAAGGGCCGCATGGGGGGCGAACTGCATGCGCTCGCGCTCCAGACCTCGATCCCTCGATAAGGAATCCCGCCATGAGCGATCCCGTCGTCTTCGACCGCATCCGCCAGGACATCAAGGACAACGACGTCGTCCTCTACATGAAGGGCACGCCGGTGTTCCCGCAATGCGGCTTCTCCGCCGCGGTCGTCCAGGTGCTGAGCCAGGTCGGCGTCAAGTTCAAGGGCGTCAACGTGCTGACCGACCCGGAGATCCGCGAAGGCATCAAGGCCTTCGCCAACTGGCCGACCATTCCCCAGCTCTATGTGAAGGGCGAGTTCGTCGGCGGCTGCGACATCGTCCGCGAGATGCACGAGACCGGCGAGCTCGAAGGCCTGCTCAAGGACAAGGGCGTCGCCGTCGCCGCGCAGTAACAACGGCGTCTCCAAATGCGAAGGGCGCGGAGCTTGGCTCCGCGCCCTTTTTGCTTTCTTTGCCGGTCACCGAGGTGGCGAAAAATCGTCCACTGATTTTCATTGAACCTTCACAGATCGCGGATATCGTTGTGACAGGGTGAAATTGGGGCAAATGGGGAGAACCTAGGAGTTCGACGCTATGCGCTGTAGCACCTGCAAACGTCTTGCCGCAGCATGCCTCGCCTGCTGGGCCTTCTTCGGTCCGATCACGGACACCGGGACCGAAGTCCTGAAGAAAATCGAGAGCAGCCGCACGATCCAGGCGCTGTTCACCGTCGGATCCGGCACGATGTCCTCTACAACAGCCACGATGAGTGGCACCGCGGGCAGCGGTACAGCGGCCGGTGGCTCCATCAACATGGCTCGTCTCAACGGCATGGTGACGCTGCAGGGCGACGCCGTTGCCGGCTCGCAGGCGCAGCGTGTCCGGGCGGCCGACTGGCGCATCGGCTACGACTTAGTGGCCGGTCCAACCGGCAGCGGTAACCCGTCGCCGATGGTCGTCGGTACGTCGACCGACTGGAAAGGTCCGGCCACGAGCTAATCGACTCGTACTCCTTCTTAGTTGGACGCCGAAAGTGTAGTCGGCGTCGCCAAGAGCGAAGGGCGCGGAGCTAAGCTCCGCGCCCTTTCTGCTGCGCGCGTGTCGGGCGTCAGCCGACGTGCTTGCGGAACAGGTCCAGCGTGCGCTCGCGCGCGATCTTGGCCGAGACCGGCTCCTAGCTCGCGCGCTCGTCGCAGTTGAAGCCGTGGTCGGCAGGATAGATGTAGATCGGCACGTCCGGTCGCGCCTTTCGGATGATCTCGACATCGGTCAGTGGGATGCCTTTGTCGCGCTCGCCGAAATGCAGGATGGTCGGGCAGGTCGGCTTCTCGTCCTTGTGGGGCACGATGGCACCGCCGTAGTAGCCGGAGGCCGCCTGCACGCCGAGACGCGTCGCCGAGACGAAGGCGAGCGAGCCGCCCCAGCAGTAGCCCACGACACCGACCCGGCCGGCGGAGCCCGCGGTGCCGCAGGCGGCCTTGAGGTCCTTCAGCACGTCGTCGAGCGCCAGCTTCTGGCGGGTGTCGCGGCCGGCGGGAATGTCGTCGGGGCCGTAGCCGAGCTCGATGCCCGGCTTCACGCGGTCGAACAACGCCGGCGTCACGCAGAGGTAGCCGTCGGCGGCGAAGCCGTCGGCGACCTTCCGCATGTGCTGGTTGACGCCGAAGATCTCCTGGATGACGACGAGGCCGCCGCGCGGCTTGCCCGCCGGCTGCGCGACATAGGCATCAAGTTTATGCCCGTCCGACGCCGTGAGCTTGATCGTCTCCGCCATGCCGGTCTCCCCGTGAGCAGCCAAGGGGCCGGACTATAGCTCAGCGCCTCTGGGCGATGTAGACGCCGGCGATGATGGTGATGCCGGAGACGACCAGCGACAGGGTCAGCGGCTCTCCGAGCAGGAGAAGCGCGGCGAGCACGGCGGTCGGTGTCTGGAGGAACTGCATGAGCCCGACGCGGCCGATGCCGCCGACGCCCAGCGCCCAGTACCACGCGACATAGGCGGCCAGCGTGGAGCCGAGGGCGAGATGCGCCATGCCGAGCCATCCGATGGATGGAGCCGCGGCGAGCGTCTCGAGCGAGATCAGGAAGGGCAGCAGCGGCGCCAGCACCAAGCTGGCGATAGCGACCGACCACAGCGTCGCCGACAACGCCGGATAGCCCTGCTGCTGCAGCCTGCCGCCGGCGACATAGCCGATCGAGGCGATGAAGCCGGCGGTGATCACGATCGCATCGCCGAGCAGCGAGGCCTCGCCGATGCCGCCGATATGGCTGGAGACGAGCACGATCTCGCCCGAGAGCGCGATCGCCGAGCCGAGCCACCAGCGGCGGCCCGGCCAGCGGTGATCGACCGTCGCGGCGACGAGTCCGGTGAAGATCGGCTGCACCGTCAGGATCAGCGCGGAATGAGAGGCGGAGGTCATCCCCTGGCCGACCGTGAACATCAGCGGGAAGAGGATCATGCCGGTCAGGCACGAGATGCCGAGCAGCATGAGCAGCTGGCGTGTCTTCGGCGGGCTTAAGCGCAAGAGCAGGATCGCGGGCCACGCGACGACACCGGCGAGGCTCATGCGCAGGATGGCGACGACGACGGGATCGACGACATCGACCGCGACCTTGGTCGCGACCGGCGTCAGGCCCCAGAGGAAGACGGCGAAGCCGGCGACGAGAAGCGGCAGCGTCAACGACGAACGGGTGTCGGGCCTTGCCTCCAGCGACACCGTGTTCCCGTCCTAGACGTTGAAGCGGAAGAGCAGGATGTCGCCGTCCTTCACCTGGTACTCGGCGCCCTCGACCCGCATCTTGCCGGCATCCTTGGCGCCCTGCTCGCCGCCGCAGGAAACGAAGTCGTCATAGGCGATGGTCTCGGCGCGGATGAAGCCGCGCTCGAAGTCGGTGTGGATGACCCCCGCCGCTTCCGGCGCCTTGGCGCCGTTGCGCACGGTCCAGGCATGCGCCTCCTTTGGCCCCACGGTGAAGAAGGTGTTGAGGTCGAGAAGCTTGTGGCCGGCGCGGATGACGCGCGCCAGGCCTGTCTCTTCGAGGCCGAGATCGTCGAGGAAGACCTTGCGCTCGGCCGGGTCGCTGAGCTGGGCCACCTCGGCCTCGATCGCCGCCGAGATCACGACGGAGGCCGCGCCCTGCTCCTTCGCCATCGCATCGACCTTGGCCGAGATGCTGTTGCCGGTTGCGGCAGAGGATTCCTCGACATTGGCGACGTAGAGCACCGGCTTCGAGGTCAGGAGCTGCAGGCCCTTGATCGCCTTACGGTCGTCGTCGGACCTGGCGACGGTGCGCGCGGGCCTGCCGGCGCGGAGCGCCTCCAGCACGCGCTCGGCGATGGCGAGGCGCTCCTTCGCATCCTTCTCGCCGCCGCGCGCCTTCTTCTGGTCGGCGTTGACGCGGCGTTCGAGCGAGTCGAGGTCGGACAGCATCAGCTCGGTCTCGACCGTCTCCGCGTCGCGCAGCGGATCGATCGAGCCCTCGACATGGGTGATGTCGGAGGATTCGAAGCAGCGCAGCACATGGACGATCGCGTCGACCTCCCGGATGTTGCCGAGGAACTGGTTGCCGAGGCCTTCGCCCTTCGAGGCGCCGCGCACGAGGCCGGCGATGTCGACGAATTCGAGCGAGGTCGGAACGATCTTCTGCGACTTGCCGAGCTTCGCCAGCGTATCGAGACGAGGATCGGGCACCGGCACGCGGCCGACATTCGGCTCGATCGTGCAGAACGGATAATTGGCGGCGGCGGCCGCCGCGGTCTCCGTCAGCGCGTTGAAGAGCGTCGACTTGCCGACATTGGGCAGGCCGACGATGCCGCAGTTGAAGCCCATGTCAGGTCTCTGGCTCGGTCTTGGGGGGAGGGTCTTTGCGCGGCGGCTTCGGCCGCGGCGGGAAAAGCGCGATGGTGCAGCGGTTCATGTATTCGCCGTCGCGGCCTTCGACAAGAAGCGGGACCTCGGCTGCGACAACATCGAGCAGCTTTTCCAGCCACTCGCGGTCGGTCTTGGCGAAGTCGTTGAGCACCCAGGCATGGACGAGGTCTTTGTGGCCCGGATGGCCGACGCCGAGGCGGATGCGCCAGAAATCGGGATCGATCGAGGACATGGTCGAGCGGATGCCGTTATGGCCGCCGGCGCCGCCGCCCTTCTTCACCTTCACGCGTCCGGGCGGAAGGTCGATCTCGTCGTAGAAGACGATGACCTGCTCGGACGGGATCTTGAAGAAATGCGCCGCCTCGCCGATCGCTTCGCCCGACAGGTTCATATAGGTGAGCGGCTTCAGCAGCAGCACCTTCTCCCCGCCGATCGATCCGTCGGAAGCAAGGCCGCGAAAACGAGCCCGCCACGGCTGGAAGCCGTGGCGGGCATGGATGCGGTCGACCGCCATGAAACCGATATTGTGGCGGTTGCCGGCGTCTCCCGGCCGGGGATTGCCCAGACCGGCGAAGAGCCACATGACGTCCGGTCTTTACTTCTTCTGCGCGGGCTTCTTGTCATCGCCTCCGGCAGGCGCGGCACCCGCCGCACCGGCGGCAGGAGCAGCGGCGCCTTCGGCCCCGGCAGCAGCCTCGCCTTCGGCGGCGGCGGCAGCGGCGACCGGCGCCTCTTCGACGTAGACCGTCGGAGCGGCGACCGAGGCGATGGTGAAGTCGCGGGCGATCGTCGGCTTCACGCCTTCCGGCAGCTTCACATGGCTGATGTGGATCGAGTCGCCGATGTCGAGGCCGGTCAGGTCAGCGGTGAAGAGCTCCGGGATCGCATCGGCGAGGCAGTAGACCTCGACCGCATGGCGGACGACGTTGAGCACGCCGCCGCGCTTCAGGCCCGGGGATGCCGCCTCGTTCTCGAAGTGGATCGGCACCGCGACGGTGATGCGGGTCTTCGGACCCACGCGCAGGAAGTCGGCATGGATCGGCCGGTCGCTGACAGGATCCAGCTGCACTTCGCGCGGCAGCACCTTGAAGCTCTCGCCGTCGACGGTCACGGTCGCCAGCTTGGCGAAGAAGCTTTCCTTGCCGGCGACGCGCTCCAGGGCGCGCTGCTCGACACTGATCATGATGGGGGGCTTCTTGTCGCCGTAGATGACGCCGGGAACCCGATCGCTACGACGGGTTGCCCGGGCGGCCCCCTTTCCGGCCCGGTCTCGCCGCTGGGCGGCGAGGGTCACAGTCTCAGCCATGTCACGTCTACTCCTTGGTCAGAACTCAATGGGCCGGGATGGCCCTCTCAACATCCGACGCGGCCTCCAGGGGTGCCGCTGCCGGAATCTCGGTGATTCTAGTCGAAAAGGCTCGAAACGGAACGTTCCTCGCTGATCCGCCGCATCGCCTCGGCGACGAGGTGCGCGATCGGTAGCTGGCGGATGTTGCGGGAGCTTCGGACCGCCTCGGTCGCGGCGATCGTGTCGGTGATGACCATCTCTTCGAGCGGCGACTTGGCGATGCGGTCGACCGCCGTGCCCGAGAGCACGCCATGGGTGCAGTAGGCGGAGACGCCGGTGGCGCCCTCGGCCATCAAGGCCTCGGCGGCGTTGCAGAGCGTGCCGCCGGAATCGACCAGGTCGTCGATCAGGATGCAGCGCTGGCCCTTCACGTCGCCGATCACATGCATGACTTCGGAGACGCCGGCGCGCTCGCGCCGCTTGTCGATGATGGCGAGGTCGCATTCGAGCCGCTTGGCGACAGCGCGAGCGCGAGCGACCCCGCCGACATCCGGAGAGACCACTGTCAGCTCGGCGCCGTCATAGCGCTGCTGGATGTCCTTCACGAAGTCGGGGGCGGAGAAGAGGTTGTCGAGCGGGATGTCGAAGAAGCCCTGGATCTGGGCTGCGTGCAGATCCATGGTCAGAACGCGGTCGGCGCCCGCGGTGGTGATCAAATTGGCCACCAGCTTGGCCGAGATCGGCGTGCGCGGACCCGACTTCCGGTCCTGCCTCGCATAGCCGTAATAGGGCATCACCGCGGTGATGCGGCGGGCGGAGGAGCGCCGGAGTGCGTCGATCGCGACCAGCAACTCCATCAGGTGGTCGTTGGCCGGGAACGAGGTCGACTGCACGAGGAACACGTCCTCGCCGCGGATGTTCTCGTGGATCTCGGCGAAGACTTCCTGGTCGTTGAAGCGCTTTATCGACGCCTTGACCAGGGGCAGGTTCAGATACGCGCAGATCGCCTCGGCCAGTGGCCGATTGCTATTGCCCGTCATGACCTTCATGCGATGAGACCCCTAATCGCCCCGGGGGCGCGAAGCCCGGTCCCGGAGGCGACCCGTCCGCCGCCGGCGCGCGGTTTCTAGCAGGGGGCCAGGGGGATGTAAACGACAGGGGGAACGGGCATTTCGGCGCAGCGCGTCATTCGAACAAAGCAAGAACGCCAGTGTAGCCATAGAGGCGGCTCGACGAGATCTCGCCATTGCCGAAGAAGCCGGTGAGCGGGAAGGCGCCGAGCATGTCGGCGATCATCTCGGCCTCGGTCGACTCGCCCTCGAAGAGGTACGGGCCGCGTGCGACGCAGGAGTAGTAGAGGCCGGCCGCAGGGACGGCGTTTCGGCGAGCCTTGAGGCGCTTCAGCATGCGCTCGAGATCTTCGCCCGCGCTCTTCGGATCGCGGCGGCAGAACATGACGCGGTCACCGGCGCTCACGTGGTCGCCGATGCCGATCCAGCCCTTCTCCGGGTCGACCCCGAGCAGGTTGCGCACGAGAAAATCGCCGGTGTCGGATCCCGGCACCGAGAGCGCGACGTGCAGCGCCTGGGCGAGCACCTGGCCGGCGGACTCGAGATCGGCCTTCAGCGCATCGACCGCGGGCTTGCCCTCGATCGTCTTGATGATGTTGGCCTCGGCGTCGGTCACGCCGCGCGACGGGCCGATCGGTGAGCAGCCCTGGCTCAAGCCGCAGGCGACGGCGACATCGCCGGCGAAGAGCACACCGGAGATTCCGCCCTCGGCCGCGCCGGCGCCCGCGCCGGCCACCTGCGCATGACGGCTGCGCGAGGAGGTGAGCCCGCCGACGAGATAGCAGGGAAGCTCGTCGGCGAGCTGCGTTACCAACTCCGGCGTTTTCGGGTTGCGCGGATCGGCGTGGACGATACCGAAGGCCGGCTGCTTCTCGGCGATCCATGCGCCATGCTTGCGGCGGAAATCCTCCATGCCGCGCTCGAGGCCGGAGAAGACGCGAAAGGAATTCTCAGGCAGAGCGCCGACCATCACCGATAGCGCCGGCCGGTCGAAATAGCCGGCCGAGGTAGCGCTGACGCCGAGGCCGACTGTCCCCACCCACTCCTTGACGCCGGTCGCCTCGCGCAGCCGCCCGACCAGCGAGGGAAGTTCCGCGGCGAAGCTGTCGGTCGCATAGACGAAGCCGATATTGGCGCCCTGCGGCAGCGGCGGGAGGCCGGCCAGCGTCAGCGTCACCGCTTCGTCGGCATCGTCGTCGGCGGCGTGGGACGAAACGAATGCGCTCATCCCGGCGGCGTCTCCAGCAGCTGCTTCACCAGCGGCGCCAGGCGCCCGGCGATGATCTTCACCCCCTCGGCGTTGGGATGGATGCCGTCGCGCTGGTTCAGCTTAGGATCGAGTGCGACGCCGTCGAGCAGGAATGGATAGAGGGGCACGCGATGCTTCTCCGCGAGCTTCGGGAAGATGCCGGCGAAGCTCTCGCGGTATTCCTTCCCAAGATTGAGCGGCGCCAGCATGCCGAGGATCATCACCCTGACGTTCTTCGCCTTCAGCTTGCCGATGATCGCGTCGAGATTCTCGTAGGCTTTCTCCGGGCTCAGGCCGCGCAGCGCGTCATTGGCGCCGAGCGCGACCAGCGCGTAGTCCGGGCTGTCGGAGAGCGCCCAGTCGAGGCGCGCGAGGCCGCCCGCGGTGGTGTCGCCCGAGACGCCGCCATTGAGGATGGCGACGTCGAGCCCTTGGCCCTTGAGTACGGCTTCGAGCTGCGAGGGCAGGGAGTCGGGCACCGGCAGCCCATAGCCGGCCGTCAGGCTGTCGCCCAGCATCAGCACGCGTGCCGGCGCGGCATCCGCGCTTCCATGAACGGCCGTTTGCCCAAGAAGCAGGCACAAGGCCGCGAGCGCGGCCCTCAATCCGTTGACAATCCTCTGCAAGGGACCACCTTTCATTTCGGTACCGGCCCATCGGCCGCATTCAATCCGCACTCGAAAGTCCCCCCGGAACCGCCCGATGACCGATGCTTCCGCCAATGGTGCTCTGCTCGAACTTGCGGGCGTGCAGGTCAGCCTGCCCAGCACCATCGGACCCGTCAACATCCTGCGCGGCATCGATCTTTCGATCGGACGCGGCGAGGCGGTGGCTGTGGTCGGCCCTTCCGGCGCCGGCAAGTCGACGCTGATGATGGTGGTGGCCGGGCTTGAGCGCGTCAGTGCGGGGCGAATCTCTCTCGCGGGTCATGAACTCTCGACGCTCGATGAAGATGGGCTCGCGCTGCTCCGGCGCAAGCATGTCGGCATCGTTTTTCAGAGTTTCCGTCTCGTGCCGACCATGACGGCGCTGGAAAACGTTGCCGTGCCGCTCGAGCTTGCCGGCCGCGACGATGCCTTCGATGCGGCGGGCGAGGCGCTGCGCTCCGTCGGCCTCGGCCATCGATTGGAACACTATCCCGACCAGCTTTCCGGCGGCGAGCAGCAGCGCGTCGCCATCGCGCGCGCCGTGGTTGCCAAGCCGTCGCTCATCCTCGCCGACGAGCCGACCGGCAATCTCGACGGCGACACGGGCCACCAGATCATCGAGCTGCTGTTCGAGCGCCGCCGCGCCACCGGCTCCACTTTGATGCTAATCACCCACGACCCGGAGCTCGCCAACCGCGCGGACCGCATCATCCGTCTCGCCGACGGCAAGGTCGTCAGCGAGAACGTCGGCGCGCTCGCCTGATGCTCTCCCTCGCGCTCCGCTTCGTGCGCCGTGAGCTGCGCGGCGGTCTTAAGGGCTTCCGGCTCTTCCTCGCCTGTCTCGCGCTCGGCGTCGGCGCCATCGCCGCGGTCGGCTCGGTGACGGCCTCGCTGATGGCGGGGCTCGCCGGCGATGCACGCGCCATCCTCGGCGGCGATGTCGAGGTCCAGCTGATCCAGCGCGATGTGACCGATGGAGAGCGCGACTTCCTCGCGCGCTTCGGCAGGCTGTCTCACGTCGCCGAGCTGCGCGCGATGGCGGTGAAGCCGGGCGGCGCGGATCGCACGCTGGTCGAGCTCAAGGCCGCCGATGCTGCCTATCCGCTGATCGGTACGCTCGCCTTCGAGCCCGAGCAGTCGCTCTCCCAGGTGCTTGCCGGACGCGGCGCGGCGATCGAGCCGACCTTGGCTTCGCGTCTCGGCATCGGCCCCGGCGACACGCTCTCGGTCGGCGACGTCACGCTCGAGATCCGCGCGCTCCTCTCGCGCGAGCCCGACAAGGCGACCGGCGCCTTCACCTTCGGCCCGCGCGTCCTCGTCTCCTTCGACACGCTGCAGGCGACCGGACTGCTGTTGCCCGGAAGCCTCGTCCGCCACGAATACCGCCTTATGCTCGCGCCCGGCATCACCGTGCCGGCGCTGCGCGAGGCGGCGAGCGCCGAGCAGCCGCAGGCGGGCTGGCGTATCCGCGCCTTCGACGAGGCGGCGCCTGGATTGCGACGCTTCCTCGAACGCATTGGCCAATACTTGACGCTGGTCGGCCTCACGGCGCTGCTTGTCGGCGGCGTCGGCGTCGGCAACGCGGTCCGGAGCTACCTCGACGGCAAGCTCCCGGCGATCGCGACGTTGAAGGCACTCGGCGCGCCGGCGCGTCTCGCCTTCACCACTTACCTGATCCTCGTCCTGGTGATGGCGACGGGCGGCATCCTTGCCGGCCTCGCGCTAGGCGCGATCACGCCGATGATCTTCGGCCAGGCTCTGGCTGCCGTGCTGCCGATCCAGGCGAAGGTCGGCCTCTACTGGCAGCCGCTCGCGGTTGCCGCCGCCTGCGGCCTCTTCACCACGCTCGCCTTTGCCTTCGTGCCGTTGGCGCGTGCTTCGCAGGTCGCGCCGGGCGATCTCTTCCGCGCCCAGATCTCGCCGCCCAGGCGTTTTCCCGGCTGGCTTCCGGTCATCGGTACCGCTGCTGCTTTCGTCGCGCTCAGCCTGCTGATGGTGGCGACGGCGCAGGATCGCTGGCTCGCGCTGTGGTTCCTCTTGGGCTCGATCGGCTCGGTCTTCCTCTTCTACGGCACCGCGACCGCGATCGCGGCGCTGGCTCGCCGCGCCGGACGGCCGAGCCGTCCGCTGCTCCGCCTCGCGCTCGCCAACCTGACGCGGCCGGGCTCGCCGATGGGGGCGCTGGCGCTCTCGCTCGGTCTCGGGCTCACCGTGCTGGTCGCGGTCGCGCTGATCGAGCGCAACCTCGACCGCCAGGTGAACGAGCGCCTGCCGGAGCGCGCGCCGACCTTCTTCTTCATCGACATCCAGCCCGATCAGGCCGAGGCTTTCGACCGACTCGTCACAGCGACGCCGGGCGCCAGCGACCTCTCGCGCACACCGATGATCCGCGGCCGCGTCGCCAGCGTGAATGGCGTGCCCGCCGATCAAGTGAAGGTGGAGCCCGGTGCGGCCTGGGCGCTGCGGGGCGACCGCGGCTTCTCCTATGCGCGGCAGATCCCGGCGAATGCGCGCCTCGTTGAAGGCAAGTGGTGGCCGGCCGACTATTCCGGACCGCCGCTCGTTTCGATGGACGTCAACATCGCGCGCGGGCTCGGCATCGGCATCGGCGACCGCATCGGCCTCAACGTTCTCGGCCGCGTGATCGAGGCCGAGATCGCCTCGCTGCGCGAGATCGACTGGGGCACGCTGTCGATGAACTTCACCTTCATCTTCGCGCCCGGCGCGCTCGACCGCGCGCCGCAGACGCATCTTGCCACCGTGCATCTCGCCTCGGCACAGGAGGAGGGGAAGCTGCTCGCGGCGCTGGGCAAGGACTTCCCCAACGTCTCGGCGGTGCGCGTGAAAGATGCGATCGACGCCGCCAACCGCATCCTTGAAGGCATCGCCTTCGCCGTCCGCGTCACTGCCGCGGTGACGCTTGCCGCCGGCACGCTGGTCCTCGCCGGCGCGGTCGCCGCCGGCCATCGCCGGCGCGTGAAGGATGCGGTCGTGCTCAAGGTGCTGGGCGCGCGGCGCGCTGAGGTGCTGGGCGCTTATCTGCTCGAATTCGGCCTGCTTGGCCTCGTCATCGCTGCGATCGCCGCGGTGGCCGGCACCGTCGCCGGCTGGGCCATCCTGGTCTTCCCGATGCGCAGCGACTTCGTCTTCTCGCTGACCGCGGTAGCGGGCTCGGCGTCGCTCTCGGTCGTGCTGACGGTGCTGCTCGGCCTGATCGGCACCTGGCACGCGCTCGGCCAAAAAGCTGCCCCAATGCTGCGCGACGCTTAGGCGGAAAGGACTTCCGCCATGTCTCGCGCACCCGCCTTGATCCTCGCTTTCGCGCTTGCGGCCGCGCCGGTCTCGGCCCAGCAGTCCGAGCCTCCGCCGCCGCTCTCTCTCGAGGCGCCGAGCGCACCCGACATCATCAGCGAAGGCGCGCGGCGCATCCTGGAAGGCATCCGCCGGCTGGTCGATCAGATGCCGATGTTCGAGCCGCCCCGGGTCACCCCGGAGGGCGACATCATCCTGAAACGTATCCGCCCGACCTTCCCGGAGGGGGAAGAGGCGAGGACCGGCGGCCAGCCGGCCCATGAGGGGCTCGAACTCTAAGGATTCTCAGGATTTTGTGGTCCTGACACCGCGCTTCAGCTATATACTGTAAGTCGCGGGCATTGCTCGCCAATGCCGTTTGGGCCTTCTGAACCCCGAGATCGATGACCAACAGCCGCCTCGATCCGCTCAAGGATTATGCCTTCCGCCAGCTCCACGAGCTGCTGACCCCGATCCAGCCCAAGAGCAACCGGGCGCCGATCCTGTTGTCGGTCGGCGAGCCGCAGAACCAGCCTCCGGCCTTCATCGCGGAGGAGATGGCGAAGAACGCCGACAAGTGGAACCGCTACACCGATCATTCGGGCACGCCGGAGTTCCGGAAGGCGGTCGCCGCCTGGCTGACGCGCCGATACAAGTTGCCGCAAGGCATGGTGAACGCGGACAAGCACATCCTGCCGGTGCCGGGCTCGCGCGAGGGCTTGTTCATGGCGGCGCTGTTCGCGGTGCCGGAGACCAAGGCCGGCAAGAAGCCGGCCTGCCTGATCCCGAACCCCTCCTACCACGTCTATACCGGGGCGGCGCTGATCGCCGGCGCCGATCTCGTCTACTTGCCGGCGCGCAAGGAGACGGGCTTCCTTCCCGATCTCGATGCGATCGCCAAGAGCGATCTCGAGCGCGCGGCGCTGTTCTATCTCTGCACGCCGGTCAATCCTCAAGGAACGGTCGCGAGCCTCGACTATCTCAAGCGCGCGGTCGAGCTGGCGCGCCGGCACGACTTCCTGCTCGTGGTCGACGAGTGCTACGCCGAGATCTACGACAAGGTGCCGCCGCCGGGCGCGCTCGAAGCCTGCGCTGCCCTGGGCGGCAGCCTGGATAACGTCGTCATCGCGCATTCGCTCTCAAAGCGCTCCAGCGCGCCGGGGCTTCGCTCCGGCTTCGTCTGCGGCCCGGCGGAGTCCGTCCAGGCCTTCGTCAACGTGCTCAACTACGGTGCCGCCGGCATGAGCCAGCCGACGCTCGCGGCGGCGACGCGGCTGTGGTCGGACGAGGCGCATGTCGACGCAAACCGCGAGATCTATCGCCGCAACTTCGACATCGCCGACAAAGTGCTGGACGGGCGCTTCGGCTATTACCGGCCCGATGGTGGATTCTATCTCTGGCTCGATGTCGGCGACGGCGCTGAGGCGGCGAAGAAGCTCTGGGGCGAAGCCGGTATCCGCGTGCTGCCGGGCGGCTTCATGTCCTGGCCCGACCACACCGGCAAGAACCACGGCCAGCCCTATATCCGCGTCGCCATGGTCTATGACCAGCCGATGATGGAAACGGCGCTCAAGCTCATGACGCAGGTGCTGTGATGGTCGCCGAGGCAGGCTTCCTCCCCGAAGGCGCCGAGGTCTTCCTCAAGCGGCGGACCCAGGAGATCCTCGGCACCGGGCTCGTCCTCGTCGGCCTGTTCCTCGCCGCCTGCATCCTCTTCTACGTGCCGGGCGACCGCTCCTTCAGCGTCGCCGTCGACCGGCCGATCGCGCATCCGCTTGGTACAATCGGCGCCAACACCGCCGATGTGCTGGTGCAGGGGCTCGGCGCAGCTGGGCTCGGCATGGCGCTCGTCGTGTTCGTCTGGGGCCTCCGCTTCCTTCTGCATCGTCCGGTCACGCGCTTCTGGCTTCGTCTGACGGCGTTGCCGGCGGCGACGCTGGCGGTCTCGGTCGCGCTAACGCTTCTGCCGGCGACGCTGCTTTGGCCGGAGCTCGCCGAGCTCAGGCTCGGCGGTATCGTCGGCCAGCTGATTGTCGGAAAGCTGATCGCCTGGGTTCCGCCCTGGGGCGGGCTCGCCGCGACCAGCCTGGTCTCGGCTGGTGCCGCCTCGCTCGCCGTGCCGCTCGCCGCCGTCGCCTTCGGCCTCTCGGTCGGAGACTGGGTGTCGCTGGCGCAAAGCAGCGGCAAGGGTATCGCAGTCGGCGGCCGCGCCGCCTGGAAGCTCGGCGTCTGGGGAGGCAAGGCCGGCAGCCGTGCTGCGCAGGCCGGCTACCGCAAGGCGACGTCGCTCTCGAAGACGTCGGCGAAGCGGGTCGAGCCCAAGCTCGCGATCCGGCCCTTAGCCGAGGACAAGGACGAGGAAGCCGATCCGCCGCCCTTAGTGCTCGATCGCGCTGCCGAAGCCGAGGCGAAGCCGGCGCGGGCCGAGCCGCTGGTTGCGGCCAAGGCGGCGGCACCGAAGAAGTCGGAAGCGCGCCGCCAGTCGCGCCTCGCGCTCGATGAGGCCGGCGGCGACTACCGCCTGCCGCCGGTCGATCTGCTCTCGCCGGCGAAGGCTGGCCCGGTCGCCAAGCTCGACGAGAACGCGCTTTCGGAGAATGCGCGGCTGCTCGAATCCGTGCTGCAGGAGTTCGGCGTCAAAGGCCAGATCGTGAAGGTCAGGCCCGGTCCCGTGGTCACGCTCTACGAGCTGGAGCCCGCGCCCGGCATCAAGTCCTCGCGCGTGATCGGCCTTGCCGACGACATCGCGCGCTCGATGAGCGCGCTTTCCGTGCGCGTCGCCGTCATCCCCGGGCGCAACGTCATCGGCATCGAGCTGCCGAATTCCAGCCGCGAGACTGTCTTCCTCCGCGAGCTGCTCGGCACCGAGGCCTATGACCGCACCGGCGGCCGCCTGCCGCTGAAATTAGGCAAGGATATCGGCGGCGCGCCTGTTGTCGTCGATCTCGCGCGCATGCCGCATCTGCTCGTTGCCGGCACCACCGGCTCGGGCAAGTCGGTCGCGATCAACACCATGATCCTGTCGCTGCTGTTCCGGCTCCCGCCCGAGAACTGCCGCTTCATCATGGTCGATCCGAAGATGCTCGAGCTCTCGGTCTATGACGGCATCCCGCATCTGCTGGCGCCGGTCGTCACTGATCCCAAGAAGGCGGTGGTCGCGCTCAAATGGGCGGTGCGCGAGATGGAGAACCGCTACCGCTCCATGTCGAAGCTCGGCGTGCGCAACATCGACGGCTACAATGCGCGCGTAGAGGAGGCGAAGGCCAAAGGCGAGATGATCACGCGCCGGGTGCAGACCGGCTTCGATGCCGATACCGGCAAGCCGGTGTTCGAGGACGAGACGCTCGACCTCGTCGCCTTGCCCTACATCGTGGTGGTCGTCGACGAGATGGCCGACCTGATGCTGGTGGCAGGCAAGGACATCGAATGGGCGATCCAGCGCCTGGCGCAGATGGCGCGCGCCGCCGGCATCCATATCATCATGGCGACGCAGCGGCCTTCGGTCGACGTCATCACCGGCACGATCAAGGCGAACTTCCCGACCCGCATCAGCTTCCAGGTCACCTCCAAGATCGACAGCCGCACCATCCTGGGCGAGCAGGGCGCCGAGCAGCTGCTGGGCCAGGGCGACATGCTCTACATGGCCGGCGGCGGGCGCATCACGCGCGTGCACGGGCCGTTCGTCTCGGACGGCGAGGTCGAGGACGTGGTGCGCTTCCTGAAGGCGCAGGGCCAGCCCGAATATGTGGAAGCGGTGACCGAAGACCCGGAAGAAGAGGCCGCCTTCGGCGCCATGGGCGGCGAGGAAGGCGAAGGCTCAGGCGATGCGCTCTACGATCAGGCGGTGGCACTGGTCATCCGCGAGCGCAAGTGCTCGACCAGCTTCATCCAGCGCCACCTGCAGCTGGGCTACAACCGCGCCGCGCGGCTGGTGGAGCGCATGGAGGCCGAGGGTCTGGTCTCGGCCGCCAACCACGTCGGGAAGCGCGAAGTCCTCACGCGCCCCGACGCGGGTGACGTCTAGCCAGTTCAGGCCGCCCAGGGAACGCGTCGGTCGCGACGTTCTTCGGCCGCGCGCTCGCGCTTGGGCTCCGAAGCCGAATAGGCCTTCTCGCGATGAGCAAGGCAGTAGGGGCTCCGACTGTCGGTCGGCGTGCCACAGAAGTGGAAATCCGCGTTCTTGGGATCGCCGATTGGCCAGGCGCAGCAGGCGCGGCCGAGGTCGATCAGGCTGTTGGAGGCGGCCTTGAGCGGCACCTGCTGTTCCTGCAGCTCCGCCGTCAGCTTGCGCTTCTTGTGCCCGCCATGCGCCGCGTTGCGGCCCTGGCCGGTCAGCTTCATGCGATTGACCAAGCCCGCGACTACGTCCCGGCTCATGCCGAGACGGTGCGAGATCTGGCCGTAGCTCAGTCCGTCTTGCGTGAAAAGGGTGCGTACCTGCTCGCGCATCTCATCTGTCCACACGCGCTTGCCCATTTTGGGCTCCTGAAAGTGAGACCTTCAGGGGTGTGTCGTGGAGACTCGCGAGACGGTTCGAAGCAATTTCAGAGAAATCCGAGTGACCGCAGCTCCTGCTCGAGCTGGGCCGGGTTGCGGAAGTGGATACCGTGGATGCCGACGGCGGTGGCTCCCTCCGCATTCTTCGGAGAGTCGTCGATGAAAACGGCATCTTCAGGGCGGACGCCGTAGCGCGAGCAGAGAAGCTGATAGATGCGCGCTTCGGGCTTCAGCATGCGCTCGTCGCCGGAGACGACGATGCCGCGAAAGCGCTGGAAAAAGGCAAAGCGCTTGAAGGTCGGGGGAAAGGTCTCGCGCGAGAAATTGGTCAGTGCGTAGAGCGGGACGCCGCTCGCATGCAGCCGCTCCAGGATATCGACCGTGCCCTGGACGGCCTGCGGGATCATCTCGGCGAAACGCGGAAGCCAGGCGCGGATGAGGTCGGCCTTGTCGGGGTGGCGCGCGATCGCCTCGGCCTTGGCATCGGCGAAGCTGCGCCCGCCATCCTGCGCGATGTTCCATTCGGGGTGGCAGACCTCGGCGAGGAAGCGCTCGCATTCGGCCTCGTCCGGGATGAGCTTGCGGTAGAGGTAGCGCGGGTTCCAGTCGAGGAGGACGCCGCCGAGATCGAAGACGACGGTGGAACGACGCGCGCTGCTCATGTCGAAGACGGCCTCTCTCGGGTCGGCGAAGGGGCCGGATCATAGTCGCGCAGGGCTGTCTTGCCAGCGTGCTAAGATTGCCCTCGCCGTCCGGGAGGGAGCGGCCTATGATCCACAAGATCATTCAGGGGGTAAAATGAAGTTATACACAATAATTCTGGGCATATCGGTTCTGGCCATTGCGCCCGCCTTTGCGCAGAACGCTGATGTCACCATCCTCGCCGCCACCTGCTCCGGCTGCCACGGCGCCTCGGCGGACGGCTCGGGCGGTATTCCAGGCCTCAAGGGCCAGCAGGAGCGCTACCTCGCCGACCAGCTCAAGGCCTTCAAGGCCGGCAGCCGGCCGGCGACGGTGATGAACCGCCTGGCCAAGGGCTACACCGACGAGGAGATCGCCGGTCTAGCCCTTCACTTCTCGCGACTGCGCTAAGGGAGGACCCGGATGACCACTCAATCACGTCGTCGCTTCCTCGCCGGTGTTGCCGGCGTCTCCGCTTCCTTCGCCATGCCGGCGATCGCCTATGGCCAGGGCGCGGCACGCGTCGTCGTCATCGGCGGCGGCTTCGGCGGCGCCACCGCGGCGCGCTACCTGAAGAAGACCTCGCCGCAGCTCCAGGTCACGCTGGTCGAGCCGAGCCGGCGCTTCGTCACCTGCCCCTACTCGAACCTGGTGATCGGCGGCCAGCGCAGGATCGACTCGATCAGCTTCGGCTACGACAAGCTCGCCAAGTCCGGCATCACCGTCGCCCACGACACGGCGGCGGCGATCGAGCATGACCGCAAGCGCGTCCGCCTCGCCGGCGGCCGCATGCTTCCCTATGACCGCCTGATCGTCTCGCCCGGCATCGACATCCGCTGGAACGGCATCGCCGGCTACGACGAGAAGGCGGCGCAGACGATGCCGCATGCTTGGCGCGCCGGCGAGCAAACGCTCGTGCTGCGCCGTCAGCTCGAGGCGATGCCCGATGGCGGCCTCTTCGTCATGGCCGCTCCGGCCAATCCGTTCCGCTGCCCGCCCGGGCCTTACGAACGCGTCTCGATGATCGCGAGCTACCTCAAGGGCGCGAAGCCGCGCTCGAAGATCCTGATCCTCGATGCCAAGGAGAACTTCTCCAAGCAGCCGCTGTTCCAGGATGCCTGGGCGAAGCTCTATCCGGGCATGATCGAATGGGTGCCGGTTGGCAAGGACGGCAAGGTGGTCAAGGTCGATGCGCGCACGAAGACGCTGGAGACCGAGTTCGGCCAGCAGCACAAGGCCGCGGTCGCCAATGTGATCCCGCCGCAGATGGCAGCGAAGATCGCGCGCGATTCAGGCCTCGCCGACCAGTCCGGCTGGTGCCCGATCGATGCCTCGAGCTTCGAATCCAAGCTGGTGAAGGGCATCCACGTGGTCGGCGACGCGACGATCGCGGCTCCGATGCCGAAATCCGGCTTCGCCGCGAGCAGCCAGGGCAAGGTCGCGGCGATCGCCGCCGCCTCGATGCTGCAGGGCAAACCCGTGCCGGCCGCGTCGATGGTCAACACCTGCTACAGCCATGTCGGCAAGGACTACGCGATCTCGGTCGCCGGCGTGTATCGCGGCACCGCGGAACGCCTGATCGAGGTGCCGGACTCCGGCGGCGTCAGCCCGCGCCAGTGGGACGACGAGAACCGCAAGCTGGAGGCGATCTATGCCGATGGCTGGTACGCCAGCATCACCGGCGAAATGTTCGGCTGAGCGGCGTTCGATACAAGAGAAAAGCCCCGCGCTCGCGCGCGGGGCTTTTTCTTTGCGGCGATGAGGATCGCGCTCAGCTCTTCATGAGCTGGTCGCGCGCCTGCTTGCCGAACTCCTCAAGCTCCTTGCGGATGCGGTGCTCGGTCATGTCGATGCCTTTCCCCTTCAGGTCGGCGATGGCCTTGCTGACGACGTCGTCATCGCCGGGCTTCGACATGTCCTCGATCACCAGCGACTTGGCATAAGTCTCGGCGGCGTCGCCCGAGAGTCCCATCTGGCCGGCGACCCAGAGCCCAAGAAGCTTGGTGCGCCTAGCGTTGACCTTGAAGCGCATCTCTTCGTCGAGCTGGAACCTCTTTTCGGCGTCCTTCTTGCGGTCGTCGAAGCCCGTCATTTTTGTTTATCTCCTGGGGATGGCACTGGGCCTCTGATCTAAGGGCTCGACGCGACTCGATCAAGAGCGGCCGAAAACCGCGCGGAGGGCGCCTGCCATGCTGCCTTCCTCGAGCCAGCGCAGCGCCAGCACCGCGCCGAAGACGATGGCGGCGACGGAGATGAAGGATCCCAGCGCCAGCGTCGAGAGTCCGGAGAGCCCCTGGCCGATCGTGCAGCCGAGCGCGAGCACGCCGCCCACGCCCATCAATGCGCCGCCGCCGATGTGGCGCAGCAGGTCGGGCGTGTCGCGAAAGCCTTCGAGGCGGAACTGGCCCGAGGCGAGCGCTGCGATCAGCGCACCGGCGATCACGCCGCCGACCGAGGCGGCGCCGAAGCTCAGGCTCGCGCCGGTGAAGAACATCAGGTACTGCAGCCCCTCTCCGATCGGCGCGACGAAAGAGAGACCGGAGACCTGCATGGTCTCGAACGGATCGCTGGCACCCCAGCTCGTCGCGGCCCAGGCAGCGGGAATGACGAGGCCGATGAGAATCGCGGCAACCAAGAGCTTGCGGTCGCGGCGCAGGCTCGGCGAGGACAGCGCCCAGGCGGCGACGCCGAGGCCGAGCAACAAGGTCAGCGCCCCCTGCCAGAAGCCGCTACCGAGTCCGGTCGCGTACGCGAGCAGATCGGGAAGGCCTTGGCTCGCCGCGCCGATGCCACGGAGGTCGATCTGCGTCGCGCGCTCGAAGGGTTGGCGCAGCGCCGCGACCAGACCGCGCAAGGTCATCAGCGCGGCGATGGCGACGACGATCACCGCGACCAGGCTTTTGAGGTTGCCGGCGCCGGCGCGGACCAGGATGCGGCTGCCGCAGCCGCCGGCGAGCACCATGCCGAAGCCGAAGGCGGTGCCGCCGAGAATCGCGCCCGCCCATCCGAGCGCGGGCGTCCGGTAGATCGAGGCCGAGAGAGTCGCGAATCCAAGAGCGTCCAGGGCCTGGCTGCCCATGAGTGCGATCGCGACCGAGAGCAGCCCGGCACGCAACCGGCGGGTGTCGCCCATCAGCACGGTGTCGGAGATCGCGCCCATGGTGCAGTAGTTGCTGCGCTGGACGGTGGCGCCGAATATCAGTCCCAGCACGAAGCCGATGGCAAGGACTACATATTTTGGTTGTAGTTCTTCCACGACTCTCCCCTCGGCAAGTCTTAGCCCTTATCCTATATAGCTGCGATCTCGTATCGTCGCGCGGCCCGGTAGCCGCGCAGGAGCATCTGTTGGACGTCACCACTCTCGACGCGCGCGGCCTTACCTGTCCGCTGCCGGTGCTGAAAGCACGGAAGGCGCTTCAATCTCTGCCTCCCGGCGGCCGGCTCCGCGTGCTTGTGACTGACCCGGGCGCGGTCGGCGATTTCCGCGCGCTGTGCGAGGCCGGCGGCCACACCATGCTCGGCATGATCGAGGCCGACAAGGTCTACACCTTCGACCTGCAGAAATCGGCGGGCTGACGCCCGCCGTCTATTGTTCCCTACTTCGCCTTCAGCTCGGCGCGGACGCGCTCGACCACGATCGCCGGGTCGCCCGGCTTCATGCAGGTCGGGCCGAACACCACCATGCCGTCGCGGACACGCGCATGGTTCGCATGCACCGAGGGATTGCCGTCCTGCAGGCGCTTTACCAGGTCGCGCGCCGAGAAGCCCAGCTCGTCCTCGTGCACCGTCAGCTCGACTGCCGGCGCCCCCTTGTACTTCTTGTCGACGAGGGTGACGGTCGCACCCTTCACGCCCTTGAGGCCGTTGGCGACCTCCTGGCAGAGGCCGAGCAGGCGCTTGTGCCGCTCCTCGGTGTTCTCCTCGAGGAAGAACTTGAGCGCGGTCAGCAGGCCGACGATCTCCTCCTTGCCGCACTTCGACGCGCGGCCGATGCCGCTCGCCGGGAAGCCGACCAGCTTGCTCTTGTCGAAGAGCGAGGCCGGCGGGGTCCACTGCTCGAAATAGGTGTCGTGGTCGAGCTGCTGCAGCGCCGCCGACTGGATGAGGTCGCGCCGGCCGCAGAGGATGCCGGAGGCCTGCGGCCCGCCGATCGCCTTGCCGCCGGAGAAGGCGACAAGGTCGGCGCCCTGGGCGATGAACTTCTTCAGATTCTCTGCCGGCGGCAGCTGGCCGGCGGCATCGACGATCACCGGCACGCCGCGGCGCTTCGCGACAGCGACGATCTCGGGCAGCGTCGGCTCGCTATGCGCCTGCGCGACCCAGAGGACGGCGGCGGTCTTGTCGGTGATCGCCGCGTCGTATTCCCAGACCTGCGCATCGCGTACGCCGGCACCGGAGAAGCGGTCGGGAATGCCGACCTCGATCAGCTTGGCGCCGGCCTGGGCGATGGCGTGGTCGTACATGTTGCGATGGCTGCGGGCCATCACGACCTCGTTCGCCATGCCGGTTGTGTCGGGGAGCCGGTTCATCTTCGCCGGATCGAGCCCGGCGAGGCAAGCGGCCGAGGCCAGCATCAGCGCGGCGGAGGCGCCGGCGGTGACATAGGCGGCCTCCGCGCCGGTGGCTTCGGAGATGATCTCCGAGGCGCGGCCCTGCAGCTCGGCGAGATCGACGCACCATTGCGAGGCTTCCGCCATCGCCTCGGCGACCTCGGGCCGCATGATGCCGCCGGTGAGCCTGGTCGACGGGCCGGAGGCGTTGACGATCGTGCGCAGGCCGATGCGCTGATAGATGCTCTCGTTGGGACGGGCGGGGGCTTTTTTGGCGGTCATGACTTGCTCCAGGGATCGGCCTCGAAGGGCCACATCGGCTTCTTGCGCTTGGTGTAGGTGATGCGACGCGGATCGCCGGCGAGCGCGCCCGGACCATCCGAGTAGAGAATGTGCTTGGTCACCGGGCCGAAGCCCGAGACGAAGTGGTTGGTCGACTTGACCACGAGGATATGCGTCTTCAGCGGATCGATGCCGACCGCGCGGAACAGGTCCGGGTGATAGGCCTGCACACGGTTCGAGGAGAGCACGACGGAGATGCCGTCGAACTCGATGCCGGCCATGTCGCCCATGTCGAAGAAGGTGTCGCCGAAGGGCTGCTTGGCGTTGCGCACCAGGCCGACGACCTTGACCTTGGCGTCGATCGGATCGCCCGAGGTCGGGCCGAGCTTGCCGCCGAAGCGGAGCTCGAGCGTGCCGCCGAGGCCGGCGGCGAAGCAGAGCTTGACCGCGCCCGGATCCCAGATCGGCGCATTGGCGGCGTTCCTGATGCCGCGCTTCATCATCAGGCGGACGAAGAAGGTAGAGTCCGACGGCGCGCCGCCGCCGGCATTGTCGGCCGGATCGGCGATGACGACCGGGCTCTCCTTGATCTTGAGCGCCTCGTCGAGGGCTTCGTCGGGCGAGAGCAGCTTGGTCGAGAGCGCGTCGCGCTTCTCCCAGATCTCTTTGCCGAGCTCGGCAGCGACCTTGTCGCCATGCGCCTTGTTGTTGTCGGTGACGACCAGGACCTTGCTGCCGAGATCGTCGACATCGCCATAGGCGAAGCCGTGGACGAGCGAGACCGAGAGGATGCCGTCCTTCCCCTCCATCGCCTTGATCTTGTCGACGAGGCCGCGCGCCGGCTCGCGCGTCGGGCGGAACGGCACCAGCATCTTGCAGTCATAGACGCTGGCGACCGGCTTCACCTCGCCGCGTGCGGTCTTGATCAGGATGTCGAGAAGCTCGTCGCCGCGCTCGAGGAAATCCGTGTGCGGATACTCCTTCATGATCACGATCGCGTCGGTGTTGCGCACCATCTGGTCGGTCAGGTGGCAATGCGGGTCGATCTCGATCCCGATTGCGACCTTCGGCCCGACGATCTTGCGCACGCGCTCGACGATGTCGCCCTCGCAATCGTCATAGCCGTCGGCCGCCATGGCGCCATGTAGGCCGAGGGCGACGATGTCGACTGGCATCGCCGCCTTGAGCTCGGAGAGAAGCTGGTCTCGCAGTTCCTCGTAGACCGACCTGACCGTGCGGCCCGCCGGCATGGCGAGCGCATGCAGGCCCTCGATGACCTCGATGTTCGACCCCTTGGCGCGCTTGCGCGCGGCGAAGGTCGGCCCCGACATGAAGCCCGGCTCGTCCGGATGCTTCCCCGCCTCGGCGAAGAAGGTCTCCTTGAACAGCGTCATGTCGGTCGGCATCGGCGAGAAGGTGTTGGTCTCCGTCGCGAGCGAGCCGGTGAAGATACGCACGTGCGGAGGCTCCTAGCGCGCGGCCCAGGGATTGTCGTCGAGCGGCCAGATCGGGCGCTTGACGCGCGTGTATCCGACCTTCTTGAAGTCGCGCGGCAGCGCGCCGGGACCGTCGGAGTAGAGCACCTGCTTCGCGATCGGGCCGAAGGCGCCGTGGAAGTGGTTCGTCGACTTGACGATGATCACGCGCTTGGACTTGAGGTCGACGCCGAGATTGGTGAAGAGGTCGGTGCCGAGCGCCTGGGTGCGGATCGAGATCAGCGCCACGGTGATCCCGTCGAACTCGATCGAGGCCGCGTCTCCGAGAGGAACCACCGCACCGGAGAAGGTCTGGATCGCGTCCTTCACGCATTTGATCACCTTGACCTTGGCGTCGACCGGCTCGCCCGAGGTCGGGCCCATCTTGCCGCCGAAGCGGAGGTCGAAGGAGGCACCGTCGCCCGCAGCGTGGCACATGCGGACGGCGATCGGATCCCAGATCGGGCCGATGCAGACATTCTTCACGCCGCGCTTGCGCAGCAGCTCGATGAAGAAGGTCGAGTCCGAGGGCGCGCCGCCGCCGGCATTGTCGGCCGGCTCGGCGACGACCGCGGGACCGCCCTCGACCTTGAGCGCTGCATCGAGCGCACCTTCGAGGGTGAGGAAGGCCGGGCGCACGGTATCGCGCATCGCGATCAGCTCCTCGCCGAGCTGCTTCGCGATCTTGTCGCCGAGCGCCTTGTTGTTGTCGGTGACGACCAGCATCTTGGTGCCGAGGTCAGGCACGTCGGCGTAGGGATAGCAGTGGATCATCGAGATCGAGAGGATCCCGTCCTTGCCCTCCATCGCCTTGAACTTGTCGACGAAGCTGCGCATCGGCTCGCGCGAGGTCGGGTAGGAGTTGATCATCCGGCAGTCGTAGACGCTCTGCACCGGCTTGATCTTGCCGACCGCGGTGTCGGCGATGATCTGCACCAGCTCCTCGCCGCGCTCGGCGAAGTCGGTATGCGGGAACTCCTTGAAGCAAATCATCGCGTCGGTTGAGTTCACCATCGCGTCGGTCATGTGGCAGTGCGGGTCCAGCTCGGCGCCGATCGGCACCTTCGGCCCGACGATCTTGCGGATGCGCTGCAGAAGGTCGCCTTCGCAATCGTCATAGCCGTCGGCGACCATGGCGCCGTGCAGGCCCATGAGCACCGCGTCGACCGGCATCGCCGCCCTGAGCTGGTCGAGGATCTCGTCGCGCAACCCCTCATAGGCCTCTCGCGTTACGGTTCCTGCGGGCTCGGCGAAGGTGCAGGTGCCTTCGACGACCTCCCAGTTGGACGATTTGGCGCGCTTGCGCGCCGCAGCCAGCGGTGCGGTGAACAGCTTGGGGTAGTCGGGGTGCTTGCCGGCGGGCGCGTAGAAGGACTCCTCGAACTCCGTCCGGCTCGTCAGCATCGGCGAGAAGGTGTTGGTCTCGGTCGCCAGCGAAGCGGTGAAGACGCGCATGGTTTTCAGGGTCCTTCGGTCGATAGGGGGCGAACGCTATCACCCGGCGCGCTTTCCCGCCAAGCTGCTGAGATAGAACAATGATTTCTCATGCGAAAACAACGCCGGACGTTAACCGGCGATAAACCGCGAACGCCGTAGAAACTTCCCGGCGCCAAAAGGGCGCGCTTGTGGTCCAGGAGAGTGCGATGGGCGTCGGCATGGTCATCGGTACGGTTTTCGTCTTCGCGACGGTCTTTCTCGCCGCGCTGGAATGGCTGAGCCGTTCGCAGCCGAAGCGGGCCGCGCAGCCGGCCAAGTCGCAGCCGCGCAAGCCCGTGCGCTAAAGGCGTCGCCGGCTTCAGCCGGCAACGCGCTTGGCGCTGAACGAGGTCTTCCCGTACTGGGCGAGGTTGACCGGGCCTTGATGGGCTTCGCCGCCGGTACCCAGGACCACATCGCCCGCCATGGCGCCGTCCTTGACGGTGCCCTCGAAGCGATAGCCCAGGCGGCATCCCTCGTAGCGGTGCAGCGCCGAGACCGTGACGCGGTCGCCGGCGACCGTGCCGTTGACCTCGCTGTCGAAATACTTGGTCTTGTGGCGGCCGCCGACCTTCGCATCGCTCTGCGTCAGCTCGAGGCGATGCGTCGCCGGGCCGTCGCCGAAATCGATCGTCACGTCCCATTTGCCGTCGACCTTCACCGACGGCGCCGGCGCGGTGACGGCCACCGGCTTCGCCGCGAGCGCGCGCGCCATGGCGTCGCCGACGATCACGGCCTCCCCCTTCACTAGGTTGAACGGATCGACGACTACCGAGCGGTCGGTCGCTTCCATGTCGTCCAGCATGACGCGGGGCTCGCCGTCGAGAAGGCGCTGGCGCAGCTCGAGGCCGGTATGCGGGACCTTGGTCTTGTCCCAGGAGATGATCAGGCGCGGCACCTTCACGCCGCCTGACGGCGCGCGAATCTTGGTCTCGACGCCGGGAACGGCGCTCACCTTCTTGGCGATGATGTCGAGGTCGGCCGCCCATTGCTTGCGCTCGCCCGGATGGTCGCGCTCCTCGATCCAGTATTCGAGCGCGGTGACGACGCCGATGATGTCCTCCTTCGAGACCTTCATCGGCCGGCCGATGCCTTGGTGCGGCGAGGCGTTGGCCCAGGCGGCACGGATGATCTTCTCCTTGCCGAGCAGAAGGCCGGTCACCTGCGGCGCCTGCAGGAACTTGCCGCCGGAATAGATGACCATGTCGGCGCCGCGCACGAGCCAGGGCGAAGGCCGCTCGACATGTTCGGAGGCGGCGTCGACCATGATCGGCACGTTCTTCGGCCTGGCCAGCTCGATCATATCCTCGAGCGAGCAGGGACCTTCGGGCTCCATCAGGCCGTAGACGCAGATCATCGCCACGGTCGGATCCTCGAGCAGCTTTCTCAGCTCCTCCTTGGAGCCGAACTCGTGGATCGTCGTGCCGCACATGCGGATCGCGTGGTCGTAGGAGAAGCGGTGCCCCTTGCCCATCAGCACCTTGTTGCGCATGCCCTCGGTCAGCGGCAGGCGCGAGATGCGCTCGGGGTCGTTGCCGGCGACGGCGCCCGCGGTACCGAGCGCGACCGCGGCGGCGCTGCCCGGCGTGACGATGCCGAGGTCGCAGCCCATCAGGTCGCCGATACGCTTTCCGGCCTCTTCCATCAGCTCGTAGATGTTCACGAACTGGGCGGACGCCCGCGACATCGCCGATTTGACCTCGGGCCGCATCAGGCTGCCGCCATGAATCGTGCGCACCGAGGCGCAGTTGATGAACGGCCGGACGTTGAGGCGGAGATACGGATTGTCGTTGGCGCGGGAGGAGGACGCGTCGGTCATCGGAGGATCAGCCTTTCGAGGGAAATACGTCAGCTCGCGTATTCGGGTTCTTCCTTGTCGAGGATGCGCCGCCAGGCATCGAGATGCATGCGGGAATCCCAGCGCTCGCCGATCGAGCCGAGATGGCGGCGGCGCATATGGTCGGGGAAGGTGCGCAGCTTGCGACCGGTCTGCATGGCGGTGATCTGATACATCGCGGTGCGCTCGGCGCCGGCAAGCTCGTCGAAGGCCTCTTCGATCGTCGGGCCGATCACGGTGACGCCGTGATGCGGCATCAGCAGGATCGTCTTGTCGCCGAGGACGCGGGCGTAGCGGTCGCCTTCCTCGGGCGTGATCGCATCGTTGGTCTCGTCGTCATAGGCGATGCGGTCGTTCAGCATGAGGTTGTTGAAGTGTGACAGCTCGAGCCGCCCGTCCTCGATCATCGAGAGAGCGGTCAGGTACTGCGGATGCACGTGCAGCAGAGCCACCGCCTTCGGATTGGCGAGGTGGATGCGCGCATGGATGCAGAAGGCGACCTTGCGCAGCTCGCCGGTGCCGCGCACGACATTGCCGTCGAGGTCGCAGACGATCAGGTTGGAGGCGGTGACCTCCTGGAACAGGAGGCCGCGCGCATTGATCAGGAACAGCGGCTTCTCGCCCGGCCTCGTCGGCAGCATCACCGAATGGTGGTTGCCGATCTGCTCGTTCCAGCCGAGCCGGGCATGGACGCGGAACACGGCGGCGAGGTCGGTGCGGAGCTTCCACTCCGCCTCTTCCTGGGCGGAGTTGGAGCGGGCACGAATGGGTATGGCGGTCATCGGAAATCGCTCCGGCGGGGAGGGCCAAAGACTGCCATGGTGCCGCCGGTGTTTCCAACAGGAAACAAAGAGCGCGGATGCGCCGTTCTGCGCCCCTCGCTTTCGCCGGGTCCTCGCCGCTTCGCGGCTGCAGGCCGGCCCCGCTCGGTCGCCGGCGCGATTCGAGGGACTTCGCGGCAGAGGGCGTGATCGCCGCGACCGTGGTCTTGAGGGTATTATGTTCTGATGAAGGACATCCTCGGCCTCATCTCACCAGGCAAGCCGTTCCTGCCCGACTCGCTCAATGCCATGCAGCTCGGGCAAGCGAATGCGATGCGCCATCTCTGGCTCACCGCCTCGGTGTCGCTGTTCGCCGGGCGTGAAACCAAATTCCGGCTGCTCGAGGTCGGGTCCTGGATGGGCGCCTCGGTGCTGACCTGGGGTGCGGCGATCGATCGCTTCATCGCCGGCGACGGCGAGATCCTCTGCGTCGATACCTGGTCGCCCTATCTCGCCTCCGACGACATCAATGTCGACGGCGCCTATCACGCGATGAACCAGGCGGCCTCGACCGAGCTCGCCTATTCGGTCTTCCGCCACAACGCCTCCTGCGTGCCGAAGAAGGTGCGGGTCGACCATCTGCGCGGCAAGTCGAAGGACGTGCTGTCGATGCTGCGCGAGGGCGGCTTCGACATCGTCTATGTCGACGGCTCGCATTACTACCCCGACGTCGTCGCCGACCTCGCCGAGGCCAGGCGGCTCGTCGCCGAGGGCGGTCTTCTCTGCGGCGACGACCTCGAGCAGCAGCTGACCGAGGTCGACGAGAAATTCCTCCGCGACAACATCGATCGCGACGCCGTCATCGATCCGAAGAACCGCAAGCCCTATCACCCGGGCGTGACGCTGGCGGTCGCCGAGGCGATGGGGCCGGTCTCGTCCTATACCGGCTTCTGGGTCATGCGGCGCGAGGCCGACAAGTTCGTGCCGGTCGATCTCGCCGGCGCGTCGCCCTTCGTGCCGAGTCATTTCAGCGAGGAGTACCGCAAGACGGTGCTCGACTGGGCGCGCGAGAGCGGCTTCTTCCAGAAGAAGGGGTAGCCGCCATGAGCGCCTTCGTCTTCGACGCGATCCCGGCGCCGGCGACCGACGCGCGGGCGAGGCTGCAGTCGCTCTACCGCGCCGACGAGACCCAGGTGATCGAGGCGCTGCTGGCCGAGGCGGCGCTCAGCCCCGACCAGATACGCGAGGTCACGCGCACCGCACGCGCCCTGGTCGAGGAGGTGCGCAAGCAGCGCACGTCAGGCGGCCTCGATGCCTTCCTGCACGAATACGCGCTCTCCAGCCGCGAAGGCGTCGTGCTCATGTGCCTCGCCGAGGCGCTGTTGCGCATTCCCGACGCAGAGACCGCCGACCGGCTGATCCGCGACAAGATCGGCGGTGCCGACTGGGAAAGCCATCTCGGCGGATCCGACTCCCTCTTCGTCAATGCCTCGACCTGGGCGCTGATGCTCACCGGCCGCGTCATGGGCATGCGGGAGGACGAGGACCGCGACTGGACCAACGTGCTGCGCCGCATCGTGCGCCGCTCGGGCGAGCCGGTGATCCGCCAGGCGGTGACCCAGGCGATGCGTATCCTCGGCCGGCAGTTCGTCATGGGCCGCACCATCGAGGAGGCGCTGGACCGCGCCGAGCCGATGGAGAAGAAGGGCTACCGCTACTCCTACGACATGCTGGGCGAGGCGGCACGCACCCAGGCCGATGCCGACCGCTATCTCGCCTCGTATCGCGCCGCGATCGCGGCGATCGGCAAGGCGGCGAAGGGCAGGGGACCGCTCAAGGCGCCTGGCATCTCGGTCAAGCTCTCGGCGATCCATCCACGCTACGAGCACGGCAAGCGCGCGCGCGTCATGGCGGAGCTGGTGCCGCGCCTGCTTTCGCTCGCCGAGGCTGCCGCGTCGCACGACATCAACTTCACCGTCGATGCCGAGGAGGCCGACCGGCTCGAGCTGTCGCTCGACATCGTCGCCGCGGTCGCTGCCTCGCCCTCGCTGAAGAGCTGGGAGGGCTTCGGGCTCGCGGTTCAGGCCTATCAGAAGCGTGGTACCGCCGTGGTCGAGCGCCTGATCGAGATCGCCGAGGCCTCGCGCCGCCGGCTGATGGTGCGGCTGGTCAAGGGCGCCTACTGGGATTCGGAGGTGAAGCGCGCGCAGGAACGCGGCCTCGGCTACCCGGTCTTCACGCGAAAAGTCTCGACCGACGTCTCCTATCTCGCCGTCGCCAAGCGGCTGCTTGCGCGCACCGATCTCTTCTATCCGCAATTCGCCACGCACAACGCGCACACGCTGGCGGCGATCCGCGTGCTCGCCGGCAACCGGCCCTTCGAGTTCCAGCGCCTGCACGGCATGGGCGAGGCGCTCTACGAGCAGGTGATCGCCGAAGTGCCGTGCCGCGTCTACGCGCCGGTCGGAACGCATGAGGATCTGCTCGCCTATCTCGTGCGCCGCCTGCTCGAGAATGGCGCCAACACCTCCTTCGTCAACCGCATCGTCGATGAGTCCCTGCCGATCGAGGAGATCGTCGCCGATCCGGTCTCGCGTCTGCGCAGCCTCGCGGCCAAGCCGCATCCGCGCATCCCGCACCCGCTCGACCTCTACCGGCCCGAGCGCGCCAATTCGCGAGGGCTGGATCTCTCCGACGATCCGACGCTGACGCAGCTGGCGAAGGACATGGAAGCCGCGGCGAAAGCGCCCTGGCGGGCCGAGCCGCTGGTCGAGGGCAAGGCCGCCCGCGGCTACGAGAAGCCGGGCTTCGATCCATCGGATACGACGCGGCGCGTCTCGACCATCGTCGAGGCGGACGACGCGACCATCGAGAAGGCGCTCGCCTCGGCGTCGAAGGCGGCGAAAGCCTGGGACGAGACGCCGGCCGAGCATCGTGCCCTCGCGTTAGAGCGGCTCGCCAGCCTCTACGAAACCCACATGCCGGCGCTGATGGCGCTTTGCGTGCGCGAGGCCGGGAAGACGCTGCCCGACGCCGTCGCGGAGGTCCGCGAGGCGGTCGATTTCTGCCGCTACTACGCGGCGCGGGCGCGCGCCGATTTCGCCCGGCCGATCGAGCTTCCAGGCCCCACGGGCGAAAAGAACCGGCTGGAGCTGCATGGCCGCGGCGTCTTCGCCTGCATCAGCCCGTGGAATTTCCCGCTGGCGATCTTCACGGGACAGATCACCGCGGCGCTGGCATCCGGCAATGCGGTGATCGCCAAGCCGGCGGAGCAAACGCCGGCGATCGCGACTTACGCCGTGCATCTGATGCACGAGGCTGGCATTCCGGGCGAGGTCATCCACCTGCTGCCGGGCGACGGCAGGGTCGGCGCGAAGCTGGTCGAGGATACGCGCATCGCCGGTATCGCCTTCACCGGCGGCACCGACACCGCGCGCAAGATCGCCAAGGCGCTCGCCGACCGCGACGGGCCGATCATCCCCTTCATCGCCGAGACCGGCGGGCAGAACGCGATGATCGTCGACTCCTCCGCCCTGCCCGAGCAGGTGGTGCAGGACGCGATCACCTCCGCCTTCCAGAGCGCCGGCCAGCGCTGCTCGGCGCTCCGGGTGCTCTTCCTGCAGGAGGAGGTCGCCGACCGCATCTGCACCATGCTCGCCGGCGCGATGAAGGAAGTGAGCGTCGGCGATCCCGGACTGCTCGCGACCGATGTCGGCCCGGTGATCGATGCCGATGCGATCAAGATGCTCGACGAGCACGCGACCAGGATGGTGCGGGAGGGCAAGCTCATTGCCCGCGCCCCGGTCGACCGCGACTGCCTGAAAGGCACCTTCTTCGCGCCGATGGCGGTCGAGATCGATTCGATCGGGCGCCTGCCGGGCGAAGTGTTCGGCCCGATCCTGCATGTCGTCCGCTACCGGGCGCGCGACCTCGACCGCGTTCTGGAGGAGGTCCGCGGCACGCGCTTCGGCCTGACGCTCGGCGTCCACAGCCGCATCGACGGAACGGTCGAGCGGGTGGTTCGCGGAATCGGGGTCGGCAACACCTATGTGAACCGCAACATGATCGGCGCCGTGGTCGGCGTCCAACCCTTTGGCGGAGAAGGGCTTTCAGGCACCGGCCCGAAGGCCGGCGGGCCCTTCTACTTGCATCGTTTCGCGACCGAACGCACAATATCGGTCGACACGACAGCAGCGGGCGGGAACGCCTCGCTGCTGTCTTTGTCTGAAGCCTAGAATCAAGGAGAACGTGCGATGACTCGGCCGGCGGTGTTCATTGATGGCGAAGCGGGTACGACCGGATTGCAGATCCAGGCGCGTCTCCGCGGCCGTCGTGACATCGAGCTGGTGAGCATCGACCCGGCGAAGCGGAAGGATCCGGCCGAGCGCAAACGGATGCTGAATGCAGCCGACCTCGCCATCCTCTGCCTTCCCGACGACGCCGCGCGCGAGGCCGTCTCGCTGATCGACAACCCGAAGGTCCGGGTGATCGACGCGTCGACCGCGCATCGCGTCAACCCAGACTGGGCCTACGGCTTCCCCGAAATGATCGCGGGGCAGGCGGAGAAGATCCGCTCGTCCACTCGGGTCTCCAATCCCGGTTGCTATCCGACCGGCGCGGTCGCGCTGATCCGGCCCCTGACCGATGCCGGCGTCATGTCGGCCGATCATCCGGTGACGGTGAACGCGATCTCGGGCTACTCCGGCGCGGGCAAGTCGCTGATCGACGTCTATGAAGGCCGCTCGACCGCGAAGCCCAAGGACGTCTATCTCGCCTACGGCCTGGAGCTGAAGCACAAGCACCTGCCGGAGATGAAGGTCTACGGCAAGCTCTCGGGCGCGCCGGTGTTCCAGCCGTCATACGCGGCCTTCGCGCAGGGCATGCTGGTGAATGTGCCGCTGCATCTGCGCACGCTGGCGAAGAAGGCGAGCGGCAAGGACCTGCACGCGCTGCTCGCCGAGCGCTATGCCGGCCAGCGCTTCGTCAAGGTGATGCCGATGGGCAGCTCGACGGCGGGCGTCGCTCCCGACGCGCTGAACGGCACCAACCTGATGGAGCTCTTCGTCTTCGAGAACGAGGCCAGCGGCCAGGTGCTCCTGACTGCGCGCCTCGACAATCTCGGCAAGGGCGCGTCCGGCGCCTGCGTGCAGAACATGGATCTGATGCTGGGTCTCCAGCAGACCGACGCGGCGCTTCCGGTCGCGGCGGAGTAAGGCTGAAGACATCGTCTAAGGTCGAGCGGATGCCGCCGCAGAATATTGCGGCGGCATCCGCATTTTTTGGGGTCTTTGCCGATGATCAAGAAAAACCTGGCGTGAGCGCCGAAGCGGTGGCGCAACGAAACGTGCGCCTCCTCTCGATCGCGCAGGCGCTCGCGGGCGCGGGGCCGCCGATCGTCATCTCGCTGGGCGGGCTCGTCGGCCAGGCGTTGGCACCGGACCCGGCCCTCGTCACCCTGCCGGTCAGCGTCTACAACCTCGGCCTCGCGCTCGGCACTTTGCCGGCCGCCTATGTCATGCGCCGGCTCGGACGCCGCAACGCCTATGTGCTGAGCAGCGTGTTCGGCGTCGCCGGCGGTTTGCTCGCGGCGGGCGGCATCTTCGCCTCGGCCTTCATCCTCTTCTGCCTCGGCACCTTCATCGCCGGCTTCTACGGCTCCTATGTGCAGAGCTACCGCTTCGCCGCGGCCGAAGGCATCCCGGCGTCGCGCAGGGCCAAGGCGATCTCCGCGGTGATGGTCGGCGGCCTCGCCGCCGCGGTCATCGGCCCGCAGCTCGTGATCTGGACCCGCGATACGGTTCCGGGAGCGCCCTTCGCGGGCAGCTTCCTGAGCCAGGCGGCGCTCGCGCTCGCTGCGATGCCGGTGCTGTTCCTGCTGCGCACGCCGAGCGTCGCCGCGGCGGAGACCAAGGGCGGCGGACGCCCGCTCGCTGCGATCCTCACCATGCCGCGCTACATGCTGTCGGTGGCGACCGGCGTCGTCTCCTACGGCCTGATGACCTTCGTCATGACCGCCTCGCCGGTGGCGATGGTCGGGCACGGCCATTCGGTCGACCACGCCGCGCTCGGCATCCAATGGCATGTGCTGGCGATGTTCGTACCGAGCTTCTTCACCGGTGCGCTGATCACGCGCTTCGGCAAGGAGCGGATCGCCGCGGTCGGCCTCGTCCTGATCGCGGCCTCGGGCGCCGTTGCGCTCGGTGGCCTCGATCTCGGCCATTTCTGGGTCGCACTGATCCTGCTCGGTGTCGGCTGGAATTTCGGCTTCATCGGCGCGACCGCGATGGTCACCGACTGCCACACGCCGGAGGAGCGCGGCAAGGCGCAGGGCGCCAACGACTTCATGATCTTCGGCGCCGTCGCCTGCGCGTCGTTCTTCTCGGGCAACCTGCTGCATGCCTCGGGGTGGGAGGCGATCAACTGGCTGATCTTCCCGGCGGTCGCGGCGATCCTCGTGCCGCTCCTGTGGCGAGCCGCGGCGATCAGGGCGGCGTGAGGCCGATCGAGGGCGGCGACTACGCCGCCTTGCTGCGCACGTTCCGGATCAGCGACAGGACTTCCGCGGCGGCTTCGACGATGTTGGTGCCGGGGCCGTAGATCGCGGCGACGCCGTGACCCTTGAGGAAGGCGTAGTCCTGGGGCGGGATCACGCCGCCGCAGATGATCAGGATGTCGACGGCGCCCTCGGCGTCGAGCGCTTTCCGCAGCGCCGGCACCAGCGTCTTGTGACCGGCGGCCTGGCTCGAGATGCCGACGACATGCACGTCGTTCTCGATCGCCTGGCGGGCGGCTTCCTCGGGCGTCGAGAAGAGGGGGCCGATATCGACGTCGAATCCCAGATCGGCGAAAGCGGTGGCGATCACCTTGGCGCCGCGGTCATGCCCGTCCTGGCCGAGCTTGGCGACCAGCAGGCGCGGGCGGCGGCCTTCCTCCTTGGCGAAGCCTTCGGTCTCGGCGCGGATGCCGCGGAACCTGCCGTCGTCGCGATAGGCGCCGCCATAGACGCCGGTGACGCTGCGGATCGTCGCGCTGTAGCGGCCGAAGGCGCGTTCCAGCGCGTCCGAGATCTCGCCGACCGTGGCGCGCGCCCGTGTCGCCTCGATCGCCAGCGCCAGCAGATTGCCCTCGCCCGACTGCGCTGCTTTGGTGATCGTCGCCAGCGCCGCCTCGACCTTGGCCTGGTCGCGGGTGCCCTTGACCCGCTGCAGGCGGATCAGCTGGTTCTCGCGCACCTTGCTGTTGTCGATGTCGAGGAGATCGACCTTGGTCTCCTCGGTCGGCTTGTACTTGTTGACGCCGACGATGACGTCCTCGCCCTTGTCGACGCGGGCCTGGCGGCGGGCGGCGGATTCCTCGATGCGGAGCTTCGGCAGCCCCGCCTCGATCGCCTTGGTCATGCCGCCCATGGCCTCGACCTCGTCGATCAGCTTCATCGCCGCCTGCGCCACCGACTGGGTCAGGCTCTCGACGTAGTAGCTGCCGCCGAGCGGATCGATCACCTTGGGGATGCCGGTTTCCTCGGCGATGACGAGCTGCGTGTTGCGCGCGATCCGTGCCGAGAACGGCGTCGGCAGCGCCAGCGCCTCGTCGAAGGCGTTGGTGTGCAGCGACTGCGTGCCGCCGAGCACCGCGGCCATCGCCTCGATCGTGGTGCGGATCACGTTGTTGTAGGGATCCTGCTCGGTCAGGCTGACGCCTGAGGTCTGGCAATGGGTGCGGAGCGCCAGGCTCGCCGGCTTCTTCGGATCGAACTGCGCCATGAGCCGCGCCCACAGCAGGCGCGCGGCGCGCAGCTTGGCGATCTCCATGAAGAAGTTCATGCCGATGTTGAAGAAGAACGAGAGCCGCGGCGCGAACTCGTCGACATGGAGGCCGCGCCCCAGAGCGGCACGCACATAGTCGAGGCCGTCGGCGAGCGTGTAGGCGAGTTCCTGCACGCAGGTCGCCCCGGCCTCCTGGATGTGATAGCCGGAGATCGAGATCGAGTTGAATTTCGGCATGTGCTTCGCCGTGTGCTCGATGATGTCGGCAACGATGCGCATGCTGGGTCCGGGCGGATAGATGTAGGTGTTCCGGACCATGAACTCCTTGAGGATGTCGTTCTGGATCGTGCCGGAGAGCTGGGCCTGGGCGACGCCCTGCTCCTCCGCGGCGACGATGTAGCCCGCCAGCACCGGCAGGACCGCGCCGTTCATCGTCATCGACACGCTCATCTTGTCGAGCGGAATACCGTCGAAGAGCACCTTCATGTCCTCGACCGAGTCGATGGCGACGCCGGCCTTGCCGACATCGCCGACCACGCGCGGGTGGTCGGAGTCGTATCCCCGGTGGGTGGCGAGGTCGAAGGCGATGGAGAGCCCCATCTGCCCCGCGGCGAGCGAGCGCCGGTAGAAGGCGTTCGACTCCTCGGCGGTCGAGAAGCCGGCATATTGGCGGATGGTCCAGGGCCGGTTGGCGTACATGGTCGCCCGGGGGCCGCGGAGATAGGGGGCGAGGCCGGGAAGTCCGCCCAGGTGCTCGATCCCGTCCAGGTCCGATTCGGTGTAGAGCGGCTTGACCGCGATGCCTTCGGGGGTCTGCCAGACCAGGCGAGCGGGATCGCCCTCCGGGCCTAGCTCCTTGGCGGCCAGTTTCTGCCAGTCCTCGATCCCGGGTCGACGGGCGGTCATCGGCCTATTCCGGTCGTTTAATCAGAGCCGGACTATAGGCCCGGCCCGGAACGAGCGTCCACTTGGCGCAGCCGCCTGGGCCGCGCCGCGATGGCGGGACCCCGCAGGCCGTCTGATGTCCCGGAGCGCGGGATTTGCCCGCCAGCGCGACACTTTGGCGCAAGTATGGCTGCCTTGCGGCAAGGCCCGCCCTTGGATAGCCTCCGGACAGGGTGGCCGGAGCACCGCCCGGCTTAAGCAAGTCCTTGCACTGCAAGACCTTAAGCCGGATGGGGAGCCGGTTCGTCGGGCCGTGTCCGGGATTTCGCCGGGCGCGGCTCAGGTCGTTTCTGTCAACGAACACGGGTCGGGGATCGATGCTCAAGATCGCGCAGATGATGCAACGCCTCGGCTTCGCGCTGATGGCGCTTCTCGCTGGCGTCTCGCCGGCGCTCGCGGCCGAGCCGAAGCCATGGCAGCTCGGCTTCCAGGAGCCGGCTTCGCTGGTGAAGATCCGGATCGACGACTTCCACGACTTCCTGCTGGTGGTCATCACGCTGATCACGATCTTCGTGCTCGCGCTGATGGCCTACATCTGCGTGAAGTTCCGCAAGAGTGCGAACCCGACGCCGTCCAAGACCACGCACAACACCACGCTCGAGGTGCTGTGGACGGTGATCCCGGTGGTCATCCTGGTGGTGATCGCGGTTCCCTCCTTCAAGCTGCTCTACTACGGGGATCGCACGCCGAACCCGGAGATGACCCTCAAGGTCGTCGGCCACCAGTGGTACTGGTCCTACGAGTATCCGGACCTCGGCGAGGTCAAGTTCGACTCGAACATCATCGCCGACAAGGACCTGAAGCCCGGCCAGAAGCGCCTGCTCGAAGTCGACCAGCCGGTGGTGCTGCCGATCAACACCAATGTCCGGGTCCAGTTCGCGTCGACCGACGTGATGCATTCCTGGTTCCTGCCGGCGCTCGGCATCCAGGTCTACACGACCCCCGGCCGCCTCAACGAAGGCTGGGTCAACATCACCAAGGAAGGCACCTATTACGGCCAGTGCAACCAGATCTGCGGCGTGAACCACGGGTTCATGCCGATCAAGATCCAGGCGCTGTCCAAGGACGCCTATGCCAAGTGGGCGGAAGAGGCGAAGAAGAAGTTCGTCCAGGCCCCTGCTTCCACCAACGTCGCCCAGCTTCCGCAGCGCTAGGCGAGGGAGACTACTCATGGCCGCCAAGACCGACGCTCACGGGCATGACGCTCACGGGCATCACGGGCACGACGCCCATCACGACCACTATCCGAGCTTCTTCGTGCGTTGGTTCTGCTCCACCAACCACAAGGACATCGGCACGCTCTATCTGATCTTCGCCGTCGTCGCCGGTCTCATCGGCGGCGCCATGAGCGTCGTCTTCCGCATGGAGCTGCAGGCGCCCGGCGACCAGGTCCTCGGCGGCGACCACCAGCTCTTCAACGTGCTGATCACCGCGCATGGCCTGATCATGGTGTTCTTCATGGTCATGCCGGCGATGATCGGCGGCTTCGGCAACTGGCTGGTGCCGATCATGATCGGGGCGCCCGACATGGCGTTCCCGCGCATGAACAACATCAGCTTCTGGCTGCTGATCCCGTCATTCGTGCTGCTGGTGGGCTCCTCGCTCGTCGATGGCGGCGCCGGCGTCGGCTGGACGATCTACCCGCCGCTCTCGGGCAAGCTCGGGCACCCGGGCCTCAACATCGACATGGCGATCTTCTCCCTCCACCTGGCGGGTGCCTCGTCGATCCTGGGCGCGATCAACTTCATCACCACGATCTTCAACATGCGCGCTCCGGGCATGACGCTGCACAAGATGCCGCTCTTCGTGTGGTCGGTGCTGGTGACCGCGTTCCTGCTGCTGCTTTCGCTGCCGGTCCTCGCCGGCGCGATCACCATGCTGCTCACCGACCGCCATTTCGGCACGGCCTTCTTCGAGCCGTCGGGCGGCGGCGATCCGGTGCTCTTCCTGCACCTCTTCTGGTTCTTCGGCCATCCCGAGGTGTACATCCTGATCCTGCCGGGCTTCGGCATGATCAGCCACATCGTCTCGACCTTTTCGCGCAAGCCCGTCTTCGGCTATCTCGGCATGGCCTACGCCATGGTCGCGATCGGTGCGATCGGCTTCGTCGTGTGGGCGCACCACATGTACACGGTCGGCCTCGACGTCGACACGCGCGCCTACTTCACTGCGGCCACCATGGTCATCGCGGTGCCGACAGGCGTGAAGATCTTCTCGTGGCTTGCCACCATGTGGGGCGGTTCGATCGAGTACCGCGTGCCGATGCTGTGGGCGGTCGGCTTCATCTTCCTGTTCACGGTCGGCGGCGTCACCGGCGTCGTGCTGGCGAATGCCGGCGCCGACGTCTCGCTGCACAACACCTACTACGTCGTCGCGCACTTCCATTACGTGCTGTCTCTGGGGGCGGTCTTCGCGATTTTCGGCGGCTTCTATTTCTGGATCTCGAAGATGTGCGGTCGGCAGTACAACGAGACCCTCGGGCAGATCCATTTCTGGACGACCTTCATCGGCGTCAACCTGACCTTCTTCCCGATGCACTTCCTCGGCCTTGCCGGCATGCCGCGTCGTATCCCGGACTATCCGGATGCCTATGCCGGCTGGAACATGATCGCCTCCTATGGCTCCTACATCTCCTTCGCCTCGACGCTGTTCTTCATCGTCGTGGTGTTCCACACGCTGCTGGCGGGGAAGAAGGTCGGCGCCAACCCGTGGGGCGAGGGTGCCACCACGCTCGAGTGGACGGTGAGCTCGCCGCCTCCGTTCCACACCTTCGACCGCGTTCCGGTCGTTAAGTAGCCTCGTGTCCGACACCTCGATCGACGCACGCTCGAACGCTCTGGGGGCCGTCCTCGACGGCCCCCAGGTGTCCGACTACTGGGAGCTGCTGAAGCCCCGGGTGATGTCGCTCGTGGTCTTCACCGGCTTTGCCGGCCTCTTCGTGGCGCCGGGCCATCTCAACCCGGTGCTCGCGGCGATCGCCGTCCTCTGCATCGCCGTCGGCTCCGGCGCCGCCGGCGCCATCAACATGTGGTTCGACCGCGACATCGACGCCGTGATGGCGCGGACCTCGGCGCGGCCGATCCCGGTCGGACGCGTGCAGCCGGGCGAGGCGCTGGGCTTCGGCATCGTGCTCTCCGCCGGCTCCGTCGTGGTCATGGGCCTTGGCGTCAACTGGTCGGCCGCGGCGCTGCTGGCGCTTGCGATCCTCTTCTACGTCTTCGTCTACACCATGTGGCTGAAGCGCCGGACGCCGCAGAACATCGTCATCGGCGGCGCCGCCGGCGCCTTCCCGCCGATGATCGGCTGGGCCGCCGTCACCGGCGACGTCTCGGTCGCCTCGGTCGTGCTCTTCCTGCTGATCTTCTTCTGGACCCCGCCGCATTTCTGGGCGCTGGCGCTCTATCGCACGGGCGACTACGCCAAGGCCGGCGTACCAATGCTGCCGGTGGTCGCAGGATCCGCCGCGACCAAGCGCCAGATGCTGCTCTACACGCTGATCCTGCTGCCGCTGGCGATCTCGCCCTGGGGGCTCGGGATCGCGGGTCTGTGGTACGCGACGGGCGCATTGGTCTTGAGCGGCCTCTTCATCCTCTCGGCGCTCCGCGTGCTCCGCAGCGATGACGACAAGCCGGCCAGGCAGATGTTCGGCTTCTCGATCCTCTACCTCTTCGCGCTCTTCGCGCTCCTGATCGTGGATCGGGCGGGATGACGACGATGACAGGTCCCGACAGCGAGGAGTTCGTCAAGCGCCGCAAGTCGCGCAACCGCGCGATGCTCGTGGTGCTGCTGGCGCTCTGCGTCCTCTTCTACGTCATGACCATCGCGCGGATGGGAGGCCATTGATGGCATCCAACCGTCGCGTCGCAGCGATGGTCGGCGGCGTCGCCGTCGGCATGTTCGCGCTGGCCTATGCCTCGGTGCCGCTCTACCAGCTCTTCTGCCAGGTCACCGGCTATGGCGGCACCACCCAGCGCGCCGAGGCGGCGCCCGATCACACGATCGACCGGTGGATGACGGTCAGCTTCAACGCCGATGTGGCGCCGGATCTCGGCTGGAGCTTCCGCCCCATGGAGCGCTCGGTGCGCGTGCGCGTCGGCGAGCCGATGCTGGTGCACTACGTCGCCGAGAATATCGGGCGCGAGCCGGTGGTCGGCACCGCGACCTTCAACGTGCAGCCTTCCAAGATCGGCGCCTACTTCTCGAAGCTTGAATGCTTCTGCTTCACCGAGCAGGTGCTGAAGCCGGGCGAGAAGGTCGAGATGCCGGTCACCTTTTTCATCGATCCCGACATGGTGAAGGACCGCCACCTCGACAATCTCGGCGCCGTCACCCTGTCCTACAGCTTTTTCCGGGCCAAGAACCAGGAAGGCGCGCGCACGGTCGCGAGCGCCCCCGAGGCTCCCAAGCCCGGCGTGAACTAGCGCGTCATCCGGAGAGAGACGTCCCATGGCTGATGAGCCCGTCGTCGTTGGAAGCCGCCAGCACCAGTACCACCTGGTAGATCCGAGCCCGTGGCCGCTGGTCGGCTCGATGGCCTCCCTCGTGCTCGTCGCGGGCACGCTGATGTGGTTCGTCGAGAAGGGACCGTGGGTCATGGTCCTCGGCCTCCTCATGGTGCTCGCCACCATGGCCTTCTGGTGGCGCGACGTGGTGAACGAGGCCGAGCACCAGGGGCACCACACCCCGGTCGTGCAGATCGGTCTCCGCTACGGCATGGCGCTGTTCATCGCCTCCGAGGTGATGTTCTTCTCCGCCTTCTTCTGGGCCTTCTTCGGCAACGCCTTCTATCCGACCGAGGCGGTGCAGCACACCTGGCCGCCGCCCGGGACGATCACCTTCGATCCGTTCGACCTGCCCTTCATGAACACGCTCATCCTGCTGCTCTCGGGCTGCACGGTGACCTGGGCGCATCACGCGTTGCTCGAAGGCGATCGCAAGGGGCTGATCCAGGGCCTCGGCGTCACCATCCTGCTCGGCGCGCTGTTCACCTGCGTGCAGGCCTACGAGTACAGCCACGCCGGATTCGGCTTCAAGGACGGCATCTACCCGTCGGTCTTCTTCATGGCGACCGGCTTCCACGGCTTCCATGTGCTGGTCGGCACGATCTTCCTGATCGTCTGCTTCTTCCGTGCGCTCGCCGGCCACTTCAAGCCGGAACAGCATTTCGGCTTCGAGGCGGCGGCCTGGTACTGGCACTTCGTCGACGTGGTCTGGCTGTTCCTGTTCATCTGCATCTACTGGTGGGGCGCCGGCCCCAATGCCGGCGGCGGTCACTGATCGCCTCCAAGGGCGCTTGCGACGAGGGGCCGCGGATGACGCGGCCCCTCTTGTTTTGGGCCTCTCCTTCAGGCACAGGAGGTCATGCCCGATAGCTATCCGCCGCTGTCGCCCGTGCTCACCGGGCTTCGCTGCCGTTGTCCGCGCTGCGGGGAGGGGCGCCTGCTCGGCGTGCTCGCCGTCCGCGATGCCTGCGAGCGCTGCGGCCTCGACTTCCACGCGCACGACGCCGGTGACGGGCCGGCGGTTTTCGTGATCCTGCTGCTCGGCGCGCTGGTGGTGCCGATGGCGCTCTTCGCCGAGACCCGGCTCGAGCCGCCGATGTGGTTCCACGCGGTGGTGTGGCCGCCGGTGATCCTCGCGCTTGCCATCCTGATGCTGCGGCCGCTCAAGGGCGTACTGGTAGCGCTCCAGTACCGCCATCGCGGCCTCGGTGGAGACGCTGCATGATCCGTCGCTTCCGCCCGACCTTCTGGCCGACGCTGATCTCGGTGCCAGCTTTGCTCGTGCTGCTCGCTCTCGGCACCTGGCAGATGCAGCGGCTCGCCTGGAAGGAAGACATCATCCGCGCCTTCTCCGAGCGCGTCTCGGCCGATCCGCTGACGACGGCGCCCGCGGGGCAGTCCCTCGCGGAGATCGAGTACCGGCGCGTCAAGCTCTCCGGCCATTACGTCAACGACCGCGAGATGTTCCTCGCCGGGCGCACCTTCAACGGCCGAGGCGGCTGGGCCATCCTGACGCCGTTCCGGACCGATGACGGAGCCCTTGTCGTCGTCGACCGCGGCTGGGTGCCGCTCGACCGCAAGGATCCGAGGACGCGGCCGCAGAGCCTGATCGAAGGGCCGACCACGGTCGAGGGCCTCATCCGCCGGCCCAACCTCCGCACTTACTTTACGCCCGACAACGAGCCGGAGAAGAACCTCTGGTTCTCCGCCGATGTCGAGGCGATGGCGCAGAAATCGGGCTTAGGCCCCGTCAGGCCCTACCTGGTCGAGGGCCTCCGCCAGCCGATTCCCGGGGGCTTCCCCGTCGGCGGCGAGATCCAGGTGGCGCTCCGGAACGACCACCTGCAATACGCGATCACCTGGTACTCGCTGGCGATCGCGCTGGTCGTCATCTACGTCCTCTATCACCTGAAGCTGGAGCGCGATAGGAAGCCCGCATGAGCGCCTATGTCGAGCTCGAGTCCCGCTTCAAGCGCATGGGGCTGATCGGCGATGCCGGCGCGATCCTCGGATGGGATCGCGAGACGATGATGCCGGAAGGCAGCAATGCGGCGCGCTCCGAGACGGTGGCGACGCTGCGCGTGCTCCGCCACGAGATGCTGGTCGACAAGAAGGTCGGCGACCTCATCGACGAGGCCGGCGGCGACAACCGGCTCGACGACTGGCAGCGCGCGAATCTCGCCGAGATGAAGCGCTGGCGGATCCATGCGACCGCGATCCCGGCCGACCTCGTCGCCGCGCTGACCAAGGCGACTGGCGAGTGCGAGATGGTGTGGCGGAAGGCGCGTCCGGCTTCGGATTTCGCCGCGCTGCTGCCCTATCTAAAGCAGGTCCTCGAGCTCACGCGGGAGAAGGCGAAGGTCAAGGCGGCGGCGCTCGGCGTCCCGCCCTACCAGGCGCTGATGGAGGAATACGAGCCCGGCGGCCGCACCGACCGCATCGACGCGATCTTCGACGACTACGCCGCCTTCCTTCCGGGATTCCTCGACCAGGTGCTGACGCATCAGGCGAGCCGGCCGGAGCCGATGCGGCCAAAGGGGCCTTTCCCGATCGAGAAGCAGAAGGCGCTCGGCGAGCGCTTCATGAAGCTCATCGGCTTCGACTTCAACCATGGCCGCCTCGACGTCAGCGCGCATCCCTTCTGCGGCGGCGTCCCCGACGATGTGCGAATCACCACGCGCTACACCGAGGACGATTTCACCCAGAGCCTGATGGGCGTGCTGCACGAGACCGGTCACGCGATGTACGAGCGCCAGTTGCCCGAGCGCTGGCGCTGGCAGCCGGTCGGCGAGGCGCGCGGCATGAGCGTGCATGAGAGCCAGTCGCTGCTGATCGAGATGCAGGTCTGCCGCGGGCCGGAATTCATGGGCTTCGCCGCACCGCTGATGCGCGAGACCTTCGGCGGCTCAGGCCCGGAATGGGAGGCCGACAATGTCCGCCGGATCTACGCGCGCGTCGCCCGCAGCTTCATCCGCGTCGAGGCCGACGAGGTCACATATCCGGCGCATGTGATCCTGCGCTATCGCCTCGAGAAGAGACTGATCGCCGGCGACCTCGCGCTCGAGGAGGTGCCGGCAGCCTGGGCGGCGGAGCTGAAGATCCTGCTCGGCATCACCCCGCCGGACGATCGCCGCGGCTGCCTGCAGGACATCCACTGGCCGGCCGGCATCTTTGGCTACTTCCCGACATACTCGCTGGGCGCGATGAGCGCGGCCCAGCTCTTCGACGCGGCCAAGCGCGCCGACGCCGCGATCCTGCCCGGTATCGCCAAGGGCGATTTCTCGCCGCTGATGGGCTGGCTCCGCGCCAATGTCCATGGCCTTGGCTCGAAGCTCTCGACCGACGAGCTGCTGACCCGCGCTACTGGCCGGCCGCTCGACCCGGCCGTGTTCAAGGCGCATCTGAAGGCGCGCTACTTGGCTTAGGTCAGCTCGCGGGATAACGTACAGAATCTTTCGCACTTTCGGGAATGGTGGCTTCTTCTAGAGTGAAGGAGCAAACGATGAGCAGTGAGACTGCGATGGGCCAGGTGATCCAGATCGACGAGGCTCGGATCA
>Ga0194132_10001081_pt1 | contig 55365 bp, 37 predicted proteins | sample TA2KigOf80mmetaG_FD_148612 | JGI IMG/M metagenome (GOLD analysis project Ga0194132, IMG submission 148612) | Freshwater microbial communities from Lake Tanganyika, Tanzania - TA2015054 Kigoma Offshore 80m | ecosystem: Environmental > Aquatic > Freshwater > Lake | place: Tanzania: Lake... | reverse complement strand
AAGGTAAGGCTCGTCGCCGAGAAGGCGATACCTCGGACATCCGCAGGGACGCCCGAGGCACGAGCGGGAGGGGATGGTAGGGGTTTCCCGACCCCTGTCAAGCACCTTGAAGACTTTTTTCCGGGTCCAGTCACGCCGTGCCCCGCCGTGGATCCGGCGTCACGGCCGCCACCAGACCCCAAACCTCCGCCGCGCCCAAGCGTCGAAGCGCATCGCTGCAGTCGCGAAGGCTGCTGCCCGTCGTCGATACGTCATCGACGAGAAGGACCCGCAGACCTCGGAGGTCGCCGCTCGCAACGCCCCATCGCGGCGCGACCCGTGCGACGCCCCTGCCCGCTCGATCTTGTCGGGCGCGGGGTCGACCCCCGCCTTGCCGGAGGGGTCGAATGAGTGGGATCCTGAGTTCGGAGGCGACGATCCGGGCGATCTCGCCGGCATGATCGATGCCCCGTCGCAGGCGCCGGAGCAGCGGCATCGGGACCGAGCAGGCGGCGTCCGACGCCCCCCAGACCCAACCCGCTTCCCTCGTCCGGGTCGCGAGGTCCTGCCCAAGTTCCTCCGCCGCGAGGACGTCCCGCCGGTACTTGCAGTCGAGCACCAAGCGTCGAAGTCGACCTGACAGCTCGCCGATGCGGACGACCCGATCCGCGCCCGCGGCTCGCGATCCGCGACAGCGGGCGCACGGGGAACCGGACTCGCCGACCGCGACGGTCGATCCGCAGCGAACGCACCAGTCCTGCCTCCGGCTCGGCGTCTCCCCTGGGTCCGTTCCCGCCGCGATCAGCCACTCCGACTCGAGCCGCACGAGCATCGGTCGCACGATGCGATCGAGGAACATGGCTCCCATGATCTCGGAGATCCCGTCTCGGACCGAGCGAGATGCCAAACGGCATCTCGCCGCGGTCACCGATCGACGCCGCCCGCCTAGATCTTCTTGGGCACCGCGGCACGTCCTGAGCCGCCCCACCACGCGACCATTGCGCAGACCGCCAACGCGAGCATGGCGGGCATGGACCCGAACCTCATGCAAGCGATCGCCGCGGGGATCGCGACCAGCAGCTCCAACCCCATCGCCCACGCAAGCGCCGACCCATGGGATCCCGTCCGTGCGACGACCCGCTGGTAGGCGTGCTCCCGGTGCGCCCGCCACCACTCGGCGCCCCGAGCCATCCGTCGCAGGAGGCACGCGGCGACGTCGCCGACGATCGGCGTGCCGAGGGCGAGCCATGCCCAGCCGAGCTCCCATCGAGCATCGAACGCGCGGACCGTGCACCAGGCATACACCGCGCCGAGCAACAGGCTCCCGCCGTCCCCCATGAACACTCGGGCGCGGGGGAGGTTCCACGGCAGGAATCCCGCGACCGCCGCCGCCGCGACCGCCCCGACGAAGGTGACTCCCCCCGCATCCCGCACGGACCACGAGAGGACCGCGCCTGCCGCGAAGATGCCCAGCGCGACCAAGGCGAGCAGCCCGTCGCTCCCGTCCACGAAGTTGAAGGCATTCTGGGTGATCAGGGGCAGCAGCGCCAGGCTCGTGACCGTCCAGGCGGAAGCGCCGTCGAGCCATGCCGACGCGGCGAGAAGTCCGCCGACCATCGCCTCGCCGAGGAGCTTGGGCAACGTGGGCAGGTCGGCGAGGTCGTCGAGCGTGCCGACGATCACGGCAAGGGCGAAGGCGAGCACCGTCGAGCTCGCGAGCGCCGGCGGCGAGCCGATCATGGGCCATGCCATTGCCAGGAGTGCCGGAAGCGCCATGGCGACCCCTCCGAGCCTCGATCGCGGGAGGTCGTGCAGATCTCGATCGCGGGGCGGCACGCCGCGGGCGATCCCGAGCCGCGACGCCGGAAGCGACAGAAGTCCGGACGCCAGCGCAACCCCGCCGAGCATGAAGAACCAGGGCGGCACGAGTCGATGCTACCGACGCGGTGCCCTCCTCGACCATGACTCGACCATGACTCGACCATGACTCGACCATGACTCGACGATGGACCGCCGTCGCCGGATGATGAACCGCGTCGAGCGGGATCTTGCCCTTCGATCAGACGAGCGGCGATCTTGATGACCCGATCGAAACCAGACTCCAGGGACGCTCGCCTCTCGGTCTGCATCGTGACCCACCGGTCGCGCCGCGAGATCGAGGCATGCCTCCGCTCGATCGATCGGCAGACCGTCCCTCCCCGCGAGGTGGTGGTGGTCGACAACGCCAGCGACGACGGCACGCTCGGGCTGCTGGACGGTCGTCGGGACGTCGAGGTCGTCGCGCTGCCGCGGAACGTCGGCTTCGCGACCGCGAACAACCTCGCGGTTCGGCTCACCACCGCGCCCCTCGTGGGACTCGTCAACCCGGACGTCGAGCTCGAGCCGGACTGGATCGCCGAGATGACGTCGGCCGCCGAGCGCCACCCAAGCGCGACGAGCCTCGCGTCCGTGCAGATCCTCCCCGGCGACCCGCCTCGCTTCGACGGCGTCGGCGACGCCTACCACGCGAGCGGGGTCGCGTGGCGTCGAGGGCATCGGGCGAGGGTCCGACCGGTGGATCGCGACGTCGAGGTCTTCTCAGCCTGCGGCGCCGCCGCGGTGCATCGTCGCGAGGCGTTCGAGTCGGTCGGCGGCTTCGAGGAGTCCTTCTTCTGCTACTACGAGGACCTCGACCTGGGATTCCGCCAGCGGCTCGCCGGTGGTCGGTGCATCCTCGTCGCGTCCGCGCGATGCCAGCATGCCGGCGGCGCGTCGTCGGGAGGCGCAAGAAGCGATCTCGCCACCCGTCTTGGGCACCGCAACATGGTCTGGTGCTACGCGAGAAACATGCCGGGTCTCCTCGCGGTTCCGCTGCTCGTTCCCTTCCTCGCCGGGCAGTTGACCTGCCTCCTTCACGGGCTCGCGACGGGTCGCGGGAGGACGATGATCTCCGCGAAGCTCGAGGCGCTGCGCGGTCTTCCCGCGGTCATGCGTTCGCGTCGGGCGATTCAGCGCGGGCGCGAGGCGTCGATCCTCGAGATCGCTCGCGCGCTGGAGTGGAGCCCTTGGCCTGATCGCGGACGGCTTCCCTGAACGCATTCAGCCCGCGGTCGCGACGGACGAGGGTCGCCGAGCGGTCCTCGCCGGGGAGGTCGCCGAGTTGATCCTCGCCGCTCGCCGCAGCAGGCGCGGCGCGGTGGAGAGCACGAAGGCGGTCCACACCGCGGCGACGAAGAGCGGTCGGGTCGCCCGATGCCACGCAGACCTCCACCGAAGACGGTCGAAGAGCAACATCGAGCGATGCTTCTGGAACCGCACGAAGTGCGGGCGTGCCCGCGAGGAGCTGCCTTGCTCGTGCAGCGCGGTCGCCTGCGGCACGAAGAGGATGCCGAGTCCATGGTCCCCAAACCTCGCGCACCACTCGAGGTCCTCGAAGTGGAGGAAGAACCGCTCGTCGAGCCCGCCGACCCGCTCGATCGACGCGCGGCGCGCAAGCATGAACGCTCCCGAGATCGCCGGCACGCGGACGGGCGCCTCGGGCATCGGTCGTCCGAGGTGGTCGAAGTCCCACCCGGCGCCGCGCAGACCGACTCCGCGACCGATCGCCTGGCGCCGCCCCGGGAGGTCGCGGCGCGAGCCGCGCTGCTCGCGACCATGCTCGTCGAGCAGCAGTCCTCCGGCGAGACCGCAGTCCGCGCGCGCCTCGAGGGCATCGACGAGGACTCCGATCGCGCCTGGCGCCACGAGGCAGTCCGGGTTCAGGATCAGGACGAACGGCGAGGTCGTCGCGAGGAGCCCCTCGTTCACCGACGCGGCGAAGCCCCGATTCCGCCGCAGCGGTCGGAGCTCCGCGACCCCGCCGCACTCGCGGCACCAGCGACGAAGGGCGACGACGTGCTCGGGTCGGCTCGCCGCGTCGACGACGAGGATCCTCCCGACCCGCGGGTCCGCGCCGAGCCGACGCAGGCACTCCCGCGCCACCTCGCCGCTGTCGTGGGTCGGCACGATCACGTCCACTCGCGCCGTCGGATCGACGGGCTCGTGACCTCGCGGCGACTCCGTTCGCGCGAGCGTGGGCACGTGGTCAGGCTCCGCCCGCCATGCGCCGCAGCACGAACGGCAGGATGCCGCCGTGCCGGTAGTACTCGACCTCGACCGGCGTGTCGACGCGGCAGAGGGTGGAGAACCGCGTCGTTCGCCCGCTCGGATGCCGCGCGACCACCGCGACGTCCTGCCGCGGCGCGAGCCGATCATCGACCTCGACGTCGAACGTCTCGGTACCGTCGAGCCCGAGCGACGCCGCGGTCTCGCCGGGGCGATGGGTCAGCGGCAGCACGCCCATGCCGACGAGGTTGCTCCGGTGGATGCGCTCGAAGCTCTCGGCGATCACCGCCCGCACCCCGAGCAGGAGCGTTCCCTTCGCCGCCCAGTCGCGCGACGAGCCCATGCCGTAGTCCTTGCCCGCGAGCACGACCAACGGGATGCCCTTCGCCTTGTAGCTGATGCTCGCGTCGTAGATCGGCTTGACCACGCCGTCGGTGAAGTCGGTGGTGACTCCGCCGGTCGTTCCGGGAGCGAGCGCGTTCTTGATGCGGGTGTTCGCGAACGTCCCGCGGGTCATCACGCGGTCGTTGCCGCGGCGCGAGCCGTAGCTGTTGAACATCGCCGGAGCGACGCCGTGCTCGACCAAGTAGCGACCCGCCGGGCTGTCCTTCTTGATGTCGCCCGCGGGCGAGATGTGGTCGGTGGTGACCGAGTCGCCGAGCCTCGCGAGGCAGCGGGCGCCGCGGATCGCCGCGATCGAGCCGGGCTTCAGGGTCATGTCGACGAAGAACGGCGGCTCCTGGATGTAGGTGGACTTCGCGTCCCACGAGTACATCTCGCCGCCGCCCGCCTTGATCCGCTGCCACGCGTCGGAGCCCTTGAAGACGTCCGCGTACTCCTTCTCGAACTGCGAACGCCTGACGAACTCGTGGACCGCGGCGTCGACCTCCTTCGCCGACGGCCAGAGGTCCTTGAGGTAGACCGCCCGCCCGTCGCGGGTGCGGGCGATCGGATCCTTCTGCAGGTCGATGTCCACGGTGCCGGCGATCGCGTAGACGACGCAGAGCGGCGGCGAGGCGAGGAAGTTCGCCTTCACGTCCTGATGCACCCGCGCCTCGAAGTTTCGGTTTCCCGACAGCACGCTCGCCACCACGAGGTCGCCCTCCTTGATCGCCGCCGCGACGTGGTCGGGCAGCGGTCCGGAGTTGCCGATGCAGGTCGTGCAGCCGTAGCCCACGGTGTTGAAGCCGACGGCGTCGAGGTGCCGCGTGAGCCCCGCCGCGTCGAGGTACTCGGTGACCACCTTCGAGCCCGGGGCGAGCGAGGTCTTCACCCACGGCTTGCGGGTGAGCCCAAGCGCCGCGGCCTTCTTGGCGACGAGTCCTGCGCCGATCATCACGCTCGGATTCGAGGTGTTGGTGCAGCTCGTGATCGCGGCGATCACCACCGAGCCGTGTCGCAGCTGGTACTCGTGCCCCTCGGGATCCCTCACGCTCACGCCGTCGGCGTCCGCCGTCGCGACGGCGGTCGCTGCCGCCGCCGGGCCGCCGGCCTTGTTGAAGACCTTCACGAGGTCGCGCCGCCACGCGACCTGCATGCCGGAGAGCGGCACGCGGTCCTGCGGACGCGAGGGACCCGCGAGCGAGGGCTCGATCGTGGAGAGGTCGAGCGTCAGCTCGCTCGAGTAGACGACCTTGGAGTCGTCCTCGCGCCACATCCCGTTCGCGCGGGAGTACGCCTCGACGGTCCCGACGAGCGCCTCCGGACGACCCGAGAGCCGCAGGTACGCGAGGGTCTGCTCGTCGACCGGGAAGAAGCCGATCGTCGCGCCATACTCGGGCGCCATGTTGGCGATGGTCGCGCGGTTCGCGAGCGGCATCTCCGCGAGGCCGGGACCGAAGAACTCGACGAACTTGTTCACCACCCCGTGCTTCCGCAGCATCTCGGTCGCGCGGAGGACGAGGTCGGTCGCGGTCACGCCCTCGGGCAGCCTGCCGACGAGGCGCACGCCCACGACCTCGGGGATCAGCATGTAGATCGGCTGCCCGAGCATCACCGCCTCGGCCTCGATGCCGCCGACGCCCCAGCCGACCACCCCGAGCCCGTTGATCATCGTGGTGTGCGAGTCGGTCCCGACGAGGGAGTCGGGGAAGAGCACGCCGTCCCGCTCCCAGGTCACCTTGGCGAGGTACTCGAGGTTGACCTGGTGCACGATCCCCGTCGCCGGCGGCACCACCGAGAAGTTCGCGAACGCGCCCTGACCCCACTTGAGGAAGGCGTACCGCTCCATGTTGCGCTCGAACTCGCGCTCGCCATTGATCGAGAGCGCGACGCCGGAGGCGAAGGCGTCGACCTGCACCGAGTGGTCGATGACGAGGTCGCAGGGGACGAGCGGGTTCACCTTCCTCGGATCGCCGCCGAGCCGCCGCATCGCGGATCGCATCGCCGCGAGGTCGACCACGCACGGCACTCCGGTGAAGTCCTGCAGCACGACCCGGACGGGCATGAAGGGGATCTCGACCTCGCCGACGTTCCGGGCGTCGTAGCGCATCAGCGCCTCGAGGTGCTCGTCGGTGACGACGCGACCGTCGTGGTGGCGAAGGCAGCTCTCGAGGAGCACCCGGATCGAGATGGGAAGCCGCCGGAAGTCGCCCATCCGCGAGAGGGCGTCGAGGCGGACGTACTGCTTGGGTCCGGAGGGAGTGTCGAGCGTCGCGCGGGCGCCGAAGCGGTCCGGGGTGGTCATGGTCGGTCGAGTCCTCGTCGAGTCGGAGGGTCGAGTATACGGACGCCCTTGCGGCGGTCCCGCCGGCTCACGGGGCGCCGCTGGTCGCGATGAGCCGGACCTGCGCACGCGGTCCCGCGACCAGGTGACCCGCCGGCACGCTCCGCGTCACGAAGGTGCCTCCCGCGACCACGCAGCCCCGTCCGACGACCACGTCGCCGCCGAGGATCGTCGCGCCCGCGTAGACGACCACGTCCTCCTCGAGCGTCGGATGCCTCTTCGTGCCTCGACCAAGGACGCCCTGCGGGCCGCGCTCGATCGACCTCGCGCCGAGGGTGACGCCCTGGTAGATCCGGCAGCGGGCGCCGACCACGGCGGTCTCGCCGATCACCACGCCGGTCCCGTGGTCGATGAAGCACGACTCCCCGATCGTCGCGCCCGGATGGATGTCGATGCCGGTCTCCCGGTGCGCGCTCTCGGCGAGCATCCTCGCGAGCACCCGGTGGCCGCGGTCGTGCAGCACCCGCGCGGCGCGGTGGGCGACGAGCGCCCTCGGACCCGGATAGCAGGCGACCACCTCGGCGAGGCTGACCGCGGCGGGATCGCCCTCGAGCGCCGCCCGGACGTCGAGGTGGATGCGCCGCGCGATCTCGGGCAGCTCGCGGAGGATCGCAACGGACTCCTGGGTCGGGTCGATCGATCCGACCTCCCTCGGATCGATCGCGGCGACGCCCGCGAGGAGCCCGACGAGATCCCCTTGCAGCGCCGCGACCTCCTCGTCGCTTGCGGAGGGCGGACCTGCCCACGGATCGAGCGCCGGGGCGAGGACCACTCGCCGAAGCGACTGCAGCCATCGGGCGAGCGCCTCGTCGTCGGGGATCGACGGGGGTCGCCGGACGTCGCCCTCGCGCGAGGATCGCCGGGAGTCCGGAGGCGGTTCACGCACCGGCGGTTCATCGGTCGCGAGGCAGCACGCTCGATGGAAAGAAAGCGACCTCCGGCGGAACGCCGGAGGTCGCGACGCACGGGCGAGGGGATCGACGAGGTCGGATCAGAACGACGACCACGAGGTGAGCAGGATGGTCAGGTCCGACGCGCCGACGAAGCCGTCTCGGTCGATGTCGCCGGGGCAGGCGCCGCTCGCGGGGCAAGGCCCCCACAGCCCGAGCAGCAGCGACAGGTCGACCGCGTTGATCACGCTGTCGTTGTTGAGGTCGGCGGGGTTCTCGAGCCGAACGATGCGGCCGGTGCCCTCGACCGGATACTGCGACTGGCGAATGGTGCCGCCGAGGCCCTGCGCGACGTAGTTCGCGAGCGCCTGCTGGTAGCTCACGCCGAGGTTCACGAAGGGAAGCTCGCCGAACGGGTACTGGTCGCCGCCGCGGGCGAGGAAGTCGATCGTCGCGACCACCACCGGCGGCGCGCCCTCGACCGGCAGACCGTCCTGCACGATGACGCTCCCGTCGTCGAGCACCACCCCGATCACCCGCTCGCCGGGCGGCGCGTCCACGAGGTAGGTGAAGCGGAAGCCCGCGACTTGGGCGAATCGACCGTTGCCGGAGGCGGGGAAGCCCGGCGGCGGCGAGACCCGCGACACCGCGTTCTCGAGGATCTCCTTGAACTGCGGGACGGGCACGGCGGGGAAGATCGAGACGAAGTTCGAGAACGGAAGGATGCTGAAGGTGTTGAGCTCGGTGAACGGACCCGCCGGGATGATCGAGTTGTTGCGGATCCCGCCGCCGTTCTGCAGGGCGACCTGGGGAAGCGGCAGCCCGTCCTCGAGCGCGATCTGGCGGGCCTGCCACAGCAGCGCGTCGGCGCAGAGGTTGCCCTCGTTGGTCTCGCGGGAGCGGATCTGCGCGGTCCGACCGTCGAGCGGGACCTCGCTGTTCGCGATGACGTTCGCGCCAAGCGCGGCGACGCACGCCTCGACCGGCTGCACCACGAGCGACTGGATCGTCGGCTCTGGCGCGACCGCGTCAGGGAACGCGCCGCCCACGACGCGGATCGGACCGCTCGTGGGGTCGATCGCGGTGATCTCGCCCGCCGCATCGAAGCTGACCTGCAGGCGACCGACGTAGCGGTAGTCGCCTGCAGTGGTGATGACCGGCACGGGGCGACCATCGGCGTCGTTCACGATGATCGGGTAGGGACCGACCGGCACCTCGCCCGGCAGGAGCGGCGTGCCCGGATTCGCGAGCAGGTCGTCGCCGCCACCGGCGATCACCACGTCGATGCCCCGCAGCAGCGGCACGAGGGCGAGGTCCTCCGAGACGCCCTGGAGGTGGCTCGTGAGGACGATGATGCGGACGCCCGCCGCGACGAGCAGGTCGATCTGCGCCTGGACCACGCCCGCGACGTCGGGATCGACCGTCACGTCGCCGGGACTCGAGATGAACGGCAGCGCCGGCGTGATCGCCCCGATGACGCCGACCGAGCGACCCTGCACGTCGATGATGACCGAGGGGGCGATCCGACCCGACGCCGCGAGCGGTGCGAGGTCGGGATCCGCGGAGACGTCGATGTTCGCCGAGAGGAAGGGCACCTCCGGCGAGAAGCCATCGATGAAGTTCCTCAGCACCGGCGGTCCGAAGTCGAAGTCGTGGTTGCCGAGGCAGAGGGCGTCGTAGCCGATCAGGTCAAGGGCGATCGAGTCGTAGTAGGGCACGCCATGCTCGAGGCTGCAGTTCCACTGCGGTCCCGCGAGGAAGTTGTCGCCGGAGGTGAGGGTGAGCACTCCGCCCGGCGCCGCCGCCTTCGCGTTCGCCATCACCGTCGCGAAGCGGGCGACTCCCCCGAAGTCGGGCGTGCTCGGGCTCGCGCTGATGAGCTTCGACTCGCCATCGTTGTTGTGGAGGATCGTCAGCGTGAACGATCCCTTGCCGTCCGCCCACGCCGGACCGGCGAGACCGGCGGCGAGCCCAGCGACGGCGACCCGCCGCCATCCGATTCGTGCATCCTTCATGTCCGAGACCCTCCTGGGGACCAAGCGCCGGAGGGGATCCGCCCCGCTCCGTCGAGGTCCTTCGGAAGTGCATCCGGATCGCGCATGACCGGCGCGAGCGACGCGTCATCGATCCGCGTGGAAGTCGTGTCGCCGGCGCGATCGCCAGATGAGGGGAGGTCGAGGATCGCGCGAGCGCCGCGTGAAGGCTCCCAAGCGACGACCGCCGCCCTCGCGGGCGGCGGTCGATGAGGTTCCTTCGGGTGATCGAGGCCAGCGACTCAGTTGCCGCCGGCGCCGCCACCGTTGCCGCCGCCAGCACCGCCGCGACCGCCAGCACCGCCGCCATTGCCGCCGCGACCCCCACCACCACCGCCGCCGCCAGCAGCTCCGAAGCCGCCCTCCTCCCGGAGAACGCGCATCATCTCGCGGCGCTCCTCGCCGCTCAGCTCGCCGTCGCCATCCTTGTCGAATCGCTTGACCATCTGCTCCCGCATCTCGGGGGAGAACTGCATGCCGCCCTGCCCGCGACCACGGCTCCGCTCCGGAAGCAGCGCGACTTGCTCGGGCGTGAGGAGCCCCTCGAGTCGGTCGCGGTACTGACGGTCGGTCTCGTTCTTCGCGTCGATCGCCTCGCGGACCGGGTTGGGACCCTGCTCCCCGCCGAAGTTGCCGAAGCCGAAGCCTCCGCCCGCCATGGCGGTCGCGATCGTGGAGACGAAGCGCTCCGCCTCGAGGAGCTGCTGCTGCGGCTCGAGGCGACGGGTCTGGGCGAGGATCTGCTCGTTGCGGGAGGCGAGCTCCATCTCGTAGGCGACCTGCAGCGCGAGCACGCTCTCGAGCACCGACGCGTCAAGTCCCTCGATCCCGATCGCCACGTCGAACGCCCGCTCGGTCTGGGTCGGAGCGAAGATCCGCTCGAAGGCGGCGGCGAGGATCGCCGCGTCGAGCGCCTTCGCCTCGTCGGTCTCGCCGAGCGCGGAGACCAGCTGGCCGCGGTAGAGCTCGTTCACGTCGCGGAGCGCCGTGCGGAGCTGCATCTGCCGCTCCATCGCCCGCATCGCGCCGGTGACGTCCGCCTGCTCGAGTGCCCGGTACATCTGGGTCGAACCCTGCACCACCGCGTCGTCGCGCTGGCGGAGCGCCTGGTCGAGGACGACCTCGTACTGGTCGAGGATCGGATCGAGCTTCGCCCGCGACTCGTCGGAGATCTCCGCCTCGTCGACGACGAGGAAGAGGTTCACGCCCTCGCCGGCGAGGCGGGACTTCGGAAGGCTCTTCTCGCGGACGAGGAACCGGTCGAAGGACGGCCAGACCGCGAGCTGCTCGTCGCGGAGCTGCGCCTTGAGCCCGTCGACGAACTCGCTGCGCATCGCCGCCTTCCGCTTCTGCCAGTCCTCGAGCCGGGCGAACATCTCGCCCATCGCGGCGCGGATCTGCGCGCCCATCCCGCCGTCGCCCTGCTCCTCGAGCATCTGCTGCTGGAGCTTGCCCATGCGCTCGCGCCAGATCCCGCGGACCTGCTCGGGGTCGAGCTCGCCGCCGGCGGCGTCGCGCATCCGCTGGAGCTCCTCCTGGATGCTGCGGGCCTCCTCCTCGAAGCGGGTCCGCATCTCGGGGGTGACCATGTTGCTGAAGAGCTGGCGACCCATGTCGGCCATCTGCTCCGTCACGCCGCCGATCGCCTCGCCGTACTCCGCCTCGTAGTCGCCCATCAGCGTCTCGACGACGAGGGTCTGCGTGTCGTCGAGCCCGAGCTGGGAGACGAAGAACGGCACGTCGCGCCGCATGAAGTCGGGCTCCATCAGCTCGCGGACGTCTCGCATGCCGCCGCCCATGCCACCCATGCGACCGCCCATGCCGCGCCCGCCCTGACCGCGGCCGCCTTCCTGACCGCGACCCTGACCGCGACCCCCGCCGCCATCCTGCTGGGCGTCCTGACCACCTCGACCTCGCCGACCCTGCTGCCCGGTGTCTCCCTGCGAAGCACCCTGATCCTGGGCAAGCGATCGCGAGGAGAGCACGCCGAGCGGTCCCTCGACAGGGGCGAGGAAGGTCAACGAGAGCGCGACGAGCGGCACGCCCGTCGCGCGAAGCGAGCGACGAAGGGACGATGCGGGGATCCGATCCATGGTCAGGGTGCTCCGAGGGATGACGGGGCGAACTCCACGACGATCGTCGTGGAGCGTCGCCAACGGGTGTCGCCCTTAGGTTATGGCAGCGACCTGGTCGCTTCGTCGCGAATCGTCGCGAGGAAGCTTCGCCTTCGCCGGGTCGAGCGGGGACAAAAACACGACGAGCCCGGCAACGGTGTCTCCTCCAACACCGTCTCCGGACTCGTCGAAGCGGACGAGACTACCGCCCCCCCACCCTCGATCGAAGTCCCAAGTCTCGAAATCAACCGGGTTCGACGCCGGGCGGGTCCGGTAACCCCCCGGCGATCCGGTCACGCTTGTCCGGTCTCGTTGATCCGGTCGAGTCGATGCGGTCTAGGCGATCTGCACTGCCCATCCTGCCCGCGATCAACCACGAGAGACCACGGCAGCGGTCGCCGATCAAGCCCGCCTCGGCGAACGCCGAATCCTCCCCCGATCGGAGGTCGCCCGTGGCTGACCATGGCGATCCTCCGCCTCGACGATGGACCAAACCCCGGAACCAACTCCCACCGACGCCGGCTACGTGCTGGTCCTCGACTCGGATCCGCGTGGTGCCGCGGCGCTTGCCGACTGCCTGCGTGCCGCCGGCTTCGCGGTCGGCACTGCGGACCCTCGGGAGCCGGCGGCGTCCGAGGAAGCGGCGTGGACCGCCGCGCTCCTTGAGTTGTCCGGACCGGAGGACCTCGCGACGCTTCGCGACCTGCGACGACGGGCGCGCGGCACCGCGATCCTCGCGATCGCGAGCTTCGGCACGGTCGAGGGCGCCGTCGCCGCCATGCGGGAGGGCGCCGACGACTACCTCGTGAAGCCGGTGGTGGACCGCGAGCTCCTCGCCTCGCTGCGGCGAGCCATCGACCGCCGGCGCCTTTCGTCCCCGAGTCCCCGCCTCTCGATCTCGACCTCAAGCACCCTTCCGGAGGTGCTTGGTCGCGATCCGCGGATGATCAAGCTCCAGTCGCTCGCCGCGTCGGTGGCGGGCACCCGCGCGACCGTGCTGATCACCGGCGAGTCCGGCACCGGCAAGAGCCTCATCGCCCGGGCGATCCACCGCGCCTCGCCGCGTGCGAGCGGCCCGTTCATCGAGATCTCCTGCGGCTCGATCGCCGAGACGCTCCTCGAGAGCGAGCTCTTCGGGCACGTGCAGGGCGCGTTCACCGGCGCCATCGCCGACCGGCGCGGACGGCTCCTCGCCGCGCACGGCGGCACGCTCTTCCTCGACGAGATCAACTCCGCGAGCCCAGCGCTGCAGCTCAAGCTGCTCCGCGTCCTGCAGGAGCGGACCTTCGAGCCCGTCGGATCGAACGACCCCATCGAGGTCGACGTCCGCATCGTGCTCGCCTCGAACCAGCCGCTCGAGCGGCTCGTCGCGGAGGGACGGTTCCGGCAGGACCTCTACTACCGGATCAACGTGGTGCCCCTTGAGGTCCCTCCACTCCGGGACCGGCGTCAGGACGTTCCTGAGCTCGCCGAGGCGTTTCTCCAGCGCTTCGCGGTCGAGCATGCTCGCCCGATCGCCGGACTCGACGCCGAGGCGACGCGGGCGATCGTCTCCTACCACTTCCCGGGGAACGTCCGAGAACTTGAGAACCTCGTCGAGCGTGCGGTGGTCCTCGCCAGGGGACACCTCGTCACCCTCGCCGACCTTCCCGAGACGCTGCGACCAAGTCCATCGGAGACCTCCGCCGACGTCCGAGTCGAGTCGGCGCCTGCTCGCCCGACCCTCGAGGAGGCGCTTGCCGAACCGGAGCGTCGGATCCTGACCGAGGCGCTTCGTGCGAACGGCTGGAACCGCACCCGCACCGCGGCATCGCTCGGGATCGACCGCACGACCCTCTACAAGCGGATGCGCCGGCTCGGCATCGGGGCGGAGGGACGCGTCGCATGAGGCACCGACCCACGGGCGAGCGAGGAACACAAACCCTCACGTGACCGGATAACGCCCTTCGCGGACGCGAGGCAAGATTTCGGGGCACGGAGGACGATCTGAGGGAACTGGAGGAGAGTTCTCAAGCGATCGACGGGGTCGGCCCTGCCCAAGACGTCATATCGTCGAGGGTCCGGAGGGGGAGCTCGTCGGCGGTGAAGGTCGACTCGTGACGGTCGCGGGACCGTCGCGATCGGTGGAACGCGTCGGCGATCATGCGTCGCCCTTGGAACGAGCGAAGGCTCACCGGACCTGCTCGTGAGGACTTGGCGGACCCGGTGATCCAGTAAGGAGTCGAACATGCACGTTGATCGAACCGTCGCGTCGCTGACCGTCGCCGCCTGCCTCGGCATGGCGTCCGTCGCCTCCGGACAGGCTCCGGCCTTCACGGGTCCGCTGCCGTATCAGGGGATCCAGGACAGCCCTTACTTCTCGAGCGGCCAGGTGTGCTACGCCCTCGAGACCTTCCCGCAGGGGGCGATCTCCGTCCCCGGGTTCTCGTTCAGCCCCAACGGCGCGGCGATCGTCCCTGGCGTCGGAGTTCCTCCCGGCGGCTTCGTGCTGCAGGCAAGCTCGCTCGGCGTCATCCAGATGAACTTCGCGCCGGACGCCTCGACCGGTCAGTACCCGACCCAGGTCGGCTTCATCTGGACGGGCGGCGGCACCCCGGAGATCGGCTCGCAGCTCACCGTCACCGTGATCTCCGGCGGCAGTCAGGCGGTCTCGCAGCAGTACACGAACCTCCCCTACAACGACCCCGCGCTGCCCGAGGACAACAGGTTCTTCGGAGTGACATGGAGCACTGGGGTCCAGCAGGTCCGGCTCGCGTTCAACCCCTTCTCTCCGACCATTCCCAACCAGGTCGACGACATCCAGTTCTCGCTCGCCTCCAAGGTGACCGCGATCGAACCTGCCTCGGCGAACTACGACGCCGCCGGCGGCACCGGCTCCTCCGCCGTGACCCTGAACGGCGCCGGATGCGGCTGGACCGCGACCACGACTGATCCCTGGATCTCCATCACCAGCGGCTCCGGCTTCGGCAACGGCACCGTCCAGTACTCGGTCGCCGCGAACACCGGCGCGGCTCGAACGGGCTCGATCTCGGTGAGCGGCACCGGCGGTGGTCTCTCGATCTCGATCGCACAGGCCGCGAGCGGCGAGTGCGCCATCACCGGCATCAACCCGACCTCCGCGTCGGCGAGCGCCGCCGGCGGTCCCGGCTCCTTCGCCGTGACCGTCAGCAACGCGACCTGCACGTGGAGCGCCTCGACGAGCGATGCCTGGATCACGCTGACGACCGGCTCCGGCACCGGCGACGGCAACGTTGCCTATGCGATCGCCGAGAACACTTCCACCGACGCCCGCACCGGCACCATCTCCGTCGGCGGCTTCGCCTTCACCGTCACCCAGAGCGGCGTCCCCTGCGCGGTCACCGCGATCAACCCGACCTCCGCGTCGGCGAGCGCCGCCGGCGGTCCCGGCTCCTTCGCCGTGACCACCAACGGCGCGACCTGCGCATGGAGCGCCACGACGGGCGATGCCTGGATCACCCTCACCACCGCCTCCGGCACCGGCAACGGCACCGTCGGCTACACCGTCGCCGAGAACACCGTCACCATCGCCAGGACCGGCACCATCACCGTCGAGGGTCTCGCCTTCACCGTCACGCAGGACGGCGCTGCCTGCGCCGTCACCGGCATCAGTCCGACTTCCGCGTCGGCGAGCGCCGCCGGCGGTCCCGGCTCCTTCGCCGTGACCACCAATGGCGCGGAGTGCAGCTGGAGCGCCACGACGGGCGATGCCTGGATCACGCTGACGACCGGCTCGGGCACCGGCGACGGCAACGTTGCCTATGCGATCGCCGCGAACACTTCCACCGACGCCCGCACCGGCACCATCTCCGTCGGCGGACTCGCCTTCACCGTCACCCAGGGCGGCGTCCCCTGCGCGGTCACCGCGATCAACCCGACCTCCGCGTCGGCGAGCGCCGCCGGCGGTCCCGGCTCCTTCGCCGTGACCACCAACGGCGCGACCTGCGCATGGAGCGCCACGACGGGCGATGCCTGGATCACCCTCACCACCGCCTCCGGCACCGGCAACGGCACCGTCGGCTACACCGTCGCCGAGAACACCGTCACCATCGCCAGGACCGGCACCATCACCGTCGAGGGTCTCACCTTCACCGTCACGCAGGACGGCGCTGCCTGCGCCGTCGTCGAGATCAGTCCGACCTCGGCGAGCTACGCCCCCGCCGCAGACACGGGCTCGTTCCTCGTCACGACCAACGGACCGACGTGCCCCTGGTCGGCGAGCACCACCGATCCGTGGATCACCGTGACGACTCCCTCCGGGACCGGGAGCAGCCTCGTCGAGTACGCGGTCGCGGAGAACACCGGCGCCGAGTCGAGGACTGGCACCATCACCGTCGGCGGACTCGACTTCACCATCACGCAGTCCTCGCCACAGGCGGCGGTGTTCGTGATCCCGGACCAGCCTTACTTGAGCCTGACCGACAGCCCCTTCTTCGGTCAGGGCATCTCCTGCTTCGAGGTCGAGTTCTATCCCAGCGGCGGCACCGCGGTCGACGGCGTGACCTATGCCCCCGGCGAGATCGTGCCCGGCGTCGGCGTCGCGCCCGGTGGCTTCGTGCTGCAGTCCGTGGGCGGTCAGGTCGGCTTCACCATCGACGCGGCGATCGCGGCAGGCGGTCAGCCGCCGATGGCGGTCGGCATCGTGTTCACCGGCGGTCCAGCCTCCTCCGCGACGGTCACCGTCACCGACCCCAACGGCGTGCAGGCGATCGCCATCCTGCCCGTGACGGCGAACGACCCGACCAATCCCTCGGACAACCAGTTCGTGGGCGTGGAGTGGTTCAACGGCGTCAGCCAGATCGCCGTGTCGTTCGATCCCCCGGGCGGCACCTACCAGTTCGACCAGCTGCAGTTCAACATCCCCTCGGAGTTCTGCCAGACCGGTCAGCCCGACTTCAACGGCGACGGCTGGAACGACCTCGTGGTGCAGAACCCCTCGACCGGAGAGACCGGCGTGCAGCTCCTGCTCGACGGCGAGGCGGCTGGCTACCTCTCGACGGGTCAGACCGCCGGCGCCGAGTGGCGGGCGAGGGCGCTCGGCTTCTGGGGTCAGGGCGCGCCCGGTCGACCCAGCATCTGCTTCCGCAGCGAGGTCAGCGGCGTCGTCGGAAACTGGCTGCTCGACGGACCGGACTTCACCTCCGCCTACGTGGTGAATCCCACCGTCTCGCTCGCTTGGCGAGTCTCCGCAAGCGGAGACTTCGACCTCGACGGGATCGACGACCTCGTGTGGCAGAACCTCTCGACCGGTCAGACCGGCGTGTGGTACTTCGGCGCGAACGGGCAGCCCGCCTCCTTCGTCTCGATGCCGACCCAGCCGCCCGCGGGCTGGCTCTGCGAGGGCAGCGCCGACTTCAACGACGATGGTCGATCGGACCTCCTCTGGCGCAATCAGACGAGCGGACAGATGGGCGTCTGGTACCTCGGCGGCGCCGACGGCCTGGCGATCCAGAACATCGGTCTCGTCGCGACGGCGGGAAGCCCCTCCTGGGCGATCGTCGGTCTCTCCGATCTGGACAGCGACGGCGTTCCCGACCTCCTCTGGCAGCAGGTCAGCGGAGGCACCTTCGGCGTCTGGTACATGGGCTTCGACCCGCAGACCTTCGGGCTGAGCGTCACCGCGATCGAGGTTCCGACGCTCGGCGTCTCGAACGCCTGGCGCATCCGCGGCTGATCGCCGCCACGAGCGTGATCCACGCGAAGGGCCGACCCCACCGGGTCGGCCCTTCTTCGTTGGCGGCTGCCGGGTCCGTCCGGTCGCCGCTCCTTAGCATCAGAGGCATGAACTCGGCGCCGCGGCACTCCACACGCCTCTCGATGCGGCTCAACGCCAGCCCGATCGCTCGTCGGGCGATGCGGTGGGCGAACGCCCTCGGCGTGCCCTTCGCGCCGTTCCGAGTGCGCGTCGGACGCTGGACGCTGCACGCCCCGACCGTCGACCGGCTCGCCGCGCTCCTCGTGATGCGTCGATCGATCGACCACGACCCGGGGATCGCGATCTGGCGCCGCCTCTGCCGACCGGGCACCTGCGCGATCGACGTCGGCGCGAACATGGGTCTCTACAGCCTGGTCGCCGCCGAGGAGGTCGGTCCGGCCGGACGCGTGATCGCGGTCGAGGTCGACCACCGCAACGCCGATGCCGCGGATCGCAGCTTCAGGCTCGCCGACGCCCGCCACGTCCGGCTGCTTCGGATCGCCGCGCTCGACCGGGACGGCGAGGTCGAGCTCGGGACGCGTGACGACCACGCGGGTGACCACCAGGTCATGGCGGACGATCCGGCACGGCGCCGGAGCATGGTCCCCTGCCGTCGCCTCGACTCCGTGATCGACCGCGACCTCGAGGTCTCCGCGATCAAGCTCGACATCCAGGGTGCCGAGGGTCTCGCTCTCGCCGGACTCGAGGCGACCATCGCCGCCAACCCGCGCATCGCCGTGCTGATGGAGTTCTGGCCCGCGGCGCTCCGCCGCTGCGGCACCGATCCCGAGTCGCTGCTCCGCGGGTGGCACGCGCGAGGCTTCGCCGCCGCGGTCGTCGAGACGGACTCCCCGCGCGCGGTCGATCTCCGGCGCCCGGGCGAGGTCGTCGCGGCAGCGGAATCTCGGAGCTTCTGCGACCTGGTCCTCGCCCGCGACCCGACGACTTGGCGCGAGCGGGCGGCGCGAGGCTGAGCGGCGAACATCCGGGGTGGATCAGGACTCGACTCGGGCCACCACGTTGATGCCGCTTCCCGCCGGCAGCATCGCCCGAAGCCCCCGCTCGTCCAACGGGACTTCCTGACCCCTCAGGCTGCGAGACCGGTAGCCGAGGTCGCGGAGCAGCTCGACCATCCGACCGAATCGGCGGGGTCCGATCTCGTCGTGGGCGGAGGGCGCGAGCTCCATGACGATGGGCGGCCGAGCGTGCCGAAGCAGCGCCGTCGCGCCCTCGAGGACCTCCGACTCGTAGCCGTCGACGTCCATCTTGACGAGGTCGACCGCGGAGAACTTGCCCTCGCGCCAGAGCGCGTCGAGCGAGGTCGCTCGAGCGCCATCGGTCGCGCAGGGGACTCCGCCGTGCTCGCCTCGACCGGCGTCGCTTCCGACCACCGGCCACTGGGCGCGGATCTCGCTCGGCGCACGTCCCTCGCTGCGTCCGAGGAACGCCTGATGCACCGACACCCGCGCCGCGAGCCGCGGGTTCAGCGCGAGGTTCGCCCGCAGGCGATCGACGCCGCGCCGGGTCGGCTCGAAGGCGTGCACCCGTCCGGTGTCGCCGACCATCTCGGCGAGCGGCAGGCTCAGCGCGCCGACGTTCGCGCCCACGTCGAGCACCACCGCGCCGGAATGGGCGAACGCGGCGCAGGCATTCCGCACCCGGGGCTCGAAGGATCCGAGCAGCGCGATCGAGAGGTCGATGCCGTCGTCCCAGTCGATCGTCCACCGGATCCCGCGGCGCTCGACGACCGGCGGAGGACCTCCGCGGAGCCTCGACCACGACAGGTATGCGGCCCGGATCATCCGGGCAAGGGCGATCTTGGTGCTGGTCCGCACGAGACTCCGGCTCCGCGGGAGCGCGTCGGGGCGAGGCGCACGCAACGCAGTTCGAGAGGATAGTCGAGCCCTCGCTAGACTCCGGCGGAGGTCATGGCCGAACGAGACACGACGGAGCAACCAACGCCCGAGCCGATCGCTCGCGAGGGGATCGGCTGGTCCCGAGTCCTCGTCCACCTCGTGTTCGGCCTGTTGGTCCTCGCCGCGCTGTTCATGACGGTGCACAACCGAAGGGTGGACACCGTCCACTTCGACGAGCGTTGGAGCGGGATCTTTCCCGACCGCTGGGGACGACTCGCGGACCTCTGGGTCGAAGAGGGCTACTGGCGGCATGGCGGACTTTGGCGGCTCGACCGGGACGAGTGGTTCCAGCAGGGCGTCGCGGATGGCGGAGCCAACCAGTGGTTCGACCCAGCCACCTACGAGCCCGACGCGCCGCACTACTACCGGTCCAACTCCGCGCTCTTCGTGCTGCCCATCGCCGCGGCGAAGGCGATCGGTCGGCTGCTTGGTGCCGACGGCGAGCAGCGGCTCGTCGTCGTGCTGACCTCGCAGATCGTGGTGATGGTCGGCGCCGCCCTGGTCGGACTCCTCGCGGGCCGGCTGGCGCTGCTCGCCGGAGCGGACTCCCGCGCCTCGCTGGTGCTGGGACTGTCCGCCCAGCTGGTCTTCCAGACCAATCCCCTGAACCTCGCCGCCTACTGGGATCTCTGCCCGCAGCACGTGTTCGTCGCCCCGCTCTGCCTGTTCCTGATCGGTCTGACCGATCCGGAACCCCGGCGTTCCTCGGTGCTCCGCGTCGTGGGGGTCGCGGGCATGACGGCGGTCGACGTGCCCCACGCGGCGATCGCCCTCGGGTCCTGGGCGGTCGCCTCGTGGCTGCTGCGGTCCGAGGAGCTGCGGGGGCGACGGCTCGCGGCGACGGTGCTCCCGGCGGTCGCGGTGGTCGCGGTGGTCGCGCTGCAGTTCCTCGTGGCGAAGTGGATGCATCCCGAGGCGAGGTTCCTCGGCAGCGGCATCCTCTCGAGGACGGGGCTCGACGGGGACGTGGCGTCGCAGTCGGGCGTGCTCGACGGCTTCGTCCGGCTGATCCGCGGTCCGGTGCTCTACGGCGGAGGTCGAGCCGGAACGGACCCGCTCTTCTGGTCGACGGCGCTGGCGGTCCCCTTCGTCGCGCTGATCCTCGCGGCGGTCCGACCACGGCTGCGACCGACGGCGCTGCCGATCGCGGTCGCCCTCGGGACCTTCGGCGGATTCGTGCTGGTCTTCTCGAACGCCTTCGCGATCCATCCCTACGTGTATCCGGTGCTCCTCCTCGTCGCGTCGATTCCGGCGGTCTTCGGCGTGCTGTTCGGCGCGCTCGAGGGCGGCATCGGTCGTCCGAGGATCTTCGCCTTGATCGCGATCGCGATCGCGATCACGTCGTCCCTCGCGGCGCTTCGCGCATTCGCCGTCCACTTTCCGGTCGGCGCGGGCGAGCGCCTGATGGCTCCCCGGGCGGCGCTCGAACGATCGCCGATCGGGGTCGCCCTCGTCGACTGAACGTCGCCCTCGACACGCGACGGGGCGATCGCGTCGACCCCGGAGAACCTCCCATCGTCGAGAACCTCCTCGAGCAGCGCTTCCCACCGGACCGGCGGCGATCCTGCGGGGTCCGCCGCGGAGGTCCGTCGTGATCGACCACGCCGCACGGACGATCGCCGCGATCGGAGACCGCCTCGGGATCGGCGCCGACCTGCTTCACCGGATGCTCTCGGGCACGGCGCTCTCGGGCGTCGCGAGCGCGCTCACGCAGGTTCCCCTCCTGATCCTCACCTGGACGGTCGCCCGTGCCTCGGGCGAGTCCGGACTCGGCGACTTCGCGGTGATGACCGGACTCGCGGCTGCCCTCGCGTCGTTCCTCCAGTTCGGGACCGGCTACGGCACGACCTGCCTCGTCGCCCGCCATGCCACGGACGCCCCCCGCCTCGCCGCCGCCCATGCCACCCTCGCCGCGGTGATCGTTGGATCGCTGACGATCGTCGGCGCCGGCATCTTCCTCGCCGTCCGAGGTCCGATCGTCGCGGGGTGGATGGAGCGACCGGACCTCGTCCCGCTCGCGCTCCCCACCGCGCTGCTCCTCGCCGGACTCGCGGTCTCCTTCCCGCTGCAGGGGGTGCTCATCGGCCTCGGCGCGGTCCGCGGCTGGGTGCTCGGGTCGCTCGTCGGCGGGCTCGCCCTGACCGGGCTCGCCGTGGTCGTCCTCCGCGGGCTTCCGCTGCCGACCGTGCTCGTGATCTACGCCGCGATCACGTGGGCGCAAGTGGCGGTCCTCGCCGCCGCGGCGAGCAGGGCGCTTCGAAGTCGCTGCGGAGGCTGGACTCGACCCGACGCCCCGTCGAGGCGGGAGTTCCTCCACTTCATCGCGCCGCTCGGTCTGTCCGGCATCTTCATGCAGCCGATCGCCTGGGTCGTGCTCGCGTGGCTCTTCCGGCAGGAGGGAGGTCCCGCCCAGGTGGGGCTCTTCAACGCGGCGATCACCCTTCGTGCCATCGCGCTCTTCATCCCGTCGCAGGCGAACCGGATCGGCTCGGCGATCGTCGCCGCGCGGGCGGTGAGGCCTGACGCGCTTCGCGCCGGGGTGCGGGTGAACGCCTTCGTCGCGGTCGGGGGCTTCCTGCTCGTCGCGCTGCCGCTCGCCGCCGGGGCTTCGTGGGCGATGGGAGTCTTCGGACCAGGCTTCGAGTCGGGGGCGGGCGTGCTGCTGGTCCTGCTCGCCGCCGGCGCCCTCGACGTCGTCGCGCAATCGCTCTTCCAGCGCGTGCAGGCGGCGGGGCGGATGTGGCGGTCGCTCCTGCTCATCGTGATCCCGCGCGAGGGAACCCTCCTCGCCGCGGGAGCGCTGCTCGGCTCGACCGCCCTCGGTCTCGCCTGGGCGACGTTCCTCTCGATGGCGGTCGGCATGGTCGCCTGCGCCGCGGTCGGGCGCCGGGCGATCAGCCCGACGGCGGACGGATCGCGGTCACCGCGATCAGCGGACGAAGCGCCCTGACCTCGCAGGGCTGGAGCAGCGCGAGGGCGTTGAGCCCGAGGCTCGCGACGCGGGCGATGGCTCGAGGCATCCGCTCCTCGAGGGTCAGGATCCACGGGCTCGCGCGGCCACACGACCACGCCACGACGCTCGCGCCGCCGGCGTCCCGCATCGCGGACGCCATCGCCTCCGGGCTCATGATCGACAGGTTGTGGATGTCGAGCTTCTCGCGGTCCAGCCAACCCTGGATGCTCCCGTAGATGCCGCCGTAGTGCGGGATCAGCACGACCACCCGCCCGCCCGGTCGCACGAGCCCGAGGTGCCGCGCGAGGCACGGACGGGGATCGTCGAAGTGCTCGACGACTCCGGCGCTGTAGACCGCGTCGAAGGCCGCCGGCTCGAAGCTGGTGGCGAAGAGGTCCTCGCAGCGCACGTCGCCCCTGACCCCCGCCGCCGCGAGGCGACGCCGCGTCGACTCGACGCCGCCCGGCGCGAAGTCGAGCCCCGCGACCTCGTGCCCGCGGCGCCCGAGCCACGCGAGCCACTTGCCTGGCGCGCAGCCCACCTCGAGGACGCGATGGCATCCCTCGAGCGAGCGAGACAGCACCGACCGCAGGTTCCGGTTGCCCACGTTCAGGAAGTTGGGGAGCAGGCGGCGGTCGGCGTCCGACCACACGCCATCCCAGTACGCCGCGTCGACGCGGGGAACGTTTGCTTCGACGTCGTCGAGCTGAGGCAAAGGCGTGGACTCCCGTGGAGGTCGCGGCGGCGGGGCGGTCGAAGGTATCCTCCGCCGCCGGACGGCATGGATCAAGAAGGACTTGACCGCGGCGCAGCGCCGACGACGATGACCTCTCGATCCGCCACGATCAGCGCCGGGCAGCTCGGACGGGATCGACCGCCCGCCGGCGACGACCGATCGATCCGGGTGCTGCACCTCATCGTCGGTCTCGGCACCGGCGGCGCGGAGGTGGCGCTCCTCCGCCTTGCGTCCGGTCTGATCCGGACCGGCGTCGAGTCGCGGGTGATCACGCTGACCTCGGGCGGGACGCTCGAGTCGAGCTTCCATGACGCGGGGGTCGCGATCGACCCCCTCGCCGCGCTCGTCGCATCCCCCAGCCGGCTTCGGGCGATGCGGCGATGGCGACCGGACGTCCTGATGGCATGGATGCCGCACGCGCATGCGGTCGCGCCCGTGGTCCGCCGGATCGTGGGCGCGCCGCGGATCGTCTTCAACGTCCGCCAGACCCTCGCGGAGCTCGCGGCGATGCCGCTGCACTCGCGGGCGTGCATCTCGATCGCCGCGCGGGCGTCGCGCTGGATCGATGCGGTCGTCTACAACTCCGAGCGAGGTCGACTCGACCACGTCGCGCATGGCTACGCCGCCCGCCGCGAGCTCGTCATCGGCAACGGCTTCGTGGTTCCCGAGGCGCCGAGCGGCGCCGAACGCCTCGCGGCGCGGCGCCGGCTCTTGCTCCCCGAGGATCGCCCCGTCGTCCTCTTCGTCGGACGTGATCATCCCGACAAGGGCTTCGAAGACTTCCTCCGCGCGGCGGTCGCCCACGCCTCGCAGGGCGACGCGACCTACGTGGTGGCGGGGCGCGGCTTCGAGGCGGATCGCGCCGGACGATGGAGCATCCCCGCCTCGATCGCCGACCGCTTCCGCTGGCTCGGCGAGCGTCGCGGTTCCGACCTCACGGAGGTCTGGCGGGCGGGCGACCTCTTCGCGTCGACCTCCATCACCGAGGCATTCTCGAACGCGGTCGGCGAGGCGATGTCGTTCGGGGTGATTCCGGTCGTCACCGACGTCGGCGACTCGGCACGGATCGTCGGCGACCGAGGCGTGGTGGTCCCTCCGAGGCGCCCGGACCTGATGGCGGCGGCGTGGCGCGAGGTGCTCTCGCTCGACCCCGCGGAGCGGGCCCGCCGCGGCGGGCTCGCGAGGGAGCGGATCCGCCGGGAGTTCTCCCTCGACGCGGTGGTCGACCGCTATGCGTCGCTCCTCCGCGAGCTGGTCGCCGCGGACCACGCCGCCTGAGGCGGCGACCCTGCGTCGGCTGCCGGGCTCCGCTCAGCCCTCGCGCGACCAGCAGCGCGCCCACGCCTGCAGCATCAGCACCATCCAGAGCTGCGGCGCGTGCGAGGTGCGACCCTCGAGGTGCTCGCGCCAGATCCGCTCGACCGCCTCGGGACGGAAGACGCCCACCGACTCGAGCTCGCGCCGCTCGAGCAGCGACTCCGCCCACTCGCGCAGCGGTCCGCGCATCCAGCGGTCGACCGGGACGCCGAAGCCCATCTTCGGCCGCTCGAGCAGCTCCCGCGGCACCCGCCGGAACGCGAGCTGCCGCAGCGCCCACTTCGAGACGCCGCCGCGGATCTTCATCACGAGCGGCAGCGTGAAGGCGAACTCGACGAGCCGATGGTCGAGCAGCGGATTCCGCGCCTCGAGCGACTGCGACATCGTCGCGCGATCGACCTTCACGAGGATGTCGTCGACGAGGTAGGTCACCACGTCCGCCTGCATCATCCGGAGGTCGAGGTCGCCTTCCTCCATGACCCACTGCGGGTCCGTCAGCGGATGCTCCGGCTCATTGGCATCGACGAGAAGCTCGCCCGGTCGGCTCGCGACCGAGACGAGCCCGCGGTAGAGCTGCCACGCGTCGTCGACCGACGCCCGCTCCGCGAGCTTGTGCAGCCGGTCGCCCGGCGCCCCGGTCGCCCAGCGGGCGGGAAGCCGGCGGGTGATGGGACCAAGCACGCGGTCGAGGACGCCGCGCGGCACCGCCCGGAGCATGCCCGCCGCCGCGCGCCGCGCGGGCGCCGGGAGCCGCGAGAGCGCTGCCCACGCCGCTTGCGTCCATCGATATCGCTCGTAGCCGCCGAACATCTCGTCGCCGCCGTCGCCGGAGAGGATCACCGTCACCTCGCGGCGCGAGGCGATCGACACGAGGAGGGTCGGCAGCTGCGAGGAGTCCGCGAACGGCTCGTCCCAGATCCGCGGCAGCTCGGGCACGAGCGCGAGCGCCGCCTCGGGACGGAGGTACTCCTCGTGATGCGCGGTGCCCAAGTGCCGCGCGACCGCCGCCGCCGCGGGCGCCTCGTCGAAGCCGAAGTCGCGGAAGCCGATCGTGAAGGTCCGCACCGGCTGGTCGGAGAGCCGCACCATCGTCGCGGCGACGGCGGTCGAGTCGATGCCGCCCGAGAGCCACGCCCCGAGCGGCACGTCCGCGATCATGCGGATGCGGACCGCGTCGTCGAGCCGCGCGGCAAGCGCCTCGATCGCCTCCTCCTCGGTGCCCCGGAACGGCTCGGCGAGGCCGCGCTCGACCACCTCCTTCGCCGACCAGTAGCGCTCGAGCGCCGCCCCGCCGGTCGACCGCCGCCAGCGGAGCAGGTGTCCGGGCGGGAGCTTGCGGAGCGCCGAGTGGATGCTCCACGGCCCCGGAACGTAGCCGTGACGCGCGTAGAGCGCCGCGGCGCCGCGGTCGAGGTCGAGCCTCGCCCCCGGGAACCGCCGGATCGCCTTCAGCTCGCTCGCGAAGACGAGCGCCTCGCCCTCCGCGACCTCGAGCCGCGGGCTCGTCGCGGCGCGCCCGGCGCGGGAGGCGATCCCGTAGTAGAGGGGCTTCACGCCGAGTCGGTCGCGGACGAGCAGCAGCTCCTGCTCGCGCTCGTCCCAGACCGCGAAGGCGAACATGCCGACGAATCGGGCGACGGCGCCCGCGACGCCCCACTCCTCGAACGCCGCGAGCATGACCTCGGTGTCGGAGTGCCCGCGGAAGCGGTGCCCCTTCGCCTCGAGCCCGCCGCGGAGGTCGCGGAAGTTGTAGACCTCGCCGTTGAAGGCGATGACGAAGCGCCCCGACGCCGACGCCATCGGCTGGTGCCCGAGCGGCGAGAGATCCTGGATCGAGAGCCGCCGGAAGCCGAGCCCGACCCGCGCCTCGGGGCTCCACCACGATCCCTCGTCGTCCGGACCGCGGTGGCGGATCGCGTCCGCCATCGAGGCAAGCACGCGCCTCGGATCATCCCGTAGCAAGCCGCGATCGACGAAGCCGGCGAGTCCGCACATGAAGAAGCCTCGGCGTCGTCCGCGCGACCGCGGGGCTCAGAGCGTCGCCTCGGCGTCCGCCTTCGCGCCCTCGATGATCGCCCGCAGGATGTCCTCGATCCCGAGCGACGGGCGATAGCCGACCGCCGCGTGGATCTTCGAGAGGTCGGGCGTGCGGCGGCGCATGTCCTCGAAGCCCGCCCCGAAGACCTGCTCGTAGGGCACGTGCTCGATCGTCGAGTCGCTGCCGGTCATCGCGATGATCCGCCGCGCGAGGTCGTTGATCGAGATCTCCTCGTCGCTGCCGATGTTGAAGACCTGCCCCTCGGCGGCGGGCGAGGCGACGAGGGCGAGCATCGCCCGCACCGCATCGTGGACGTGGGTGAAGCAGCGGGTCTGGGTGCCGTCGCCGTGGACGCGCAGCGGTCGGCGCATCAGCGCCGCCCGCACGAGGTTCGGGATGACCATCCCGTATCGGCCGGTCTGCCGCGGGCCGACGGTGTTGAAGAACCGCGCGACCACCACCGGCAGGCGCTTCTCGTCGAAGTAGGCGAGCGCCAGGAACTCGTCCATCGCCTTCGAGCACGCGTACGCCCACCGCCGCTTGCTCGTCGGACCGAGCCGCCAGTCGGAGTCCTCCCGCAGCCGCTCCACGGACGCGTCGTCCATCAGCTTGCCGTAGACCTCGGAGGTCGAGGCGACGAACACCTTCTTGCGGTGCCGGTTCGCGAGCAGCAGGACGTTCTCGGTGCCCTGCACGTTGGTCACGATCGTGCGGACCGGGTTCTCCATGATGAGGCGCACGCCCACCGCCGCCGCGAGGTGGAGCACCACGTCGCAGGCGCGGACGAGCGGCTCGAGCCGGTCCTCGTCGAGGACGTCGCCAAGCTCGAACCGGAAGCCGGGTCGGTCGGCGAGGTGGCGGATGTTGTCGAGCCGCCCGGTGCTGAGGTTGTCGAAGGCGACGACCTCGTCTCCGCGGGCAAGCAGCACGTCCGCGGCGTGGCTCCCGATGAAGCCGGCGCCGCCGGTCACGAGGAATCTCATGCGTGATGGGTCTCCGAGGCGGGGTGAGTCCCGCCGAGGGGCGGATATCGTAGCGACCCCTCCGAGGCGGCCCATGCCGCGTTCGGAGGGCTTCCAATGCCTCCGACTTCACCCTGGATCCCGCCCCTCGTGCTCCTCGCCGCGGTCGCCGCCTCCGCGGCGACGACGGCGGTGGTCATCCGAGTGGTCCTTCGGCTCGGCTTCGTCGCGATGCCCCGCGCCGACCGCTGGCACACCCGCGTCACGGCGCTCCACGGAGGGGTCGGCTTCGCGCCGGTGTTCCTGCTGATCGCCGCGGGGATCCTCCTTGCGATGGGGGCGCGACTCGACCTCGAGTCGCTCAAGGCGGTCCGGGATTCGGGTCTGCTCGAGCCGGCGGTGGTCCTCGTCGGCGCCGCGGCGATGTTCCTCCTCGGGCTCGTCGACGACTTCAAGCGCCTTCGTCCCGCGACGAAGCTCGCCGGTCAGATCGTCGCGGCGGCGCCGCTGATGGTCGTGGTGGGTCCCTTCTCCCTCACCGGCTGGATGGCGATCGACCTGCTCGTCACCTACGCCTGGATCGTCGGGGTCACCAACGCGGTGAACCTGCTCGACAACATGGACGGGATCAGCGCAGGCGTCTGCACCGTCGCCTTCGCGTCGATCGCCGCGACGCTCGCGGTGCACATGCCCGGCGCCGCGCCGCCCGCGGCGTGGATGGCGGCGCTGATGGCGGCGGCGACCTTCGGGTTCTGGCTCCACAACCGTCCGCCCGCGCGGGTCTTCATGGGCGACTCCGGAAGCCTGTTCCTCGGCTTCATGCTCGCGACGCTGACGCTGCCCGGCGCCCTCAACGACCGCTGGACCATCTCCCCTGACCGCCCGCTCTCCTCGCTGCAGCAGGGTCTGGTCGCGGTCTCCTTCGCGGGGATCCCCATCCTCGACACCGTCCTCGTGACCGTGACCCGCCTCTGGCGCAGCCAGAGCCCCGCGGTCGGCGGCAAGGACCACTCGACGCACCGCCTCGCCCGCCTCGGGCTCGACGGCTGGCAGACGCTGGGAACGGTGCTCGCCCTCGCGGCGGCGAGCGGGCTCGCCGGCTTCTTCATGGTCGGGTCGCCATCGATCATCTACCCGCTGTTCGGGCTGTACCTCGTCGCGCTCCTCCTCGTCGGAGTCTGGCTCTCCCGGGTGCCGGTGGTGGTGAGCGAGGCGACGGGGACGGTGCAGTCCTTCCTGAGCCGGCGGCGGACCCCCATCATCCAGCTCATCAAGGCGCTGCTCGACGCCATGATCGTCTCCGCCTGCTACTACGGCGCGTACCTCCTTCGCTTCGACTTCTCGCTCGATGATCCGACCCGCCTCGCGGTGGTGCGGTCGCTTCCGCTCGTCCTCGCCTGCTGCCTGCTCGCGCACCTCGCGTTCCGCAGCTACACCCGCTCCTGGCGATCCGGCAGCGCGAGCGAGATGGTGGACCACGCGCTGCCCGCGGTCGTCGGCGCTGCGGCGGGCGTCGCGGCGGTGGTCGTGGCGTTCGGCCTGCCGCCCGGCTTCTCGCGAGGCGCGTTCGTGATCTTCGGCGTCCTCTGGGTCCTCGCGACGGTCCTCTCCCGATTCAGCTTCGTGCTCCTCGACGAGATCTCCGCGCGGCTGCGGGCGCGCTCCGGGCAGGCGAAGGCGGTCGTCATCTACGGCGCCGGTCGCGCCGGGCGGCTCCTCGCCACCGAAGCGGCGTTCCTCGATGGTCCCGTGCGGGTGGTCGGGTTCATCGACGACGACGAGTCGAAGCAGGGATGCCGGATCCACGGCATCCGCGTCGCCGCGCCGGAGGCATGGATCTCGCGACGGCGCCCTCCACAGGTCGAGATCTGGGTGTCCTCGCCGCTCGTGCCCGCCGATCGCGTCGAGCAGTTCCGCCGCATGCTCGGCGACGAGGTGGTGGTCCGCCGGCTCGACGTGCGGATCTCCGAGTCGGTCGGTCCCGCGACCGATGCCGGATCAGGCGCCCATCCGGTCGAGCAGGCGACCGCACACCGCGCGTGAGTCGAACTCCTCCTCGACGCGGCGCCTCGCGGCGGCGCCCATCGACGCGATCCGCCCCGGATCGCCGGCGAGCTCGAGCATCGCGGCGGCGAGCGCCGCGGCGTCGCGGGGCGGGACGAGCAGTCCCTCGCGGCCGTGCCGCACGAGGTCGCGGCAGCCCGGCGCATCGGTCGTGATGATCGCGCGACCCATCGCCATCGCCTCGAGGAGCACCATCGAGAAGCCCTCGCGGTAGGAGGGCAGCACGAACACCGACGCCTCCCGCATCGCCGGTCGCACGTCGGAGAGGCGACCGAGGAACTCGAGCCGACCGGACTCGACCCAGCCGGCAAGCTCCGTCTCCGAGACCGCCGAAGGATTGACGTCGAGCCATCCAGCGAGCCGGCAGCGGACCTCGCCGAGACGGTCCCGCACGGCGCGGCAGGCGTCCGCGTACTCGACCACGCCCTTGTCGCGGAGGAGCCTCGCGATCATGAGGAAGGAGGTCGGCGCTGGGATCGGCGCGGGCGGAAACGACTCCGCGTCGACGCCGGTGCCCGGCACGACCTCGACGGGCACGCCCTTGGGAAGCAGCCCGCGCTCGGCGAAGACCTCGCGGTCGGAGGGATTCTGGAAGAAGAGTCCCGTCGCCCGCGGGACCGCGAGGCGATAGAGGAGCGACGCCGCGGTCCGGGCGACCCCCGAGCGGGCGCTCCTCGTCGTGAAGGCGAAGCCGAGCCCGGTCACCATCGCGAACCGCCGCGGGACGCCCGCGAGCCACGCCGCGAGGGTCCCGTAGATCACCCCCTTGGGGTTGTAGGAGAAGACGAGGTCCGGTCGGAACCGCCGCAGCTCCCGCCGAAGCGCCGCGAGCGCCGCGAGGTCGCGGAGCGGGTTCATCGACGCCCGTCCGAGGGGCACGATCCTCGCCGCGACGCCCATCGCCTCGAGTCCTGCGGCGACCTCCGCGGGCGGAGGAGGAAGCAGCACCTCGACCTCGTGACCGCGCCGCCGCATCTCCCGAAGCAGCGGTCCCCGGAACTTGAGGACGCCCTCCGCGAAGGGCGCGACGACGGCGATGCGCATGGCTGCAGCGATGGTACGGGACGAGTCCTCCGTTCGATTGGCGCCCAAGCGTCGAGGCATCCGCGACCGATAGACGCTGCCATGAGCATCCTCGTCACCGGCGCCGCCGGCTTCATCGGGTCCCATGTCGCGCACCTGCTCCTCGACCGGGGGGACGAGGTGGTGGGGATCGACAACCTGAACGACTACTACGACCCGAGCCTCAAGATCGCCCGCCTCGCGCGGCTCGAGCCGAAGAAGGGCTTCTCCTTCGTGAAGCTCGACGTCGCGGACCGCGCGGGGATGGAGGCGCTCTTCGCGCGGCACCGCTTCGAGCGGGTGGTGCACCTCGCGGCGCAGGCGGGCGTGCGCTACTCGCTCACGAACCCCTGGGCGTACGTCGAGAGCAACATCGTCGGCTTCCAGTCGATCCTCGAGGGCTGCCGCCACCACGGCTGCCGCCACCTCGTCTACGCCTCGAGCAGCTCGGTCTACGGCGCGAACACCACGCTCCCCTTCTCGGTCCACCACAACGTCGACCATCCGCTCTCGCTCTACGCGGCGAGCAAGAAGGCGAACGAGCTCTTCGCCCACGCCTACTCGAACCTCTTCGCGCTGCCGACGACGGGGCTGCGGTTCTTCACCGTCTACGGTCCATGGGGTCGCCCGGACATGGCGCTCTTCCTCTTCACGAGGAGCATCCTCGAGGGCACGCCGATCAAGGTCTTCAACCATGGTCGGCACAGCCGCGACTTCACCTACGTCGACGACATCGCCCGCGGCGTCGTCAGCTCGCTTGACCACGTCGCGGCGCCGAATCCGTCGTGGAGTGGCGCCCATCCCGACCCCGGCACGAGCAAGGCGCCTTGGCGGGTCTACAACATCGGGAACAGCCAGCCGGTCGAGCTCCTCCGCTACATCGAGGTGATCGAGCAGTGCCTCGGTCGGAAGGCGACGATGGAGCTGCTGCCGATGCAGGCGGGCGACGTGCCCGACACCGCCGCCGACGTCTCCGACCTCGAGCGCGACTGCGGCTACCGCCCCGCGACGCCGGTCGAGGTCGGCGTCGAGCGGTTCGTCCGCTGGTACCGCGAGTACTACCGGGTCTGAGCCGTGGTCGCCCCGCTCGCGCCCGCGGCGCGGGCCCGCATGTTGTCCACGACGTTCATGAAGTTGATGTACGCGTCGTAGGGACTGTCGTAAGGGCTGAAGTACTTGTGGACGTCCCCGTCCGCCCAGTACTTGGTGCACATGTAGTAGAGGTGGTCGCTGGTGGTCAGCTTCCGCCAGTCCTCGAGGATCCACGGATCGCCCGCGGCGTGCCTCGCCTTCACCGCCGCCTCGAGCGAGTAGAGCTCCCTCGCGGCGTGCTCCTGCATCGGGTTGCCGAGCCATGCGGTGAGGTCGCGCTCGGTGTCCGCCCAGGAGATCCACCGCGGCACCTCGTAGGTGCCCACCGACTCGTAGCGGCGGGCGACCTCGGAGGGCATCTGGAAGTCGTTGTTGCCGGGGTTCACGTCGTAGATCGCCCCCGGGAGCGCGTCGAGGAACTCGAAGATCCCCGTGTCCGCCCACTGGTGCTCGCCGAAGGTCTCGTAGTCCATGAACAGGTTGCAGACGAAGCCGTCGCCGTTGATCTGGTTGACCCATCGCGCGAACCGATGCGCGTCGAGCGGCCACTCCTTCCAGTTCCGGTCGGAGAAGCGGAAGGCGATGTCGTCGGAGAGCCGGTAGTTCTTGAGGAGCAGCCGCAGCTTCTCCCCGCCCGGCACCGGCGGCTGGTAGAGGTAGTTCGGGGAGCGGTATCCAAGCAGCGAGTCGACGCCCTCGCAGATCACGGCGCGGTGGCGCCCCAGCGCCGCGACGTGCTCGGCGAGCTGGTCGGAGTAGATGAGCTCGGTGTTGCGGAAGGTCTCCGGTCGCGCCCCGAAGAGCTCGAGCAGGCGGCGCTCGTGATTGGCGACCTGCTCGTCGAACTCCCCCCGCGAGTAGAGGAAGCTGAGCGAGTGGTGGCTCGTCTCCGCGATGAACTCGCAGGCGCCGGTCGCGGCGAGCTCCTGGAACATCTCGATGAGGTCCGGCGCCCAGAGCGAGAACTGCTCGAGCGCCGTCGAGGTGATCGCGTAGGAGACCCGGAAGCGGCGGTCATGCCGGCGGATCAGGTCGAGGATCTTGCGGGTGGTCGGTCGGTAGCACTTGTCCGCCACCTTCAGGCAGATCCGCTCGTTCGCCTCGTTGTCGAAGTAGAAGGGGTCGCGGTCGAAGACCGAGTACCTCCGCAGCCGGAACGGCTGGTGCACCTGGAAGTAGAAGCAGACCGACGCCATCGCGGGGCGGAGGATACCGGGGCATGACCTTCCACGCGCCGAGCCTCGGACGACCTCAGCGTGCCGGATGCTCCGCCGAGGCGTCGGCCGCGGGCCCGCCATGGCGCGACGCGACCCTCCACAGCCGCCAGGCGCCGGCGCCGCCCGAGAGCGCGACCACCGCGACCTCCGCCCCGCGGGCGACGATCTCCGCCGCGAGCGCCTGCTCCCACTCCACGCCCGCGAGGCTCGGCGCGAGCAGGGCGATCACCCACTCCCTCACGCCGAGCGCCGACCCCACCACCGGGATGAGACCGGTCGCCATCGCCACGCACGCGAGCGCCACCGCGGACTCCCCCGAGAGGTCCGTCCCCAGCGCCGCGAACCCCGCGAGGATCCGGAGCGTCCACGCCCCGAGGTCGAGCGACCTCCACCAGAGGAGCTCCGCGACCCGCCCGACCCTCGGCGCGAGCGTCAGCACGCCCAGCAGGACCGCCGCCACCGCGAGGATCGCCGCGCCGGGAAGCCCCGTCGCGCGACCGGCGAGGAGCGACGCCACGGCGATCGCGAGCACGCCTCCGGAGAGCGAGATTGCCGCGAGCGCCACCCGGATCGAGGTCCCGACGGGGACGCCTTGGTAGCGGCGCTGCCATGCGACCCGCCCGACCAGTCCCGGCTTGAGCGGCAGCAGGTTGAAGAGGGTCGCCGCGGCGTTGAGCGAGACGAGGTCGAGAAGCGGCAGCGGGCGGTCCCGGAGAAGCCTCTTGAGGATCACCCCGCCGAGCAGGATCGAGGCGGCAGTCGCGAGCGGAAGCGCCATGAGGGTCCAGACCGGCGGGTCGCGGAGCGCCTGCAGCGACGCGGTCACCGCCTCCCGGTGCCGCCACACTCCCCAAGCCGCAAGCAGCGTGAGGAGAAGCGCCACCGGTCGCGCGAGGGTCCGCGCGAGAGCTCTGGCGGACCCGCTCACGGCGTCGGGCGGTCGGCGGGCGACGGCTGCCGGCGGTCGAGCCGCTCGGCGACGAGCCGGGCGATCATCGACAGGCGGGCGTCGTCCGAGGCGATCGCCCTCCGCAGCACCGGGTCATCCGAGCCGCGCGACCGACCGAGGATGTAGCCGAGCATGACCACCCGGTCGTTGCTCATGCGGGCGTTGTCCACGAGGGCGGTCATGCCCGGCGAGGGCGTCGCCGGAAGCGAGGTCAGCAGCCACGCCTGGCCCGCGGGGTCGAGGTGCGTCCAGCCCTCCTGCATCGCCTCCCAGATCTGCTCGATCGCGACAAACTCGCCCTCGGGAAGCTGCGTCGCTCCCTCCGTGGCGACGCCGACGGCGGCGAGGAGCGACATGAGGGGAAGATCCTCCGCGCGGTCCGCCACCCGCACCGCCGCCACGGCGTCCTCGATCCATCCGCTCGTGACCCGCACCCCCTCGACGCGGACCTGCGACGCCTCGCCCTTCGCCCCGAGCACCCCGGGCTGGAGCGCGCCGCCCTCGACCGGACGGAAGTTCGAGATCGCCCGGACGGAGATGTTCGAGCCGGCGAGGGCGGTGCGGTCGAGCACCTCGCCGAAGCCGCCGAGGCTGAGGTCGATCGGGACCGCCAGCCGCTCGCGCGGACCAAGCCGGAAGCGCCGCTGCAATGGCACCACCATGGGAGGCGCCGCGACGGGTCGATTGAGCTGGGCGATCGTCGCCTGGGCGAGCACCGCGAGGTTCGGCTCGATCGGACCCTCGCTGCCGATGGCGAGCGGAAGGTCGGTGGCGTTGACGATCTCCGCCACGAGCTGGACCGGCTCGAGGGGGGCGTAGGAGGGCTTCGTGGAGCGCAGCGTGACGCCGACCGATCGTCCCTCGCCGAGCACCAGGCGGTCGTAGGTCGAGGGGACGGTGCCGACGAGCGCGTCGAGCCGGGTCGCCACGTCGGAAGCCGGGACCGGTCGCGCGATGATCTCGGCGAGCCGGTCGCGTGCCCAGACCCCGAGCGCGGTGCCGGGACCGGCGCGATGGACCGCGAGATAGGTGCGCGCCGCGTCGCTGCGGCGACCCGCGGCAAGGTAGGCATCGGCGAGTCCGAGCATCGCGAGCGGATCGTCCGTCGCCGGCTCGAGCAGGGCGATGGCGGCATCGACCTCGCCGCGACGGAGGGCGATCCAGCCATCGAGTCGACGGCGGACGCGCTCCGAGAGCTCCACCTGCGTCGCGACCTCCGCGAGCATTCGGGTCGGACCTTCGGGATCCGGACTCATCCAGAGCAGGAAGCCGATCGAGTCGATCCCGAGCTCGGCGAGGCGCCGGGTGATCTCGGGATCCGGGTCAAGCTGCTCCGCCTCCTCGAACTCGAGCTGCATCGCGAGCATCGCCGTGCCGACCGCGGCGTCCGCCTCCGGCGAGCCGGTGCTCCGGAGGATGATCGCCCGAAGGGTCGAGATCTGGCGGTCCGGTCGGGCCCGCACCTGCTCGAGCCCGGCGAGGTCGATCTCGGGATCCTGCGCGCGGGCCTGCATCCGGGCGAGCTGATCAAGCTCCTTCTGCCTCGCGTCGATCAGGGCGATCGCCCGGTCGGGCGTCCCCTGCGCCCAGAGCGCGAGCGCCTTCGCCGCGACGAACCCGGCCGACGCCGGCTCGGTGATGGGCGTGGTGGCGATGGTGAGGTCGTGAAGGCGCGACGCCGCGGCGAAGGCGCCCTCGCGGAGGCAGATCGACGCGAGCAGCTCGCGGGGGAGCGGGTTGACCGGATTGGCGAGCATCGCCGCGACGAAGAGCTCCGCCTCCGCGACCGGATCGACCGCACGGTGCCGGAGGAACCCCGCGGCGGCCTCGGTCGCCGCCGCGAAGGTGGGGTCGAGCGCCACCGACTCGGCAAGCCACCTCGCATAGCCCTCGACGTCGCCCGAGCGGTGGAGCAGGAGCGCCAGCTCGAACGCGAGCCGCGCCGCCACCGGTCCGCCAAGGCGTCCCCGGTTCGCCGGGTCGAGCATCCGCTGGTAGGCCGCGACCCGCTGCTCCGCGGTGGGGAAGCGGTCGATCGCGAGGCTCAGCAGCCGGAGCCTCGCGACCTCGTCGGTCGGGTCCTGTCGGACGATCGCGGTGAGCGCCCGCTGCAGTCGATCCGCGCCCGACTCGTCGAGCCCCTCCCCGAGCGAGGCGAGCTGCACCAGCACCCGCCAGGCGTCGGTCCACTCGGGGGCAAGCTCGGTCGCCCACTCGGTCATCGCCAAGGCGACCCGATAGTCGTCGGTGCGCGGCTCCTCCGCGCGGACGAGCTCGAGCGCCGACCTGACGAGCAGCCTCGCGAGGCGCATGCGACCCTCGGCGGCGACCTCCTCCGAGGGAGCCCTTGGCGCCGCCGGCGGCGCGGCCGGTGCGTCCGGCGCGTCCTGCACTGGCGCCGGCTCGGCGGGAGCCTCCTGCGCGGCGGCGGAGGTCCACGAGCCGAACCCCACGACGACCCCAAGCATGAAGGTCCGACCGATCGAGTGCCGACGGGTGCGCATCCGGTTCCCTTCCTCGGCGTTGCCGCGGGTCCTACTCGCCATTCTTCGCCTCGACGCGGCGAATCGGCGCCCTTCGTCGGCACCGCGGCGGTCATTGACACCCACCCCATGGCGTCGATACCGTCCGTCCCGCTCCATGCCGGGGGACCGCTGAACGCTGGTCCGCCGGACGCCGCCGAGCGCCGTCGCGACGTCGAGGAAGCCCCCTTGTCCACCCTGCTGCGCCTCCGAGTGATGCTGCCCCTGCTGCTTGCCGCCTCCACGGCGGGCGCCCAGCAGCCGCCTTCGCTCCCCTCCTCGATCGTCTCCTCGACCTCCACGCTCTCTGCGAAGGACTCCCAGACCGTCGCCGCCTACGCCTCCGCGTGGTCGGAGGTCCTCAAGTCGGGCGAGCCCCGCGACGTGAACCGGGCGCGGGCGGAGTTGGTGGGTCCGGCGCGGTCGCCCTCCGCGACGCCGATCTTCGTCAACGCGTACTCGGGCGCCGTCCTCGGGGCGGTCGCCCCGGTCGCCGCGGGCGAGGACGACTTCCGCTCGATCAACGCCCTGCAGGTGATCCGCTTCCTCCGCACGCCCGAGGCGGTCGACGCGATCCTCTCCCATGCGGACCCGCAGACCGAGTCCTCCGCCTCGATCCGGCTCGTCGCCGCGGGACTCCTCGGCGCGGCGATCTCGGACGCGGCGATGAACCCCGCGCAGCTCGACGGCGTCACCCGGCGCGTCGCCTCGCTCGCCGCGGTCGAGGCGGACTGGATGACGCTTCTCCAGTTCATGGGGACGCTCGACGCGATCGCCGGGCTCAAGGGTCTCCCCGCCCCCTCGGTCGATCTCGCACGCCGAAGCCAGGTCGCGACCCTCGAGTCGACCCTGCGCCGCGCGACGAGCGAGGGCGGCGATCCCCGGCTCGCCGAGGCGCTCTATCGAGGTCTCCTCGAGCTCCGAAACCAGATGCTCCGCCTTGGCGCGTCGCAACGAGCGACCTTCGCCTCGCAGTTCGGACCGGTCTTCGCGTCGATCGAGACGACGACCAAGTCCGCCGCCTCCGCCGCGGGACTCTCGCCCGAGGCGAAGGCGAGCCTCGAGCGCACCGCGACGCTCGCCCAGCAGCTCGCGGGGCTCTCCAAGCCCTGACCATCTCCTGACCAAAGTCCTGAGCCGACGCGTCCGTACACTCCGTCCGTGCGCCTCGCGCTCGCCGTCCTGATCCTCCTCGGCGGGATGCTCGCCGCGGTCATCGCCGCGGAGGACCGCCGTCCGCGCGCCGAGGTCGTGCTCGCCCAGTCGGCGGACTGCTACACGCTCGATCCGCAGCGGATGACCTACCAGCAGGACCTGCGGATCGCCGCCGGGCTCTACGAGGGACTCGTGGCGAGCGACCCGGACACCGACGAGCCGGTCCCCGCCGCGGCGCGGTCGTGGACCTCCTCGCCCGACGGGCTCGAGTGGCGGTTCGAGATCGATCCAGACGCACGCTGGAGCAACGGCGACCCGGTCACGAGCGGGGACTTCCGCGCCGGGCTTCGACGCGCGCTCCTGCCCGACCTCGCCGCGGACTACTCCGGGCTCCTCATGCCGATCGCCGGCGCCGAGGAGTTCTTCCGCTGGCGTGCCGAGCGCCTCGCCTCGTTCGTGCCCGGCGAGGGCGCCGCGGAGGCGCTCTGGGAGGAGACGCTGGATCGGTTCGACCAGACCGTCGGCATCGAATGCCCCGACGACCGCACGCTGGCGATCCGGCTCGCCCGACCGGTGCCGACGTTCCTCTCCCTCCTCGCGTTCCCGGTCGCGAGCCCGGTGCACCGCCCGACGCTCGAGCAGTTCGCCTCGCTCGATCCGGAGACCGGCCGCCGCCGCGAGGATCCGGGCTGGCTTCGACCCGGCACGCTCGTCTCGAACGGACCCTACGTGCTCGCGCGGCGGCGCTTCAAGCGCGACCTCCGGCTCGAGCCGAACCCCTTCTTCCGCGACGCCGGACGCGTCGCGAGCCGCTCGATCGAGGTCGTGGTGATCGAGGATCCGTCGACCTCGGTCCTCGCCTTCGTCGCGGGCGAGGTGGACTGGCTCACCGACGTGAGCGCGAGCTACCGCGCCGACCTCCTCGAGTCGCGTCGGCGGTGGATCGAGCGCCACGCGCCCGCGCTCGATCCGGCGTCGGCGGAGGACGACGCGGTGCTCGCGGCGCTGCCTGCGCCGGGTCCCGACGAGCGCCGCGACGTGCACGCGGTGCCCCGCTTCGGGACCGACTTCTTCCACTTCAACTGCAACGCGGCGCTTCCCGACGGTCGCCCGAACCCCTTCGCGGACGCCGCGGTGCGCCGCGCGTTCTCGCTCGCGGTCGACCGCGACCTGCTCACCTCGCGGGTGACCCGGCTCGACGAGCCGATCGCCCGCACCCTCGTCCCGCCCGGCGCCGTGCCCGGCTACGCGGGACCGCAGGGACTTCTCCATGATCCAGACCACGCGCGGCGCGAGCTCGCCTCCGCCGGCTGGATCGACCGCGACGGCGACGGCCGCGTGGAGGACGCCGACGGGGGTCCCTTCCCGACCATCGACCTCCTCTACTCGACGAACTCCCCGCGCTACCGGGACCTCTCGCTCGCCCTCGAGCGGACCTGGGAGCAGGAGCTCGGCGTCGACGTGGAGCCGCGCGGGCAGGAGCAGCGGTTCTACAAGGATGACCTCCGTCGCGGACGCTTCATGATCGGCCGCGGCGGCTGGTACGGCGACTTCCTCGACCCGCTGACCTTCCTCGACCTCTGCCGCACCGGCGACGGGAACAACGTGCGCGGCTACTCGAGCCCTCGGGTCGACGATCTCCTCGCCCGCGCGGACCGCGAGCGCGACCGCGCGGCGCGCCTGCGGCTGCTCGCCGAGGCGGAGCGGATCATCGTCGAGGAGGACCTGCCGGTGCTCCCGATCTGCCGCTTCGTGACGGTGGGGATGCATGATCCAGCGTCGTTCAGGGGCCTCGCCCGCGGCGCGATGCGCGACCAATGGCTCGACCGCCTGCGCACCCCGCGGAGCACCGGTCCCGCGGCGTCGGCGGCGGAGTGGTCGCCGTGATCGCCTTCGTCCTCCGCCGCCTCGTGCAGCTGCCGTTGATCCTCCTCGCGGTCTTCCTGCTGACCTTCTCGCTCGCGTGGCTCGTGCCGGGCAATCCCATCGAGCAGGACGAGCTGCGCCGCCCGCCGCCCGAGGTCGAGAAGGCGATGCGGGCGCAGTACCGCCTCGACGATCCCGTCGCGTTCGCCGGCGACTACCTCTTCCGCGCGAGCGGCGCCGCGTGGCTCCTCGGTCGATCGAGCCGCGTCTTCGACCTTGGTCCGAGCCTTCGGCACCCCGACCAGTCGGTGAACGACATCCTCGCGGCGGGACTCCCGACGTCGCTGGCGCTCGGCACCGCGGCGATCCTCATCGGTCTCGCGATCGGCACCGCGGCGGGTCTCGCGGGCGGGCTTCGCCCCGACTCCTGGCGCGACCTCGTCGCGCAAGTGATCTCGCTCGTCGGGATCAGCGTGCCGCCCTTCGTGGTCGGCTCGGGGCTCCTCGTGTGGCTCGGCGTCTCGTGGCGCATCGCGCCCGTCGCGGGCTGGGGCGGGATCTCGCACGTGTGGCTGCCGGCGCTCGCGCTGTCGCTTCCCATGGCGGCGTACGTCGCGCGGCTCCTCCGCTTCGGGCTCCTCGAGCAGCTCGCCTCCGACCACGTCCGCACCGCCCGCGCGAAGGGACGGTCCCGCCTCGGCGCCGCGTGGCACCACGCGATGCGGAACGCGTTCCTCCCGATCCTCAGCTACCTCGGTCCCGCCTCGGCGGCGGTCCTCACGGGCTCCTTCGTCATCGAGAAGGTCTTCTCGATCCCCGGCATCGGTCGGCTCTTCGTCGAGGGCGTCCTCGCGAAGGACCTCACCCTCATCATGGGCGTGGTGCTCGCGTACTCGACGCTGCTCGTCCTCCTCAACCTCGCGGTCGACGTCCTCTACCGATGGGTCGATCCGCGGATCGAGCTCGGCTGAACGCCTGCGTCAGGACGCTCCCTCGCCGTCGGCGTCGGCATCCGAGTCGTCGGGATCGTCGGCGGGCGGCGCGGGCGCCGCGGCGCCGAGGGCGAGCCGCCGCTCGAGGTCCGCGCGGATCCGCGACTCCCACGTCGGATCGCGACCGACCGGCGTCCACGTCTCGCGGTTGGGTCGGAGCGGATCGGTGTACGTCGTGCGGAGCGTGTTGCTGTAGGAGTTCTTCTTGAGACCGGGCACGAAGGCGCGATCGATGAAGACGAGGACCCGCACCTCGATCGGCTCCTTCGCGGCGGTCACGTCGATCGGTCCGCCGCCGCGGCGACCGGGCGGCGCCGGTCCTTCGATCTCCTCGCCGGGATCGGCGAGCTGGGGCGCGACCTGCGACTCCGGGGCGAACTCGATCCTCGCGCGGCGCCGCTGGAAGAGGAGCGTGCTCTCGATGACCTGCCCGCTCGTCTCGTCGCCCCAGCGCCACGGCTCGAGCACCGATCCCGCGACCCGCGGCTCCGTCTCGATGATCCCGCCGCTTCGGTCGCGGACCGAGGGCGGAAGCCCCGCGTCCCGCGCGGCGGCGACGGCGGCATCGAACGCCTCCGGATAGCGCTCGGGCGGCACGACGAGGGGCCGCGACGCCTCGGTCGAGGGAGCCGTTCCACACCCGGCAAGCAGGAGCCCGAGGAGGGCGGCACCGCCCCCCGACCACGCTGAGGCTCGTCGCCGATCCGGCATCGACGCGAGTCTATCGGACCTCCGAACACCCCTTTCGCGAGGGCGGCGCGGTCGCGCGGAGTCGGCGAGGTGGATCCCGAGGTTCTTCGCCGGGAGGCGGCGTCGCCGACCGCCGAACGAGTCACGATCGACGGGCGGAGGGCAGGTCCTGCCGCTCCCGAACTCCCCCCTTCTCGCGTCGAGAGGGGGGACAAGTCCCCCTGTGCGACTCCGACGCGAACCAGCACCCTCCGACGAGGGAAGAAGTTCGGATCCCCGGCGGATCATCCGATGCCGCCGGCACGAAGGACCCGAGGTCGGATTTCACGCCCCGTTGAAACCAACGCCTCCTTCCGCTTGAATCGCCGTCCCGAGCCCGACGTGATGCCCGACCTGCCGCCCCGCCGCCGAACGATCCGACGCACGCTGCTCCTCGCCGCGGGCGCGGCGGGTCTCGCGCTGCTGCCGGTGCTCGTCGCGGGCGGCGGACCTCCAGGTGGTCAGAAGCGGATCCCGGCGACCGAAGAGGACTTCCGCCAGACCGGCACCCAGCCGGAGCCCGACGCGTTCGCGTTCCAGCCGATCCTCGAGAGCAACTCCTGCACCTACTGCCACTCCGACTACGACATCGAGGACGCCCCCTACGACACGTGGGTGGTGAGCCTGAAGGGGCAGTCAGCGCGGGATCCGGTGTGGCACGCAGCGCTCGCGATCGCGAACCAGGACGTCAACCTTGGCGGCGAGACCTGCATTCGCTGCCACGCGCCAGGCGCGTGGCTCGGCGGGCGATCCTTCGACGGCACCACCGACCACTTCCAGTTCTCCGACTTCGACGGGGTCAACTGCAACTTCTGCCATCGCGCGGTGAACCCGGTGCCGGGCAAGCTGCCCGCCGTGGGCTACCCCGGCGACGAGCCTGACCCCGACACCCCGATCCTCTCCTCGCTCGCGAAGCAAGGGCTGCTGCCGACCGGCTTCGGCAACGCCCGCTACGTGGTCGATCCGATCGACACCCGCCGCGCCCCCGCCGACGACGTGCCGGTGAACCTGCACGGGCTCGACGCGCTCGGGCAGCCGGTGCGGCTCATCAGCTCGCCCTTCCACAAGACGAGCGAGTTCTGCGCGACCTGCCACGACGTGAGCAACCCGCTCACGATGAAGAAGGTGGGCAAGAGGGGCGAGGTCTCCTACGCCCTCGCGCCGCTCGACGCCCCTCATCCGACGCAGGACCCGCGGGACATGTTCCCCGAGCAGCGCACCTACAGCGAGTGGCGGATGAGCCTCTTCGCGACCGAGGGCGTGGTCTTCCCCGACGACCGCTTCGGCGGCAACCATCCCACCGGCGTGATCTCCACCTGCCAGGACTGCCACATGCCCGACCAGGTCGGCGGCGGCTGTGCCTTCTGGCAGGACCCGCCCTTCTTCGAGCGGCAGCACCTGCCGCAGCACGCCTTCAACGGCGCGAACACCTGGGTCATGAAGGCGATCCGCTACGCCCTCGACGACGAGGCGGACTTCTTCGGGATCACCGAGGAGCGCCTCGAGCAGGCGATGAGCCGCACCGTGCAGAGCCTCCGCAACGCCTCCGACCTCGAGCTCGTGCGGGAAGGTTCCTCGATCCGCGTGCGGGTGATCAACCAGACCGGGCACAAGCTCCCCACCGGCTATCCCGAGGGTCGCCGCATGTGGCTCAACGTGCGCTTCCTCGACGCGGGCGGTCAGGTGGTCAGGGAGCATGGTCGCTACGACTTCGCGAGCGCGACGCTCCATGGCGACGACACCAAGGTCTACGAGGCGAAGCACGGTCTCGACGGGGCGATGGCGAAGGTCACCGGACTCCCCGCCGGGAAGAGCTTCCACCTTGCCCTCAACAACAAGGTCTTCTCCGACAACCGCATCCCGCCGCGGGGCTTCACCAACAAGGGCTTCCTCGCGGTGCAGGCGGAGCCGGTGGCGTACTCCTACGCCGACGGTCAGTACTGGGACGACACGACCTTCCCGATCCCCGCGAACGCCGAGCGGGCGGTGGTGGTCCTCTACTACCAGACGAGCTCGCGCGAGTACATCGAGTTCCTCCGCGACGCGAACGTGACCAACGACGCGGGCGACGAGGTGCACGCCCTCTGGGAGTGGGCGGGCAAGAGCGCCCCCGTCGACATGGACGCGGCGGAGATCGAGCTCGCGCCGGCGATCGTCGGCGACCTGAACCACGACGGCGTCGTCAACGGCGCCGACCTCAGCATGCTGCTCGCGGCGTGGGGCAACTGCCCGCCCAAGGGTCCCTGTCCCGCCGACCTCAACGGCGACGGCGTCGTCAACGGCGCCGACCTCGCCACGCAGCTCGCCAACTGGGGCTGATCCTCGACCACGAGGAAAGCCGACGCCGCGTCGTCAGTTCCTGCCCGCGAGCTGACGCACGGTCGTCATGAACGTTCGCTTCAGCGTCGAGTGCATCGCGAAGACGAGCCCCACCCACGCGGCGCCGGCGAGCAGCGATCCCACCGCGAGCGACCAGCGCGCCGCGACCGGATCGAGGAGGCTCGCCGGAAGCGCCGACGCGGGGAACGCCGCCGCCGCCACGAGGTTGAGCGGGCTCGCCGCGGCGATCACCGCGCCGAGGACGGGGATCCCGCGACCCGCCGCCGTGCCGCAGAGACCGACCGCGCCCCCGACCGCGACGAGGATCGCCACCGCCCCGACCACCGCGCCGATGCTGCCGCGGCTCCGCACCGACCACTGGAGCCCCACCATCACCGCGAAGCCGACGAAGCCGGCGAGGACGACCGCGAGCTCGAGCGCGGCTTCCGGCAGGACGAGCGGCACGGTGACCGTGCTCACGTCGACCGCCTCGTCCACGGTCACCGCCACGCCGCCGCCGAAGCCGGAGGTCGCGACGTAGAGCGAGGCGAGCCCGAGGCTCGCGACCGGCACGAGCATCATCGGGAGCAGGAACTGCACGAGCCCCTGCAGCTTCCCCGCGAGGTAGGGACCCGGCTGGATCGGCGTGGTCAGGATGATGTCGAGGCTGCCGTCCTCGCGCTCGCGGCTCACCGAGGTCGCGGCGAGGTTGAGCGCGGTGAGGACGATGATCACCACCTCCGCGCCGACCGCCGCGACGAGGGCGAGGCGGAGCCCGTAGCCGTCGAGCGTCCCCTGGCGATGGAGGAGCAGCAGCACCAGCGCCGCCGCGATCCCCGCGAGGGCGAAGCCGAGCCGTCCGACGAGACCTCCCACGGTGAGTCCCCGCAGCGTCCGCTCGCGCCACGCGATGGGGTTGGTGCCGACCCGCGATCGCGCCCGCAGCGCCTCGACCGGGCGGGAGAGCCATCCGCCGCTCCGCTTCGCCCGCTCCGGTCGCTCGCCGATCATCCGCAGCCTCGCCGCGCCGAACACCGCGAGGGCGGTGCTGAGGAGGACGCCGGTCCAGACGAACGCCGCGCTTGGCGAGGCGAACCAGAGCCGCCCGATCGCCCCGCCCGGCGCCGTCGCCGGATCCCACGGCTGGTAGCGGTTGGTGAGGAGGAGCGCCTCGAGGGCGAGGAAGGGATTGAGCGGCGTGAGCACGGTCGTGCGGTCCGCGAGCGAGCCGGGCGAGGTCGGCTCGCGCAGCCAGAGGTCCGCCGCGAAGGTCACCGCGAGGATCATCAGGACCGTCACGTAGAAGACGAGGACCGCCCGTCGTCCCGCGGTGCGGGTGACCGCGAGGGTCACCGCCACCGCCGCGACCACGAGGGCGCTCGTCGCGGCGATCGCGTAGCTCCCCGCGACGCTCCCCGGCGGCACGCCCCCGAACGCCTGCAGGAACACGAAGAGCGGCAGCGTCGAGAGGAGGAGCGCGAGCACGAAGAAGAGCCGCCCGAAGAGGTTCCCGAGGACGATCTGGAGCGGTCGCAGCGGCGTGGTCAGCAGGATGTCCCAGGTGCGCGGGCTCGCCTCCTGCGCGATCGCTCCCGCCATGAAGACCGGGGTCAGCAGGCAGATCAGCGCGACCTGCCCGAAGCTCACCAGCGTGAACGCCCCGGCGCCCCGCTGGGCGAGCTCGCGGAGCGAGGTGCTGGGACCGAGGAGCGCGACGAGGAGGAGCAGGATCATGCCTGCGAGGTAGCCCGCACGGATCGTCAGGTGCCGCGCCCGCCGACCGCCGCCCTCGACGAGGCGGACCGCGATCGGGTTGAGGGGGACGAGGCGGAGGAACCAGTCGAGGAAGGCGGGCATCGGGTGCTCGGGTCGCCGCGGGCAGTGGAAGACCGCAGTCTCCCCGCTCCACGATCGAGGACAAGTCCTCCGCTACGGTCGCCGATCGTCGCCCCCGTGGTCGAGGCATCGGTCGGGATCCCGCCCGATCCTCGTTCCTTCCTTGACATGTCGATCGGCACCGGAATACTTGGGTCGTTCTCCCGGTCACTCCGACCGGGTTCTTCACGGACCGCCCGCGGACCACGCGGTCGAGCCCCGATCCAGCCGTCTGTGCGGCAGTCTCGACGCCCGAGGAGTCCCGACGGACCCCCGGCGGACGAGGAGGATCGAGATAGATTCACGCGACGATTCGACCTTCTTCCCTCCGTCCTCCTCCGAGACCCCTTCGTGCCCGCATCGACGCCCCAGATGAAGCCCCCACGGTCCATCGGGACCCTCGTCGGCTCGTCGGGCGTTGATCCGCTCGGTCGCGGTTGAGCTCCGACGCCCCCCGAGGCGTCCGGTCGAACCTCGCGTGCATCTCGGGCCGGCAGCCTCCGCCGGCACGACTCCCCCGGAGGGGGTCGTCGCCCGGTCCGCGTCCCGCCGACTGATCGGCGGGCGGTCGAGGAGGTGCGGCATGACCTTGCTGACCCTGGATTCCCTCCCCATCCTGCTTGCGGCGGCACCCCCGCCGAGCGGGTCTTGGTGGCTCTTCATGACCGGTTCGGGCCTGCTCGGGCTGGTCCTCGGCGTGGTGGTGGCGGCGCTGGTGATGGCGCCCCGCCGCTCGCGGGCGCGGATGGAGGCGGAGCTCATCCTCAAGGAGGCGCGGGCGGAGGCGGAGACCCTCGCGAAGACCGCCGAGCTCGAGGCGGAGCGGAAGGCCGCCGAGCGCCGCGACGCCTTCGACAAGGAGGTCGCCGCGACCCTCGGGGAGCTGAAGCAGAGCCAGTCCCGCGCCGCGAAGCGGGAGGACGTCCTCGACCGCAAGCTCGAGCAGCTCGGCGAGCGGGAGAAGACGATCGACCGACGCGACGAGGCGCTGAAGGCCCGCTCGAGCGAGCTCGACGCCCGCGAGCAGGAGGTCGCCCGCGACCGCGGCGAGCTCTCCCGGCGCCTCTCGGAGGTCGCCGGCATGACCCGCGACCAGGCGGTGGACGCGTTCATGGCGGAGGTGCGGATCGAGGCGGAGCACGACGCCGCCGCCCTCACCCAGCGGATCGTCGACGAGGCGGAGCGGAAGGCGCAGGAGCGCTCCCGCGAGATCACCCTGATGGCGATCCAGCGCTTCGCCGCCGAGCACGTCGCCGACAGCACGGTCCGCTCGATCAAGATCCCCTCCGACGACATGAAGGGCCGCATCATCGGCCGCGAGGGCCGGAACATCCGCGCGATCGAGAAGGCGACCGGCGTCGACATCCTCGTCGACGACACTCCCGGCGTGATCAGCGTCTCCTGCTTCGACCGCGTGCGCCAGGCGATCGCGGCGGAGAGCCTGCAGAAGCTCGTCGCCGACGGGCGGGTGCATCCCTCGCGGATCGAGGAGATCGTCGAGCAGACCAAGCGGGACGTCGCGGAGCGGATCATCAAGCACGGCAACGACGCGGTGCTCGAGGCGAACATCCGGGGGCTCCACCCGAAGGTCGCCGAGGCGATGGGCAAGCTCCACTTCCGCACGAGCTACGGGCAGAACGTGCTGCGTCACTCGATCGAGGTCGCCTACCTCAGCCAGATCATCGCGGACCAGCTCGGACTCGACGGACAGGTCGCCCGCCGCTGCGGATTCCTGCACGACATCGGCAAGGCGATGGACCACGAGATGGAGGGCGGGCATCCGGCGATCGGCATGGAGTTCGCCCGCAAGTACGGCGAGAAGTCCGAGGCGGTCCTGAACGCGATCGGCGGTCACCACGGCGACATCCCCGCGACCACGCCCTACACGCCGATCGTGATGGCGGCGGACGCGGTCTCCGGCGCCCGCCCCGGCGCCCGCCGCGAGTCGATGGAGCTCTACATCAAGCGGCTCGAGCAGCTCGAGTCGATCGCCCGCGAGCAGCCCTTCGTCGAGGAGGCGCACGCGATCCAGGCGGGTCGCGAGGTGCGGGTCATCGTCGACGCGAGGCAGGCGGACGACGTGCAGACCTTCGCGATCGCCACCGCGATCGCCAAGCGGGTCGAGGAGGAGATGACCTTCCCCGGCGAGATCAAGGTGACCGTGCTCCGCGAGGTCCGCGCCGAGGCGACCGCTCGCTAGCCGCGGTCCCCTGCGGGGAGCGACGGATCGGTCAGGACCCCGCCTGCGAGAGGAACTCGGGCAGCGGTCTGGCGCGACCCTCGCGGTCGAGGCACGCGAGCGTCGTCTCCGCCGTCGCGAGGAGCTCGCTCCCGCGGCGCAGCTCGTAGGCGTGCTCGATCTTCACGTGCCCGAGCGAGGTGATCCGCGTCGCGAGCGAGAGCAGGTCGTCGTAGCGGGCGGGCTTCTTGTAGCGGACCTCGAGCCGCACCACGGCGAGGAGGATCCCCTCCGCCTCGAGGTCGCGGTAGCTCCGCCCGCTTGCGCGGAGGAGCTCGGTGCGACCCATCTCGAACCACGGCGGGTACGCGCTGTGGTGCGCGACGCCCATCGGGTCGCACTCGGCATAGCGCACGCGGATCTCGATGACGCCCTGCGAACCTGGCTGCATGCGGGCAGCGTATTCGATCGAGCCGCGCGGTCAGTACTGCTCGGCCTCGGCGCTCCTCGGCGCGAGCATGCCGCTCTCGGCGACCGCCACGCCGGCGGCGATCCCGACCACGACGAGGACGAGCGTGATCCGAAGCAGCGAGCCGACCGCGCCACGCGCCGGCATCGGCGCCGCGAGCGCGACGAGCGCGAGCGGCATCGCGAGGAAGCACCAGGGCGCAACCGGCGAGTCGTCGTACGCCCATCCGAGCACCGCCGCCATGCCGAGGGTCCCCGCCGCCACCGCGACGCCCGCCGCGCCGAGCGATCGGCGACCACGGAGCGAGAGGACCGCCGCCGCCATCGAGAGCGCCGCGATCGCGCCGAGCGGCACCGCGAGCTTCGCGAAGCCCGAGGCGAGCACGACTCCCGAGAGTCCCGACGCCGCGAGCCACAGGCAGGTCCCCTGCACCCAGCCCGGGACCGCGGCTGGCGACGACTGCAAGGCGCCATCGACCTCGCGGCCGATCGCCCGCCGCGACGACGCTGCAAGCCACGCCGGCACCGCCGCGGCGAGCAGGACGATCATGCGTCCCCTCGCGTCCTCGAATCCCGGCGCCTTGAGGAGGAGCATCGCGGCGAGCCCGATCACGATCGCGACCGCCGACCTCATCGCGACCGCCGGCGCCCTCGGCGCGAGCCGGTCGAGCATGAGCCCGACCGCCGCCGCCCCGACGCCGGCACCGCACGCGGCGACCCACAGCCACTGCCACTTCTGCCGCAGGCTCCAGATCGCCTCGCCCTCCTGCGCCCAGAGCGCGACGGCGAGCGTCGTCGGCACCGCGATGGCAAGTCCGGCGCCGATCCCCGACCGACCCTCGTCGCGACGCCAGATCCTCGTGCCGACCGCGAGCGGCACGAGCCCCGCCGCCATCGGCAGCATCACGCCCTTCATCACGATCTCGCCTGGACTCACGCGATCACCTCCGATCTCGACCTCGGAACGACGAGGAGCGTGCCGCTCGGGCACGCTCCTCGTGGATCGACCGATCCGAGCCGGTCTCAGGACTTGATGCCCTCGAGACCGACCACGACCATCACCTCGTCGCCGATCGAGCCCTGCTCGACGCCGTAGGTCATCCCGAAGTCGCTCCGCTTGATCGTGAAGGCGGCCTCGAAGCCGATGAGCTCCTTGCCGCGGGCGGAGGAGGCGCCGGTGAACTCGACCATCGCGGTGACCGGCTTGGTCACGCCGAGGAGGGTGAGGTCGCCATCGACCTTCCACATGGCGCCGCCGGCGGGCGACGCCTTGGTGCTCTTGAAGGTCATCTCCGGAAACTCCTTCATGTTGAAGAAGTCCGGGCTCTTGAGGTGGTTGTTGAGGTTGTCGTTCCCGGTGTGCACGCCGGCGATCGGGATCTTGATGTCGAACTCGAGCGAGCCGGCGCCCTCGGGAACGTACTTCATGGTGCCGTCCACGAGCTCGAAGCGGCCCCAGAACCTGCCCGCGCCGAGATGCTGCACGCGGAAGTGAGCGTTCGAGTGGACGTCGTCCACCGCGTAGGTGCCCGCGGCGGTCGCGGGGATCGTCGAGGTCGCGGCGGCGCTGCCGACGGCGGGAGTCGATCCAGCGGCCGGGCGGGCCCCACCGGTCGGGGCTCCCTGCCGAGGCGCGAGGGCGAGAGCGACGGGAATCGAGAGGGCGAGGGCGACGAACGCGGTGGAACGCATGGGGGACTCCGAGGATCGAGAGGGTGATCGCCGACGACGCGTCGGCCGGAAGTCCCCGTTGTACGGGATCGCGGAGGCGTTGGATGCACCGGGCGACGGCAACCTGCTCGTCGTCTCGGCCCGCCGCCTGACGCCGGAGTCGATCTGCTCGTCGGGGAGGACCTACGCCGCCCGTCGCCGTGGCGCCGCCGCCGCGACGCGCTCGACGAGCACCGATGGCACCTCGCCGAGCGGCAGCGGCAGCTCGCCCTCCCACGACTCCGGGAGCATGGCGGCCTGCAGGCGATCGACGACCACCGACCAGTCGAGGCTCTCCCGCGCGTAGAGCAGCGCCGACTCGCCCATCCAGCGGAGCCTCGCGGGATCCTCGAGTGCCTCGATCAGCGAGTCCGCGAGCGACTCGACGGTGCGCCTCGGCGCGATGAGACCGGTCACGCCGTCGATGACGATGTCGGGAATCGCCCACTCGCGGAAGCCGACGATGGGCAGGGCGAAGTGCGCCGCCTCGCTGTACACGAGTCCCCACGTCTCGCAGCGCGACGGCACGCAGAAGACCGACGCCGAGCGGAACAGCTCCTCGAGCTCGCTGCCGACCGCGAAGGGGATCTGCCGCACGCCCGGCGCGGCGATCTCCCGGTCGCGCACCCCGACGATCACCAGCTCCGAGTCCGGCAGCGCATCGCGGACGAGGGAGAACGCCCGGAGAAGCTCCGGGCCGCCCTTCCGCTCCCAGTCCCGACCGACGAAGAGGATCCGCCGCGTGCGGTAGCGACCTTCATGGGTCACCGGACGACGGCTCGGGCGGAGGAATGGTCCGCAGCCGATGGCGGTCACCCGAGAACGCGGGATGCCGTAGTCCTCCTCGAACGCCTCGCCGACGAAGTTGCCGAAGGCGATGGTCCCGTCCACGGCTCGGTTCTTCTCCTCCTGCAGGCGCATCGCCCGCTCGACCACCGCAGGATCGTCGCCCACGTGACCAAACGCCTGCCTCTCATAGGCGAGCCGAGCCGGAAGGTCCTGCAGGAGGAAGCGGCGGATCGGCAGGCGTTCATCGATCTCGGGATAGATGAACACGTAGAGCGCCGCGGATCCCTCGGGAAGGCGGTGAAGCGCCCGACCCACTGCTCCGCGCCGCTCGTCGCTCCACGCGTCGCGGCGACGCAGCAGGCCCGTCTCGAGGAGCCTTGCCATCCAACGCCCGGGCGGCGTCCGCAGGAAGAGCGGCAGCCTCGCGTGCCGCGAGATCGCGCCCTCGAGCATGTCTCGCTCGCGAAGACCGTCCACCAAGCGCCTGGTGATGCCGCTGTTGGTCCAGCGGCTCCATGGCGAGTCGGGGGCGACGTAGAAGATCTTCTGATGCAGCATGACCCACCGTGGTCAGAGCGACCCCGATGGATCGGTCCGCGACGAGCGTCGGTCCAGAGGGATGGAAGTGAATCCCGGATTCGACGCGCCTCCCCGGACGGGAGCGCGAGGTCCGAGAGCCCGCGGAGCGGCTTCGGGCGAGCCAGCACGCGTCGGTCAGGACTGCGGCGTCGGGCACGGACCCCACTGCCCCATCAGGATCGCCTGGTCGGCGCCATCGGTGGTGCCGTCGCCGTTGAGGTCGGATGCCCCAGGCTTGCCCCAGTTGCCGAGCAGGATGCCGAGGTCGGCGCCGTCCACCTTGCCGTCGCCGTTGAGGTCGGCGGCGCAGGCAAGAAGCGCCCTCGAGGACGGTGCCTCGGCGAGCGAGTTGCTGAGGAGGGCGAAGAGGACGAACGCGTGCATGGGCATCTCCCGGGGTGAAGGCACGCTCGGAGGGTGGCGTATGAGGCAGAGCCTAGAACACGAACGGGCTCTCGCCGATGGTCGACCTCGAGGTTTCCGATGATTTGGGTGCTCGGCGGTCTGCGAGGACCCACCAACCCTCTCGGCGGCGGCTCTCCTCGGAGGCTCCCGAGGTCTGCACGGGACCCCGAGGTCCGAGATGCCCCGCGGCGACCGCTCAGCGACCCTCGGTCCTCGCCCGCGACGCCGCGTCGATCATCGACTGCATCGCCCGCGCGGCGTCCCCGCGGGGTCCCGCGAGCCGCGCCGCCTGGTCGTCGGCGTGGTAGCTCGACCGCACCAGCGGACCGCTCTCGACGACCTTGAAGCCCTTCGCGAGCCCGGCGATGCGGTATCGCTCGAACTCCTCGGGGTGCACCCAGCGGGAGATCGGCAGGTGGTTCCGCGTCGGCTGGAGGTACTGCCCGATCGTCATCACGTCCGCGTCGCTCGTGCGGCGCACGTCGTCGAGGAGCTGGTGCACCTCCTCCTCGTGCTCTCCGATCCCCACCATGATCCCGGTCTTGGCGACGAGCCCGCCCGCCTTGATCTGGGCGAGCACCGCGAGGCTCCGCTCGTAGCGTGCCTGCGGACGCACCGCCGGATGCATGCGCCGCACCGTCTCCATGTTGTGGGCGAGGATCTCCGGTCGCGCGTCGATCACCTTCTGGAGCGCCCGCTCGTCGCCGCAGAAGTCCCCGACGAGGACCTCGACCGACATCTCCGGGCACGCCTCGTGCACCCGCTCGATCGTCTCCGCCCAGATCGCGGCACCGCCGTCGGGCAGCTCGTCGCGGTTGACCGAGGTGATCACGACGTGCCGGAGCCCCACGAGCTTGAGGCTCGCGGCGACGCGGCGCGGCTCGTCGAGGTCGAGCTCGGCGGGCCGCCCGGTCTTCACGTTGCAGAAGCCGCAGCTCCGCGTGCAGGTGTCGCCGAGGATCATGATCGTCGCGGCGCCGCGGGCCCAGCACTCGCCGATGTTGGGGCAGCTTGCCTCCTCGCAGACGGTGTGGAGGCGGTGCTCGTCGATGATCGACTTCATCCGCCGGTAGCCGTCGCCGCCGGGCATCCGGGCGCGGAGCCAGTCGGGCTTCCGACCGATCCGGAGGGTCTGCGCCTCCTTCTCGAGGTTGTTGAGGACGAAGCCGGTGAGGCTGACCGCCGCCGGGCCGACGCTTCGGGCAGTGTCGCCGCCCAAGGGCCGAGGATGCCGCGCGAGCGTCCTCGCGAGCGGCGAGTTCGGGGCGGGTTCGGGGGAGGGCGTGGTCATGGCGTGGTCATGGCGTGGTCATGGCGATGCAGCCGAAGCGATGAGCGTAGCCGGGTCGGGCGTCGCGGCGACCACGCGGTGGTTCGCTCGTCGGCTCGTCGTGGATGAAGACGTCCACCCCCCGGGGGCGCGTCCGGCTTCGAGGTGCGGCGTGCCTTCGACCCGGCGATCCGGCGCCCCCCGCTCCCGACTCCCGTGAGGGTCCCGGAACCGGCGTGCAGCGGGTCGTTCCGGCGTCGAACCCAGCCGAGGCGGCTTCCGAGCACGAGGGTGCCATGACGATGTCGCGCGAACTCGCGACGCGGGACCGCCACCGAACCGCCGCCGTGGCATGCTCCCGGGGTCGTCGCATGCGACCCGCTTGGATCGGGTCGCGACGACCTTCATCGAACGAGCGGTCGCGCTCTCGAGCTCGGATGCGGAACATCACGACCACGAGGGACCAGACCAGTTCGGACCAGATCAACTCGGACCAGACCAGATCGGACAGGACCAACTCGGACAAGACCATGACAGACCTCGACTCGAACCCGAACCTTGGGGACTCCGCCGCCCAGAAGCGCCGCCGAGGTCGACTGACCTGCTACGCCGTCGCGGCCGCGTCGGCGAGCCTCGGCGCCGCGGAGGTCGATGCCGCGATCATCTCCTCCACGGCCGTGGGCTGGCTTGGCGGGACCAACACCGTGGGCGGCGCGATCTCCGCCACTCCCTCCATCTCCGATCGGACCACCTTCGGCGACGCGCGTCTGGACGCGGCGTTGTATGGTCGCGTCTTCCAGGGCAGCGTCGGCGCCTTTCCGCTCGCTCGGTTTGCGGTGATGGTCGGCAGGGTGGGTGGCGCGGAGTTCATGCGGAATCGGCTTGCCACGGGCGCCGCCGTGGGCATCTCGACGACGGTGACCTTTCACATGACCGTGCCCTGTGCGGCGAGCGTCGCGGCCACGAATGGTCCCTTCCAGCGCTACCACGGAGGAGCCGGCTACCCCTGGTCGCTCGCCCCGGGCACCGGCGCCGCCTCGGTCCGTGGCTATCTCGGGTTCCGCATTCCAGACGGCGCGTCTGGCTTCTACTTCGGATGGTTCGACGTCACGGTCAGCCGTGACGGAACCGGTCACGCGGGCGGCACCGTCGGACCCGCCACCTTTCAGCCCGTCGGGACGCCAAGCTACTTCTCGCTGACGATCCACGCCTGGGCGTACGACGACACCGGCGCCGCGATCCTCGCCGGGCAGACGTCGGCGGTTCCCGGCGGGGCGGGTCTTGCGGCGCTCGCGGTGGGCGCGTCGGGTCTGCGCCGACGGCGCCGGACTCGCTGAGGACCTCGCGCGGTTCGACGGCCCGCGGGCGGGCGTCTCGCGATGATCGCTCGCTGCGGTCGGCGGGCGGCGCGGTCGCGTCACGCGGTGATCGCCCGCGGCGCTCGGCGGACCGGCGCGGTGTGGACCCGGTGGACCCGGTGGACCCGGTGGACCCAGTGGACCCAATGGACATCGGAGCACCGCAGGATGGTCTGCGGATGCGTTCGATTGGAGCGTCTCGGAAGGCGAGGAGGGTAGCCGGGACGATTGGGCCCAAACGCCGCCGAGCGCGGATTGCATCTCCCTGGATTCATCGAACTCCTGTGCCGACGGCTCGCAGCAGCCTGCTAGGTCAGCGGCTGCTCGTGCAGCGCATGCCACGGCACCAGATCGACGCCGTTTCGCGTCTGCGGATCGTCGCCTGCATAGACCACCATCGCGCGACACGATTGGCCGGTCTCGGTCAGCAGCGATGCGACGCGACGAGCGCCATCGAACAGCGAGGTCGACGCCGTCATCGCCGCCTTCGCCTCGACGACCGTGCGACCTGCGCGGCCGTCGACCACCAGATCCGCCTCGACCGCGTCGCGATCGCGGTAGTGCGAGAGTCCTCCGACCTCGCCGAGATTGGTCCGGTGCTTGAGGATCTCCGTCGCGACCCAGGTCTCGAAGATTGCGCCCCTCAGCGGATGGCTTCGGAGCTGCTCGACGCTTCGAATCCCGAGGAGCCAGCACGCGACGCCGGTGTCGACGAAGTGGAGCTTCGCCATCTTGACGAGGCGCTTCCGCAGGTTCGAGTGGAACGCCGGCAGGCGGACCACGAGGAAGCTCGCTTCGAGCACGCTCAGCCACGCCTTGGCGGTCGGCTGGGAGATGCCTGCATCCGAAGCGAGCGCCGAGAGATTGAGGAGTTGCCCCGTCCGGCCCGCGCACAGTTCGACGAACCGCTGGAAGGCGACCAGGTCGCCGATGTTCGCGATCGATCGGACATCGCGCTCGAGGTAGGTGGCGACGTAGGAACGCACCCAGTCGCTCGGATCGAGCTGGCGATCGAGGATGCGCGGATAGCCGCCCGCGAGCATCGCCTCGTCGGCGGTTCGCGGATGCTCCGGAAAGCGGATCGCCTCGCTTCGGGCGAGCGGCAGCAGGTGCAGCACGGCGGTCCGCCCCGCCAGCGACTGACCCACCGACTCGACGAGCGAGAGGTTCTGCGAGCCGGTCAGGATCCAGCGACCTGGCGAAGGATCAGCGTCGATGAGTCCTTGCAGATAGGACGGCAGGTGCGGCGCTCGCTGCACTTCGTCGAGAATCGCTCCCTGCGGGAATCTTGCGAGAAAGGCGCGGG
>Ga0194132_10001080_pt1 | contig 55379 bp, 48 predicted proteins | sample TA2KigOf80mmetaG_FD_148612 | JGI IMG/M metagenome (GOLD analysis project Ga0194132, IMG submission 148612) | Freshwater microbial communities from Lake Tanganyika, Tanzania - TA2015054 Kigoma Offshore 80m | ecosystem: Environmental > Aquatic > Freshwater > Lake | place: Tanzania: Lake... | reverse complement strand
CTTTCCCTTTGACGCTGAGCGTACTCGCCAATGCTCTCCCGGTTCACGGCTACCTCCCTGGGATTTCGGTAACCGTAGTTTTGAGACAATCACTTTATTTCGGTAACCATATTTTTAATGTCATGCGGGGGATTGACGTGGCGGTGATGTTCCGGACCCTGGGAGGCATGTATGTGTCCGATGATGAGTCGGAGCCGGAGTTCGCCGCGGCCATGGCGCGGGGGTTCAACGACTGGGCGTCGGACTTCTGCAAGACCGATCCGGCCAGGTTCAAGGGCACAGGAATAGTGGCCCAGCACAACGCGGCTGAGGCCGCGCGGGAGGCGAGACGGGCCGTGGAGGAGCTGGGTATGGTGGGCATAGCCATGCTTCCCATGCCCATAGCGGGAAAACACGTGCATGACCAGGAGTTCGACGTTTTATGGGCGGAGCTGGAGGGGCTTAACGTCCCCGCGTGTTTTCACGGAACCTCCGGAGGCTTGTCCAAGGACTACATCAGCGCGCGTCTAGCGGGCCATCCGGCCTTTAGGACGCTGTCGCACGCCTCCACCTTTGCACTAGAGCTGATGCTGGCGGCGGGCAGCATGATCCTGGGCGGGGTGCTGCATCGATTCCCCCGCCTGCGCGTGGCGTTCCTGGAGGGGAACTGTTCGTGGCTGCCGTAGTGGCTGTACCGTCTGGACGACCAGTGGGAGAAGTTTGGCCCCGGGGAGGGCCTGGAACTGGATATGAGGCCGTCCGAGTATTTCCTGAGTCAGTGCTACATATCGGTAGACCCCGACGAGGAGTTGGTAAAGCACGTGGTCGGCGAGCTTGGCGACAGCAACATTGTGTTTTCGACGGATTTCCCACACCACGACAGCGCATACCCTCATGCCGTCGACACCTTTCTGTCTACGGACGCGCTGAGCCTAGAGTCGAAACGAAAGATCCTCTGGGACAACTGCCGCCGGCTCTATGACCTGCCTAAGTCTCTGAAACAAGGGGCAGCAGGCGGAGAGGCCCTTGAAGCAGCCTCAATTCATGATTAGACGGCTGCTGATGAGGCCCGTCCTTCTTCTGGGCCTTATACCTAGCCTGGCGCTGCTGGCGGTTATTAAGGCCCAGGACAGGGCTAGCTCCTTTGAGCTGATGCAAGACCCGTCCACTGTCACCGACTCGCCTTTTTACATTGGGGCCGTCTCCAGCCTGGGAATTGTGTTGTGGTCTTTCGCGGCCGCCGCGTGCCTGTTCGCCTGGCTGGTGAGGGGCCAGCCTTATCTCAAGGGAGTTAGCCTGTTCCTTCTGGCTTCCGGCCTGGCGTCTTGCGCGCTGCTGCTGGACGATTTATTCCTAGCACACGAGCACGTTATCCCATACTACCTAGAGATACCGCAGAAGGGAGTGGTGGCGGTCTATCTCTTAATCGGCCTTGTCTATCTGGCGGTCTTTCGGAAGAACATCCTGGCCGGCCCGGCGGCGTTTCTCTTGCTGGCCTTTGGTCTCTTCGCGATTTCCTCCTTCCTGGACACTCACGTTATACAGATGCCTGACCACGATTGGTGGGAGGACGGAACGAAGTTTCTGGGGATCACAAGCTGGCTTATATTTTTCGGGGAGAGGAGCAGACAGGCCGTATATGAGGGGTTGGAGATGGTGGGGAGGCGTGGGGTGACGAACGGGCTGCGGCCCCATGTGTCGGCGATGGTGAGCGAGAGGGATACCGGAGGTCCGTTGTAGAGGCAGTTGGCAGCGAGTCCCGCCTCGCCAAGGTTTCCTACCGCTTAGCTCTGTCAGTCAAGACGCGTAATCTGAAAAAGAGGTCTCGTTCTTAATCGGGATACCTTCATCCTCTTTGTCCCCTTCTTCATGCCGGAAGAAGGGGAAAGAAGAACAAGATCACCTCATCATCATCCCCTAACCCCTTCTTCTCCTTTTCAATAGGAGAAGAAGGGGGACCAGAAGGGGAAGGCCTTCGCCTCCGTTTGTTCTTAGGCTCGTGGTTTTATAATCCTAGCCCTTAATGTGCATTACGAGTTCACGTGAGAGAGGCCAGATGGGCAGGACAACCGGTTATGCGGCCTGCCTAGCAAGACACACAAGCAAAAAGAATGAGGCGCAGCGATACTGTGGACGACGCGGCGTCATCCAACGGACGAGGATATGCGCGTTAGATGGCGACCATGGGGTCTAGGATTCGCTGGAGGGCCATGGTGTGGCTGCAGGTGGCGCTGACGCGGAAATAGTGGCAGTCGCAGGACCAGAAGCCGTTGTTATATATGACCTGGTGGTCAGTGTGGTCGCCCCGCAGGGTGGCTGTGAGAGAGGTGAACTTAACGCGGTCTTTTTCCTCGGAGTAACGTCTGGCTTTTTCGATCTTGCCGATAACGCTGGACTGCATTCCTACTCCTTGGGTGGTGGTAATTTGAATATTAAGGGAACTACTAGAAGGAATCAATGGGAATGGTCATTATCTTGGTTTGGCACAACAGACCTTGTTCTTAATCGAGGCGACCTCATCACCCTTAATCTCGCCACGGCGAGCTTGCAGCCCTCTTCTCCTTTCTGAGAAGAGGGAAAGAATAAAGAAATACCACAACCCCCTCCTTCGATCCGCCAAAGGCGGACTCAGGACGGCGTCTAACTCCCCCTTCGTCCCTCGGGGGGTACTCTGGACAGGCTCTTCCAGGCCGAAGGGGGAGAACCTGATGGGAGGAGAAAGGAAGGTACTCGACGAGCTACGGCTCAATGCATTGGGTCGCTTTGACGGTACGACTAGAGGGCGACGTTGGCGAGGCTGGAGCGGAGGCGTTTGAGGCGGTCCCGGTAGTCCGGCATGGAGCGCTCGACGCGCTGCCAGAAGCGGGGGGAGTGGTTGAGGACGGCGAGGTGGGCCAGCTCATGGACGACGACGTAGTCGATGATTTCGGGGTCGAGCTGGATTAGACGCCAGTTAAATCGCAGGACGCCTTTGGCGGTGCAGCTGCCCCATCGATGGCGCTGCTCGCGGACGATGACTTCCGCGGGCTTGAGGCCCATGGCGGCGCTCCATGGGGTGACGCGCTGGCCCAGGTATTCCAGGGCATGGCGCCGATACCATGTCTCGAAGGCGCGGGCGATGGCCGCGCGGCGGGAGTCTGGGTCGGGGTAGTCTGGGGCGTCGAGGGTGAAGGCGCAGTCGTCGAAGGAGATTTGGGGACGACGAAGCCCCTTGGGCGGGTTGACGGTCAGAGGGAAGGAGCGGCCCAGGTAGGGGAGGGTGTCGCCGGCGGCGAAGGCGATGGGAGAGGGGGCGTAGGCGTGGCGGCCGTAGTTTTTAAGGATCCATTTGGCGTGGCGGAGGACGAAGCTTTCTATGTGGCTGAAGGACTCGTTTTGAGGGGCGGCGACGATGACGCCGTGGCGGGGATGGAATGTGATGTGGAGGGTTTTTCGGCGGCGTTTGCTCCTGATAAGGAGGTAGCGAATGGCGGCGCCGTTGTACTGGATGGAGCACTGCTGAGCTGGCATGAGTGGGGGATTTTACAGAGAATGAGAGGGTAAGAGGAAGGGGTTTTTAGCGGATGATTTTGGACGTTTTCGTGCGTGATTTACATAAAAGCGGATTTTCCCGACAATGATCTGAATGAGGCAATCCACGCCGGATTTGATGATGAGTTGTAGTTCCCTACGGCACACTGATGATGATTAACAACTTAACTGGCTTTGCACGGAAAGTGGAGTGTTGGTCTCCTTCGGAACCACCATCCCCTTTATCCCCTTCCCGAAGAGGAAGGGGAAGAGAAATAAGGAACCACAACCCCCTCTAACTCCCCCTTCGCCTTTCAGGCCGAAGGGGGAGAACCTGATGGGAGAAGGCCCCCGCCGAGATGTTGCGCCCCATATTCGCTTCCGGACTAGGGGTACACCGAGTTTTCGTGCAAAGCTAACTTAACGAGGTAATACACCAGCGGATTTAATGGTAGGTAGGTACTGTACCGCACACTTCAGTGTGCGGCATAGGCCTCGTCGGTAGCCATGTTGCACACTCAGTGGAGACTGGTATTTGGTATCAAGGTACTCAGTTTGACCATGCCTGATTCTTGCCCTAGAATCGCCGCCACCTGTACACTAGATGTAAGATGCTAACAGGCGACCAGATACGAGACAGATTTCGCGCTTTCTTTGAGAAGCGAGGACACAGCGCGCTGCCCAGTGCGTCGCTGGTGCCGGCGGGGGACCCGACGCTGCTGTTCACCAGCGCGGGGATGGTGCCGCTGAAGCCGTATTTCACGGCCCAGCAGACGCCGCCATCGAAAAGACTGACGTCGTGCCAGAAGTCGTTCAGGACGACGGACATCGACGAAGTGGGCGACCATAAGCACCTAACGTTCTTCGAGATGCTGGGGAACTTCAGCATCGGCGACTATTTCAAGCGGGACGCTATTAAATGGGCGTGGGAGTTTGTGACATCGAAGGCGGAGGGGTATGGGCTGGAGCCGGAGCGGTTCTACGCCACGGTTTATCTGGACGACGAGGAGGCTTACGGCATCTGGCGGGACGAGGTGGGAGTCGACCCGAAGCGTATACATCGTTACGGCAACGAGGCCAACTGGTGGGGCCCGGCAGGCCGTACGGGGCCGACGGGGCCGTGCAGCGAGCTGCATTATGACTTCGGCGCCGAACGGGGGTGCGGGCAGCCTATTCGGGATGGGTCAGATATTAACGGGCCGGGGTGCCACCCCAATCACGAGTGCGAGCGATTTGTCGAACTCTGGAACCTGGTGTTTATGCAGTACTACCAGGACGAGGAGGGGAAGCGGACGCCGCTTCCTGCGCCGAGTGTTGATACAGGGATGGGGCTGGAGAGGGCGGCAGCGGTGGTGCAGAACGCGGCGAATGTATATGAAACGGACTTGCTGAAGCCGCTCATCGAGAAGGTGTTGCAGTTGTCGGGGAAGGCGTACGGACGGGACAAGGAGACGGACTACGCGCTGCGGGTGGTGGCGGAGCACAGCCGGGCGGCGGCTTTTGTTATCAGCGACGGCGTCGCGCCCAGCAACGAGGGACGGGGCTACGTGCTGCGCCGGGTGTTGCGGCGCGCCATTCGATACGGGCGTCGTTTGGGGTTGGAGGGGGCCTTCCTGGGCGAGGTGGTGGAGGCGGCGATACGCCGGTTCTCGGGGGCGTACCCGGATTTGGGGACAAATCGAGATTTCATATTGCGCGTTGTGAACCTGGAGGAGGAGCGGTTTAACGAGACAGTACGTAAGGGAAGTGACCATCTTGAGGGGTACATAAGGGGAATTAAAACCCTATCGAAAGCTGATTTAGGAAATATTAAGGCTGCCCTTACGCCATTATTAACCGAGAGGGCGAAACGTGGTGGTGTGGGTTTCCAGGTCTCACAAGCTACTGAAACAGTTTGGTCAGTTAAGGAGAAGCTCGATAAGGGAAGAGATAGCGTTGACCTGAATTTTTCTGTTAGCGCAGAAAGCTATTTCAGGGCCATTTCCAATCTGATAGAACTGCTAACGAGGCTCTATAGGGCAGCAGGCGAGGGAGGATGGGACACCACTCCAGAAATTAACAAAGGCTCAATAAGGAGTGTTTTGGCTTCACTTGAAGAGATATCAACCAAACTGCCTGGCGACATTGTGTTCCAGCTCGCATCCACTTATGGCTTCCCTGTGGAGCTAACAGCAGAAATAGCACGAGAGAACGGGCTGGAAATAGATTTTGAGGCTTTCGAAAGGGCACAGGAAATTCATCGTCAGGAATCACGGACGGCGCATGTGGTGACTGGGGGTATGGAGGTCCACGCCGCCTATGAGAATTTGGGGGTGGAGAAGTCAGAGTTTGTTGGATACCAACATTTGCATAAGCACACCAGCGTTATCGCGCTGCTGGTGGAGGGGAGGCTGGTGGGCCACGCCGGGCAGGGGCAGACGGTGGAGGTTGTGCTGAAGGAGACGCCTTTCTATGCCGAGGGCGGCGGGCAGGTGGGCGACGCGGGGTATATCGTCGGGGCGAAAGGGAAGGTGGAGGTCAAGGATACGCAGAGCCCCGTCGCGGGACTGATTGTGCACAAGGGTGTGGTGCTGGAGGGGAACGTGTCGCTGGGGGATAAGGTAGAGGCGTCGGTGGACGGGACGAGGCGGGCGGACACGGCGCGGAACCACAGCGGGACGCATCTATTACACGCGGCGCTTCGCCAGATTTTGGGGTCGCACGTGCGGCAAGCGGGGTCGCTGGTGGCGCCGGAGCGGCTTCGATTCGACTACACCCACGTGAGTCCTTTGGCACGGGAGGAATTGCGGGACATTCAAGACCTGGTGAACAGCAAGGTGCGGGGCAATTTGGATGTGAAGACCAGGGAGACCACATATGCCCAGGCGGTGCAGGAGGGCGCGCTGGCGTTCTTCGGCGATAAGTATGGCGACAGGGTGCGGGTGGTATCGATGGGGGAGCGCCGAGAGCACAAGCCCTTCAGCCTGGAGCTGTGCGGTGGCACCCACGTTCACGCGACGGGCGAGGTGGGGCCGATATTTATTCTAGGCGAGGCCAGTGTAGGCGGCGGGCTGCGTCGAGTGGAGGCGGTAACGGGGAGGTCGGCGGAGTCGTTATTTGTGGAGCGGACGGACATTTTGTATAACGTCGCGAAACGATTGGAGACGCCGGTAGCGGATGTAGAGGGGCGGCTGCAATCGTTCATGGACGAGATGTCGTCGTTGCGGAAGCGGGTGGCGGAGTTGGAGCGGCGGAGCCTGAAGTCGGAGGCGCAGGAGCTATTGGGGAAGGTGCAGCAGGTGGAGGGGGTGAACGTGCTGGCGGCAAAGACGTCGGCCAACAGCGTGGAGGCGCTGCGGGAGATGGGGGACTGGCTGAAGGCCAAGCTAAGCAGCGCGGTGCTGGTGCTGGCGATGTCGCAGAACGGCAGCCCGTTGCTGGTGTCGATGGTGACGCCGGATTTGATCAAGCGAGGCTTGCACGCGGGGAATATCGTGCGGGAGACTGCGAAAGTGGTGGGAGGCGGAGGCGGCGGCAGGCCGGACACGGCGCAGGCGGGGGGAAAGCGGATGGATAAGCTGAACGAGGCGCTGGCAGGGGTGGCGGAGCTGGTGAGGCGGGAGGTGAGGCCCTGAGGGTGCAAGGTGGGCAAATATTCAGCATGCTAATGATGTCTGAGGACTGAATGTGGTCATACGTATCGTAGTTTGATGATAAGTTGGTACCCTACCGCACCCTGAAGGGTGCGGCATAGGCTTTGTTGGCAGCTTTGGAGGTCATATACAGGGATGCCGGCAGAGGAAAGAATAGTTCGCAGTGCGGCAGGTTTCCCTTGATAAAGTATCGTGGAGCCAGGGTTTCACCCTCACCTTCCCGATGGTCATCGGGATTTCAATCATATATGCAGTAAGGTGTTCAATAATCCTCTCCCATCAAGGGAGAGGAAAGAAGAGAGAGTTTCAACGTGGCGTTCATATTATCCATGCCTGTGGAAACGGCTCAGAGCCAAAGGGGGCCGGGGCGGGTGATGGCGCTGGATGTGGGGGACCGGCGCATTGGGATGGCGGTCAGCGATCCGACGGGACTGATAGCGTCGCCGGCGGGGTTTATAACTCGGAGGGGGTTGGAGCGGGATGTGGAGATTATTATTAGCAAGGCTAGGGAGTTGAAGGCGGAGCGGATTGTGGTGGGTATGCCTTTGGATTCGAGGGGGGAGGTGGGGGAGCAGGGGAGGCGGGTGCAGGTGCTGGTGGAGGTGCTAGAGGGGGCATCGCCGGTGGCGGTGGAGACGTGGGATGAAAGGTTTTCGACGTTGGAGGCGGAGGGGTTCATGAGGGAGATTGGGAGGAAGCCGTCGAGGGAGAAGGGGGCGTCGGACGCGGCGGCGGCGGCGGTGATTTTGCAGGGGTGGCTGGATAAGAGGAGAAAAGGCTGAGGTAAAGTTGGTTGCAAAGATGAGGCCTGGTCAGCAGGGTTTCACCCTCACCTTAATCCTCTCCCATCAAGGGAGAGGAAAGAAGAAAGAGGGTGTATCTAGTGCTGACAACTCACGGCTTTAATCCTAGCATCAAAACATACTATGACAAAACGCTTGGGAATAATCGGGTATCCGATAAAACACTCCATGTCGCCGGCGTTTCAGAATGCGGCGATACGGCATCACGGGCTGGACATGACGTATGAGGCGTGGGAAGTGCCGATGACGGGGGTGAGGGAGTTTGTGGCGGAGGTGAGGACGGAACAGTCCAACATACTGGGGTTTAACGTGACGGTGCCGCACAAAGAGATGGTGATGGAGTATGTGGACGAGCTGTCACCGGAGGCCAAGCGGGCGCAGGCGGTGAACACGATTATGAAGCGGGACGGGAGGCTTTTCGGGCACAACACCGATGGGCTGGGGTTCGTCCGCGCGCTGAAGGAGGAGGCGGGGTTTAGCGCCGCTGGAAAGCGGGTGCTGATTCTGGGGGCGGGCGGCGCGGCGCGAGGGGTGGTGATGGCGCTGGCGTCGGAGGGGATGGCGTCGGTGGCGATTGCGAATCGGACGGTGGACAGGGCCAAGCGGCTGGTCAAGGACTTGAAGCAGGGGTGGAAGGGAGAGGCGAGGGCTATTGGGCTGTCGGGGGAGGAGATGGAGGAGGAGGCGTCGCAGGCGGACTTAATCGTGCAGTGCACGACCATGGGGATGCTGCACGGGGGAGCGGAGCGGGAGTCGGCACTGAGTCGAGAGCAGATACCGTCTGGGGCTGTGGTATATGAGCTAGTGTATAATCCACCCGTGACGCCGCTGATGCAGGAGGCGTCGAAGTCGGGGGCGCGAGTGCTGGGGGGCCTGTCGATGCTGATCTACCAGGGCGCGGTGGCCTTTGAGCTGTGGACGGGCAAGCCTGCGCCGGTAGACGTGATGTTCAAGGCGGCGCGAAAGGCGCTGATGGAAAGGACGAGTTAGGCGAAGGTGCTGAGGTTGACCCCCCTCTTTAGTTCTCCCCCTCAAGGGGGGAGAAGAGGAGAAATGATGGCAGGTGGCAGTGATAAAGGATTGTGGAGCTAGTGTTTCACCCTCTCTTCTGTTCTCCCCCATCAAGGGGGAGAAGGGAGAAAAGGAAGGCTTAGCCTGATAGGCGGCATCTCAACTAGCAACAACCGTCCGAAGAGTACCATGAACAAAATCAACGAAACAAAGTAGGACGATGCTGAGCAAGATTAGGTTTATGACAGCGGGCGAGTCCCACGGCCAGGGGCTGGCGGTGATTGTTGATGGAATGCCGGCGGGCGTGCCGCTGACGGAGGACTACATCGGTGCGCAGATGGCGCGTCGGCAGAAGGGGTATGGCCGGGGCGGGCGGATGCAGATTGAGAAGGACTGGGCGCACGTGATAAGCGGCGTGCGTCACGGGAAGACCCTGGGCAGCCCCATCGCCATGACTATTGAGAACAAGGACTGGGTCAACTGGACCAAGATTATGAGCGTGTCGGCGGTGGAGGAGGAGATTAAGCGGGTGACGCGGCTGCGGCCCGGCCACGCCGACCTGGCGGGGACGATGAAGTATGGCTATGACGACGTTCGCGACGTGCTGGAGCGGGCCAGCGCGCGAGAGACGGCGGCGCGGGTGGCGGCGGGGTCGGTGGCGAGGGCGCTGCTGGAGCAGTTCGATATATCGATAAACAGCCACTCGCTATCCATTGGCGGGGTATGGGCGAAGGCGCCGCAGAACATCGATTGGGCCAAGACGGAGGCGTCGCCGGTGCGGTGCGCCGATGAGTCGGTGGAGGCCAAGATGATGAAGGTCATCGATGAGGCCAAGGAGGCGGGAGACACGGTGGGGGGAGTAGTGGAGGTGGTGTGCGAGAATTTGCCTATTGGGCTAGGGTCGCACGTGCAGTGGGATAGGAAGCTGGACGGGCGGATAGCTCAGGCGCTGATGTCGATACACGCCTGTAAGGCGGTGTCGATTGGCGACGGGTGGGAGTCGGTGAACATGAAGGGGTCGCAGGTGCATGATGTTATCGAGCCGGTGACGGACCCGTCGAGGCCGTGGCAGCGAAAGACAAATCGTGGCGGCGGGACGGAGGGCGGGATGACCAGCGGGACTCCGCTGGTGGCGCGGTTCGCTATCAAGCCGATATCGACGCTGAAGAACCCGCTGCCGTCGGTGGACCTGGACAGCGGGGAGATGGTGCAGGCGCATTATGAGCGGTCGGACGTGTGCCAGGTGCCGCCGGCTGGGGTGATAGGGGAGGCGATGGTGGCGCTGGTGGTGGCGGACGCTTTTCTGGAGAAGTTCGGGGGGGACAGCCTGAGGGAGACGCGTCGGAATTATGAGGGGTATATGAAGACGGTGGGGCCGAGGAAGGTCACGGCGAAAGGGGCGTAGGGATGGGTAGCAGAGCCCCCAGGGGCCCCGCCCCAACCCCCCTCTCTAAGTCTCCCTCCTTCAACCAGGCTCAGGACAGGCCTCAAGGGGGGAGAGGACCAGACGAGGCCAGTGAACTCGAAGCCCCCATATCGATTGTGGCGGTAGGGTTTCACCCCTCATCTCGCCACGGCGAGTCTTCGACCTGCGCCTTCTCCCCCTTCGACTACGCTCAGGGCAGGCTCCAGGGGAGAAGGAAGTTCCTGGGCGCTGAACAGCACTTTTCGGCGCCTCAAATCTCAATTAGCGCCAGGCACTAGAGAGGCGGCAGCGATGCCTCAGCAGCAAAACGTTATCGCCATTGTTTATGACTATGACCGCACGCTGAGTCCGTTTTCGATGCAGGACGACGTTTTGTTCGCGCGGCTGGGCGTCGCGAGGAACGATTTCTGGGGGAAGGCGGCGGACATGATCGCGTCCAAAGCCTATGAGGGGGAGCTGGCGTGGATGCGGCTGCTGCTGGAGATACCGGAGTTTCGACGGATGTCCAACAAGGACTTGTCGGCGTTGGGCAAGGAGCTGCATTTTTATCGGGGCGTGCCGGAGGTGTTTCGGGAGCTGAGCCTGACGCTGAACGAGGAGAGGTTCCAGCAGCACGGCATCAAGCTGGAGCACTATGTCGTAACGTCGGGACTGCAAGCGATTCTGGATGGCAGCGGCCTGAAGCGGAACGTGGACCGTATCTTTGGATGCGAGCTGGACGAGGACAAGGACGGGCGGGTGTGCTGGCCCAAGCGCATCGTCAGCCACACGTCCAAGACGCAGTACTTGTTTCGCATAAACAAGGGAGTCGAGTACATGGACTTCCATCTGGACGTGAACGACCACCTGCCGGAGGACGAGAAGCGGGTGCCGTTCAGCAACATGATGTACATCGGCGATGGGCCGACAGACGTGCCGTGTTTTGCGGTGGTGACCAGCCTGGGGGGGAAGGCGGTGGCGGTGTACGATCCGGACAGCAAGAACGCTTTCGAGAACTGCATGTCGCTGCGGGACGCCAAGCGGGTGGACGAGATAGCGGAGGCGGACTACCGCAAGAACACGCACCTGCGGCGAGTGCTGGAGTACTACGTGAAGCAGATGGCGCTGAACATTGTGGCGAGGATGGAGGGGGAGCACGTGAGTCGGCTGATACAGGCGCCGAGGCATTACTGAGGGCTGCTGGACGGCGGAGGGGCCGCCTTGACACCGTAATCCAATTAGCCGAGGATGGTGTAAGTATTACTGTCGCTGCCAGTTGGCATTGGCTTAGGGGGTCGAGTCAATGTCAAGGGCGAAGAAGCTGCCGCAAAATTCCCCACAGTCCTCAGTAGACGCAACCCCCATTTCCACCCCTGGAACTTCGGGCCGTGGGCCTCGTAATTCCAGCAACGGTCGGAGCAAAGACGGCAAGGGCGCTCGTGGGAGCAATGGGGCGGGTAAGACCAACGGGCGCAGAGGGGTCGAAGAAACGCTGATTGGAGGCGAGCACAGCTTTAGCCAGATGTTCGATGTGCTGCCAGCGGCAATCTACACGACGGACGCGGAGGGCCGCCTTACTTACTTCAGCCCGGCAGCCGTGGAATTTTCCGGCCGCGTGCCGGAGCTAGGCAGCGATAAGTGGTGTATTAGCTGGAAGCTCTACTATCCGGACGGCAGACCGATGCCCCACGACGAGTGCCCCATGGCTATTGCGCTAAAGGAGGGGAGAACTGTCCGTGGCGCTGAGGCCATTGCGGAGAGGCCGGACGGGAAGCGCATCTGGTTCGCCCATTATCCGACACCGTTGCGCGATGCCGAAGGCAGAATTACCGGCGGCATCAACATGCTGGTGGACATCTCGGAGCGCAGGCGGGCAGAAGAAGCGCTGTGGCGTAAGGAACAGGAGCTGACCGATTTTGTTGAAAACGCTACCATTGGCCTGCACTGGGTGGGGCCTGATGGCCGTGTGATCTGGGTAAACCAGGCGGAGGTAGACCTCCTGGGCTATACCCGCGAGGAGTATATAGGCCATCACATCTCGGAGTTCCACGCAGACCAGGCCGTGATTGAGGACTTCCTACGGCGTCTCAGCAATAGAGAAGAACTGCACAGTTATGAGGCGCGACTGCGGTGCAAGGACGGCTCGATAAAGTACGTCCTTATCGATTCCAATGTTTATTGGCAAGGAGACCGATTTATTCATACCCGTTGCTTCACTCGCGACATCACCGAGCGTAAGCAGGCGGAGGAGTCGCTACGTAGGAGCGAGGCCGAGGCCCGCCGGTTACTGGAACTTAACCAGACAACTACGGCCAACATGGGTGAAGGAATGTACACCGTGGATACTCATGGCCTAGTCACGTACATGAATCCTGAGTCGGAAAGGTTATTTGGATGGACATCTGAAGAATTAATTGGCCGCAGGATGCATGATGTGACTCATTACAAGCGCCCTGACGGCACGCCGTTCCCTATCGAAGAGTGCGCAGGTTTTAAGGTGGCACATGAAGGCAAAGTGCTGAAGGATTTTGAAGATATCTTTATTAGCAAGGACAGAAGTTTTTTCCCAGTCTCCTACTCGTCGTCGCCGTTGCGGGACCAGCAGGGCTCGATTGTTGGTCTGATAGTTGTATTCCAAGACATCACGGAGCGGAAGCGGGCGGAGGGAGAACGTGCGCGCCTTGCTGCTATAGTTGAATCCACATCGGATGCGATAGTCAGCAAGGACTTGAATGGGACCATTACGAGTTGGAACAAGGGAGCGGAACGAATCTTCGGTTACACCGCGGAGGAAGCTATTGGTCGTTCTATCACCTTTATCATACCGCCTGACCGCATAGACGAAGAGCAGATGAATATGGGTCGCATTCGCCGTGGTGAACGAATAGAGCATTATGATACTGTGCGTATTAGTAAGGACGGCCAGAGATTACCCATCTCTCTGACGATATCTCCGCTTAGAGACAGCGCGGGCAAGATTATTGGCGCGTCAAAGATAGCCCGTGATATCACGGAGCGGAAGCGCGCGGAGGAGCAGATCAAAGCCTCGCTGCGAGAGAAGGACGTTCTTCTAAAAGAGATCCACCATCGTGTGAAGAATAATCTACAAATCACTTTGAGTCTGCTCAGTATGCAGGCGGACGAGATTAGGGACCCCCAGGCCAGGGCAAAGTTTCAAGAGAGCCAGGAGCGCATCCGATCTATAGCGCTGATTCACGACAAGCTATTTCAGTCCAAAGACCTGGCCGGGATAGACATGGCCGGTTACATTCGGAATCTAGCTGACAGCCTGCTGCATTCATACAACGTGGAGCCTGAGCGGGTAAAGGTCACGCTGGATGCAGACAAAGGGTCTCTGGAGCTTGATACGGCGGTGCTTTGCGGGCTGATACTCAACGAGCTGATGACCAACGCGATTAAATATGCCTTTCCAGGCGGCAGGAAAGGGAGTATTCGGATCGAGTTTCGAGAGGAGGAGCCGGGGCGCTTCAGCCTGAGGGTGGCGGACGACGGTGTGGGCCTGCCGGCGGGGTTGGACTTTCGCAAGACGGAGAGTTTAGGATTACAGCTAGCCAACGAACTAACCCATCAGCTGCGTGGTACGATTGAACTGGAACAGGACGCATTGAACGGAAATATCGGGACAGCCTTCCGGATCAGGTTTACCCAGGTCGGGGGGGATGATGTAGCGTGGAAAAGGCTCGTATATTAATTGTCGAGGACGAACGGGTGGTGGCCCTGGACTTGAGAAGGATGCCCAGGGGCTGGGGTTACACCGACGTGGATGTGGCTACCTCAGGACCGGAGGCCGTAGAGAAGGCTGCCAAATTCAAGCCGGACCTGGTGCTTATGGACATTGTGCTGGGTGGAAGGGCTGATGGAATAGAGGCTGCGGAGCGTATTCAGCGGGCCCGTCCAATCCCGGTAATATTCATTACGGCTCATGGAGACGACGCAAACAGTTACCGAGCCCTGGAAGCCCTCCCGGTGGGAATGATTAGGGTTATCACAAAACCTGTGAAGGAAGAGGACCTCAAGTCGGCGATTGAGATTGCTGTGCGCGATTAGGGGATTTGAAGGGACGGGCGCTCTGCTATTTTGACCGGTTTTATTTGTCATTGTCACGTCTACCCATGCTAAAATGTCGGTTCTCGGCGAAGGCTCGGCCTTTGTGCTGAGGAGAGGAATTAAGAAGAGAGGCTTGTGAATCGCTTTGCTTTATAATTCGGCGTGAACAAGCTAGCGTGGTGATCAGATTCTTCGATCCGCCTACGGCGGACTCAGAATGACAAACGTTGGCGATTTATGGCGGCTAAAGAGAACATAATCCTGACTGGATTCTCGGGGACGGGGAAGAGCGCCGTGGGGGCGCTGGCGGCCCGAACCCTGGGGTGGGAGTTTGTCGACACCGACGCGGAGATTGTGAAACGGGCGGGGAAGTCGGTGACGAAGATATTCGCGCAGGAGGGGGAGGTGGTGTTCCGGAGGATGGAGGGGGAGGAGGTGCGGCGGGCCTGCGGGGGCACACGACGGGTCATTGCGACGGGCGGCGGCGCGCTGATGGATGAGGGGAACCGGGAGGTGTGCTTTGGGAGCGGGCTGGTGGTAGGGTTGGAGGCGAGCCCGGAGACGATTTACAAGAGGCTGTCGGCGCAGGGGGGAGGACGGAACCCTGAGGAGCGGCCCATGCTGGCATCGCGAGAGCCGTTAAAGCGTATACGGGAGCTGAAGGCCCAGCGACAGCCGTATTATTCGATGGCGCATTGGACGGTGTCGACGGACTATTTGACGGAGGCGCAGGCGGCGGCGGAGGTGGCGCGGGCGTGGCAAACGGTGGGTGGGAGGATGATGGGAGGCGCGTCGTCGGACAGTGAGGTAGCGGCGGTAGTGACGCATTCGACGGGGAGCTACCCCATCGTTGTGGGCTGGGGGCTGCTGGAGAGGCTGGGGGAGCGGCTGCTGGGGATTGGGATAAAGGGGCCGGTCTATATCATCAGCGACAGCAACGTGTTCCCGCTGTACGGGCGGCAGGCGCAGCGGTCGCTGCAGAAGGCGGGGATTGTCGCGCACGCGTTTGTGATACCGGCGGGCGAGGAGAACAAGAGCCTGGCTATGGCGCAGAACATTTACGAATGGCTGGCGTCGCGGCGGGCGGAGCGCCGGCACGCCATTTTAGCGGTGGGCGGCGGTGTGGTGGGGGACCTGGCGGGGTTCGTGGCGTCGACGTACCTGCGCGGGATGCCCTTTGTCCAGGTCCCGACGAGCATGGCGGCGATGGTGGACGCCTCCATAGGAGGGAAGGTAGCGGTGAACATGCCGCAGGCCAAGAACCTGGTGGGGGCGTTTTATCAGCCGCAGATGGTGCTGGCGGACCCGCAGGCGCTGACCACCCTGGGGAAACGGGAGCTGGCGGAGGGCTGGTGCGAGGCTATCAAACACGGCTTCATCCTCGACGCCGGGCTGGTGGATGTGTTCGAGGAGCACGCCGAGGCGCTGATGGCGCTGGAACGGGATATATCGACGCAGGTTATACGCCGGAGCATGGCTATCAAGGCGCAGATTGTGTCGGAGGACGAGCGGGAGACGCTGGGGCGTCGCATATTGCTGAACTACGGGCACACAATGGGCCATGCGCTGGAGGCGACGACGTCGTACGGGAAGTACCTGCACGGCGAGGGGGTGTCGGTGGGGATGATGGGGGCGGCGCGGATAAGCCATCGCATGGGGATGATTGGCGACGATGTGATAAATCGGCAGGAGCGGCTGCTGCGGCGGTTCAACCTGCCTACCAAGGTGGAGGCAGTGGACTCGGAGGGGTTGTTTAAGGCGATGGCGCTGGACAAGAAGACGGAGGGCGGGGCCATCCGGTGGGTGCTGCTGGAAGGGGTGGGGAGGGCGGTGTCCCGACGGGATGTGCCAGGGGAGGTGGTGGAGGAGGTGGTGCGGGGCTTGGGGAGGTAGGGTAGGAGGGAGAAGCGGGGTCATTCGGGCGTGGCAACAGTCACGGCGATTAGATCCTTCGATCCGCCTACGGCAGACTCAGGATGACAGGACTCTTTTTATTACATACCTCGGGAGTGCTTATCTGCCGCTTGGAGCAAGTCGTTGACAGTCACATGAAGGGTTATGCTGGCAGGCGTGCTGTTGAGGTTTCTCGATCCGCCACGGCGGACTCGAAATGACGTGCCCCCTGGCACCCATCGCTAAGAGAGGGAGCTGGCCCTGCCTTCGCTGGTATGACGCCAGCGAGCTACTTGCCGTGGACTTTTTCGATGGTGTAGGAGATGGCGCCGCGGGGGGTGGTGATTTCCACTTTTTCGCCCTGGCGGCGGTTCATGATGGCCTTGCCGACGGGGGACTCGCTGGAAAGTTTGCCGGTGGCTGGGTTGGCCTCTCGCGGGTGGACGACGGTGTAGGATAGCTGGCGGCCGCTGACGGCGTCTTTAAGGACTACTTTCTTGCCGAGGGAGATTCGCATGGTCTCATGGGAAGATCCGGCGCCGGTAACGACGGCGGTACTTAAGGCGGCTTCCAGGTCTCGGATCATGGATTCGACCATGCCCTGGCGCTCTTTGGCGGCGTCCAAGGGGGCGTTCTCCCGGAAGTCCTTGTCGGCCATAGCGCGGCCAATATCGCCGGTGATTTTGACTCGCTCTACTTTCAAGGCCTCGAGGCGGTTAACCAGGTCTTGATAGCCCTGGGTGGAAAGCTCGGCGCGTTCCGGGGCGTGACTGCCATTGGAGGCGTGGGCTTTGGACCTGCTCTTGGGTATGCGGATATGGGAGGCGAGGCTGGCTTCGATATATTCCTTCTTTTTGAGGAAGGTGAGAAAGGACTTGACGGGTTCCAGGGGCTTGGAGGCGTCGCCGGCGCGGGCGCCTATCCATTCGGCGTAGGAGGCGACTATTTGAGGATTAAGCTGAGAGATGCTGCTGGTCTTGCCGCACCACTGTACAAATCGGTTGACATCCTGGAATCCGGAGGCATCGTTAGTGCCCTTAACACCGTTTACGTAAGCTGTGTAAGCGTCATACAGTGAAAGGTCAACTTTTTGCTGCAAGTCCCAGTCTCCTTATTGTGTGAAATGTCTCACCAGGATAGCAATCCCTAGTATTTTTAGCCAAGGGGCGCTATCTGTGAGAACTAGTTTTCAAGGCTCAGTATATTGTGACATTGATTTCAAATTCTGTCCAATTTCAGGTATAATTAAGGCAAGTTGATTATTGTTAGCCTCACTCCGAAATCCGATAGAGAAGCCTCCTCAGATTTTGGAGTTCTCGCGAAGTATAATGTGAAGCCGGTCAGGTCCAATGAGCTTCACTTAGGGCAAGGCCCCGGCCTGGATGGGATGAGTGGCTTGTACGTGACCGGAGACGCTGCTTCTATCTCGCCGGTCACGAAGAATGTGTGGCTGGAAGAAGACGTGTCACTCCTTCGACGGGCATTGGAGAGGGATGTGCCGATTTTAGCTACGGGAATGGGACTGGGTCTTCTCAACCAGGCCTTTGGGGGAAAGCCATCGATTCCCGTGAAGGGACATGCGGCGAATGATGGGAACAATGGCGCTGCCGCAACACATACTATCTATCTATCGCCGGGGAGCAAGTCGGCGGCGATTCTGGGTGTGGGAGGGTTTTTCAAGATTACCAGCCGCCATACGGAGGGCTTGAAGGAGCCTCAGAGGTCGCCGAGGCTTATGGCGTCGGCGTACGCGGTGGAGGATGGGGTGATAGAGGGGCTGGAGAGCGTAGAGCATAGCTGGGTTATCGGCTTCCAGGCGACCATTGAGCGGGAGGGGGAGGCGCCCAGGGTGTTCGGCAACGTGATGCAGGCCTTTGTGGAGCGGGCCAGGTTGTTCGCGACGGAACGGGTGTCCGAGGGACGGTTTTAACGCCGATATGTGGCAAATTGGTGGAAATGCGCTGGTTTAGGAATTGAAGGCGCAGGTTACCATAAGACAGAATTAGAAGATAAGAAAGAGAGTTGGAGTGAATAATGGTCACAGCCTCTGACAGGCCCCTGCCTCAGACCGTCCGCATAGACGACGAGATGAGGTCGTCTTATCTGAGCTATGCCATGAGCGTCATTGTGGCGCGGGCGCTGCCGGACATTCGGGACGGGCTGAAGCCGGTGCAGCGGCGCATCCTCTACGCCATGAGCGAGCTGAACCTGGGGCCGAACAGCGCGTATAAGAAGTGCGCGCGTATCGTCGGCGAGGTGCTGGGCAAGTACCACCCCCACGGCGACGCGCCGGTGTACGATGCGCTGGTGCGTATGGCCCAGGACTTCTCGCTTCGCTACCCGCTGGTGGACGGCCAGGGGAACTTTGGGAGCATTGACGACGACCCGCCGGCGGCCATGCGGTACACCGAGGCGCGGCTGACCCGGGTGGCGATGGAGATGCTGGCGGACATAGACCTGGACACCGTCGACTTCACCGCCAACTTTGACGACTCGCTCAAGGAGCCCACAGTCCTGCCCGCGCGGCTGCCTAATCTGCTGGTGAACGGCGCGTCAGGTATCGCGGTGGGAATGGCGACGAGCATCCCGCCGCACAACCTGGGCGAGATATGCGACGCCGTAGTCCACCTTATCGACCAGCCTGACACCTATGTAGAAGACCTGCTTCAGTACGTGAAGGGGCCGGACTTCCCCACGGGGGCCATTGCGCTGGTGGGCAAGGGCAACGAGTTCGGGCGGCAACTGTACTCGACGGGCCGTGGCCGGGTGGTGATGCAGGCCAAGACGGACATCGAGGAGATTCGAGGCGGGCGAAGCCAGATAGTCGTCACGGAGATACCGTACCAGGTCAACAAGGCCAGCCTGGTGGCGCGGATAGCGCAGCTGGTGCGCGATAAGAAGATAGATGGCATATCGGACATACGGGACGAGTCGGACCGGCAGGGGCTGCGGATAGTTATAGAGCTGAAGCGGGACGCCCACGACCAGATTGTGTTGAACAACCTGTTCAAGCACACGGCGCTGCAATCGGCGTTCAACGTGACTATGCTGGCGCTGGTGGACGGGCAGCCGCAGATTTTGAATCTGAAGGACGCGCTGCAGCAGTTTATACAGCACAGGCAGCGGGTGGTGACCCGCCGTTCCGAGTTCTTGCTGAAGAAGGCCAAGGACCGCGCCCATATTTTGGAGGGCTTGCGAAAGGCGCTGGAGAACCTGGACCTGGTCATCAAGCTGATCCGCGAGGCCAAGGACGTGCAGGCGGCCAAGGATGCGCTGATGCAGCGCCTGACTCTCACGGACATACAGGCGCAGGCAATCCTTGACATGCAGCTCCGCAGGCTGGCGGCGCTGGAGCGGCAGAAGCTGGAGGAGGAGTACCAGGAAGTCCTCAAGACCATTGCGGAGCTGGAGGCGATACTGGCCAGCCCGGCTAAGGTGCTGGAGGTCATCAGGGGCGAGACGTTGAAGCTGAAGGATGACTTCAAGAGTCCTCGGATGACGAAAATCCTAAAGGGCGAGCCTGGTGAGAAGACCTTTGAGGAGCTTTACAAGCCGGAGGACGTGGTGCTGGCGGTGAGCCGGCGCGGGTATGTGAAGGTTATGCCTCTTAGCACCTACCGGGCGCAGCATCGCGGAGGACGGGGTGTGCGGGGCATGTCCACGCGCGAGGATGACATCGTACAGCACATCGTCGCCACCAACACTTACCACTACCTGCTGTTCTTCACCAACCGAGGGCGGGTCTATCGCCTGCGGTGCGCCGAGATACACGCCGACACGTCGAGGAACACCCGCGGGTCCCACGTTAAGAACCTCATCGGGGCCATCGCGGACGACGAGCGGATCAGCGCCATCATATCGCTGCCCGAGGTGGAGACGGAAGGGAAGTGTGTTGTCGCGACGCGGATTGGGGAGGTAAAGGCTGTACGGTTTGAGAATATGGCTAACATTCGCAGCAACGGCCTGATCTTCATGGACCTGGAGCCGGGGGATGAAGTGGTGTCGGTGAGGAAGGTAGAACAGGACGAGGATGTGCATATCATCACGGCCAAGGGCCAGTCCATTCGCTTCCCTGGGGAGAAGGTGCCGGTGCGGAGCAGGGCGGCGGGCGGAGTGAGGGGCATACGGCGCGGGAGCGACGACTACGTGGTAGGGATGGAGACGGTGAAGCCCAACGAACGGCTGCTGGTGGTCAGCGCCAACGGCTACGGCAAGCTGGTGGCCCTGGACCGCTTCCGCCAGCAGGGCCGGGGCGGCAAGGGTGTGCGGGTCTTCAAGGTCACGGATAAGACCGGCCCAGTGGCCGCCGCGCGGGTGGTGGCGGAGGGAGTGGAGGATGAGGTGATGCTGTCGTCCGCCCAGTCCCAGGTTATCCGCACGAGCCTGGCGAGCATATCGCAACAGGGCCGCAACGCCAGCGGGGTTAGGGTGTGGAAGGCGGAGGATGGGGACAAGGTGGTGGCGATAACGTGCTTCCAGAACGGGAAGGAGAAGGGCGAGTAGGGCCAGACCTACTGCGGGTTTAGCTGGGTAAACTTGCTTTCGTAGAAGAGCAGGGGCTTGTCGGAGTTGCCGAGGACTACTTCCTCGACCTGGCCGATGTAGATGGAGTGGTCGCCGTGGACATGGGTGTCGATGACGCGGCACCCGAAGAAGGCCAGGGCGCCTTCGATGATAGGCAGCTTGCTCTGGCCGAGGGCGTACTTGTAAGGCTCGGGACCAACGCGGTCGGCGGGTTTCCTGGCGAAGTACCTGCCTACGTCCTGCTGTTTTTCGCTCAAGACGTTGACGCCCATGGCTTTGGTAGCTTCGATATAGCCGTGGGTGCTGGTGCGGAAGTCCACGCATACCAGGACAAGGGGAGGGTCCAGGCAGACGGACGTGAAGGAGTTGGCGGTCATGCCGTGGATTTTGCCCTGGCCGCTAAGGGTGGTGACCACGGTAACGCCGGTGGCGAAACGGGCCATGCTCTGTCGAAACGTGTCTTTTGTAACCAAACTTCAAGCCTCGTGAGTAGCTGGGCTAATTATAACATTCGAAATGCCGCCCTCAACACGCGACTTTAGCCCATTGCTTATACTTAGTGGTCAGGCGTTCTATGAAGACCAGTGATTTTGATTACCACCTGCCTCCTGATCTTATAGCCCAGCATCCCGTGGAACCCCGTGACTCTTCACGACTCCTGGTATTGCATCGAGAGACTGGTGATATTGAGCACGCCCGGTTTCACGAGATTGGTCGGTGGCTGCGGGTCGGCGATCTGCTGGTGCTGAATGACAGCCGAGTGATACCCGCGCGTATTCGCGCCAAGCGGGTCGGAAGCGGCGGCGGTGCCGAGTTTCTACTGCTGGAGAGGCTGTCGCCGGGGGTGTGGAAGGCCATTGGGCAGCCGGGACGCCGGTTACAGCCGGGCGCGCGGTTTGTGGTAGAGGGGGCGGACGTGGAGGTGGAGGTGCGGGAGCGGAGCGAGGACGGACTGCGGGTGGTGCGGCTTTCGATGGAGGAGGGGATGGAGAAGTGGGGGCAGGTCCCGCTGCCGCCGTACATCCACGCGCCGCTGGAAAATCGAGAGCGGTACCAGACGGTATACGCTCGTGAGTCGGGGAGCGCCGCCGCGCCAACGGCGGGGCTTCATTTTACGAATCGGTTATTGGGGGAACTGAAGGGCCAGGGGGTAAGGGTGGCCTACGTGACGCTGCACGTTGGGCTGGACACCTTCAGGCCGGTGGAGGTGGAGGACCCTCGACAGCACAAGATACATACGGAGTTCTTTCAGATAACCGCAGCCACAGCGGAGGCGGTGAATTCGGCGAGGCGGGAGGGCAGTCGAGTAGTGGCGGTGGGGACTACCAGCGTGCGGAGCCTGGAGCAGGCGGCATTGTGGTCGGAAGAGCGGGGCGAGTCGGGGCTGGCGGCGACGGCGGGTCGGGCGAGGCTGCTGATACTGCCGGGGCATCGGTTCAGGATGGTGGATGTATTTGTGACCAACTTCCATCTGCCTCGCAGCACGCCGCTAATGCTGACGTCGGCGTTGGCGGGGTGGGAGCGGCTGAAGGGGGCGTATGAGGAGGCGATACGGGAGGGTTACAGGTTTTACAGTTTTGGGGACGGGATGGTGGTGGTGTGAGGGTTGGGGTTTGGCAGGTGTACTATAATCACCGTATATACGTTATACGGAGAGCAACATGGCTTTGAAAAAACGGGTGGAAGTGCTATTTGAACCATCTAAATTCTCATATCTCGAAGAGATAGCGCGCCGGCGGAAGACTTCGGTGGGGAAGCTGATCCGGGAGGCGGTGGAGAAGACGTACCTGGAGGCGGACTTGGAGAAAAGGCGGGAGGCGGTGAAGTGGTTGGCAAGCCAGAAAATTGACTTTGGCGGGGATTGGGATGTGGTTAAGAAGCAAATCATTGAGGAACGAGTTAGGCAGATTGAGGAGTCGCTGGAGAATTACAATAAATGAAACTCATTGATGCCAATATGGTGATCTACGCGGTAGGCCTAGATCATCCCTTAAGAGAGCCAAGCCTAAAGATAATCGAGCATTCGCTAGAAAATACGGACGGTTACGCAATAGATGCAGAGACAATACAGGAAATCTTATATGTATTTGACTACCGCCATCAGAAGAAATTTGGAATTGAGATAGCTGAAAAGCTTCTTGGAATGTTTGGGTCTGTAGTACCTGTTACCACAAGCGAGGTATCGTTAGCGATACACCTTTTTGAGAGATATCCTCGTCTACAATCTCGAGATGCCATTCATGCCGCAGTGGCGATTGTTAATGGCATGGACGGCATCATTAGCGCGGACAAGGCTTTTGATGGCATCGAAGGATTAAGGCGTTTCAACCCACTGGAAGTGGCGTCGTCGTTGTAGATTTCTGAGCTAGCAGATCCTGCGTTTGCAGGATATTACTATTCTAATGAGATCACAAACGTAGAGTCTAAACATGGAAGATACATTGCGTGACAGGAAAAAGCGGATTGAAGCTGCAAATCGGATATAAATGCAAACATTGACCTAGGTGGTGATTGGGAAGAGCTGAAACAGGAGATGCTAGAGGAGCAGGCCACGGAGATAGAGGAGTCTATGTACGGCTCAGACTCTCAAGGAAAAGATCAGGGTCGGGCTACTTAGGCAGCTCCAACATCTGCAACACGTTGCCGTCTGGGTCCTTAAACGTGGCGACCCAGCCGCCCCAGTCCTCACGCTCCGGCACTCGAATGAACTCTACACCGGCGGCTTTTAGGCGCTCGTATTCCGAGTGGATATCTTTGACGCCGAAGTGGACCATGGTGCGGTAGGGGTCTTTGGAAGGGCCGTGGACTCGACTGTGAAGACCGAGGTTGAGGCGCATGTCGCCCCATCTGAAGACGACGAAGTCACCGTGGTCGGAGTGGAGGGGGAGACGGAGGGTGTCTTTATAGAAGGCCTTGAGGCGGTGGAGGTTATCGGTCCAGAGGGTTATGCCGATGATGCCGTAGATCATGGGTTTCTCCTAATTGGTTTCAAGCAAAAGTCGTTCTCTATTAGCCTGTCGATTCCACAGACCAACGAGCCATCCCCTTTATCCCCTTCCTTTTCTGGAAGGGGAAGAAATTGCTGGGGGGCACCCCCAGTTCCCCCGCCAAAGAGGACTTCGCCCTCTCTGGACTCTCCTGAGAAGGGAGAACGCCATAGGTATGCTATTGGCTTTGGAGTCCACTATGCTTAGTTAAACCCTTGAGTTACGCCTTTGTAAGCCAGGCCGGCGAGGCCGCCGCCGAGGACTATCCAGGCTGAGTTGACTTTGAGCCGGAAGACGGCGAGGAGGCTGGCGAGGCCGAGAAGGATGGTAAACCAGTCGATGACGGAGGCGCGGCCTAGTTGCCAGGTGACGCCGGCCATGATGGCTAGCGAGGTGGCGTTGATGCCGTCTAGGAGGAGGCCGGCGGTGGGGGAGCGCCGGACGATGGGGAGGATTCGGCTGAGGAAGAAGACGAAGACGAAGGCCGGCAGGAAGATTGCGACGGTGGCCACCAGGGCGGCGGGCCAGCCACCGACGAGGTATCCGACAAAAGTAGCGGTGGTGAAGACGGGGCCGGGGGTGAACTGGCCGACGGCGATGGCGTCGAGGAGTTGCTGCTCGGTGAGCCAGCCTAACCGGTCGACGAAATCGCCGTGGAGGAAGGCGAGGAGGACATAGCCGCTGCCGTAGAGGACGGCGCCGATTTTGAGGAAGGTGAGGAAAAGGGTGGTCATGCTGAAGCCGGGGACGGTGGCGGCGCCGAAGGCGGGGGGCACGGAGGCGATGAGGGGGAGCAGGGCAATTCCGTTGGTGCGCTCTTTCCAGACTTTGAAACCTTGTTTTATCAACAGATACAGGGCCGCTCCCGCGAAGAGCAGCAGCAGTTCGTTAATGCCGATGAGGTAGAGGGCGATGACGGCGGCGACGATGACGGCGAGGACAGGCCCTTTAATCGCCCGCCGGCCGAGGGCTAGCAACGCTTGGAGAATTACAGCGATGATTACAGGCTTAATGCCGTAGAGGAGCCAGTCGGCCTTGACGGTCTCGCCGTACTCGACGTAGAGGATGGCGATGGCGAGGACGATGAGCATGGCTGGGATGATGAAGCAGGCGCCGCCGACGATGAGGCCCCGCCATCCAGCGCGCCGGTGACCAAGATGGATAGCCATTTCGGTGGAGTTGGGGCCGGGGATGACGTTGGTGGCGCCGACCATGTCCAGGAACTCCTGGTCGTTGAGCCAGCGGCGCCGTTGGACCACCTCGTCGCGCATCATAGCGATGTGGGCGGCGGGGCCGCCGAAACCGATGAGGCCGAGCTTTAGGAAGAGGCGAAAGACCTCTGCTATGGGACTGCTTTTGGGTTTTGCATCAGGGGAGTCGCCCGTTGAATCGATCGAAGCCATGCCTACTAGCGGCGAGGCTCGCGGGATGAGCGGGCTCGATAGACCTCGACGCCGGCGGAGGCGAGGATGGCGCCTTTAATGGGGGGCTTGGTCTTTTTGATGCGCACCCGGACGGCGGCGACGGGGTGGAGTTCCAGCACCGCCTGGGCTATGGCTTCGGCGAGGGACTCGAGGAGATTGCGTGGCGGGCCTTCCAGGACTTCGCGGACCATGTGGTAGAGGTTGGTGTAGTTGACGGTGTCCTTGATGTCATCGGAGTCACCGGCGCGGCGGAGGTCCATTTCGGCCTCGAGGTCGACAACAAAGGGCTGGCCGAGGGTGCGCTCCTCCTGGTTGCGGCCGTGGTAGGCGTAGAATTGCATGCCTTCCAGGAGGATATGGTCGGGCTGTTTGGAGAGGGGCATTAGTTCCTCCCTAGGCTATAGACAACAAGCGTAATTCTATGCGGGACACCATCCCCTGGCCCCTTTCCCGACTGCATCGGGACTGAGTACAGCCTGCTGGAAGGGGAAGAGAAATAAGGCTCACCTCATCACCCTCCTTCGACCAGGCTCAGGACGGCGTCTAACTCCCTCTTCTCCTTGGACAATAGGAGAAGAGGGAGAACCAGAAGAATAGCCCCAAGTTCCCCTGGATTCTAGCGCGGAGTATGAAGCTGGGGTCAACATTAAGATGTCTACCGCTTCAGCTTTTCCATTTGTTCAACCAGGGTGAGGAGGTTGCGGGCGCGTTTGACTACGGGCACGTCCACCATCTTGCCATCGAGGGATAGGGAGCCGCGGCCCTGGGCTTCCGACTCCTCCCAGGCTTTGACGACGCGGCGGGCGTAATCGATGTCCTCTTGCTTGGGGGAGAAGACCTGGTTGATGACATCGATCTGGGCGGGATGGATGGAGAACTTGCCCTTGAATCCCATTTTGGCGGCGGTTTCAGATTCTCGGCGGAGGCCCTCGGGGTCGCGGAACTTGACGTAGGGGGAGTCGAGGGCGGGAATGCCGGCGGCGCGGGCGGCCATGGCGACGAAGCCGCGGGCTTGCTGCACCTCCTGGCCCTCGTCGGTGCGGACGATGCCCATGTCGTTGGTGAAGTCCTCGGCGCCGAAGGCCAGGGCGGCAACTCGCGGGGAGGCTTCGGCGATGGCAAGGGCGTTGAGGACGGCGCGGGCGCTTTCCACCCAAGGGATGATTTTGACCTTGCCAGCCTCCATGCCGGCGCGGCGTTCCAGGGCCTCCAGCATTCGGCCGCACTCCTGGACGTGCCAGGGCGAAGTGACTTTTCCGAGGCTTATGCCCCAGAGGTAAGGGCCGACAACAGCTTGGAGCTCCTCCCAGGTAAGGCCCGTGTCCAGAGAGTTGACTCGAACGATGACTTTTTGGCCTTGAGTCCAGAGGCCAGGGACGGTGGATTTCACGAGGTCGCGGGCGGCGGTTTTTTCGGCTGGGGGGACCGAGTCTTCGAGGTCGGCGATGAGGGCGTCTGCGGCAAAGGCGCGCCCTTTTTCGAGCATGTCGCGGCGGTTGCCGGGGATGAACTGGAGGCTGCGGAGAAGTTCCACTATTCGGCTCCTGATGAGGCTGGTGGAAGTATAGCATTAGGGTGTGGGGGCAGGAAGAACGGTGGCTATGGGGCCTCATCATTCCCATCCCGAACCACTCCTCCTCAAGACGTGTGATCCACATCACATTCCTGTTCTCAGTCGAGATACCTTCATCCCCTTTGTCCCCTTCTTTCCCTCGGGGGATACTCGGGACGGCGCCTCACGCTGGAAGAAGGGGAAAGAAAAAAGAAATACCACAACCCCCTCCTTCGACCAGGCTCAGGACGGCGTCTAACTCCCCCTTCGCCTTCCAGGCCGAAGGGGGAGAACCAGAAGGAGCAATGAAGAGTGGCCTGGCTACTAATACAACAGTGGTGCGACCGAACAAACTTAGATTACAAATTTCGACGAGAGTGATGGGAGGGGGTATCATAGGCAGGACGTTTATGTTTCTACGACTGGGGCGATTCACAGTACGCTATCGATGGGCGATTATCGCCGCGTGGGTGGCGGCTTTCGTGGTGTCGCTGCCGCTGCTGGCGCGGGTGACGGAGCCGCTAAAGAGCGGCTTTGGCGAGGTGGACACGGAGTCGCGCCGGGCGCTGCAGATCATAGCGGACCGCTTCGACTCTACCGAGGCGGGCTTTACGGTGGTGTTCCAGAGCGACAGCCTTCCGGCGACGGATGCGCGGTACAGAGAAGAGGTAGAGAAGGCGCTGTCGCCGCTGCGGGACAGACGCGAAGTTGAGGACGTGCTCACCTACTACGACGGCGGCACGCCTTCCATGGTATCGGCAGACGGGCGGACGACCTACGCGCTGGTGCGGCTGGAGCTGGATATTGACGAGGCCATAGACCGCATCTCCGGGCTTAAAGATTCGCTGGGTGAAACTGAGCTTAAGGTCTGGACCACGGGCGGCATACCCATCTTTTCCGAAATAAACGACACGTCGGAGGAGGACCTGCGGCGGGGGGAGATGCTGGCGGTGCCGCTGGTGCTGGTGGCGCTGGTGTTTGTGTTTCGAGGGGTAGTGGCGGCGGTGATACCGGTGGTGGTGGGCGCGGTGGGAGTATCGGCGGCGCTGGCGCTGCTGTATTTCGTGGCCCAGGGCTTCGACATGTCCATTTTCGCGCTGAACATTGCGTCGTTCCTGGGGCTGGGACTGGCGGTGGACTACTCGCTGCTGACGGTGAGTCGTTTTCGAGAGGAGCTGGCGAGTCGTTCCAAGGATGAGGCGGTAGAAGTGGCAGTGGCGACATCGGGAAAGACGATAGTGTTCTCGGCGGTGACGTCGATACTGGGGCTGGCGTCGCTGCTGCTGTTCGACTTCATGATGCTGCGGTCGCTGGGGGTGGGCGGGATGCTGGTAATCGCCGTGTCCATGCTGGCGGCGCTGACGCTGCTGCCGTCGATACTGGCAGTGGTGGGAACGAGGGTCAACGCGCTGCCGGTGCTGGCGTCGAGGAAGCAGGGGCGGAGCTACTGGCGGACGCTGGCGCTGGGGGTGATGCGCCGGCCCTTGCTGGTGGCGATACCGCTGCTGGCGCTGCTGGTGGCGCTGGGGATACCGTTCCTGGGGGTCAAGCTGGGGTCGCCGTGGGCGTCGGTGCTGCCGGAGGAGTCGCCGTCGAGGCAGGGGTGGGAGGTGGTGGAGGAGGAGCTAGGGTCGGGGGAGCTGTCGCCGGTGATCATCGTAGCGCAGTTTTCGGGGGATGCGGTGGGGCCGGAGCTGCTGGGCCGGATGCAAGAGCTGGTGGAGAGGCTGGAGCGGGACCCCAGGGTGGCGAGGGTGGAGAGCCCGCTGGACGCCCTGTCGTCGACGGGCGGGACGCCGGACCTGACGCTGCTGCGGCAGTTCGCTCGAAGCGACACAGCCATCGTGCGGGCATACCTTCGACACTCGCCGGTGGAGGAGGAGGCGAAGGACCTGGTCTCGGACATACGGGCCATCGACCCCGGGCCGGGGGCGACGCTGCTGGTAAGCGGGGCGACGGCGGACCTGATGGACTCGATCGACGTGATGTACGCGGACTTTCCCATGGCGGTGGCCTTTGTGCTGGTGACCATCTACGTGGCGCTGCTGGTCTTATTCCGGTCGGTGTTCCTGCCGCTGAAGGCGACGATTATGAACATGATGAGCATCTTCTCCAGCTACGGGGCGCTGGTGTTTATCTTCCAGGAGGGGCATTTGGAGGGGCTGCTGGGGTTCGCGTCGGAGGGGAGCATCGAGGCATCGGTGCCCATCATACTGTTCGCCATACTCTTCGGTGTGAGCATGGACTACGAGATATTCTTGCTGTCGAGGGTGAAGGAGCGGTACGACGCCACGGGGGACAACACGCGGAGCGTGGCGGAGGGACTGGAAGCGACGGGGCCGGTGATAACCAGCGCGGCGCTGGTGCTGGTATTGGTGGCGCTGGCCTTCGCGACGGCGGATGTGATCATCGTGAAGGCGCTGGGAGTGGGGACGGCGATAGCGGTGTTCCTGGACGCGACGGTGGTGCGGGCGTTTCTGGTGCCGGCGCTGATGCGGATAATGGACAGGTGGAACTGGTGGGCGCCGGGGTGGTTGGGGAGGAGACATTAGTCTTAGCACATTGTGAGATTATGCAATCGGTCACCTCAGCTTCAATCCCTATCGCGGCAGTTCAGGCCTTTGGAAGAATTTGAGAATGATATGGTGATGTAGGTTCCTTGGTATAATGCCACTCCAAATCGGTAGTAGTATTTTCAAGGGAGGGGAAATGGCTCTCTCTGAGGACAAAGTAATTGACTTATTGGTGGAGGAATACAGATTTGTCAGGGCGGAAATTAGGATGTATGTCGAGCAATACTCTCCCCGTTTTAGCATATTTGCTGTGTTTGTCCTCTCTGCGCTAGCTTTTGCGTTTGAAAATCCTAAGTACGATGTTATTTACACGATTATTCCTATCTTCGTATTCGTTATCCTATTTTTAACCATTGCGCAAACACATCTCATCATGTCGTTGGCTACACGTGCTAGAAACATAGAGTACGAGATTCAAGCTATGAACAAGGGGAACCCGATACTCAAGTGGGAATCACTATACGTTTTATCTCTGGTTGTTCCTCCAATTATTAAGTTGAAGTTAAAAGGAAAAAATGTTAGATCCCAAATTACCGCTATTAACCCCATTTTGTATCCACGATCCTGATTAGTATCGCTGTTCTTCCGATTCTAGGGTACTCAACTTACAAATCCTTTCTTTTCTTCAGTATGGCTGGTGGCATCTTATATTCGCTAGCGATGTTTTTGCTGACCTTGCTGTGTCTTGTACAAGCCTTCTCCTTTTTTACACTTGGCCTGCTCATAGATCATGCTAAGTTTGAAACTCAAGAGGCACATTAGGGACAATCGCTCTTGCCCCTGCCTTTGGCCCCGTGCTAGCATACGGCCACCAACACATAATCTAGGGCCGGAGGCGGGCCATGACGACGAAAAAGGCTGACGTTTTAATCAAGGGCGGACTGCTGGTGTCGGGGAGCGGGATAACGCGTTCCGACATACTGGTGGAGGACGGGAAGGTCAAGGAGGTGGGGCCGGACCTGTCCAAGCGGCAGGCCAAGAAGGTCATCGATGCGGCGGGGAAGTACGTGCTGCCGGGGGGCATCGACAGCCACGCCCACCCGATATTCGGCGACAAGATTGACACGTATTCGATGTGCGCGGCCTTCGGCGGCGTGACCACAGTGGCGGCGTTCATCGGGTCGGAGACGCACCGGCACGAACACTTCGGCAACAAGTGGGGCGTGCGGAAGTACAACCCGGACATCGTCAAGGGGTTTATCGACTTCGCGGAGCAGGAGTCGTACACCGACTTCACGGCCCACGGGCTCATAACCATGCGCGACAAGGACGACCTGCACAAGGTCATCCCCGACCTGGTGAAGCTGGGGGTCACGTCCTACAAGCTGTTCATGACCTGGAACCCCTTTGTGCTGCCGTCGGAAAAGAACTACTCGAACCTCATGGCGTTGCCCGACGACCAGGTAATGATGGTGATGCACCACGCGGCCCACAACGGCGGCATGGTGATGGTGCACGCCGAGAACGGCACGTGCAAGGCGTACCTGGAGGACAAGTTCAAGCACGAGAAGAAGACGTCGCCGGAGTACTACGAGCCCGCCGCGCCAGCGATTATCGAAGCCGAGGCGGTGAACCGCGCGGCGACCATGGCGATGGTGGCGGGGTCGCCGCTGTACCCGGTGCACCTGAGCGCGCAGGAGACGGTGCCGGTGCTGGACCACTACAAGGATAAGGGGCTGGCGCTGTACGGCGAGACGTGCCCCCACTACCTGACCCTGACCAACGACATGATGCTGAAGCACGGCTACAAGTACAAAGTCGCGCCGCCGCTTCGGGAGAGTGAGGACGTAGCGGCGATGTGGAAGGGTGTCGCCAGCGGCAGCCTGAATACCATAGGCAGCGACTTCACGGGTTACACCAACAATTTGAAAATAACGGGGAGCCTGTCGGGCACGGTGAAGGGCGACGCCAAGGAGCCGGACCCGAAGTCGATAAACATATTCTCGGTGGCGGCAGGGCTGAGCACCCTGGAGTACATGATGCCGGTGGTGTGGACGCATGGCGTGAACACGGGCAAGATAACGCTGCCTCGGTTTGTGCAGTTATTCTGCGAGAACCCGGCGAAGATCTTCGGCATTTGGCCCAAGAAGGGGTCGCTGCAAGTGGGGTCGGACGCGGACGTGGTGATATGGGACCAGACGCGGATGCACACGGCGGGGCCGGAGCACGGCGTCAGCGACCTGAACACCTTCGAGGGAATGAATCTATTGGGGATGCCGGTGATGACGATGGTGCGGGGCCAGGTGGTGATAGAGGATGGGAAGGTGGTGGGGAAGCAGGGGAAGGCCAAGTTTGAGCCTCGGAACCCGGACAAGACCGCCTACGCGCCCCGCGGGCCGAGGGTGGATGGGGTGTAGGGGAGAGTCCGAGCAAGTGGTGCTTGTTAAGCTTAATACACCAAAAGGATACCCATTTCAAAGCCACAGATGAGTGGCACATAACCGGAGGCTAGCCAAGGGGGACAATTATGGATTCTCTGTGGCTTGCGATCTACCGAGTATGCACCCAGTGTCGCGCCTGGGTAAAGTGACGCTGGGATTGGTGTTACTTGCCATAGGTTTGATAGCTACTGTAACGGTTTATGCTGCAGGGGTTCCAGGCGAGACTTACACTGGGTGTTTGGTGTTTTTGGGATTGGGGGGTGTATTACTAGTCAAAGCTGTCTTCAACCCAGATAGTGACGATCTGACTATAGAAAAGATATACGAGGCAATCAACCAACCTGGTAACACTCCTCCGCCAGCTGCTAAACTTTCGCACTGTTTTAACTGTAATTCCATGGTCCTAGAGGACTCCCCCAGATGTAAAAAGTGTGGATTTGACTCGACTGGTAACAAAAAGGATTAATGATGAAGATCTCCTTGTCGGTAATTAAAAAATGAGTAGGAATTTTGTTATGCGAGTGCAGCCAACGTCATGACAGATTCTTCGACTGCGTCCGAGTACGGACTTCGCTCAGAATGACAAAAACAGGAGGATGTTGTGGCTAAATTAATTGTTGGGACGGGGGATACGGCGTGGGAGGTGATACACCCCTTCGGCAGGCTGCCGCGAGGGTGGACGTACGGCAACGTGAGCCACGTGGCCACGGACTCGAAGGACAACGTGTACGTGTTCCAGCGCAAGGACCCGCCGGTGGTGGTGCTGGACAGCGAGGGGAACTTTATCACGGGCTGGGGCACCGGTGTCCTGTACGACGCCCACGGCATCTTTATCACCGCGCAAGACGACATCTATTTAATCGATCGCGACTACCACGAGGTATTGAAGTTCAACAAGGACGGCAAGGTGCAGATGCGGCTGGGGAGACGGGAGCGGCCCGCCTTCCAGGCGCCCTTCAACCATCCGTGCGATATCGCGGTGGCGCCCAACGGCGACCTGTATATCGTCGATGGGTACGGCAACTCGAACGTGCACCGCTTCAGCGGCGACGGGAAGCATATAAAAACGTGGGGCGCGCCCGGGGCCAAGGCAGGGCAGTTCACCACGCCCCACGGTGTGTGGGTGGACGGTCGGGAGCGGGTGTACGTGTGCGACCGCGAGAACAATCGAGTGCAGATTTTCAGCCTCGAAGGCGACTACGTGAGCGAGTGGGGGGATTTTTTCCACCCTATGGATATTTTCATGGACGCGCAGGGGCGGTTTTTTGTCAGCGACCAGATACCTCGGATATCGGTTTTGGATTCCAGCGGGAAGTTGATCAGCCGGGGGAAGACGGCAGCGAACCCGCACGGGATATGGCTGGACCGTCGAGGGAACATGTATACAGGCGGAAACGAGGCCGGGGTGACGAAGTATAAGAAGGTGTGACAAGCCCCGCCGCGCCCCGCGTAATCCGGTCAGATACTCTTAAGGGCAATAGGCGGCCCTTGACTCGTTGGCTTGACGGTAGGATGATTTCTCACAAGGACCAGTAAAAAGGGAAGACTACGGCTAAGCTGATGTCGGTTCTGGCGGTGTTGGTGGCTCTTCTGATCCTGGCAGCTTAGCCTATTTACGGCGCGGGGCCGGACAACGGGGGCGGCCAGGGTAAGGGGAATCTAAAGGACTGGCACGACAAGTCGCTGGGACTATTTGAAATCGATGGTGTGGTTTTTACGGATGCCGACGAGGCGTCGGGAAAGGTGGTAGTGGGTGTGGAGAGCAGAGGGCGATCTGGGAAGGTGCGCGCCAAAGCCAAGGCCTTGGGCATTCCCGACGACTCGATGGAGGTGGTGGAGTCGCCGGCGATGATTAACATGGCGACGCTGCGAGACAATGTGAGGCCCCTGCAGGGCGGCCTACAGATCACTTTTCAGTCCAAAGCCTTTGTCTACGCGTGCACGCTGGGCTTTAACGCAGTGCGTGGAGGGGTGCAGGGCTATGTCACCAACTCGCACTGCACCTCCAAGCAGGGCGCTCTGGATGGCACCAAGCACTACCAGCCGACCATATCGTCCAGCAATCTGGCAGGAACAGAAACGGCGGACCCCAGCTTCTTCACCGGCGGCGTTTGTCCCAGGGGCAAGCAGTGCCGTTACAGCGACACCGCCTTCGCCACCCTGGCCCCGGGCGTAGCCGCCGACATAGGGTATGTTGAACAGACCGATGGAGTAAACAACGGATCGCTGACCATTGCGGGCAGTTTACGCATCGTCGGTGAGGCGGCGGGGAACGCAGCAGTAGGAGACACACTGAACAAGGTGGGCAGGACATCAGGCTGGTCTCAGGGGTCGGTGACGAGGAGCTGCGTACACACCGGTGTGTACGGCACCAAGTTTGTGATGCTGTGCCAGGACTGGGTCCAGGCCACGGTTATCGGCGGAGACAGCGGGTCGCCGGTGTTTAAGATAGTCGATGGGAACGATGTGGAACTGGCGGGGATATTGTGGGGAGGCATCAGCGACAACACGACTTTTGTTTTCAGCCCCATGGTCAACGTGCAGAGGACGGGTGAGATGGGAGCGCTAAGCAACTGCGCCGCAGGCTACAGCTGCTAGACAAGAACTTACAAAGCGTCTTTGAAGCCGTCCGCCTTAGGCGGACGGCTTCTTTTTTAAGATGATTTTCCAACTGAGCGAGACTTGATGTAGAGTAGGGGAAACGGCGGCAGCTCTGGAGGTTGGGATGATCCAGTATTTCGACACGCTTTTTGCGGGGTACGTGGACCTGGAGGACGTGGGGTACGGCGGCACGCCGGTGAACGACAGGTCGTACTCGGACGAGTACCTGGCCACGGCCTTCGACAAGGCGGAGGCCATCGCCAGGCTGATGGACCGCACGGGCTACGACACGCTGTGGCTGGCGGAACACCATTTCCAGCCCGAGGGCTACGAGTGCATACCTAACATAATGATTCTGGCGGTCCACCTGGCGCACCTGACCAGGCGGCTGAACTTTGGCTGCGGCTTCAACATCACGCCCATGTGGCACCCGCTGAGGCTGGCCGAGGACTACGCCATGGCGGACATATTGACCAAGGGTAGGCTGAGGTTTGGCGTCGGGCGGGGGTGCCACACGCGGGAGGTGGAGACCTTCGGCGCGCCGCTGCTGGACCAGCAGGCGAATCGAGAGCTTTTCGAGGAGCAGGTGGACGTGGTACACAAGGCGATAAAGGAGAGACCGTTTTCACACCACGGGAAGTATTACAACCTGCCGCCGGCGGTGCCATATCGCGATTACACGCTCAAAGAACTGACGCTGGTGCCGAGGCCGCTGTACCGGCCTTTTGAGTGCTGGCAGCCCATCCAGAGCGCGACACCTCGAGGCCTCGATTTCATGGTCAAGCACGGCATCAAGGGGGTCATCGGCGGGGGCGTGGCGGAGGGCGGCGCGCTGCGCAGGGTTGTGGAGGCGTGGCGGGACGCGCAGGGGCGGGCGGGGCATGACGTGAAGCTGGGGGAGAATCTGAGCATCGGCTTCCACTTCTACATCGCGGACAGCCAGAAGACGGCGATAAAAGAAGCGTCGGCATATTATGAGGAGAACCTGAAGGTCTTCGGGCCGCTGCGGCTGGTGAGGTCTATGACGGAGCAGCAGATCGCGGACATGGCGGACCCGAAGAAGGCGCCATACGCGGGCCTGCCGACGATGGAGGACGCGGTGAAGGCGGGGGCGGTGCTGTGCGGGCCGCCGGAGTCGATTATCGAGAAGCTGAAGGGGATCGAGGAGGCGTACCCGGGGCTGGATAGGGTGAGCATGGGGCTGCCGGTGAGCTCGCCGCAGAAGATGTGGATGGAGCAGTTGGAGCGGCTGGCGAAGGAAGTGATGCCGGCGTTCGCTAAGAAGGCGCAGGCAGCGACGGGGGAGGGATAGAAGCGGACACAAAATTGAGGTCACTATACGTAGTGACCTCAATTGCTAAACGCAGGGACCGATTTGCCGTTAGAACTTAGCCCTCGTCGGGCTTACCTTGCTTCAGGTTCTGCTTGCTCTTGGTAATGGCTTTCTCGAGCTTCTCTTTAAACTCCATCATAGCCAAAACGCCTGCTTCACCGTCAGGCATCTTGCCGCTGGCGACTTTCTCCTTAAGCTGGACAAAGAGGTGGTCCTCTATGGTGGTGTGAGGTATGTTGAAGAACTCGTTGTCGAAGTGGGGGAGCTCGCCGGGGCCGAAGTAGCCCTTGCCGGCGACGTTGAAGCCTTCCAGCTCATGGGTGCCCTTGCCCAGCACTTCGCCGGTCTCGATGTAATGTTCCAGGACGGGCTTCATGCCGTACTTCTGGACCGGGCAGACTTTCATGCAGACGCCGCATCCGGTGTAGTGGCCCATGACAGGGCGGCAGCGCTCGTAGGTGAGCTTGTTCTTGAGGACGCCCCGCCACCAGACCTTCTCTCGCGAGATGGCGCGGCCGGGGCAGCGGTTGATGCACACCTGGCACTGCTGGCAGAGCTTGTGCATGCCGTAGTCGACGGGCTGGTCGTAGGTGACAATAGCGTCGGTGCTGATGATCATGAGGCGGGCGCGGGAGCCGAAGTGGGGCGAAAGAAGCTGGCCGTTGGCGCCAAGCTGGCCGAGGCCGGCCTCGACAAACATTGGTATGTAGGCGCCGCTGTTGTCGGTGGGGCTGTGGACCTGGGCGTGGTAGCCGAGGCCGCGGATGTAGTCGGCGAGAATGAGGCAGGCCAGGCTCATGGTGCGGTAGGTGCCGACGTGGGCGAATTCAGCGAAGGTGCTGGGCGTGGCCTGGGTGCGCTCGTAGTCCTGCTCGAAGGCGATGCAGACGGCGTGGTCGTACTTGGCCCACTTTTTCTTCGACAGGTAGATGTAGCGGCGGTCGAACTTGGTGAACCCGATCTCGCCGAAGCCCAGCTCTTTGGCGCGGCGTCGAATATCCGCGGTGACGTTTTTATTGGGGGCGGGTTTGGTCTGAGGCTCGATTTCGCCGGAGGCGCGGGCGGCCTTGACCAGGGGTTCCAGCAGGCCTTCATGCTCCTGCCGCAGGGCCGATTCTTCCGGCTCGAAGTTGTCCGCCACCCACTCGCGGTCGGCGCTGAACGTTATAGAGTGGCTTTCCAGGGGATAGCTTCGAGAATAAAAATCCACGTCGGTATTATTGGTGGGGACTCCGGGCTGGGATAACAGGTCTTCCGCTACGCGGACTTCTATGTCAGGGTCACCCAACTTGAGGCCGGGGCGGCGGACTATGCGACCTATTTTTTTGACTGCCATTTTTTCTCCAGACGTGATTTGTTGGCCTAGAGCACAGGTCTAGTTACCGACTTTAGTCAGCGTACACCTACATTCTGTTGAATGTAAAGTTGAACAGATGGGCGCTCTCCACGCGAAATGACTTAAGCGTGGAGAGCGCCCATTATGCTACTTGGTGACTGCCTTGGTGTATTCAGGGTACCGGATGGGGCCGACGTGAAGCATGTTGATCTTGAATTCGGACACGTAGGCGGGGTTGTAGGCGGCCTCGCCGAATATCCAGAGAAGCGGGGCGTTGACGGCGTTGCCCAGCCACCAGGTTCCGAAATCGCTGGCCAGGGTGCGGCGCGCCGCGGGATCGGCGGTGACGTTGCAGGCCAGTTTGAAGTCGGACATCTCTTTCCATTCGTACCGGCCTCTGCCCGACTCGTACCAGGAGAACTCAGGGAAGGTGCAGGCCGGGTCAAGGGATTCCGAGAAGAGCCACATGAAGTTGGAGTGGGTGGCCTCCCGCGCCCTGCCGTAGATGGCGCCGCTGTTCTCCACAATCTCCAGCTTTGCCCTAATTCCGACGGCGGCGAGGTAAGTAACCATCTGCTCGGCCATGTCCGGCGCTTCCGGCATAGCGGGGCCGGGGAAGGCCACGAAGGTGGTGTCAAGGCCGTTGGGGTAGCCGGCCTCGGTCAGGAGCTGCTTGGCCTTGGCAGGGTCGTAGTTATAAGGCCAGCCGCCCTCTTTGCCGGTCTTGCCCTGGGGTCCGGCGACGGGAGCCCAGGAGTCCTTAAAGTCGTCGCGCCACTGGGGGAAGTAGCTCACCGCGGGGAAGCCTTCGCCGAAGAAGTAAATCCGGTTAATCTCGTCCCGATTTATGGCGTGGTTGATGGCCTGGCGCACCAGCTTGTTGCGCATGGGGTCGTTGGCGTCATAGCCCTTGGGGACGCCCGCGGGCCGACCTCCGGCAGGGGCCTGGCCGGTCTTGGGGTCTATATAGTTCTCTCCACGGTAGTAGGGGAAGTGTATACCTGTGTGGAACCCAGGAAGGGTACTCTTGGAAATGCGCATTCCAGAGCTGGTAGCTTCGTTACGAAGGAGTCTGGGGATGGAAACGATGTGGGCTTCGCCGGCTTTGAGCATGGCTAGCCTGGTGGCGTCCTCTTTGGCGTAGACCCATTCTAGTTGGGGGAAATCCGGCGTCTGGCGCCAGTGGTTTTCCACTCTGTCGTGGAGAATGCCCTCGTTGATGGTGAACTTTTTTAAGGTGAAGGGACCGGTGCCGACGGGGTCGTCAAAGTAACCCTTTTCGCCGCCCACCTTGTCGAAGTGGTCCTTGCTGACTATTCCAGCGGCCAACTCATCGGACAGGTGGAGGGGCAGGTCAAGGTTAATGTTGGGCGTGGTCATGGCGACTTCGTAGTCGTTGACGATCTTCCAGCTCTCTGGAGTGCCCAACCTGCCGGTCCACTGGCCCGACTGCTGGTGAGGCGTGGCGACAATGGTCTTGTCGCCTATTCTCAACTGCCAGCTTAGGAGGAGGTCCTTGGCAGTGAAGGTAGTGCCGGTAGGCTTTCCGGCTTTGTAGAAGGGGACGTTCTTGCGAAGTTTCCACGTCCAATCCTTACCGGTTGTTCCTACGGACCAGGACTCGGCAAGCTGGGGCGTTTCGACGCCGGTCTGATGGTGGTGGCCAATGAGCCGCTCGTATTCGGGCAAGAACAAGGACTCGTTGGACTGTAGCATATGCGTCATGGTGTTCTGGGCATTGGGGAGTGGAACGGAAACCCGAAGTTTAGACGTTACGATTTGCTTAGGTGCCGCCGTCGTCGGGGTAGGGGTTGGCTGGGCGGCAACAGTGGCGGTAGGGGTCGAGGTTGCGCCTGCCTGGCGAGTCGCGGTGGGGGTCTCGTCGTCGCCGCAGGCCGCTACTAAGAGAATGAAAACGAGCAGGAGTGCGACCGAAAGATAAGACGCCAAGGGCCGCAGCCTACGAGAACGGGTAGGGAATTCCATCACTGCCTCCTGGTCATGTTGTTAGTTTTAAGGGCGCGTGTAACACCCTCAACCTTCGCATGGTAATGAAAGCCCTGTTTGTAGTCAATACGGATACTGCGTAGGAAGGCATGCAGAAACGGCTGCAATTAAGACGCAGCAAATCGACAGCTTAATTTATTTTCGATGACGGCTTAGCTTAATTACCGACCTGTAGGGGTGAGCGGGCTTGCCCGCCTGGGGCGCCAAGGCCTGCCGCGTCCACTCGTCGCCCAAGATGGACCTGGGCATCTCGGCGATGTAGAGGCCGCCGCGAGAATCTATGGCGATGCCGTGGGGCGCGGTGAACTGGCCTGGTGCGAAGCCGGGGTTCGGGTCGCCAATTCTTGCCTGCAGCTTGCCGCTTTTGTCGTAGACGCGTACCTCATGGCCCACGCCGGGGGCGTCGGCGATGTAGAGGTAGGGCGGCATCTGAGCGACGAACACAAAGCCTTCCTTATCCAGGACCAGGCCTGCCGCTCTATAAATACCCGGCCAGACTGCCAGCAGCTTGCCCTTCTCAGTGAAAACCTGGATGCGGTGGTTCTCCCGGTCAGCGATGTAGATGTTCTCGTCCTTGTCGATGACGACGGCGTGAGGCACGACGAACTGGCCATGGGCGGTGCCAGGCTCACCCCAGGAGTAGATTAGCTTGCCTTCCGGGCTGAACCGATGGACGCGCCCATTGGCGTAGCCGTCGCTGACGAAGAGGTCGCCGGACCTGGGGGATACGGCTGCCTGGGTGGGGCGGCTGAAGGGCTTGCCGCTGAATTGAGGCGAGGGTAGAGCGATGGAGAGGAGCAAGCCGCCGTCGGGGGTGAACTTTTTCACGTCGTGGGTGGCGGCGCCGGTGCAGTAGACGGAGCCGTCGGGTCCGACGGAAATACCATGCCTGCCGACATCGGCCTTAAAGTCCCAGGAGCCGAGATGCTTGCCGTCGGCGCCGTAGATGATGACGGGAGGATCTATGGCGTTGGGGTCGGCGTTTGGGAACTGGTGGCCGCTTTTCATCAGCAAGAACACGCGGTCCTGGGCGTCGACGGCGACATCGGCGGGCTCGCCGAAGAAGGGGAAGGAGTCTTTAGGAGGCCAAGGATGGACCGGCTCGTAGGTCCAGCGGCCCGTGCCGAGGGTGACGCTCATGGAGACCTCTTTTCGTTGAGTTCTGAACCAAGGACTGGATTTCGGCGTCCGTTTGAATGTCTTTCGACAGCCTCAGGGCAGACTCCCTGCCCGCCATCCCACCGACCCCCCATCTTAATCTTCCCCCTCAAGGGGGGAAGAGACCAGAAGTAGCTCCCCTACCTAACCTTTCCCCACCGAGCGGGGAAGGGATTTGTCATGTTAAGCGTAGGTGTGTCTTAGTTAAATGCTGAGAAGCCTTTGGGCATGACGACTTCTATGAGGTGGAGGGTCTTGGAGTCCAGGGCGCCTTCCACGGCCTTGGCGAGGTCCTTTCGGTTGTGGACGCGGGTGGCGGCGGCGCCGTAGGCCTCGGCCACTTTGACGAAGTCGGGGTTTTTGAGGTCGGTGGCCATGTGGCGGCCGTTGAACTGGTTGTCCTGGATCCACTTGAGGACACCCCAAGCGCTGTCGTTCCAGACAATGACGATGGGGGCGATGCCGTACTGGCCGGCGGTGGCCAGCTCCTGGATGTTGTACTGGAAACCGCCGTCGCCGGTCATAGCGACGACCTTTCGGTTGGGCATGCCGACCTTGGCGCCGAGGCTGGCAGGGAAGGCGAAGCCCAGGCCGGCCCAAGCAAAGGAGCCGAAGTAAGTGCGGGGTTCGTAGGCCTGGAAGCATCGGTGGGCGCGATAGACGGGAACGGTGGTGTCGCCGACAAAGATGGCGTCGCGAGGAAGGACGGCGCGGAGGGCCTCGTGGGTCTTGAGCTCGTTGGGGAACTGCTGGGCGACGCTTTGATAGATGTCCTTTTTGGCCTGGGCGACCTCGCCGGCGTAGGTCTTGGACGTGGCGATGCTGCCGTTGCCTAGCTGGGTGAGGATCTGCTGAAGGGCGGCTTTAGCGTCTCCAACGACGCCGACGGCCGCATGGTAGTTCTTACCGATTTCGGCGGGGTCGATGTCGATCTGAATAACGTTGGCAGGCAGTTTGAGGCCGTTGGTGACGGTGCGGGAGTAGGGCATGGAGCAGCCGACGATGATGACCAGATCGGAGGAGGCGATGAAATCAGCGACGGGATTGGAGCCTCGGTGGCCGCCGAATTCGGCGACGCCGAGGGAAAGGGGATGGTCTTCAGGGAAGGCGCCCTTGCCGGTGGGGAGGCCGGTGACGGCGGCGCCCAGACGTTCTGCCAGTTCGCGCACCTCTTTAGTGGCATTGGCGGAGGTGACTCCGCTGCCGAGCCAGATGACAGGCCGCTTGGACTTTTTGATGGCGGCGGCGGCCTGCTCAATTTTCAAGGGGTCCGGCTGTTTGGGGGCGACTTTGCGGGGGCCAAAGATTTCGACGTCGGCCTCCTGGCCAAAGAGGTCGGTGGGCATCTCCAGGGCAATGGGGCGCGGGCGGCTGGTCTTGAATCGCTGGAAGGCGTCATGGATGTGGTCGGGGAAGGCCTCAACGTTGTCGACCTGGGCGTTCCAGCCGGTGACGGAGCGGAACATGCCGGGCTGGTCCTTGATTTCGTGGAGGCCGCCTTTGCTGGTATTGAGGAGATAGGATTCGACGTTGGCGGTAATCTGGAGGACGGAGGAGGAGGCGGCGTAGGCCTCGCCCATGGGGCCTATGGAGTTGGCGGCGCCCGGGCCGCCGCTGGTGAGGAAGACACCGGGCCTGCCGGTGGCGCGGGAGTAGCCGTCGGCCATGAAGCCCAGGGCGTGCTCGTGCCTTCCGCCGATGAACCGGACGGCCTTTTCGTGATAAAGGGCGTCGTAGATGTGCATGGTGTGGGTGGAGATGATGCCGAAGACGGTGTCGACGCCGTGGGCTTTGAGGCTTTCGACAACGGCGCGGCCGCCGGTCATTCTGGCCATGGGGCACCTCCGAGGCTGGTGTGGGGCCATGATACATCAGGGTATGGGGCGTCACAACCCGGCGGCGCTGCGGCCAGGACACGGAGGAAGGGGCGGCTTAGGGCTTGCGCCAGATAACCCAGTAGCGGTCCATGGTCTCGTATCTGGGGTCCAGAACAGTTTGGATGTCCTTAAATCCCAAGTCGGAAAGGGCGCTTAACGCCTGCCGCGGCGGCACTGCTTCCCCCATGTCCCAAGTTGTTTCGCTGCCGACGATGTCTGACCCTACGGGCTGGCCCAGCGCCCAGCGAAAGGTGGCGAGGCGGAAGAGGGTCTGGGCGGCGGGCTGGGCGCTTTTGGGGAATAGGTGGAGGATGCGGCGTTTCAAGGGGTAGCCGGATCGGAGGTGGAGTTGGAAGCCTCCGCCCGGAGCCAGCACTCGGCGCAGCTCTTGAAAGTAGCTCCACAGGATTTTCTTATCAGGCATATGCTGCAAAACGTTGTATGAGAAGCAATAGTCAAAACGGCTGTCTTCCAGTCCTGCCAGGTCCACACCGTTGCCCAACAGGAATTGCGCATGGCGCACCGGGCAATGCCGGCGCGCGCGTTCGGTCATTTCCGGGGAAATATCAACTCCGACGACATCCCGAAAACCAGCGGAGGTGAAGGCGGGAAAGAGCCTGCCAGCGCCACAACCAATTTCAAGGATACATTTGCCCTGGGGGTCAAAGGTTAATTTTTCAAAAATGGGAGATAGGGGGTCAAGCCCTCTGGCGCGTCCGTCATTGTAGAAATCCTCAATAGAGCGGAAGTCCTCGCCATAAATGTTGTCGGTCCAATACATGAAGTTGTGCTGGGCACGTTTATCCCAATCGCGCCGCATAAGCTGCTGGTGCATGCTTCGACTCCTTGAGAAGCGCCGCATATTCATATTCATAAAAGAGAACACGAGGAGTTCTTCTGAGGCGATACACTGCTGCAGGCCGGGCCTATGGGCGTCCCGGACGTTCTGAGACTGTCCGTACATCAAAGTATCGGAGCGCAAGGCTTGCTGCCTGATGCGAATGCATGAGGGGGTTAGTCCGAAAGTGCAGAGGTAAGTATTACACCTGGCTAAACGGGGTCTCCAAAGTCACGCCACCTCTCCGTCAGAAGAAGGCTTTTGGGGACGGCTGGACTGATGAGTATAAAACTTTGAATGCTTGGCAGGCGTATATAAGGCAACAACACAAGCAGGAAGGCTATGTACAAACGCGAGCTGCTCAAGGGGAACACGGAGACCCTGGTGCTGTCCTTGCTGGCTGAGGCGCCTATGCATGGTTACAGGCTTGTGAAGGAGATAGAGGCGCGGAGCGACGGATACTTCCGGGTAAAGGATGGAACGGTTTACCAGGCGCTGCATCGTTTGGAGAGGGAGGGGCTGGTGCAGAGCCGGTGGGACATGATGCCTAACTGGATGTCGCGGCGATGTTATGAGATTACAGCCGCGGGGGCGGGGGTTTTGGCGACGCAGAAGGTGGAATGGAGGCGGTTTTGGCAGGCGCTAGGGCAGGTGATGGAGCCCGGGAGGGCGGGGGAGGGCGGCGAGGCCGAGTGCTCTCGCGAGGTTTGTAAGCATGAGAGGGTGCAGGTGGCGCGGTAGGGGTTTGCGCTAGAAGCCGGCTTTGGACTTAATCGTGGCGCCCTCATCACCCTTGGTCCCTCTTCTCCCGTAGTCGGGAGAAGAGGGAAAGAAAGGTAAGGCACCTCATCATCCCCTAACCCCTTCTTCTCCTTCGAAGGAGAAGAAGGGGAACCAGAAGGAGCACCCCCCGAGGCCGCCAAGTCACAGCTATACCACGTAACACTTGAATCTTCGCTACGCCCTTTTAGCACTTACAGGCTCTTTTGAAGAGACATCTATCTTGTAAAGCCTGGCGGCGTTGTTCACCAGGATGCGCTGCTTGTCCCGAGCGGGGACGCCGGTGAAGCTGCGGAGGATGAAGTCGCGGCTGTTGGGCCAGGTAGAGTTGGCCTGGGGGAAGTTGGACTCCCACAGTATGTTTTTGACGCCCAGGAAGTCGCGGATGTCCAGGCCGGCGCGGTCGAACCAGCCGGTGACGAAGCAATGCTCATGGAAGACTTCCGTCGGCTTGCGGGTGTAGCCTTCCTTATGGAGGCGCTGACGCTCGAACTGGTGGTCGGCGGTCTCCAACTCGTAGGCCACCCAGGCAAGGGTGGTCTCGGCGAAGACGATTTTTAGCTTGGGGACGCGGTTGAAGATGGGGGCGAAGAGGATGTTGGCCATGATGGAGACGGTGCTGACGGGGCCGGTGATGTCGTCCATGGCGGCGGCGAGGACAGGGCTGAAGCCCTCCCAAGCCTTGAGTCGCACCTTCTCGCTGGCGCCGGAATGGAGGGAGATGGGAATGCCGGCATCGGAGCAGACGTTCCACAGGGCGTCCCAGGAGGGGTCGTTGATGTGGGGGACGCCGTCTTTCAGATTCCAAGGTGATGGCGGGACGATGACGCCCTTGTGACCTCGCTTGATGGCGCGGCGGGCTTCCTGAGCGGCGGCCTCGCCGGAGGAGATGGGGATGAGGGCCTGGGGGATGAACCGAGGGCTGGCCGCGGCCCACTCGTCGATAATCCAGTCGTTGTAAGCCTGGACGCAGGCATTTTCGAGTTCGGCGTCCTTGATGCGGGCAAGGAACTCGCCTGAGCCGCCGCAGACGGTGGGGTAGAGGACCTGGCAATCGACGCCGTCGGAGTCCATGGCGCGAAGGCGCTCGGTGAAGCTGTAGGCGGTGGCGGGGACGTCGGCCCATCGCTGGGGTTCGTGGTTGCGGTCGGGCATGAGGGCAGCGGCGCGGGCGGTGCCTCGGAGGGGGACGGGCTGGCCGTCGATGGTCCAGGACTCGTTTTTGGCCTGGCGTTTTAGCTGGGGGATGCTGCCGCCCCATTTTCTTTTGGAGAGGCGGGATGTCCACAGGTCGGGAGTTTCCTGGACGTGGTCGTCGGCGCTTATAAATCCGTATTTGAGTTCCATCCTGATTGTCCCTCAATTAGAAAAGCTGCTTCTTAATCTAACAGGCGGAGTATAAATCCTCTGGGAGAGAAGAGGCAAAAAAGACTAGTGGAATGTCCACCTATTACACGAATCGAGTCCACAGGGCTTCACCCTCACCTTAATCCTCTCCCATCGAGGGAGAGGAAATCTGAAGGGAAGGCCTGAAGATATCAAGTAGCATGCAGTTCTTGAATCCGACAACTGCTCAATTACCGATTCCGTCTGCAAAGTTAACCTTCCTACGATAAAAAGGGGCCTGGTCAGGCCCCTTTTTAAGGATTCAAAGTTCTCGCTGATTCTACTTTTTGGAGCCGTTTTTGGCCTTAGTCTTGGCGGGCTTAGCGTTCATTTTGTAGACACGGATGGCGTTGCCGGCCATGAGCATGTGTTTCTCGTCATCCGGTACGTCTTTGAGGGTGCGATCGATGAAGGTCCAGGACTCCGGCCAGGTGGAGGTGGAGTGGGGGAAGTCAGACTCCCACATGATGTTTTCCAGGCCGATGGCGTGGCGCTGCTCGATGCCGGCGTACTCGTACCAGAAGTCCACGAAGACCTGGCGCTTGAACAGGTCGCTGGGTCGGGTGGGCAGGCCTTCGGTCCAGAGGTGGCGTTGCTCCCAGACGTGATCGCAGGCTTCCAGGATGTAGTTGAGCCAGCCGAGGCCGGTCTCGGCACAGACGAACTTGGTGTTGGGGAACTTATCGAGGATGCCGGAGAGGAGGAGGTTGGGGATGGACTGGGCCTGAAGGCCGAAAGAGGCGGAGGGACCCATGGCCTGGACCTGGTTGCGGGTGTAGCCAGTCCAGTGGTCCATGTTCAGCTTCTTCATGCCGCCGGAGGCGTGGAAGTGGACGGGGGCGTCCAGCTCCTGGCAGGCGGCCCAGACGGGGTGCCAGTAGGCGTCGTTGAGGTGGGGGAGGCCGTCGGCGGCCTGGCTGGGCTCGGACAGCATAACGATGCCGCGGTGGCCGTTCTTGACGGCGCGATAGATCTCCTTGACGGTGGCGTCGATGCCCTTCTTGTAGGGGATGTAGGCCAGGCCGACGTACCGGTCGTCGATGGTCCACTCCTCGGTGAGGAGGTCGTTGTAGGCCTGGCAGAGGGCAAGTTCAAAATCGGCGTCGTAGTTGACGAAGTTCTCGCCCGACTGGCCGGTGACGTTGGGGAAGAGGATTTCGCCGTCGATGCCATCCTTCTCCTGGGCCTTGATGCGGGCCTTGGGGTCGTAGACAAAGACGGGGACCTCGTCCCATCGCTGGGGGTAGGTCTTGCGGAGGGGGTCGCCCATGGCGGTGGGGCAGTTGACGGTGCCGCGCTTTTCGGCGACCTTGCCGTCGATAAACCAGCGCTCGACGGCCTTGTCCTGGGGGGCGATCATGGCGGCCTTGTCGGTGGTCTCGGTGACGTGGGGAATGCGGTCTCCCCACTTCTTCTTAGACATACGGTCCAGGAAGGCGGTCTTGCGCTCCTGGGCATGGCTGTCGCAGCTAATGAGGCCGTATTTCAACTCCATGCGATTCCTCCATCAAGTAAAGCTGGCTATTGAGGAAATGCTACTCCCGAGGGATTTAAAAATCAACGGTGGGGGGCAGGGGGCTCAGGCTCCTTGACGTAGGGCTGGTGAAGCTGGACGGGTTCCGATTTGCGGCCTCGGACCCGGAGGTTCAGGGCTTCTACCAGGATAGAGAAGCCCATGGCGAAGTAGATGTAGCCTTTGGGGATATGGACATCGAAGCCTTCGGCCACCAGGGTCATGCCGATGAGCAGTAAGAAGCTAAGGGCCAGCATTTTCACCGTGGGGTGCTTGTTCACAAAGCCGCTGATGAACCCCATGGACAAGAGCATTATTGCTATCGATATCACTACCGCCGCGATCATGACACCCAGCTCATCCGCAACGCCGACAGCGGTGATGACGGAGTCCAGGGAAAAAACCATGTCCAGCAGCATTATCTGAACGATAACTGAGGCGAAGGAAGCAGCTACTCGGGTAGTTCCGTGACCTTGTTCCCCCTCTAAGCGTTCGTGGATTTCAAAGGTGCTTTTGCCCAGGAGGAAGAGCCCGCCCAGGACCAGGATAATGTCCCGGCCTGAAATCTCTTCGCCGAAGACCTCAAAAAGGGGCGCTGTCAGTCCGATGATCCAGGTTATCGAGAAGAGGAGGGCGGTGCGCATAAACATGGCCAGGCCCAGGCCAAGGTTTCTTGCCTTCGCCTGGCTTTCCTGAGGCAGCTTGGAGGAGAGGATTGAGATGAATACCAGGTTGTCGATGTCAAGGACGACTTCCAGGGCGGTCAGGGTAAGGAGGGCGATCCAGATATCAGGGTTTGAAATCCAGTCCACGGCGTTACCTCTCGATTGATTTGGTATTTCCCGGCGGATTGCCTATCCTTTTAGTATATCCAGGTTTGGTATTAAGAGCAGAGCGGCTAATTTGCGGGCGCTAGCTTGACCTTTGATGGGCGAGGTGGCAAAGTGGCCGCACGGCATAGGAATAACAGGTAAAACGCGGGGTAATTATGAGCAAGACAGAGCTGCCCTTCCTGACGGCCACGGAACTCTCCCGGCAGATCAAGTCGAAGAAGGTGTCGCCGGTGGAGGCGGTGAAGGCGTACCTGGAACGCATCGAAAAGTTTAACGACAAGCTTAACGCCTATATTACGGTCTGTGAGGATGACGCGTTGAAGGCGGCGCGGGAGGCGGAGCGGGAGATAATGCGGGGGGACTATCGCGGGGCGATGCACGGGATTCCGGTGGCGTGCAAGGACCAGTGGTGGACCAAGGGCGTGCGCACAACGGCAGGCTCCGTAATCCTGAAAGACTTTGTGCCGAAGGAGGACGCTACGGTGCAGGTCAGGCTTAAAGAGGCCGGGGGCATCATGATCGGCAAGACCAACCTCACCGAGTTCGCCATGGGGTACAACGTGCGATACCCCTACGGCGTGCCGACCAACCCGTGGAACGTGAAGCACATGCCCGGCGGCTCCAGCGCGGGGTCAGGCTCCGCCCTGGCGGCCTATCTGTGCTCGACGGCCCTGGGCGAGGACACCGGCGGGTCGATTCGAGGGCCGGCGACGTACTGCGGCATCGTCGGCTTGCGGCCCAGCCAGGGCCGGGTGAGCCGCTACGGCGCGCTGGGGATGTGCTGGTCCATGGACACAGTCGGGCCGATGTCCAGGACGGTGGAGGACTGCGCGATGACGCTCCAGGTCATCGCGGGCCACGACCCCAAGGACCCGTACACCTGGGACCAGCCCGCGCCGGACTACGTGGCGTTGCTGAAGGGCGGGATTAAGGGGTTGCGGGTGGGAATCCTGGAAGAGCAGACGCATACGGACAACGTGCAGGATGAGGTCAGGGCCGCGGTGCTGAAGGCCGCCAGCGTGCTGGGCGAACTGGGGGCCGACGTGCGGGAGGTCTCCCTCCCCTTATCCCGCTACGACCGGTCGATATCTACTCCCATCATGTACACGCAAGCCTCCCACGTCCACTACAAGAACACGCGCGAACGCCTCCATGACTACGACCGCAACATGCAGATAAACCTTAAGATGGGCAATCTCATTCCAGCCCAGACCTATTACAAGGCTGAGAGACTGCGCCAGCTGCTTAGAGCGCAGTATCTGGAACTGATGGAGACGGTGGACGTGCTAGTGTACCCGACGGCGGCCACGCCGGCCCCGCTGGTCCTGACCAAGCACGGCCTTGGAAATAAAGAGGCGTTCAAGAAAGAGATGACGTACGGCAGCCGGACGCTGACATCGCTGGGCAACACCGTCGGCGCGCCGGCCCTTTCGGTGCCCTGCGGCTTTTCCCAGGACAAGCTGCCGATAGGCCTTCAGCTTTTGGGCCGTCCTTTCGAGGAGGCGACGGTGCTGAGGGCGGGCCACGCGTACCAGCAGGCCACGGACTGGCATAACCGGCGGCCTCCTGTGTCGTAACATGCCGGGTCTTTTCAGGGATAGAATGGAGACAGGATAGTGTCGGGTCCGTCCCTGGAAGGGCAAGCCAAGGCTTATCTAGGAGGAGCCGATGCCGAAGTACCTGCTGGAAGCGACGTACACCACCGAAGGGAAAAGGGGTCTGGTGGATTTCGGGGGGACCAAGCGGCGGGAGGCGGTGGAGGAGTCGATACGAAAGGCTGGCGGGCACGTGGAGGCCTTTTATTTCGCCTTCGGCGACGCCGACGCCTATGTTATCGCGGACCTGCCGGACAACGTGTCGGCGACGGCGCTGGCGCTGGCGGTAGCAAGCAGCGGCCTAGTCCGAATCAAGACCAGCGTTTTAGTGACGCCTGAAGAGGTGGACGAGGCAGTGCGAATGAACGTGGCCCACAGGACTCCAGTCCACAGGTACGAAACGTCAAAGGCCCGCGGCGACACATAGACTCAGCGCCCCGATTCATCGGGGCGCTGAGTAATTTTGCGAGGGATTCAGAAGGGCCTAGCGGCGGCGCTTGGCGGCGGGCTTGGCCCTGGAGCGGGAGGGGGCCTTCTTAGCGGCGGCGCGTTTTGGAGCGGCCTTGCCAGCGCGTTTGGAGGAGGCTTTGCCGCTTCTGGCGGTGGAAGCGCGGGCGGGGGAACGATTGGCGGCGGCGCGCTTGGGCGCGGCCCTGCCGGCGGTCTTTCGCGCGGCGGGGAGGGGCACCACGGCGGTGACGGCGGGCTTGTCGCCCAGGACAGCGGTGGTATGGCCCTTGCCTGTGACATCTTCCACCAGGCGAGCGTCGCCGGGGCCGAAGACGTGGAAGGAGCCGTCGCCGAGGCCGATTTGAATCTGGCCGGCGATGCCGATGACGAACTGGCGTCGCGGAGCGGTGTGGAAGCCGATTTTATGGCCGGGCCGCCACTCGCGGAAGAAGACGCCTTCAGCCTTCTGCGCCTTCATGTATAGGTCACCAAGCTCGGGGTTGGTCAAAAGGTTAATCTCCCGGAGGTGGGTCTGGCCGTCCGAGCCGGTGTACATGTGGTAGATGCCCATTCATCTTCTCCTTGTTAGAAAATTTGATTACTAATGTTTATAGCTATTAGGCCAATCTGTCAACTAAACCGGCACCCAGGTGACGGCGGTGGCCTCGCTGAACTCGCGCCACTCTTTGGCCCAGGAGTCGCCGCCGTCGTCGCTGCGATAGAGGTCGCCGTAGCGGCTGGCGGCGAAAATGATTTTGGGGTTGTCCTCGTGCATGCCGATGGCCCAGATGGCGGTGTTGGGTTTTTGCGATAGGGTCAAGTTTTCCCAGGTCTTGCCCGCATCCTTAGAGCGAATTATGGTGCCGGTGCTGCCCGGGGTGTAGTCGCCCAGGCCGATGAAGACGGTCTTGGAGTGGCCGGGCTGGGTGGCGATGCATCTCGGGTAGTTCATGGGGAAGGCCTCTTTGGCCAGGGCGCCTTTCCATGTTTTGCCTTCGTTGATGCTGGTGAAGATGCCATTATTGACCACGATGACAATGGTCTTAGGCGGGCCGGGCACCACGGCGACGCTGTGGACGTCCGGGTTGGTAATGACGCCGTTAATCTTCTGCCAGCTTTCGCCGCCGTCCTTGGAGTAGCGGACGCCATCGACCTCGATGCCGGCCCAGATTTGATTCGGGTCGACAGGGTCCACGGCCAGGCCGGTAAATCGCGGTATGCCGACGTTGGGGCAGGTGTCGGGGACGGCGACGGGGAGTTTCTTCCAGGACTTGCCGCCGTCGTCGGAGCGGAAGATGGCCGTCTTGGAGGGAGTACCGGTGCCGGCGTAGATAATCTTGGGGTCTTTGGGGTTCTGGGCCAGGTTCCAGACGGAGTAGGGCGTCAGCGGCGTGTCCAGGTGCTTCCAGTGGATGCCGGCGTCGTCACTGCGATAGAGGCCCTGGTCGGTGCCGGCTAGGACGACGCTGGGCTTGTGGGGATCGGTAAGGAGGGCGCGGACCACGGCGTCGGAGTGCATGCCGTGGTCGGTGTTGGAGCGGGTCCAGGACTTTCCGGAGTCGGCGCTTCTGAAAGTGCCCTGGCCGTTGGTGGCTAACAGAATGGTCATCTTCCCTGCCATGGCGACACCTCCCAGCACGAAGTCGTTTTAAGGTACGGTGGTATTGTAGTCAAAGGGGAAGGCAGGGGCAAGAAGTGTTAATCGGAAACGCTTTTGCCTGCGATTAATGCGATTGGGGCATGATGATGGGCGGGGCCTGCCGGATACTGGAACGTGACTGGCCTTTCCCGGCAAGGGGCATGGGTCAGTCCCAGTACCAACCCGGAGGGGAGTGGAGCCATGCGACAAACCACAATGAAGCAAGAGATGAAAGAGGAACTGGCGCAATGTATTGAGGCCTGCAACAACTGCGCCGACGAGTGTTTGAAGACCATCTCCTATTGCCTGGAGCAGGGAGGCAAGCATGTGGGCGAGGCCCACCTGCGCCTGATGATAGACTGCGTGGAGATATGCAGGACCAGCGCTAATTTTATGCTCAGGGAATCGGAGATGAGCATGGCGCTGTGCAAAATTTGCGCCGACATCTGCGAGCAGTGCGCCACAAGCTGCGAGAGCTTTGGCCAGGACGACGCCCAGATGGTGGAGTGCGCCAACGCTTGCAGGGCCTGCGCCACTTCATGCCGCAAGATGGCGGAGATGGCTGAGGCTGACTGAGGAGCTGCCGCCTTGACAGCAGACTTGCCACTGGGGCGATAGACGCCGGTCCCGCCAGCGCCTGCCAAGGCGGACTAATGGCCGGGCGCGGCGCCGATTTGCTGTAACAGCTCCATCTGGTCAAAGGTCTCGAATAGCTCCACGACTTTGCCTTTAGAGATGTGCATAATCCCAATGAACTTGACCGAGATGGGTTTATTACTGGCCGGGATACCCATGAGGTCGGCTTTATGGGTGCCGGTGAGATGGAATCGGACGGCGACCCGGTTATCCTGAGCCAGGAACTCGTCGAAGTTGTGCTTCAGATCTGGGAAAGCGGTGTAAAAGGCGACAGCCAACTGTTTGTGAGCTTCCAGGTTCATGACCGGCATGCCGCCGATGTGGGCGGTATAGTTTGGCGCGGCCAACTCGGGCGGAGGCGGCCCCTTTTGCTTGTCCTGGCCTTCAAGGAACCGCCTGGCTATGGCTATATTTTGCTCAGACATAATCCGCTCCTTTGGTTTTGCGTGCCCATAGTCTACTCACTCTTAGGGAACCAAGAAAGCGGTTAGTCGTCAGGCTGAAGGGTCCAGAGGGGCGGCTTGCCCTGTATGACGCGCTGTATGTTCATGAAGGCGTTGCGGCCTCGAAGGGCGAAGGTCTCCCAGGTAGGGCCGGCAATGTGGGGCGTGACGATGACGTTGTCTAGCTGCAACAGGGGGTCTTTGGGGTCGGGGGGTTCCTTGGAGGCGGTGTCCAGGCCCGCGCCAGCGAGGCGCCTTTCTTTGAGGGCGGCGTAGAGGGCGGCGTGGTCGATGAGGCCGCCGCTGGAGACGTTGACGATGATGGCGGAGGGCTTCATCAGTCGAAACTCGCGCTCGCCGATGAGGTGCCGCGTCTTTTTGCTGAGATACGTGTCGATGGTGACGACATCGGACTCTTTTAGCAGGTGATTGAGGGAGACAAGGCGCGCGCCCATGTCGTCGGCCTGGCCTTCGGTGACGGTGAAATAAGGCTCGAAGCCGAGGATTCGGACGCCGAAGCCCTTGAGTCGCTTGACCAGGGGCCGCCCAAACTCCTCCAGGCCGATGACGCCGACGGTCTTGCCGTCCAGGGTGTGAGTGTCAGGGTGGATGATGACGTTTCGAGGCCACTGGCCGCTTTTGACGGCGTGGGCGTAGGGGTAGATGCGCCGCAGGACGGCCAGGGTGAGGACAATGGTCTGCTCGGCGGCGGAGACGGCGTTGGCGAAGCCGTTGTTGGCGACGGGGACGTTCATGGACTGGAGCAGCTTGAAATTCATCCCGCCGGTGCCGGAGCCCAGCTGCTGGATAAGCTTGACGTTCTTGCAGGCCTCCAAAACGCGGTCGGTGAGGCGGCCCACGAAGATAATCACAAAGTCGGCCTCTCTCACGAGGCGAATTTTTTCGTCCTCGGGCGTCGAGTCAGGGTGGACGGCGACGTCGAGGCTGGCGGGGGCCTGGGAGGTGACCTGGGCGGTGGTCTCGGCGTCGAGGGAGGAGAAGAGGACGACTTTGGGATTGGGCATGGGGGCCTCCTGGGGAGCGGGTGAGGGGAATATAGGGCGGCGGTGGCGAGGGCGTCAATGAGGGGAGGTACGGAGGGAGAGGCCATTGACGGTGGCTGCGTTGTGCACTACATCCTAAGGGGCTATTTCAAAGGTTACAGGTTCTGATTCAATGGAATCTTGATATCCTGGATCGCCATTTGGATCGGGGTAATAGCCTGCTAAGCCTATGGCCATATGCATGCCAGATTTGGCCAACACCTTTGGGCAATCAAAGAAGAAACGTTCGTCGATTGTCCCAAAGGGGCAGTTGCTTCGCAGGTCCCACTGCTGCTCGTAAGACTTTTCTTCGCCAGGGGAAAATGTAGTACCGTTAAACCTTCCTACTACAATGCGGCTCCTAGACAACCACCAGAATACAGTCCCGTCCTCAGAGACGACTTTTACGTCATAAAGTTCCCCTAAGAGCGTTAGTTGAAGATGTGAATTAGACGTGTTTTTTATCCTGATGGTAAAGGTGATAGCTGGATCACCTGAGGATGGCGTGGGATAGGGGGCAGGTTGATAGGGTCTGCGAGCTGTTGGGTATGAGATGCTTCCCTCTTTCCAAACATCGTGTCTTACTTCAACCTGGACCTTTAGCACATCTGCCAAGAGATCAGGCGTTGGAGGGATGTAAAAGACACGGGGTATTGATTCAACGATGACCCTGCTACTTGCATTATCTGGGTCTGGATAGTAGCCCACCGACCCAACCACCCTATACAGGCCAGCTTTGATTAATTCCCCCGGGCAGACCCCCGAAGGACACCCTTCTATGGCTCCAAAAGGGCAGTTGCTTCTCATATCCCACTCATGCCCAAAATACCTGTGTGACATCTCATTGACTTTAAGCTCATCAAGACTTATTTCAGCGGAGCTATACTTGGATAACCACCAGAACAGGGTGCCGTCCTCTGTGAAAACCTTAAGATCGTAAAATATAGTTTTGTGCGGCGAATGGAGAGGGCCCAAGAATGAGTAGTCGGGGTTTATGACCCCAAACCCGAAGGTGATCTTTTCATCACTCAGCTTAACGTGCCCAGCGCCCACTTGGAGCACTAGGTTCGCTGCGCGGGGATCAAGATTTGTGATGTCCCCTAATGCCGTTGGTGTAGGAGTTGGCGCGTGGGTTGCTGAGTTGGAGCAGGCTGTGCTCGCGGCGGTTGGCACAGGAGTATCAGTAGGTGATGCCATGCCTCGCGGAGGGGTTGTGGGCGTGCTTATCTCCGTGACTCCGCAGGCAGCGCTGAGGGCCAATAAGAAAATTAACACCACAACCGCCTTCATAAAAAGGCCCCCTCACATCTTCATCACATGATAGTACAAAGCTGGGGGTAATAGGGCCGCGTTATTTCACCAGCTTCGGTCTTCCTGCCACATCCGGACTATTCTGAAAACCCCGCTATCGCCAACCTGACGCCGACGACCAGCAGGCCCAGGGCCAGGGCGCGGGAGGTCCAGACGGAGCCGATGCGTTTTGCCAGCCGCGCGCCTAGCTGGGCGCCGGCGATGGCGCCGATGGACAGGGCCAGGGCATTCAGCCAGAAGCCGTTGAGGTCGCCCTGGGAGATGTTGGTGATGTTGGCGACGGAGGCGGTGCCGATTAACATAAACTGCGACGTGGCGGCGGCGACCTGGATGGGTATGCCGAGGATAAGGGTGAAGGCGGGGACGGAGAAGATGCCGCCGCCGACGCCCAACATGCTGGAGAGGAAGCCGATGAAGAAACAGATGGCGACGCCCAGTCTGATGTTCACGATGTACTCGTAAATATTCCCGCCGCTGTCCACCAGGCGTCGAGGCTCGCCGCGCTGGGCGGCCCTGGCTTTGGCGATGCCACGGACGCTGCGATAAAGGATATAGAGGGCGACCAGGCCCAGGAGGACGCCGAAGGTAGCCTGGAAGGGGACCCGGTCGATGTAGTCGACGATGATGGCGCCGATGACGCCGCCGGGGAGGGTCGCCAGTAGGAAAGCGACGCCGCTTTTGTAGTCGATGCGCATCTGTCGCAGGTAGGCGAGGGTGCCGGAGATGCCGTTGGCGAGGACGGCGATGAGGGAGACGGCGGTGACGGTGGCCGCTTCCAGGGTGGAGTCGCGGAAGAGGAGCAGGGGGACGATGATGAAGCCGCCGCCCGCGCCGATGAGGGTGCCCCAAGTGCCTGCC
>Ga0194132_10001079_pt1 | contig 55383 bp, 43 predicted proteins | sample TA2KigOf80mmetaG_FD_148612 | JGI IMG/M metagenome (GOLD analysis project Ga0194132, IMG submission 148612) | Freshwater microbial communities from Lake Tanganyika, Tanzania - TA2015054 Kigoma Offshore 80m | ecosystem: Environmental > Aquatic > Freshwater > Lake | place: Tanzania: Lake... | reverse complement strand
TCGTGGACAGGCATCGAATCTGAGAGCAGGCGGGTCTCGGGGGTCGATCGCGGGGGTCGATCGCGGGGGTCGATCGCGGACAGGCATCGATCTAGGGGCAATCGCGGGGGGCAATCGCGGACAGGCATCGCAGGGCGGGCATCACAGGGCGTGGCGGGACTCTGGAGGGGAGCGTGGACGATCCGACGGCTTACGTGCTCTGCCCGCGGCTCCGCGCGCGGCTCCGCGCGCCGCGCGGGGCGGGCAGCCCTCCGCTCGACGCTCGCCTTCGATCCGCTCGCGACGCTCGCGACGCTCGCGACGCTCGCGACGCTCGCGACGCCCGTGAGACGGCGTCCCGACCTCGCGGTGCTCGGTCGGGGAGCCCGGGGCGCGGGCGATACACTCCGCCCCTCGCTCCGCCCCACGACTCCTCCGCCGGCGATGCCGCCCGCCGTCCTCCGCGACCGGATCCGCGCTCGATGCTGCCGCAGTTCGTGACCATCCCGCTGGCGCTCCTCGCGGCGGGGGGGTGCGTCGCGGGCATCGCCTACTGGAGCGTGGTCGCGTGGCGGGTCCGGCGGATGCTGCCCAAGGTCCCCCGGATCGAGGACTCGCTCTCCGCCCGCAGCGACGATGCCGGCAAGGTCAGCGTGGTGGTGCCCGCCCACGACGAGGAGCGGGTCATCGCGGAGTGCGCGAGGGCGCTCCTTGCCCAGGATCATCCCGACCTCGAGGTGATCATCGTGCTCGACCGCTGCACCGACCGGACCGCGGCGATCCTCCGCGAGACCGCCGGCGGCGATCCGCGGCTCCGCATCATCGAGAACGACCACTGCCCGCCGGACTGGGCGGGCAAGTGCCACGCCGCGTCGGTCGGGGCGAGGGCGGCGCGCGGCGAGTGGCTCCTCTTCAGCGACGCCGACGTCAAGTTCGATCCGCGGCTCGTGCGGGCGTCGGTCGCGACCTCGCGTCGGCTCGGATGCGGTCTGCTGAGCCTCGTGGGTCGCCTCGAGGCGGGCGCGTGGTTCGAGCGGGTGCTGCAGCCGCCGGCGGCGGTCGGCCTCCTCCGCATCTATCCCCTCGACCGCGCGAACCGCGAGCAGAACCCGCGGGCGTTCGCGAACGGGCAGTTCATGCTCTTCCGCCGCGACGTCTACGAGTCGATCGGCGGTCACGCCGCGGTGCACGACGACCTGCTCGAGGACCTCGCCTTCGCCCGTCGCGTGCGGGACTCGGGCGGTCGCATCGGCGTCGCGACCGCGAAGGACCTCATGGGCGTGAGCATGTACGCCTCCTTCGACGCGATGCGCCGCGGCTGGCGGCGGATCTTCATCGAGGCGTGCGACCGCTCGCCCCGCAAGATGCTCCGCTACGGGATCCGCACCGCCGGATCGGCGCTCCTGCCGCTCGCGATCCTCGCGGCGGTGCTCCTCGGGCTGCATGCGGCGAGCCGCGGCGAGGTCCCGCAGGCGACGGGGCTCCTCGCGGTCGCCGCCGCCGCGACCATCGCCCAGACCGCGGCGCTCGTCGGGATCTACCGCTCGATGTCGATGCCGCTCACCGCGGTGCCCTGCTTCGCGATCGGCTCCCTCATCCTCGCGAACGAGCTCCGCCGCGGCGCGAAGGACCTCTGGAACCGACGACCCGTGCGCTGGGGCGGCCGCGCGTACGTGCTCGAGCCGAACCTCGAGTAGCCCGATCCGGCGTCCCGGCGCCACCGACCAATCCGACCATGAAGATCCTCCTCACCAACGACGACGGCATCCACGCTCCCGGCATCATCTCGCTCCATCGGGCGATCGCCGACCTCGGCGAGGTCACGGTGGTCGCGCCCTCGACGGTCCAGTCCGCGGCGGGGCACGGGATCACCTTCCACTCGCCGCTGATGTGCCGCCACGTGCGGGTCACCGACTCGATGCATGGCTGGTCGGTCGATGGTCGTCCGGCGGACTGCACGAAGGTGGCGCTGCGGAGCCTCTGGCAGGAGCTCCACGGCAAGGGCTCGCGACCGGACGTCACGATCAGCGGCATGAACGTCGGCGCGAACGTCGGCATCAACGTCATCTACTCGGGCACCGTCGCGGCGGCGGTCGAGAGCGCCTTCCTCGGCGTGCCCGCGATCGCGGTGAGCCTGCACATCGGCGACCCGCCGCGGACCCGCTTCGATCGCGCCGCCGAGATCGCCCGGAAGGCGATCGACCGGGTGCTCGAGCGACCGCTCGAGCCGCACGCGGTGATCAACGTCAACGTGCCCTGCACCGAGCGCGACGACCTCCCGATGCCGCCGATGCGGGTGGTGCCGATGAACACCGCGCCCGGGATCGACGCCTACGAGAAGCGGACGAGTCCCGGCGGGCAGGTGTACTACTGGCCCGCCGGCAACGGCATGGAGTTCACCCACACCGCCGAGGACACCGACGTCGAGGCGCTCCTCGACCGCGCGGTGACGATCACGCCGCTCTCCTTCGACCTCACCGACCACGTCCGACTGCAGGGGTGGCGCGATCGCCTCCGCTGAGTGGCGCGGTCAGTCCCGCATCACGAGGCGGATGCGGTAGACGTAGACCTGCCCCTCGCCGAGGCGCTTGAGCAGCTCGCCCCGCGCCCGCCACCGGTAGAGCGAGTCGAGGATCGGACCATCGACCTGCTCGAAGCCGGTCGAGGCGATCATCCTTGCCTGCACCACCTTGCCGGTGCGGTCGAACCGCATCTCGACGATCGGGCTCATCGGGCGGGTGGTGAGCTGCGTGAGCAGCGGAAGCCTCGGCTTGCGGGTCTCGATCTCGAGACCACGCATGGCGAGCGGCTTGCCGGCACGCCAGTTCTCCGGCGGCACGTCGACCACCGAGAACGCGTCCGACTCGCGCTTCGCCGACTCGCCCGCCTGCGGCGGCGCCGGTCGCTGCGGACCCGGCGCGGGGGTCTCCGGCGAGCCGCTCGGCGCACCACCCTCGGGTCTCGGCTCGGAGGGCGTCGCCGGCGCCTCAGGCCGAGGAGTCGGCTGCGGCTGCGGGGTCTCGGAGGGACGAGGAGACGGCTCCGTCGTCGGCGTAGGCGTCGGCTCTGGCGCTGGCACCGTCGATGGGACGGGGCTCGGCTGCGGAGGTTCTGGCTTGGGCGACTCGCTCGGCGGAGGCGCCGCGGGGGTCGGCTCGTCGGTCGGATCGGTCGCCGGATCCGGCGCCGGGTGATCGACCGGCTTCGGCGCCTTGGGGTCATCGACCGGCGGCGGCTCCTCCTGCGGCGTGCCCGCGGGCGGCTCGCCGGCGCCGGGAGGAAGCGCATCGGGCGAGTCGGCGCTCGGAAGATCGGGCCCGGCGGGCGTCGGCGCCTGCGGACCGGTCGGCGGCGCCGGCGTCGATCGCGGATCGGCAGGCGCCTCCTCCGGTCGGCGACCCGTCGAGGTCTCCGCGCCCGCGGGCGTCGTCTCGACGGGCGTCTCCGGCGCGCCCTGGGCCGCGGTCGCCTGCTCGCTCGCGGGCGTGGGGGGCGGACTCGCGGCGGACTGCGGCGACGGCTCCGCGCCGGGCGGCATCGGCTCGGCGTCCACCTCGCCCTGCGGCGTGAACGAGGCGCCCATGGTGCCCTCGGCGCCGCCCGCCTCGTCGTCGCGGAACGCCGCCTGCTCGAAGTCCGCGAGCTTCGCGAGGTGCTCCTCGTACTCCGCGTAGCCGATCCAGTTGAGGGTGACCGCGTCCGACTGCTCGATGCCGAGCGGCACCTCGGGCTCCTTCGGCGCGTCCGGATCCTGCTTCTCCTCGGACTCGGTCTCGGGCGGCAGGTCGGCGACGAGCGCCCGCGCCTCCGCGGGGGACATCGACCACTCGAGGACCGGCATGAAGATCAGCGCATGCAGGAGGAGCGACGCGGCGATGCCGACCACGATCGGCCAGTTCGGGAGGAGGTCCTCCTCGAGCGGGTCACGGCTCGGATCGGGGATCGCGGCGAGGGAACTCATGGAGGGGCGATGCTAGGAACCGCGACGTCGACCGCTCAGGGCGTGGGCGTCGCGGGCGGCACCGGCGAGGTCGGAACCGTCGCCGCAGGCACCGCCGCCGCGTCGCCCCGGCGGTCCATGGGGCGACCTACCAGGTTGATCGGGATCCCCTCCTGCTTCAGGCGGTCCCACAGGTCCTGGAGCAGGGGCGCGCGATCGATCGTCCCGGCGCCGTCGGCGATGGCGAGGTAGAGGACCGTCGTCGGATCCTTCTGCCGCGACTCGATGATCCGCGGCATCGCGAGGTCGATGGTGGTCTCCTCGCGGTCGATGAAGAGGCGCCCCTCGAGGTCGATCGAGAGCGTCACCGCCGGCGCCGGCGTCGCGGGACGACCGGAGACGTACTGGCGAAGCTCGATGGGCAGCAGGTCCACCCGCACCATCAGCACCATCGAGTAGATGAAGAAGGTGATGAGGAGGAAGATCACGTCGATCATCGGCGTGATCTCGATGCGGACCTCCTGCGTCGGTCGGCGGATGCGGAGCATCGCGGATCAGGCGTCGTCGCCGTCGTCGGGGGGCGGGGCGCCCTCGGACCCGGAGTCGGTCTCGGTCTCGGTCTCGGGCTCGGGCTCGGGGGTCGCCGCGTCCGGCGCGTCGGCGGCGGACTCCGCGGCGCTCGCGGCGCCCTCGCCGCCGCCGAGCTCCTTCGCGATGGTGGCGCTGCCGATCAGGCGGTCGCCCTCGCGGACCCGCACGAGGCGGACGCCCTGCGTCGCGCGACCGATGCGGGAGATCGACGCCGCGGTGATGCGGACGACCATGCCGCCCTCGCTCATGAGGAGGACGCCGTCGCCGTCGCGGACGCAGCGCACCGCCACGACCCGACCGTTGCGGGTGGTGGTGCGGATGTCGATGCGGCCCTTGCCGGCGCGGCTCTGCGGGCGCTCGGTGCCGTCCTCGCTGCGGACGAGGTACTCCCCGAGCGCGGTGCGCTTCCCATAGCCGTGCGCGGTGACGGTGAGCAGGTCGCCGCCCTCGTCGCAGCGGACGAGCCCGACGAGCTCGTCGCCCTCGCGGAGGTCCATGCCCCGCACGCCGGCGGCGCTTCGACCCATCACGCGGGCATCGTTCTCGTCGAAGCGGATCGCCATGCCGGTGGCGCTGGCGAGGAGCACCTGGTCGCTGCCCGAGGTCAGCACCACGTCGATCAGGCGGTCGTCCTCCTGCAGGCCGATCGCGATGATGCCGCCGCGGTTGACGTTGCGGTAGTCCTTCAGGGCGCTCCGCTTCACGCGGCCCTTGGCGGTCGCGAAGAAGAGGAAGTTCTCGCCGCGCTCGAAGTCGCCGACCGGCAGGAACGCCCGGATCGTCTCGCCCTCGCGGAGCTCGAGCAGGTTCACGATCGCGCGACCGCGGCTGGTGCGGCTCAGCTCGGGGAGCTGGTAGACCTTCATGCGGAACACGCGGCCGGTGTTCGTGAAGCAGAGCAGGTCGTCGTGCGAGGAGCAGACGAGCAGGTGCTCGATGAAGTCGTCCTCGTGGACCTCGCCGCCCTTGATGCCGGTGCCGCCGCGACCCTGCGTGCGGTAGGTGTCGAGCGGGAGCCGCTTGATGTAGCCCGCGTGGCTCACCGAGACCGCCACCGGATGCTCGGGGATGAGGTCGCCGATGACGTAGTCCTCGGCCTCCACGTCCTCGATCGCGGTGCGCCGCTCGTCGCCGAAGCGTCGGCCGATGTCCTCCGCGTCCGCCCGCACGATCGCGAGGAGCGCCCGCGGATCGGCGAGGATCGCCTCGAGCCGGGCGATCTCCGCGGTGAGCTCGGCGAGCTCCTTCACGAGCTTGGCGATCTCGAGCCCGGTGAGCTGGATGAGCCGGAGCGCGCCGATCGCCTCGGCCTGCGGCTTGGTGAGGGCGATGCCGTCGCCCGCCTGCGCCCGCTCGAGGAGCCGCGGGGGCACCTCGCTCCGCCGCGGATGGTCCGCGGGGATGCGGAAGCGGAGCCGCATCAGCTTCTCGATCGCCTCCTCGCGGGACTCGCTCGCGCGGATCGTGGCGATGACCTCGTCGAGGTCGAGCACCGCGAGCACGAGCCCCTCGAGCCGGTGCGCCTGCTGCCGCGCCTGCCGCAGCTGGAACTCCGTCCGCCGGCGGATGACCTCGCGGCGGTGCTCCACGTAGCTCTGCAGCAGCTGCTTGAACGACAGCGTCCGCGGCTGGCTGTTGACCAGCGCGATGTTGATGATCGAGAAGGTGTCCTGGAGCGGCGTGAACTCGTAGAGCTGCCGCTCGACGACCTCCGGGTCGCCGCCCCGCTTGAGGATCACGAGGATCCGCGTCGCCGCGTCGCGACCGGAGTGGTTGCGGACCTCCGCGATGTCGGGGATCCGACCGTTCTTCGCCGCGGCGACGATCTTCTCGATGAGGTTCGACTGGTCGACCTGGTAGGGGATCTCGTCGATGATGATCGCGTCGCGACCGCCGATCTTGTCGCGGTGGACGCGGCCGCGCACCACCACGCGACCTCGACCGGTCGCGTACGCCTCGGCGATGCCGCGGCGACCCATGATCCGCCCGCCGGTGGGGAAGTCGGGCCCGGGCACGATCTCGAGGAGCTTGTCGAGCCCGAGGGTCGGCTCGTCGATCAGCGCGACGATCGCGCGGGCGATCTCGCCCGCGTTGTGCGGCGGGATCGAGCTCGCCATGCCGACCGCGATGCCGCTCGAGCCGTTGCAGAGGAGGTTCGGGAAGCGGCCGGGCAGGACGGTCGGCTCCTCGAGCCGCTCGTCGTAGTTCGCCTTGAAGTCGACCGTCTCCTGGTCGAGGTCCTCGAGCATCGCCGTCGCGACGGCGGTCATGCGGGCCTCGGTGTACCGCATCGCCGCGGGCGGATCGCCCTCGATCGAGCCGAAGTTGCCCTGCTTGTCGACGAGGAGGTAGCGGGTCTTCCACCACTGCCCGAGGTTCACGAGCGTGGGATAGATCACGCTCTCGCCGTGGGGGTGGTAGTTGCCGGAGGTGTCGCCGGCGATCTTCGCGCACTTGATGTGCTTCCGCCCGGGCGACAGGTTGAGGTCGTTCATCGCGACGAGGATTCGTCGCTGCGATGGCTTCAGTCCGTCACGGACGTCGGGCAGCGCCCGGTCCATGATGGTGCTCATCGCGTAGGTGAGGTAGCTGTCGTGGAGCTCGCGGTCGATCTCGAGGTCCACCACGCGGTCCCGCGGCGCCTCGGGGGCGGCGGGCGGGGCGTTCGGATCGGGCGGGCGAGTCTCGGCCATGAGGCGGGTCGGTCTCTCGAAGGGGAGGCGGCGCGAGGTCCCGCCGGGTCATCCGCGGGCTCGACCGCCGCGTCCGACCGTTGGATCGCTCGAAGGGGCGGATTGTAGGGAATCGACCGCTCCAAGTCGCCTCCACGAAGGGTCGTCCGGCGACCTCCCGGGCGACCATTCCGGGCGTCGATCGCGCGGCTCAGCGGGGGCGCAGGTGCAGCAGGAACTCGAGGTTTCCCTCGCCCGCGCGACCCTTGCCGCTCTTGCCGCCGCGGATCGGCGACTCGACCGCGTCGACGAGCGCGAACCCGAGCGCCGGAAGCGTCGGCTCGAGCCGCGCGACCATCGTCCGGGCGACCTCGTCGGCGAGGCGACCGCGGTCGAGGAGGTGCTTCTCCTCGGGCAGGAGCTCGTAGTGCGGCTTCACGAGGGTCACGACCTCGCCGCCCGGGCGGACCCACCGCCGCGCTGCCGGCAGGGCGAGCCGCTGCGGCGTCCAGCCGAGGTCGATGACGACGAGGTCGACGCCTCCCTCGGGCGGCGGCGCATGCAGGGCGTTGGTCCGCTCCTTGACCGTGACCCGCGGATCGTTGCGGAGCCGCCACGCGAGCACGCCGTAGGCGACGTCGAGGGCGATCACGGTGCGCGCCCCGCGGCGGAGCAGGCAGTCGGTGAAGCCGCCCACGTTGCAGCCGAGGTCGGCGCAGGATCGGTCGGCGACCACGATCCCGAAGCGCTCGAGCGAGGCGTCGAGCTTCGCGAACGCCCGCGAGGCGACCGCGGGCTCCGGCGAGGAGCGCTCGGTCGGGTGGTCCATCTCAGCGGGCGCCGAGGGCGGCGAGCGCCTCCGGGCTGCCTCCGGCGCGCGGCACGCCGACCACCGCGATCGCGTGGCGGTCCGCCGCCGCGAGGACCGCGGGCTTGTCGAGCAGGATGACGCGACCGGCGCCGAGGGCGAGGCAGCCGGCGCCTGCCCGCGCGAGGTTCTCGATGGTCGCGACGCCGACGGTCGGCACGTCGGCGCGGAGGTCGTGATCGTCGCGGGCGGTCTTGAGGAGCGTCCATCCGCGGAAGCGGGAGAGCTCGCCCGCCCGCGCGATCAGCGCGTCGGTGCCCTCGACCGCCTCGACGGCGATCACGTCGCCCGCCCGCACGGCGATCGCCTGACCCACGTCGAGCGCCGCGATCTGATGCAGGATCGGCCAGCCGAAGGAGACCTCGCCCCACTGGCGGTCGGTCGGGCGGACCGCGTTCATCACGCCCTCGGTCGAGAGCTGGTCGGGGATGAAGCGGGTCGAGTCGATCAACCGGACGCCTCCTCGGAGAAGCTCCTCCGCGACCGCCGCGAGGAGCCGCGACGAGCGGTTGTCCTTGCCTCGAACTCGACGGTACCAGAACCACGCGCCGCGCAGGTCGGGCAGGTCGCGGAGGATCGCGATCGGATCGTGCATCCGTTCCTTCGACACGCGACCGACCATGATCGCGTCGCGGGCGCCCATCCGCCGCGCCGCGCGGATCCACTGCCCGATCTTCAGCGTGCCCGCGGTCGCGAAGCGGTCGCAGGCGGCGGGGAGCTCCGGATGGAACTGCCCGCGCAGGCCGATCCCGACCGCGACGCGACCTGCCGCGCGGATTCCCCGCGCGACGATCACCGGAAGGAGACCGCCGCCCGCGATCACGCCGATCGGCGCGGTGGGGTCGTCGTGCTCGCCGGGGTCCGAGGGCATCGACGGGGATTGTGCCTGAGAGGCGAGGTCGCGGCGAGGGGAGACCTCGTCGGCGCGTTCCGGGACCTTGCCGCGTCGCGGCTCGCGCGTCCTTCCCTTCTCTCGTCGCCGCCTGCCGCGCCCGCGCCGCGCGGTGCCGGATCGGCAGTCCGCGAGCAAGGACGACGGCGGTCCGGGCGCGGCGGGCGTTGCGCCGCGCGTCGTGCGGATTGGCACGCTGCTTGCCTTTCCCTCCGCCTCGCCGCGGCGCGCCGGTCGCCGCGGGACGCGACGGCCGAACGGTCGGCTCGACGCGGGAGTCCATGCCGGCGACACGGGAGGTCTCCATGAACCTCATGCACGGAACGACGGTGTCGAGCTGGGATCCCTTCCGCGACCTCGACGAGTTCTCCCGCCGCCTCGGCGGCTTCTTCGGTCGCGCGCCCGCGAAGGCGGTCGCGGACGCGGCGTCGGCGGCGCGGTGGGTGCCCGCGGTCGACATCGTGGAGTCGAAGGACGCCTACTCGATCGCGGTCGAGCTGCCCGGCATCGAGCGCGAGCAGGTCAAGGTGAGCGTCGAGGACGGCAGCCTGATCATCGAGGGCGAGCGTCGGTTCGCCTCCGAGGAGAAGGACGCGAAGGTCCACCGCGTCGAGCGGGTCTACGGGAGCTTCCGGCGGGTCTTCCGCATGCCCGAGGACGCCGAGGCGTCGAAGGTGCACGCGGAGTTCCGCGCGGGCGTGCTGCAGGTCCACCTTCCGAAGCGCCCGGAGAGCCAGCCGCGGCAGATCGAGGTGAAGGTCAACTGAGCCGGCGGACGCGTCGGGCCGGTCGGAGCGATCCGGCCGGTCCGGCGCCCGCCTACGGCGTCACCCGCTCGGGCGCGTGCTCGTGGGGCAGGTCCGGATCGGGCGGCTCCTCGACGCGTCCCATCGGAAGGAACCGCTGCGGGTCGATCTCGACCGGCGGCGCGGTCGCGAGCCAGTCGAGCACCACGATCGGATCGGGATCGATGCGGTAGAGCTCCCGCACCGCGGGCTTGATGAACCGCTCCGCGATGCCATGGTCGATCATCGCGACGAGCGGATCGAAGTAGCCCCGCTCGTTCACGATGCCGATCGGCTTGTCGTGCTCGCGGAGCTGCCGTCCGACCAAGGTCTCGAAGAACTCCTCGTAGGTGCCGAGCCCGCCCGGCAGCACGAGGAAGGCGTCGCCTCGCTCGACGAGGAGCCGCTTCCGCTCGCGCATGGTGTCCACCACGAGGAGTTCGTCGCAGCCGTCCCAGCCCTGCTCGTGGTCGAGGAGGTGCCGGGTGATCACGCCGGTCACGCGGCCGCCGCGGGCGTGCATCGCCTTCGCCATCGCTCCCATGAGCCCGATGCCGCCGCCGCCGTAGACGAGGTCGATCCGCCGCTCGGCGAGGATCTCGCCGACCCGCCGCGCGAGGTCCACGAAGTGCGGCTTCAGGTTGATCGACGAGGCGCAGTAGACGGTGAGGCTGCGGAGCATCGGCGGGAGTCTGACCGAATCGGCCCGCGCGACAAGTGGAGCCGCTCCCCTCCGTAGACTGCCCCGCATGCACGGCGGGCGTCCCATCGGCGGCGGCTCGAGGACCTGGCACGGCGATCGCGCCGCGGGAACGAGCCATGCGGGCTGAACGCTCCCGCACCGCGGACCTGCTCGCGTGGCTTGGGGTCGCGGGCATGCTCGCGGTCGCGCTCGTCCGCTCGACCTCGATGCAGGCGGCGTGGCGGTGGTTCGACGTCGATCCGATTCGCTCGCCCGGCGCCCTCGAGGCGGTGGGCGCGTCGGGGGGGATTCTCCTCGACGCGGCGCTCCTCCTCTCGGCGTCGCTGCTGCTCGCGTCGCGGGCGCTGCGGGGTCGGCGCCTCGACGGTCTCTCGCTCCTCCTCGTGGTCCTGCCGGTGCCGATCCTCGCGTGGCATGCCCGCGGAGACCTCGAGCAGGCGTGGCGCGGCGCGAGCCTTGCGGCGGGCTGGATCGGGCTCGTCGCGGCGGCGCACCTTCGAGATGATCGCCGCCTCCGCGTGCTCCTCGCGGCGGGACTCCTCGCCGCGGCGGTGCCCTGGCTCGCGCGGGCGGGCGAGCAGTGGCTCGTCGAGATCCCCGCCTCGATCGCCCACTTCGAGGCGAACCGCGCCGAGGTCCTCGCCTCCTTCGGGTGGAGCGAGGGCAGCGAGGCGGCGCTCCTCTACGAGCGGCGGCTCGCGCAGGCGGAGGCGGGGGCGTGGTTCGGGCTCGCGAACGTCTTCTCCGCGCTGCTCGCCGCGTGCGCGGTCGCGTGGATGCAGCTGACCCTCGCGACGCGCGGTCGCTCGCTCGGCGGAGGCACGGTGCTTCTTGCGGGCGTCGTCGCGCTCGCGGCGGTCGTCGGCGTCGCCATCAACGGCTCGAAGGGCGCGATCGCGGCGCTCCTCGCCGGTCTCGCCGTCGCGGCGATCGGATCGAGGAGCGGGCGGACGACGGGGGACGCGCCGCCGCGAGGATGGCGGAGCGCCGCCGGACGGATCGCGCTCCTCGGCATTCCCCTCGGGATCGCCGCGGTGCTGCTGCGGGGCCTGCTCCCCGAGGGATTCCTCGGCGAGAAGAGCATGGTGTTCCGCTGGCACTACCTCCTCGGCAGCGCGTGGACGCTGCGTGCGGAGCCGCTCCGCGGCGTGGGTCCGGCGGGCTTCCAGGAGTGGTACCTCCTCGTGAAGCCGATCCGGAGCCCCGAGGCGGTGCAGAGCGCCCACTCGCTCGTCGCCGACTCGCTCCTCGCGGTGGGCGTCGTCGGGCTCGCGTGGTTCGCGGCGCTCGCGAGGGTGCTGTGGCGCCGCGACGAGCCGGGCGGGAGCACGGGATCCGTCGCGCCGAGCCGCGGAGGCATCCTTCTCCTCGTGGTGGCGCTCGCGGCGGCGACCGCGGTCCTGTGGGCGATCGAGCCCTCCTCGCGCGGCGGGAGCGGGATGGCGCGGTGGATCGGGATCCTCCTCTTCCTGCCGACCGCGATCGTCGCGCGGTCGATCCTCGCCGCGGTCGATCCCCCGCGGCTCGCGTGGATCCTCGGCTCGGTCGCGTTCGTGCTGCTGCTGCAGGGGCAGATCGAGATGACCTTCTTCGCCCCGGGCTCGATCGCGTGGGCGATGCTCGCGGTCGGTCTCGCGGGCAGCCCGCCGGCGCCGCGGCGCGGCGACCCGACGAGGCGCTCGCGGGTGGCGGTCGTGATCGCGGGCGTGCCGGCGGCGATCGCCCTGCTCGTCCTCGCGGGACCCTTTCGCGCCGCGGTGCAGGCGGAGTCGCGGCTCGCCCTCGCGGCGGAGCCCCTCGACGAGGTCGGGCGAGCGATCGAGGAGCGTCGGGCGCCGGCGCTCGATCCGCTTGATGCCCGCCGTCGTGCCGCCGCGGGGCTCTCGGCGCTCGCGGACGAGGGCGGTCCCGCCGCGGCGCGGGCGGGATCGCTTGCCCTCGAGCAGCAGCTCGCGGTCGCCGCCGAGACGGGGACGCGGGAGGACCTTGCCGCCGCGAGGACCCGCGCGGAGGCGAACCTGGCGTTCGGTCACTCCGCGCGGCGGCTCGCCGAGCGGGCGCGGGTGCTTCTGGTCTGGCGGGCGATCGAGCCAGGCGGAGTCGACCCCCGCATGCTCGCCGAGGCGATCGCGCAGGCGCTCGTCCTCCAGCCGCAGGACGTCGGGCTCTGGATCGACCTCGGCGACGCGCGGCGCGACGCGGGCGACCTCGTCGATGCCCGCGCGGCGTGGCGCACGGCGCTCGAGCTCGACGCGGCGCTCGAGCTCGATCCGCTCGTCAGGCTCCCCGAGGCCCGTCGGCGGGAGCTCGAGGTTCGGCTCGCGGAGTAGGCGCGACCTCGCCGGTCGTGCGCCGGTAGCGCACGCCGCGGCTCGGCGGGAAGCGGCGAAGACCTTCCTCGCGGAGCCGAGGCGCGTGGTCGCGGAGATAGGAGGCAAGCGATCCGCGGTCGCGGAATCGGTAGCGGACCTCCGCGGCGAAGGCGGCGTCCGGCTCGCGGTCGAGGAGGATGACCTCGGCGTGCTCGGCGCCGCCCGCGAGCACCTCGGCGAGGTGCCCGTCGCGGAGCCACGCGATCCACTCGTCGAGGACCGCCCGGTCGTCGAACTCCGCCGTCACGGTGTAGCGGACCGGTCCGGTCGCGCTCACGAGGAGCCTTCCGTGCTCGTCGCGGCGGGCACGCCGCCCCGCGCCTCGTTGATCGCGTCGATCACCTGCGCGGCGGTGTAGGCGTCGCTCTTGAAGACCTCCCGACCGTCCGGGGCAAGCACGACGAGCAGGGGAATCGTCAGGCGACCGGACTGCCGCAGGAGGGCGTTCCCCGCCTCGTTGTTGCCGGTGAGGTCCACCTTCATCGAGACGACGCCGGGGGAGTTCATCTCGTCGGCGACGGCGGGCTGCGAGAGCACCGTCGCCTCGAGGGTCTTGCAGTTGAGGCACCACTCCGCGGTGAAGTCGAGGACCACCACCATCCCCTCGCGCTGCGCGTCGGCGAGGAGCTCGGGCGAGTAGTACGTCCACTTGATCGGTCCCTCGTCGGTCATCCGCACCGCGACGCCGAGCGAGAGCGCCGCGATCATCGCGCCGAGTCCTCCGTAGACGACCCGCGGACCGAGCCGCGGCGTGATGCGGAAGGTCCGGGCGAGAAGCAGGAATCCCGCCGAGGCGGCGACGATCCCGACCACCCACCAGTACGCCCGCGCGGGCGGGGTGGGCGGCTCGACGAGGAGCCCGCTGAGCCCGGCGCCCGCGAAGTACGCCGCCGCCGCGAGGAGCAGGAGCCCCATCACCTGCTTGATGAGGTCGCTTGCCGGACCGCTCCGCGGCATGTTCTTGACGAGCGCCGGGAACGCCGCGAGGACGAGGTAGGGAAGCGCCATGCCTGCCCCCACCGCGCCGAAGACGGCAAGCACCGTCGCGATCGAGCCGGTCACCGCCCACACCACCGCCGAGCCCATGAAGGGCGCGGTGCAGGGCGTCGAGAGCACCGCGGTCATGATCCCGAAGCCGAAGGAGCCGAGCACGGTGTCGTGCCGCGGCTCGATCATGTAGAGCGCCTGCGGCAGCCGCAGCGAGAAGAGCCCCATCATGCCGATCGCGAGCAACGCGATCACCACGCCGACCGAGATCGTGAAGACCGGCGACTGGAAGAGCTGGTTCGTCGTGGTGAAGCCGCTGATCGAGGCGACCGCCACGCCGAGCCCGAGCCAGAAGGCGATCACCCCGAGGCTCATCGCGAGCCCGAGCACGAGGCAGCGACCGCGGTTCCCCGCCGCCTGCGAGAGCGCCATGATCTTGAGCGGGATCACCGGCAGCACGCAGGGCGTGAAGTTGAGGAGGAGCCCGCCGACCGCCGCGAGGAGGAGCAGCAGCAGGAACCCCGCCCCGCGGATGTCCACCGAGAGCCGGAGCCCGAACGCGTCGAAGTCGACGACCTCCGGCGCCTTCTCGCCGGCGCGGATGCGACCGAACACCGCGGGATCGAAGGACGCGAACGCGTCGCCGGGGGCGCTGGTGGCGGCGTCGGCGGCGACGGTGATCGGCGCGCTCACGACGACCGTCGCGGGCGCGAGGCAGCTCCGGTCGTCGCACGCCTGGAAGGAGACCTCGATGGAGATCTCCGCCGGACCGGGCGGCGCGTCGGGCGCGATCACGATCGGCTGGAAGGCGACCGCGCGACCCTCGAAGACGGCGTAGCTCCGCGGTCCCTCGCCGAGGTCGGCGCTGATGAGGTGCGGGGTCGGCCACTGGGTGAACCCCGCGGGCGCCGAGAAGCCGGGAGGGACCGTCACCTTGATCTCGGTTCGGATCGCGCCCTCGAACTCGACCGCGCCCTCGAGGGTGCTGCCCTCGTTGGTCCAGAGGTGCCAGCCGGCGTCGATCGCGAGCTCGACCGCCAGCGGCAGGTCGCCGCCGCGGCGGACGGTCGAGGAGGCGGGGATCGCCCGCACCTTCACGACGTCCCGGGAGTCGCCGAACGACGCAGGGGCGGCAGGCTTCCCAAGCGCCGGGATCCCCGGGACCTGCCCGCGGAGGGCGGGGGCGGCGAGACCCCATGAAAGGACGAAGCAGAGCAGGGGAGCGAGGACGCGTCGCGGCATGGGAGGTGGGTCGGGGATCGGCGAGATCGCCCTCCGGGGCGGAACGGATCCTACGGCGATGCTCGGCGGGACCGTCGAGGTCCGGCGCGAGGTCGGCTCAGGCGCGTCATTGGGCGCGAACTCGGGAGGTTCGTTGACCGCCTTGGCGAGGTCCCGATACACTCGCGGATTCTTCGGCGGCGGTCGCCGAAGCGTCGTCGTCCTTCCTCTCCTTCGACCTTCGCCGATCCAATCCTCATGCGATGCCTCGAGCCGAGCATGATCTTCCGGGCGGCGATGGTCGGACCCAAGGCATGAAGCCTCGGGGCGGAGAGCGCGGGACCCGTTCGGCGGGTCGGCTCGCCGCGGGTTCGTGCATGGAGGCTTCCATGTCCTGACCGACCCCCAAGGGTCAGGACCGGCTCGTGCGGCGCCCTCGGCGCCGGGCGGGTCGGAGGCGACGGGCCACGGGTGCTCCACGCGGTGCGGAGCGCCGGTGGCCCTTGCGTTTCTTCCGGGACCGAGCGGCTCGGTCCCTTCGTGGTCCCCTCCGCGTCGTGACAACCTGGCGCGACAACCAAGCAGTCCACCCATGAACTCCGAAACCCTCCGCATCCTCGACTCCATCGCCCGCGACCGGAACATCGACCGGGACCTGCTCATCCGGGACCTCGAGCAGGCGATGGTGAGCGCCGCCCGCAAGCACTTCAACAGCCTCGACGCCGAGGAGTTCGGCTGCGAGATCGACCGCCTCACCGGCGCGATCACGATCTGGCGCAACCGGCTCGACGGCACCCGCGAGGACATCCCGCTCGCCACGCTCGGGCGAATCCCGGCGCAGACCGCGAAGCAGGTGATGATCCAGAAGTTCCGCGAGGACGAGCGCAACAGCCTCCTCGAGGAGTTCTCCAAGCGCCAGGGCGAGCTCGTCACCGGGACCGCCGCCCGCTACGAGGGCGGGGCGCTGGTCGTGCAGATCGACCGCGCCGAGGGCTTCATGCCCCGCTCGGAGCAGATCCCCGGCGAGCAGTTCCATCCGGGCGACCGCGTCCGCTGCCTGATCCTCGACGTCCGCGACGTCGGACCGCAGGTCAAGATCGTCCTGAGCCGCGGGCACCCCGACTTCATCCGCCGCCTCTTCGAGACCGAGGTCCCCGAGGTCGCCGAGCGGATCATCGAGATCAAGGCGATGTCCCGCGAGCCGGGCTTCCGCACCAAGGTCGCGGTGAGCTCGATCGACTCGAAGGTCGACGCGGTCGGCGCCTGCGTCGGCGTCCGCGGCAGCCGCATCCGGAACATCGTCGACGAGCTCGGCGGCGAGAAGATCGACATCGTCCGCTGGAACGAGTCGAGCCAGATCCTCATCGCGAACGCCCTGAAGCCCGCGGAGGTCGAGGAGGTCAGCCTCTGCTTCGAGCTTGGTCGCGCGACGATCATCGTCCGCGAGGACCAGCTCTCGCTCGCCATCGGTCGCCGCGGGCAGAACGTCCGCCTCGCGGCGCGGCTCACCGGCTGGGACATCGACATCCTCACCCCGCCCGAGTTCCAGAAGGGACTCGAGATCCTCGAGCAGACCGTCCGCTCGGTGGAGGGCATCACCGACGAGACGCTCGACAAGATGGGCGCGCTCGGCATGATCAGCGTGTTCGACGTCGAGGAGCTCGGCGCCGAGGTCCTCGAGCAGGAGCTCGGGATGTCCGCCGAGACCGCCGACCTGGTGGTCTCGGTCTGCTCGGAGAAGGCGAAGGAGGTCGCCGAGCAGCAGGCCCGCGAGAAGGAGGAGGCGGAGGTCCGCCGCGCCGCCGAGCAGGCGGCGACCGACGCCGTGCTCGGCGCTGGTCCCACCGACGCCGCGGCCGAGGCGGCCGCGGACGCGATCCTCGGCGGCGGTCCGGCGCCGGACGACCGCGGGAGCTGATCGGTCCGTCCACGAACGACCCAGGAGCGCTGCTTGTCCAAGAAGGTCCAGCTTCGGATCCACCAGCTCGCCAAGGAGCTGAACGTCAACTCCAAGGACATCGTGGCACGCTGCCAGTCCGAGGACATCCCCGACATCGTGAACCACATGTCGCCGGTGTCGGTCGGGCTCGCGCAGACGATCCGCGAGTGGTTCGGAAGCGCCGGCGGCGTCGCCACGGCGGTGGAGCCGACGGAGGCGCCGGCGGAGTCCGCGACCGCCGAGTCGGCGACCGAGGCGCCGGCGAAGCCCGCGCGTCGTCGGGCGGCGCCCAAGAAGAAGACCGAGGTCGAGGCGCCGGCGGAGTCCGCGGTGCCGACCATTCCCGCCCCGCCGACGATCGAGGCGCCGGCGCCCCCCGCGGCGCCGACCGCCAAGGCCCCGACCACGCGACCCGCGGCGCCTGCCGCGGAGCCCGTGACGCCCGCCGCGATCGCGGGCGGCAGCGTCCCGCCGCCTCCTCCCGAGGCGCCCGCGCGGGTGCTTCCGCCGGGCCCGCCGCCGACGATGAACGTGCCCAAGCGGCCGAAGATCGTCGGTCCCGTCGGTCCGCAGGTGCAGCCCAAGCGGGTCGAGCTCAGCGGTCCGCGGGTGATCCGCATCGAGGAGCCCGAGCAGCTTCCGACCCCGCGTCCGCGGCGCGGTCCGATGACCCCCGGCGCGCCGGGCGCTCCGGCGGCGGGCGGTCCCGCCGGTCGGACCGGGCGTCCCGCCGGTCCTGGTTCCCCGGGCGAGGCCGACCGCGACAAGTCGGGCAAGGCCCGCACGCCGCGGCGGCAGGCGACCGGTCGATCCGGTCGGGCGGGAGATGAGGAGGGCGGTCGCTTCGAGCCGTGGCGCGAGCAGGACCTCGCCGAGCGCGAGCGTCGCCTGCAGGGCGCCGGCGGCTTCTTCAAGAAGCACCGAGGCGCGAAGCCCAAGACCGGCGGTGCCGCGCCGACGGGCGTCGGTCAGCGGGCGCTCACGCCGAAGGAGGTCGGCGGTGCCGTCGTCGTCGCCGAGCCGGTGACGGTGCGCGAGCTCTCCGAGGCGACCGGCGTGAAGCAGGCCGAGATCCTCAAGAAGTTCATGCTCATGGGCTCGCCCATCACCGTCAACAGCGCGATCGATCCCGAGCGCGCCGTCGAGGTCATGATGGACTTCGGCATCGAGCTCGAGGTCACCGCGAGCCGCTCCGCGGGCGACGTGATCGAGCAGCGCTTCGCCGACCGCACCCCCGTCGACGTCCGTCCGCGGGCGCCGGTGGTGACGATCCTCGGGCACGTCGACCACGGCAAGACGTCGCTCCTCGACCGCATCCGCAACGCCAACGTGGCGGCGGGCGAGGCGGGCGGCATCACCCAGGCGACGAGCGCGTTTCAGGTGCCGGTGAAGGCGGGCACCCGCGACCGCGTGATCACCTTCATCGACACCCCCGGTCACGAGGCGTTCACCGCCATGCGCGCCCGCGGGGCGAAGGTCACCGACGTGGCGGTGCTGGTGGTCGCGGCGGACGACGGCGTGATGCCGCAGACCGTCGAGAGCATCAACCACGCGAAGGCGGCGGGCGTGCCGATCGTGGTCGCCCTCAACAAGATCGACAAGCCGGAGGCGACCGAGTCGAACGTGCGGCGGATCCTCGGGCAGCTGGCGGAGCAGGGGCTCAACCCGGTCGAGTGGGGCGGCGAGACCGAGGTGGTCCGCACCAGCGCCACCCGCGGCGACGGCGTGCAGGACCTGCTCGACATGCTCGACTACCAAGCCGACCTGCGGGAGCTCAAGGCGGACGTCGGCGGTCGCGCCGTCGGCACCGTCCTCGAGGCGCAGATCGAGGAGGGTCGCGGACCCGTCGCGCGGATCCTCGTCCAGGAGGGCACCCTCCAGAAGGGCGACTTCGTGGTGGTCGGCCGCGGCTACGGCCGCGTCCGCGACCTCATGAACGACCACGGCAAGCGGGTCCCCGACGCGGGGCCCTCGACGCCGGTGGCGATCAGCGGCATCGACGAGCTGCCCGACGCCGGCGACCGCCTCTACTGCGTGGACAGCCTCCGCGACGCCGAGGACGCCGCCGAGGAGCGGCGCCGCCTCGACCGCGAGCGCGAGCTCGCGATGCCGCGGGTCACCCTCGACAACATCTTCCAGAAGATGCAGGAGGCGCAGCGCCACGAGCTGCCGCTCGTCGTCAAGGCGGACGTGCAGGGCTCCGTGGAGACCCTCCGCGGGCTCCTCGGGAAGCTCGGCAGCGACGAGGTCGCGGTCTCCGTCAAGCACATCGCGGTGGGCGGCATCAACGAGAGCGACGTGGTGCTCGCCGAGGCGACCGGGGCGATCATCCTCGGCTTCAACGTCACCAGCAGCGCCCGCGCCCGCCAGCTCGCGGAGGCGAAGGGCATCGACATCCGCCTCTACGAGATCATCTACCAGCTCACCGACGACGTGACCAAGGCGGCGAAGGGTCTTCTCGCCCCGGAGGTCCGCCTCGAGGTGCTCGGCCATGCCGAGGTGCGGGCGGTCTTCCGGATCTCGAAGGTCGGCATGATCGCCGGCTGCTACTGCACCGACGGCACCATCGAGCGCAACGCGCAGATCCGCGTCACCCGCGACGGGATCGTCGTGGAGAAGGACCGCCGCCTCGAGCAGCTCAAGCGCTTCAAGGACGACGTCCGCGAGGTCCGCACCGGTCAGGAGTGCGGCATGAAGATCGTCGGCTACGACGACATCCGCGCGGGCGACGTGCTCGAGTGCTACAAGAGCGTGGAGGTCGCCCGCTCGGGCTGACCCCCATGGAGGACGCCTCGCCGAACGCGTCGGGTCCCGGCTCGTTCCACCTGCCCTCGTCGCCGCAGGGCGGTCCCTCGCGGACCGCGCAGGTGGGGTCGCTGCTCGCCCGCGAGCTCCGCGGGATCCTCGCGCGGGGACTCAACGACCCTCGCTACCGCGGGCTCGTCTCGATCCTCGACGTGGAGGTCTCCAAGGACCTCGCCGACGCGACCGTCGCGGTCTCGGTGCTGCCGGAGGCGCAGGGTCCCCTCTCGGTCGCCGCGCTCGACCACGCCAAGGGGCACCTCGCCACGAAGCTCCGCGAGCGCACGGCGCTCCGCCGCATCCCGCGGCTCCACTTCCGCCTCGACGACCGCCTCAAGCGGGTCGCCGCGGTGGAGCAGGCGATCCGCGACGCCAACGACCAGACCAACGCCATGACCGACGCCATGACCGACGCCATGAACGACGGAGGATCGACGCCGTGAAGGGCCCTGCCGGACACGCCACCAAGCTCTCCTCGCTCCTCAAGAAGCACGCGCCGAGCGAGGCGCCGACGATGCCGACCTGGTCCGCGGAGACCGCGACCGACCCGGTCGGCGCCTTCGTGCACTCGGTCCTCGCCTGGGAGGCGGCCCTCGCCTCCGCCGACGCGGCGTTCGTGAAGCTCGCCGACCGCCTCATCGACTGGAACGACCTGCGGGTCTGCCTCGTCGAGGAGACGATGGAGATCATCGGGGTGCGCTATCCGCTCGCCTTCGAGCGCCTGCGGATCATGCGGACCTCGCTGACCGCGGTCTATCAGCGGCACCACAAGGTCGACCTCGCGCATCTCGCCTCCGCCGGCAAGCGGGAGGCACGGGCGTACCTCGAGGGACTGCCTGGCGTGCCCGCGTTCGTCGCGCACCGCACGCTGCTGCTGGTCTTCGGGCAGCCGCTCGTGCCGGTCGACGCCCGCCTGCTCGGGAAGCTGCAGGACGCGGGCGTGATCGCGCCGGGCGTCAGCACCGCCGACGCCGCCGCCTGGATCTCGAAGGAAGTCGGGGCGGAGCGGTCCGTCGCGGCACACCACGCGCTTCACGCCTTCGCCGACTCGACGCCCGACAAGCCGATCAAGACCGCGATCACCGAGACCAAACCCCAGACCAAACCCCAGGCCAAGCCCCAGACCAAACCCCAGACCAAGCCCCAGACCAAGCCCGCGGCGGGTCCGGTGGCGAAGGATGCGGAGAAGGCGTCTTCCAAGAGCTCCTCCTCCACGCCCTCCGCCAAGTCGGCGGCTCGCCCCGCTGCCGCGAAGAAGCCGCTCCTGAAGAAGCCGCCCCTGAAGAAGTCGCCCCTGAAGAAGTCGCCCCTGGGGAGCGTCGCGCGGTCCGGCGCCCGGAAGACCGCCTCCAAGTCGAAGGGCTGATCCGGTGACCGATCGCCTCCGCCGCGACCTCCGGAGTCTCCTCGCCGGTCGCGCCGGTCGCGCCGCGGCGGTGATCCTCGTCGTCGCGCTCGCGGCGGCGTCCTGCACGACGACCGGCGATGCGCGGAACCCGCTCGCGTCGGCGGCGCAGCAGGAGCGTCCGCGACCGCCCGCAGCGCCGCCCCCGGCACCGCCTGGCGTCGAGGACGTCGCGGTGGCGCCCTCCGCCGATCCCGAGAAGGCACGACTCCCGCTCGCGGAGGCGACCGCCCGCATCGTCGCGTCGCGGAGCGACGTCGCGGCGCCTCCGTCGCCTCCCTCGGTGCCTCCGCCGACCGCCGAGCAGCGCCGCGAGGCGCTGAAGGCGTACCTCCGCGGTCGCGCCGCGGTGACCGCGGGCGAGCTCCCGCAGGCGGTGGGCGAGCTCGAGCAGGCGCACGTCCTCGATCCATCCTCGCCCGAGGTGCTTCGGCAGCTCGGGCGGGCGTACTCGCTCGCGGGCAACGGACCGCGCGCCGCCGAGGCGTTTCGGCGCCTGCGGGCGCTCGAGCCGGACGACTCCGAGGCGCTCTTCACGATCGGCATGAACGCGGCGAACCGCCGCCAGTGGGAGGAGGCGGCGGCGTACCTCGCGGTGCTGCGGCGCCTCCTCGACGAGGGGCGGAGCGACGCCAACCTCGCGACGGTGATCGCGGTCGACTTCGCCCTCGCGACCTCGCTCGCGGAGCTCGGCTACGACGCGGCGTTCCTCGACGCCGCCCGCCGCGCGACGTCGCATCCGCTCGAGCCGCTCGCGGCGGCGGGCGGTCAGGACTCGGCGCGGATCGGGGAGCTCTTCCGCCGACGGAGCGAGCTTGCGCAGCAGATGGGCGACGCGATGCTGCGGCTCGGCGAGGCGGACGCGGCGGTCGCGCAGTACCGCGCCGCGGCGGCGCTGCCGACCGCGGATCCGCGGACGCTGCGGACGAGGATCGTCCTTGCCCTCCTCGTGGCGGGTCGTCCGATCGCGGCGCAGTCGGAGTTCCTCGACTCGATCGCGGTCGCCGGAAGCGCCGGCGACGCGGAGGTCGCCCTCGCGGGCTACCTCGCCGAGCAGGGGATCGACGCGCGGCGGATGGCGCGGGCGATCGAGTCGATGAGCCTCGAGCGTCCCGACGAGCCGGCGCTGGTGCGGATCCTCGCGCGGCTCGATCCGCCGGCGACGGTCCGGCTCCTGAGCGAGCTCGCCGCGCGTTCCCCCGGCGGCGAGGGCGCCGAGCAGCTCCTCGACTGGCTCGAGCAGGTCGATCCGGCGGGCGCCGTCGCGATCGCGGTCGACCTCGTCGCCCGCAACGACGAGGTCCTCGAGCCGGCGGCGCTGCGGCTCGTCGCGTCCGCCGCGACGCCCGGGGAGCTCCGTGATCGCGTGCGACGGCTTCCCGACTCGCCGGCGCGGGATGCGCTCGAGGGCGCGATCCTCGTCGCGGAGCGTGATCCGGTCGCGGCGTGGGCGCTCCTCGCCGGCGCCGCGGCGAAGCATGGTCCCGACCCGGCGCTCGCCCGGGCACGGGTGCTGGCGGCGGCGGCGCTCGCCGACCCGCAGCTCGTCCGCGAGGTCGAGGCGTGGCGGGCGCCGCGGGGCGTGGTCGAGTCGATGCCGCTCGTGGCGGGCTACCTCGCGGCGGGAGCGAGCGAGGAGGCATGGCGGATCGTCGAGGCGGCGGGCGACGCGTCGGGGCTTCCGCCGGCGACCCGCGCGGCGTGGCTCGTCCTCGAGTCCCGCGCGGCGGCGGCGGAGGCGGCGGCGGCGGTGGGGACCGAGCGGGGGCTCCTCCTCTCGATCGCGGTCCGTGCCGCGGAGGGCGCCGTCGAGGCGGATCCCCGCGCCGTCGGCGCGTGGGAGTGGCTGATCTCGCTCCGCGATCCCCGCGGCGGCGCCGCGGCGGACGCGGGTGCCCATGGTCGGGCGATCGCCCGCATGGCGGCGGCGCTCGAGGGCGAGCCGATCGTCGAGCGGCTCCGGGCGGAGGAGGAGCTCGCCCGCGGCCGCGTGGATGCGGCGCTCGAGCGGCTCGAGGCGGTGGTCGAGCAGCATCCCGCCGACGTGGCGGCGCTCCAGGCGATCGTCGCGTCGCTCTCCCGCGCCGGGCGCACGAACGAGATCCTGCCTCGGCTCGATCGGCGACGCGCCGAGAGCCCCGGCGAGCCCGCGGGCTGGGATCTCTGGACCGCCGCGATGATCCGCGCCGGTCGCGCCGCGGAGGCGGAGCAGGCGCTGCGGGCGCTCCTCGAGGCGGATCCCGCCCATCCCTTCGCCAAGGGACTGCTCGAGGCGCTCGAGCGGGCGACCGGCAAGGCGGAGCAGGCGGAGTCGATGTCGCTCGCGCGGATCTCCGCGCGACCGCCGACCCTCGCGCGGGACCTCGACCTCGCGTCGTGGAGCCTCGAGCGGTGCGGTCGGCTCGCCCGACCCGCGCGACCCGGCGCCGGCGTGGACGCCGCCGCGATCGATGCGGCGGGCGGCGAGGCGATCGATCGCGCGATGGCGCTCGCCCGCTCGATGCCGTCGCTCACCCGCGACCAGCGCTGGCGGCTGCTCACGATCCCCCTGCAGGCGCCGCCGAGCCTGCCCTCGCGGTCGCCCGCCATCCGCGACCTCGCCGAGGAGGTCCTCGCGGCGGATCCCGGCTCGCCGCTCGCGGTGCACGGCGCGGCGATCCTCGGGGCGGCGCTCGAGGGCGCGGACGAGGTCACGCTCGCGGAGCTCGCGGCGCGGGCGGTCGCGAGCCCCGCGGCGCAGGCGAACGACGACGAGGCGGCGGTCCGCTGGCTCGGGATCGCGGAGCGGCTGCTCTCCTCCGGGGAGCCGGAGGCGGCGGCGCTCGTGCTGCGGGTCGCGACGCTCGCGATTCCCTTCCCCGATGGCGAGGCGAGACGGACGCTGCAGGCGGCGACCGTGGGGCTCGACGCCCGCTGCGGCGGTCGCGCCGACCGGACGCTCGCCTACCTCGACGAACTCGCGGCGCTCGGTCGCCTCGGCATGGGCGGAAGCCTGATGCGACCAAGCCAGGAGGGCGAGCCCTCCAATCCCATCCTCGAGGCATCGAGCATCTACTCGATCGTCGGCGACCGCGCCGGATCGCTCGCCATCCTCGAGCGGGTGGTCGAGCGCGATCCCGGCGACGCGATGGCGCTCAACAACCTTGGCTACGGGCGGCTCGAGGACGGACGGCTCGACGAGCGCACCATCGAGCTGCTCGGGGAGGCGCACGAGCTTCGTCCATCGGACCCGCACATCCTCGACAGCCTCGGATGGCTGCGCTATCGGCGTGGTTGGATCGAGGACCGCCCGGCGGGTCCTGGCGCCGTCTCGCTGATCGAGGAGGCGGTGCGCCTGAACGGCGAGTCGGCGAGCCTCGAGGGTCTCGATCACCTCGGCGATGCGATGTGGCGGATCGGTCGGCGCGAGGAGGCGATCCGCGCGTGGCAGCGGGCGGTCGAGGCAGGGCTCCGCCGCTTCGAGCGCGAGGGAACGATCCGCGGCATCGAGGCGTTCCAGCGCGGCGAGTTCGGGCTCGTCCTGCGGGATCCCGCGGACTTCTACGAGCAGAACTACGGGGAGATCCTCGACCGCGTGCGGGCGAAGCTGCGGGCGATCACCGACCGGCGCGAGCCGGAGGTCGCACCCATCGAGCCGCCGCTCGAGCCCGCCGCCGGCGGAGGCGCCTGAACGGCGACGACGCGTCCACGAGCACGACGAACCACGAGCATCACCACGAGGCGCCTTCGATGGCCGGACACAGTCACTGGGCGAACATCAAGCACAAGAAGGCCGCCGTCGACAAGAAGCGCGGCAAGGTCTGGTCGAAGTGCAGCCGGGCGATCCTCGTCGCGGCGCGGACCGGAGGCGGCGATCCCAAGTTCAACGTCTCGCTCCGCTACGCGATCGACGACGCCCGCGCGGCGAACATGCCGCGCGACACCATCGAGAAGCTGGTCAAGCGGGGCACCGGGGAGCTCGGCGGCGAGCAGTACGACGCGGTGCGCTACGAGGGCTACGGACCGGGCGGCGTGGCGTTCCTCCTCGACTGCCTCATCGCCAACGCGAACAAGACCGCCGCCGAGGTCCGCATGCTCTTCGACAAGCACGGCGGCAACCTCGGGGTGCCCGGCTCGGTCCTCTACTCCTTCGTGCAGAAGGGGCAGTTCCTCGTCGATGCCTCGGTGGTCGCGGAGGATCGCCTCATGGAGGTCGCCCTCGACGCGGGCGCCGAGGACGTGGTCGCCGCCGAGGGGATCCTTGAGGTGACCTGTGCGCCGTCGCAGTTCCTCGCCGTGCGGGAGCGGCTCGAGGCGGCGGGGATCCCCCTCGAGCAGGCGGAGGTCTCGTGGGTGCCGCTCGTGAGGGTCTCCTGCGGCGCGGAGGATGGCGCCAAGGTGCTTCGGCTCATCGAGGCGCTCGAGGACCACGACGACGTCCAGAAGGTCTGGACCAACGCCGACCTCCCCGCCGAGATCCTGCAGTCGTGAGCGCGGGCGAGGCGAGGATCGCCCTTCGGTTCCACGGCACCGTGCAGCGCGTCGGCTTCCGCGCGACCTCGGCGTCGATCGCAACCGCCCTCGCCCTCAAGGGATGGGTGCGGAACGAGGTCGATGGGACCGTCTCCGCGGAGGTGCAGGGCGACCCCGCCGACCTCGCGCGGTTCCTCGACGAGCTCGGGAGCGCCATGGCGGGTCGCATCAGTCGCTTCGAGCGGCGCGAGTTGCCGCCCGCGGCCGACCTTCGCTCGTTTCATATCCTGCGCGGGTGAATCGACCGATGTATGGTTTGCATGAAGTCCCGGCGTGCGGGACGCGTTCGGGTGCCGGCGGCGCGGTTCGCGACCGAGCATCGCCTCGAGGAGTCCTCGTGATCGTCCATCGGGTCCAGTCTGGCATGGCGGCGGGTCGCCGTGACGGGTGGAACAGGACGTCGAGGTTCGGACTTCTGTCGCGTCGGGCGCGGCGTCGCGAGGCGCCTCCCTCCGATGGCGGCATCGGCACCCGCGCAGCGCAGCGGGTCATCCACCCTCCGTGATCCACCGAGGACGTCGTCGGAGCCGAGCGCATCCGACGACGTTCCGGCGGTCTCGTCGCGGGGATCTCCGCGGCGGGGTCGGTTCGGCGGCGCTCGATCGTCGTGGGGGTCGTGGGGCGTGTGCGGCATCTATGGCATCATCGATCGAGGCGGTCTCCGGCACGGGGACCCGGCGCTGCTCTCTGCGCTCGCCCGGAACCTCGAGCATCGGGGTCCCGACGGCGGCGACCAGTTCGCCTCCGACCGCGCCGCGATCGGCATGCGGCGGCTCTCGATCATCGACCTCGCGGGCGGGATGCAGCCCTTGTGGAACGAGCGGCGCACCATCGCCCTCGTCGCCAACGGCGAGGTCTACGACTTCGTCGAGCGACGCAAGGAGCTCGAGTCGCGCGGGCATCGCTTCGCGACCGGCAGCGACTGCGAGGTGATCGTCCACCTCTACGAGGAGCTCGGCAGCGGCTGCCTCGAGCGGCTTCGCGGCATGTTCGCCTTCGCCCTGCTCGACCTCGAGAAGCGCACGGTGCTCATCGCCCGCGACCGGCTCGGCGAGAAGCCGCTCTACCTCGCGGAGCGGGGCGACCGGATCGTCTTCGCGAGCGAGCTCCAGTCCCTCGTCGGCGCCGGCGTGGTGCCCTTCGCCCTCGACGAGGCGGCGGTGCTCGACTACTTCATGTGGGACTTCGTGCCCGAGCCGCGCTCCGCGGTCCTCGGCACCCGCAAGCTTCCCGCCGGGAGCTGCCTCGAGATCTCGCTCGACCCGTGGCAGGTGCGTGAGCGGCGCTGGTGGTCGATCCTCGACTCGCCTCCCGAGATCGCCGGCGATCCCGGGGAGCACGTGGCGGGGGTGCTCGACGAGGTGGGTCGCCTGATCGTCCGCTCGGACGTCCCGATCGGCGTCGCGCTCTCGAGCGGGATCGACTCGAGCATGGTGGCGTCGCTCGCCCGGCGGAACGCCTCCGGCGAGGTGCATGCCTTCACGGTCGGCTACGAGGGGTCGAGCCAGTACGACGAGAGCGCCCTCGCCGCGGAGTACGCCGGTCGGCTCGGGATCCGCCACCACCGCGTGCGGCTCGAGAAGCGGCGGGTCGTCGAGGACTTCGCGCGGATGTGCCGGGCGCGCGACGAGCCGAACTCCGACATCACCGGGCCCGCCTACCTCGCGCTGATGGAGGCGTCTCGCGCGGCGGGAGTCCCGGTGCTGATCTTCGGACAGGGCGGAGACGAGCTCTTCTGGGGCTATCCCTGGACGATCGAGGCGGTCCGGGACAACCTCCGCAAGATCGACCTGCTCGCAGGTCGCGCGGGTCTTCCGTCCTACCTCCGCCTGCGCCGACCACCGCGCTCCTATGGCGAGGGAGTCACCTGGGCGCTCCATGCGGCGGGTCTCGTCGATGGCGTCCGGGCATGGCGGCGCGACCGGACGAGCCCCCCGGGTCAGATGGTCTTCTGGGACCGCCATGCCTCGTGGCGGCGGGCGGAGGCGGGGCTTCGAGACCTGGCGAGCCCGGGGTTCCTCAAGCGCGTCGGCGGCATCCGTCCCGAGCGCCACTTCACCTACGCGGCGCTCCCGGAGCGACCGGACCTCGCCATCACCGACCTGCTGGTCCGCACGTACCTCCTCTGCAACGGGATCAATCAAGCCGATCGCCTCTCGATGGCGGCAAGCGTCGAGTGCCGGCTGCCGCTCGTCGACTACCGGCTGGTCGAGACGGTGATCGGCCTCCGGCGTCGCCTCGAGGACTGGAAGCTGCCGCGCCGACGGTGGCTCCGAGACGCGGTCGAGGAGCACGTGCCGCGGGAGATCTTCGACCGCCGCAAGCGCGGATTCACCCCGCCCTGGCGCGGATGGACGCAGGCGATCTTCGACGCCCACGGCGAGCACCTGCGCAGCGGCGTCCTCGCGGAGATGGACGTGGTCCGTCGCCTCGACCGGGTGCCAAGCCCCTTCGACCCGCTCGGGCGACCGGCGCAGGTGATGATGCCGGCGCTCATGCTCGAGGCATGGGCGCGGGGGATGCGGGAGCTCGAGCGGTCGCAGCCGGCGCCCGCGTCGCTCCCGTTCCCCGGCGGTCGCCGCGTGCGGTAGTCGCGTGCCCGGGGCAGAGGTCCTGCTCGGACCGGTGATTTCGACGCCGAGACGCCCGGGTGGTCGATGACGGCGTTTCGAGAGGCGCGGCGAGACCGCGCCCCAGCCCCCTCCCGAGTGCCTCCATGCGAAGGACCGCCACCCTCGTCGTCGCCTCGCTCGCCGCGATCCTCCTCCTCGGAGGATGTGCCTCGGACTCCGCGACCTTCGACGGGAGACCGCGCGAGCAGGTCTGGACCGCGATGGTCGCCGTCGCCGAGCAGCCGGAGTACCCCGACTGGAACCTGATCGAGAACGAGGTGTCGATCATCCCGGATCGGAGCCGGATCCTCGTCTACCGCAGGCTGGAGGTCATGAGGCAGGCGGTCGGGGCATCGCCGGTCGAGATGAAGCGCGAGTGGAGCTTCGAGATCACCCTCGACCCACCGCAGGAGGGGAAGCCGCCGAAGGTCACCTTCGCCTCGACGGCGATGGTGCTGCCGGCGCGGCTGAAGGACGAGGCGGAGCGCTACTTCACCGCGGTCGGCGAGCTGCTCGGCGAGGTGAAGGTGCCGCCCGCGCCGAAGGCGTCCTCCACGGCGCCACCCTCCGCGGTGCGCGGCGAGTAGCGCGGATCGACCGACTCGATCGTCACGTTCAGCCCGCCGGCGGCGTCGTGCCGGCGGTCGCGGGCGCCGCTGGAGCCGCCGGGCTCGTGCCCTCGGGGGTCGGACCGCTGACCACCGGCTGACCGTCGCGCTTCCACGCCCGCAGTCCGCCCTTCAGGGTGTAGACCTTCTTGAAGCCCATCTCCATGAGGCGCTTGCTCGCCGAGGCGGGCAGGGGGTCGGCGTAGTCGGTCCCGTAGACGACGAACTCGTCGTATCCCGCGAGGTCCACCTGCGCCCGGTCGCTGATCGCGGGGAAGGGCAGGTTGACGGCGTTGGGGATGTGCTCCTTCTCGTAGTCGGCGACGCTCCGGGGATCGAGCCAGCAGACGCGGGTCGCCCGGCCGATGCCGAGGACGTTCCGGCGGGCCATGCCGACCTCCATCGCGGCGGTCGGATCGACCCAGACGAGGTCCCGGTCGCTGGTCTTGGGGTCGCACCCCGCGGTCGCGAGCAGGGCAAGGCTTCCGAGGATCACGACCAGGCTGGTGCGGCGAATTCGCATGGCGGCTCGCGAAGGAGGCATCAAGAAGGACCGGGCGGCGTTGCGGCGACCCTCGGGGTCCGCTGCTCGGGGGGTGAAGGTACCCTCCGTTCGTCGGCGAGGGCGACGGAGTCCCCGCAGAACGAAGGAACCACTCCGGCGAGAGTCGAGCGCGATGATCCCATCGAGATCGGTCCATCGAGTGCTGCGTCGTCTGGCGTGGCTGGTCCCCTGGTCCACGGCGATCCTCGCGGGCGACGCCCTCGCCCAGGCGCCCAATCTCCCGGGCTCGCCCGCGGGCGCGACCGGCTCGAACCTGGTCAAGTTCACGATCGAGCCGGGGGACCTGGTCGCCCCTCGCGGCAGCCATGCGACGGCGGTCGCGCTGCTCCGCATCTCGCCGGGATGGCACGTCTACTGGCGGAATCCCGGCGACAGCGGCGTGGCGCCAGCGCTGCGCTGGACCGCGCCCCACGGGGTGACGGTGGGAGCGCCGATGTGGCCGCGTCCGCAGGTCTTCGCGGGCGAGCACGAGACCACCTTCGGCTACGAGGGCGAGGTCGGACTCGTGGTGCCGATCCAGATCGCCCCCGACCACGCGGCCGAAGAGGTCGTGCTGACCTGCGAGGCGTCGTGGATGGTCTGCAAGGAGGCGTGCCTGATGGGGAAGGGCTCCGCGACGGTCCGCCTGCGCGTCTCCGATGGCGGCAACGTCTCGCTGCCGCCCGAGGTGGTGCGGCACTGGCTGCCGCGCCTGCCCGACGTCGGGACCTCGTCGCAAGGCGTCCGCACCCGGATCGTCGGGTCGATGCTCGAGATCAGCGGACCGACCCGTGGCTTCGACGCGGTCACCTTCCTGCCGCACTCGGATCCAGGCGTCGAGATCGGCGAGACCGGTCCCTTCCTCGGCGCGATCGAGTCGGACCACTTCCGCATCGAGGTTCCGTTCTCCCTGCCTCCGAACGCGGCGGCGGGCGAAGCGCGGCGCATCTCGGGGCTCGTGCTTTGGGGCGATTCACTGCTCGACCCGAGCCTCGAGGTCGGCGAGAAGATCCCGTCGTCCGGCTCGTCATCCGCATCCGCGTCGCCGCCGGTGGGCGGCTCCGGCAGTCCCTGACCGACATCCCCTCGGGAGCCGCCCGCGGTGGCGGAACCGACCCGAGTCACTCGACGCCCTGCGGGGCGCATCTCGTTCGGAGGAATCCATGTTCAGGTCCAGCAGCATCTCCCGTCGCCTCGCCCTGGTGGGAGGCATCGCCCTCGCCGCCGCCATGCTCGCCTTCGCGCAGGACGGCGGCACCCCCTCCAAGCAGGACGGCGGCAAGAAGGACGGCAAGAACAACGCCAAGTCGAGCCAGGTGATGGCGGAGGTCGGCAAGCCGGCGCCGAACTTCACCCTCAAGGACACCGCGGGCACCAGCCACAGCCTCACCGACTTCAAGGGCAAGATCGTGGTGCTCGAGTGGTTCAGCCCCTACTGCCCGTGGAGCGGCCAGGAGGGCTCGAACAGCGTGCACCACAACGGCAAGGTGAAGAAGCTCGCCGATGGGCTCAAGGCGGTCGATCCGAACGTCGTCTACCTGCTCGTCAACTCGACGAACATGGGCAAGCCCGAGGCGGAGATCGCGAAGGACTCCGACGCGGTGGTCGCCGCGACCGGCGTGAAGCTTCCGATCCTGATGGACTACGACGGCGCCGTCGGCAAGATGTACGGCGCGAAGACCACGCCGCACTGCTACGTGATCGACGGCGACGGCGTGCTCCGCTACGCGGGCGCCTTCGACAAGGACGGCAAGGACATGGACGCGGAGAACTACGTCCTCGCGGCGGTGACCGCGGTCAAGAGCGGCGAGGCGCCGGCGACCGCGACCAGCAGGCCGTGGGGCTGCGGCGTGAAGTACGCCAAGGGCAGCAGCAACTGAGCAGACCCGAGATCCTGCCGCGCTCGCTCGCGGCGGGCGCGATCCAGCCGCGACCCGGACCTTCGTCCGGGTCGCGGTTCGTTTCGGGTCCGCGTGAGGGGGCGGCGGGGGGCGACGCGTCGCAGGGCATCGGTACGATCCGCGCATGACCACGATCCACGAGCACTTCGTGCCCTTCTCCTGCGGCGGCGTCCGCTTCGAGGCGTGCGCCGCCGCCGGCGAGTCGCGACCGGGACGGCGCCCGGTCGTCGTGATCTGCCACGCCTGGGCCGGGCGGGACGAGTTCGTGCACGAGAAGGCGAGGGCGCTCGCGTCGCTCGGCTACCTCGGCTTCGCCGCGGACGTCTACGGGCACGATGCCGCGGGAAGGCCCCGCCGCGGCAGGACGCCCGAGGAGTGTGGTGCGCTGATGACGCCGCTCGTCGAGGACCGCCGCACGCTCCGCGACCGGCTGATCGCGGCGGTCGAGGCGGCGAGGAAGCTGCCCGAGGCGGATCCCTCGAAGGTCGTCGCGATCGGCTACTGCTTCGGCGGGCTGTGCGCGCTCGACCTCGCCCGCGCGAACGCGCCGGGCGTGGTCGGCGCGGTGAGCTTCCACGGGCTCTTCACGCCGCCGGATCTCGGTCCGCAGGCGCCGATCAAGGCGAAGGTGCTCGCCTGCCACGGTTGGGACGACCCGATGGCGACGCCCGACGCGGTCCTCGCCTTCGCGCGGGAGATGACCGCCGCGAATGCGGACTGGCAGCTGCACGCCTACGGGCACGCGAAGCACGCCTTCACGAACCCGGAGGCGAACGATCCGGGGCGGGGCATCATGTACGAGCCCAAGGCGGACGCCCGCTCGTGGGAGGCGCTGCGGGACTTCCTCAAGGAGGCGTGCTGAGGCGAGGGCGACCGCGATCCGGCGCGGGCGGGTTCCGCAGCACTTCACCTCTCCCGCGAGGAGCGCAGCGACGAGCGGGAGAGGTCGGGTCGGGAACGAAGGTCCCGACCCGGGTGAGGGTGGTCCGACTCGCGACGACGGTCGCGCGGCGCTCGATCGAGACGTCGCGGATCGAGACGTCGTCATGGTCCCGTTCGTCGTGCTTCGGAGCACCCCCACCGGACTTCGAGCTGCGCTCGAAGTCCGACTCCCCCGCGTCGCTGCGCTCGCGGGAGAGTGCCGGACTCGTTCGAGCCCGACGTGGACCGCGGGCATCCTGCCCGCAGAGGACTCGTTCGAGCCCGACGTGGACCGCGGGCATCCTGCCCGCAGAGGACTCGTTCGAGCCCGACGTGGACCGCGGGCATCCCGCCCGCAGCGGACTCGTTCGAGCCCGACGTGGACCGCGGGCATCCTGCCCGCAGAGGACTCGTTCGAGCCCGACGTGGACCGCGGGCATCCTGCCCGCAGAGGACTCGTTCGAGCCCGACGTGGACCGCGGGCATCCTGCCCGCATCGGGTCCGCCACGACCATCGACGGCGTGGGCTCCTCTGGCCCGACCTCGCGATCTCGCGCTACTTCCGCCGCTTCCGCAGCTTCGCCTTGCCGCGACCCTTGCGGAACGAGCCGTCGCTCTTGCGGAAGCCCGGCTTCCCGCCCGGGCGACCGCCGCGGCGCGGGTGCTGCAGCTCCTTGAGCGGCGCCTCGCCGACGCGCGGCGCCTGGCTCCGCACCTCGACGATCGCGAGGTCCATCGTGCGCGACGCCGGATCGACCCGAAGGATCCGCGCGGTCACCTCGTCGCCGAGACCGATCGACGCGCCGCTCCGCGGCGCGATGAGCCGCATCGAGCCGGGGTGGTAGCTCCACTGCGAGGCGGAGCGACCGCCGCCCGGCAGGTCCTGCGGCTTCACCAAGCCCTCGACGAGGAAGCGGTCGAGGCTGACGAAGACGCTGCCCGAGGGCATCACGCCGGTGACCGCCGCCGGCAGGTCGTCGCCGAGGTGCTTCTCCGCGAGGAAGCGCAGGACGAGGAAGCTCCGCAGGCTCCGCTCCGCCTCCTCGGAGTTGACCTCGGTGCCGCTGCAGTGGGCGCCGAGCTCGAAGAGCTGCCGCTCGCCGAGCGCCCGCTCGTCCTGCCCGAGGTGCTCGCGAAGCCTCGCCTGTCCGCGGCCGCCCGGGACGCGCATGCCGTTCTCGGTGAGGTCGAGGTAGGCGTCGCAGGCGCGGTGCACGGTCAAGTCGGGATAGCGGCGGATCGGGCTCGTGAAGTGCGCGTAGTGGTCGCTCGCGAGGGCGTAGTGCCCGATCATCGCGGGGGCGTAGGTCGCCTTCGCGAGGGTCTTGAGGACCGCGAGGTGCACCGCCCGCGCCGCGGGATGCTCGCGGGTCGACTCGAGGAGCGCCTGCAGGTCGCGGCGGTCCGGCTCCTCGGGGATCGAGAAGCCCGCCACGCGGGCGAAGGTGCGGAGCTCCTCGACGTCCGCGAAGCCGGGATCGGGGTGGATGCGGCGGAGGAGCGCGATCCCGAGGTCGGCGAAGGTGCGGGCGACCGCCTCGTTCGCCTCGACCATGAACATCTCGATCAGGACGTGCGTGAACGCGTCGTCCTCCGGCTCCGCGTCGACGACCTTGCCTTCCTCGTCGAAGACGAGCTCGAACTCCGGGAGCTGCAGCACCAGCTGCCCTGACTTCATGCGGCGCTCGCGGAGGATCCGGGCGAGCCGCTCGGCGCGGCGGAGGAGCTCGATGACCTCCTCGGGATAGTCCGGCTCGGTCTTGGCGTGCTGCCGCGCCTTCTGCAGGTCGCCGTCGATCACCGCCTGCGCCTCGAGGTAGGTGAGGCGCCGCCGCGAGCGGATCACGCTGCGGGAGAGCCGCTGCTCGAGCACGCGGCCGCGCTCGTCGAGCACGACGAAGATGCTCTTCGTGAAGCGGTTCACGCCCTCCTGCAGCGAGCAGACGCCGTTCGAGAGCACCTCCGGCAGCATCGGGATCACGTGCCGCGGGAGGTACGTGCTGTTGCCGCGGGCGCGCGCCTCGCTGTCGAGCGAGCCGCCCATCGGGACGAACGCCGCGACGTCGGCGATGTGCACGCCGAGCCGCCAGCGGGGCGGCTCGCCCTCGAGCCGCTCGACGCTGATCGCGTCGTCGAAGTCGCGGGCATCGGGGGGATCGATGGTCACGGTGAGGAGCGAGGTGAGGTCCTCGCGGTCGGTCCACGGACCGTGGGCATGGCGCTCGAAGGACGCCGACGCGGCGCGGGCGTCCTCGAGCGCCGGCTCCGGGAACTCGCCGGGGAGCCCGTGCGCGGCGATCACCGCCTGCGTCTCGACGTCGAGGCGCCCGGCCTCGCCGAGCACCTCGAGGACGACGCCCTCGCCGAGCATGCCCTCGCCGGGGTGATGCACGAGCTCGAAGACGATCTTGTCGCCCTCCCGCGCGTTCTTCGCGCCGGGATCGCGGATCACCACGGGGTCATGCAGCACCTTCCCGTCGGGCACCGCGATCCACTGGCGTCCCTCCTTGCGGAGGAGCCCGCTGAAGCGGGTGCGACCGCGGGCGACCACCTCCTCGACGCGGCCGTAGAGCGAGCGACCCTCGTCGCGCGAGGAACCTCGACCGCGCTCGCGACCGCGGCGGAAGACCCGAGCCCGGACCATGTCGCCGCTGATCGCGTCGCCGACCGCGTCGGGAGGGATGAAGACGTCGCCCTCCCGAAACGCCTGCGTCGTGATCACGAAGCCGAAGCCGCGCGGGGTCACGCGGATGCGGCCCTCGACGACGTCGGGAAGCGTGGGGAGACGAAGGCGGCGATCGGAGCCTTCCTCGATCGTGCCCTCGCGGACGAGCGCGTCGAGCGCGGCGTGGAAGGACTCGCGTGCCTCGGGCGGCACCCGCAGCTGCCGGGCGAGCACGTCCGCGGGCGAGGGGGAGTAGCGGTCGTGCCGCAGGTGATCGAGGATCCGATCCCGGTAGGCGTGATTCATCGGCGGAGTGTACGGGCAGGCGCGACGCGAACCGGCGCGGCGCCGCGGCGGCGGTCGAGCGCGAGGCGCCGTCGCGCCGCGCCCCGCGGCATCGAGGGCGATCCGGAGACCTATCCCTTCGGTCTGTAGCGCGACTCGATCGGGGCGTGGCTCGACCCGCGTCGCGGCGGACGACTCTTGCCTCTGACGAACGCCTCTGACGAACGCCCCGGACGAACGCCCCGGACGAACGCCCCGGACGAACGCCCCGGACGAACGCCTCTGACGAACGCCTCGGACGAACACCTCTGACGAACGCCTCGGGCGAACGCCTCGCACGAACGCCTCGGACGAACGCCTCGGGCGAACGCCTCGGGCGAACGCCTCGGACGAACTTGACCTCGGCACGTCCGCTACGCTCCGCGCCATGACCGATCACCTCTCGTCGATCGCCCTCGCCTCCTCGTCCTCGCTCGCGATGGACGGACTGCCGGTCCTCCTCGCCGAGGAGGGCTTCGGGCGGTTCTTCGGGCGCATGCATCCGGTCCTCGTGCACTTCCCCATCGCGCTCCTGGTCGTGGCGGCGATCGTGGAGTTCTGGAGGCTGCTCGTCGCGCGGCTCGACCGACCCACGCCGTTCAGCTCGACGGCGATCGCCTTCGCGGCGATCGCGGCGTTGCTGGCAAGCTCGACCGGCTGGCTCAACGCCGAGCATGAGTCGGCGGAGGAAGGCCGCACGCTCTTCCTCCACCGCTGGCTCGGGATCGCGGTGGTGGTCCTGTCGCTCGGGCTCCTCCTCGTGGCGGCGCAGGCGAGGTCCGCCTCGTCGCGGCGCGAGCCCTCGCGGGCGATGACCATCTTCCGGTTGGGACTCTTCGGCACCGCGATCCTCGTCGGCGCCGTCGGACACCTCGGCGGCGAGATGGTCTACGGCGAGAACTACCTGATGAAGGCGTGGCCGAGCGGCGACGACGAGGGCGACGCCGAGCACGAGCAGGAGGAGTCGAAGGACGCGGTCTCCGGGGCCGGGCGCGGAGCAGCGTCCGCGACGACCCCGACCGCCGGCGGCGCGACGGGCGGCGGTGAGGGCGTCCCGGGCGCGGCGGTCGAGGTGATTGAGGTCGTGGGCCTGCCGCTCGATCCCGCCGAGATCTTCGCCTCCGCCGTGCTGCCCGCCATGCAGGCCCGCTGCGTCGAGTGCCACGGACCGGACAAGTCGAAGGCGGGACTCCGCCTCGACTCGCTCGAGGCGGTGCTTGCCGGCGCGAAGGGCGAGGCGGTGGTCGTCGCGGGGGATCCCGACGCGAGCGAGCTCATCCACCGCGTGATGCTTCCGCGCGATGCGGAGGACGCGATGCCGCCCTCGGGCGACGGACTTACGGAGGCGGAGATCTCGGCGATCCGCGCGTGGATCGAGTCGCTGCCGAGCGCGGGATGACGCGCGGTGGGATGACGCGCGGTGGGATGACGCGCGGTGGGATGACACGCGGTGGGATGACGCGCGGTGGCTGACCGGCGGGGACTGACGCGCGGGGTCTGACACGCGCGGTCTCACCCGAGGCTTCGGCACGAGGAGAAGGCTCAGCGGTCATCTTCCGACGCTGCGATCGGCGGCTCGGGATCGTCCGCCATCGGCGCGAGGAGATCGCGCACCAGCTGTTCGAAGGTCTCCTTCGGCGGCGCCTCGTCGCGGCTCCGCGTCCAGCGCGAGGCGAGGTCCTCCGGCATCGGTCGACGGAGGATCGGATCGACCGGCGGATCGTCGTCGCGCGGATCGTCGTCGCGAGGATCCGCGTCGGGCGGCTCCGAGAAGGGCATGGTTGCCGCGGAGCCAGAGGAGGAGAGGGAGTCGAGCCACGCCTCCTCGACGAGCGCGCCGATCCGTGACGCCGTCGCGTCCACCTGCGCCGACTGCATCCACTCGCGGAATCGACGGGTGGACTCGTCGAGTCGGAGCAGCCTCGTCTCCGCCGCGAGCTGGGCAACGAGCGTGACGAGGAGCGGATCCGTCTGCAGGCGGTCCTCGACCATCGCGAGGAGATCGAGAGGGGGCTGCGGGCTTGGACGCAGGAGCTCCGGGTGGAAGTAGTCGCCGCGTCGCGCGACGCGGCGGTCGGACCAGGCGATCACCGCCGCGCGGAGCCGGATGGTCGCCCGCTCGTCGAGTCCGCTCCGCTTCGCGTGGTCGTCCGCGGCGGCAAGCGCCGGCGCGAGCAGGAGCATCTCCTCGGCGATCGCGGCTCGGCGGGTCGCGTCGTCGATCTCCGGCGTCGCGCGGACCGCGTCGATCTTCCACCGAAGCACCGATGAAGCGAGGTCGATCGCCTCCTCGCCGCCCCCGAGGTCCCGCGTGGGCGACCGCCAGTTCTCCGAGGCGAGGAAGCGAGCCAGGTCCGTGGGGAAGCGCCGTGCCTTGTCGCCGGTGAGTGGTGGCGCCGACGAGATCTCGGCGTCGATCGCCCGCGCAAGCGCCTCGCGGACCTCGCGGGGCTCGTCAAGCGCGAGGACCACCTCGCGCACCGCGCCTCGGAGTGGATCGTCGTCGCTGACCGCGTGCGGATCCCGGGGACGCAGCGCGACGTCCTGCGACGACGACACGAGTCGAGCCGTCGTCCCTCGGTCCACCTCGACTCGAGTCGTCGCGGCGGGGTGGGCGATCGCGCTCGCGGTCGCCGTCGACACGAGGAGGGTCGATGCGAGGGCGCTCGCGCCGCGCCGGAGCCGCGAGCAGGCGAGGCAGCGACCTGGCGAGGCGGGTGTTGGTGCCGGGCTCATCGCGATCGCTCCTTCGGCGCCGTGGCGAGCGTGGGAGATCCCGGCGCGGATGCCGACGGGGCCCGGCGTTCGCGCTCGTGGATGAACGCCTCGAGGGCGGGTCGTCCCGGAGGCACGAACCAGTCGGGTCGAGGTCTCGAGGAGGGGTCATCCCCGATCAGGACCGCCAGCCTCGACGACAAGCCATCAAGCGTCTCCCGCTCGACGGACGGCAGGTCCGTCCGCGACGCGAGCGACGATGCGAGCAGCATCGACGACGCCCAGCGCCCCTGCGCGACGCGCTCGCGGACGAGACGGGCGAGTTCCGGCGTCGGGATCGCCGCGACGGCGTCGGACCACGGGGCGCCGAGGAGTCGCTCCAGCGAGGAGCGGTCGCCGACCGCCGCGAGCGACTCCGCGAGTCCCTCCAGCGAGCGGAGCGTCATCGAGGAGGAGAGTTCGTCGACCTCGATCGCTCGACGATGACGGAGGGTCGCGTCGCGGAGGACGTGTGCATCCCGCGAGGCAAGAGCAAGACGGAGCGCCCGCCGCGCCGCGTCCCGCTCGACCGCACGAGGGTCGAGGCTGCGGTCGGCGGAGGCGTCCGGAAGCCGCGGCGTCGCCCGCCGATCCTCGTCGGGACCTCGCTCCGCCTCGACCGGGCGGGCGATCGCCGGGGCGAAGATCCGCCGCCACGCGCCGCGGGTCGACTCGACTTCCTTCGAATCGATCGCGCGGAGGTGGCTCCACCGAAGCGTCGCGAGCCGGTCCTCGCCTCGGATGACCTCGGCGTCGACCGTGGCGACGGCGCCGGTCGGCGGTCCGGAGAAGCGGAAGGTCGCCACGAGTCCGCCGCGGTGGGCGGTCACGCTCCCGCGCGGGCGGAGCCAGCGTCGATCGAGCGATCCGTCGGGACGGTGACCGTCGAGCTGGTAGAGCTCGCTGCTCGTCCACTCGACCTCGACGGGCGGCTGCTCGACGAGAAGCTCCGCGAGATCATCGCCGTCGCGCCGCAGCGTCACCCGCTGGAGCAGCCGGTCCGCTCCGTCCCGCGACTCCCAGGTCGAGGTCGGCACGCCCGACGCGGAACGAGGAACGTCGTCCATCGAGCAGGCGACGCCTCCTCGAGCGGCGATCGGCGAGTCGTGGGGAGAGGGCGGATCAACCTCGGGCGCCGCGCCGAGCACGAGCGGTCGCACGCCGTCGAGGAGGTCGTAGAGGTCCTCCGGCTGATCGAGGCGCGGCGGCTCCGATCGTCGCGCCTCCCGGTGCGAGAGCGGTTCCGGCTCGAGCACGGCGATGCGGGTCTCCCGCGCGTCCGACTCGAGGAGGAACCGCTCCGGGACGATCGGGAAGTCGACCGAGCCCGGCGACAGGCAGGGCTCGCAGCGCGTCGCGAGGATCGCGAGCGATCGCGAGCCATCCCGCTCGACGGCGACCAGCACGAGCCCGCCGATCGCGACGGGGTCGTCCCCGTCGACCCCGCGCCGCAGCTCGACGAGGAACTCGCCCGCGATCGCGGCGGCAGGGCGATCTCCCGCAGAGCCCGCCGGCGCGAGCCGGGGCGCGATCGCCCGGAGTCCATCGCCCGCGATCACGCCAGGCACGACGCGCAGTGGGGGAAGGCTCCCTCGGAAGTCGTGCCGCCAGAGCGGACAGGGGTCGATCGGCGTCGACTCCTCGACGCCGCGAAGGAGCCCAAGCGGAAGCGTCGCGGCGATCAGGAAGGTCTCGACGGTGAACCTCCTCGCGAGGAGCGGCTCGCGCGGGCGAGACGACTCGAGCTCATCGATCTCCTCGGCGAGCGACGCGAGACGCTCGTCGACGATCCGATCGACGAGCGCCGTCGCGCCCTCCACGATCTGGTCGGAAGGGCGCGGCGCATCGTCGGCCGAGGCGCGGGGCGCGCCCGGACCCGCGAGTGCCACGGCGAGGGCGATGCGCAGCGGGCGAGCGATGGACCGTGGGGATCGACCACGAGTGATCACGGGCATGGCGGGCTCGTGCCTGGAGGCGGGCGCGGCGACGTCGACCCCGCCCCGCCCGCGTGGTCGCGCGAGGACGACCACGCGGATCGGGAAGGGGAGGGTCCGATGAGGCAGGGCGCGAGGTCAGTTGACCTCGAAGCCGGCGACGGCGATCGCGGTCGCGGCCGCCGAGCCGGCGTTCACCGTCGCGGCGACGCTGGTGCTCATGCCGGCGCTGCCGCGGCGGGTGATCGGTCGGTTCGTGAAGGCGCAGTAGGTGCGGTCGGGTCGGACCGCGTAGCTCGCGCCGCCGCTCGCGGCGCCGGTCCCCTGGAGGCTCCAGCGCGCCTCGCGGGACATGGAGCCGATCATCGACAAGTTGGAGTCCTCGACCGACGCGCCGATGTTGCCCTCGAACTCGAGCCGCGAGCTCGACGCGTCGTAGCGGACCGAGGCATCGATCGCCCGCGGCTCGAGGAGCGCCGAGGCGTTGCCGAGCGACGCGCAACTGCCGGCGACGGTCGAAGCCGCCGTCGAGACGCAGCCCATCTGGGGCGAGCAGGTCACGCTGATCGACATGCCCGCGAAGCCGGTCGCGGCGAGGGAGACGAGCCGCGGCGACGCCGGTCCCGCGCCCTCCCAGTACTCGCGCATCTGGGTCTGGAAGGAGGCGGCGATCGAGGTCGCCTGGCTTCCCGTCCCGGCGAAGATTGACTGACCGGAGAGCATCGTCATGCAGCTCGCGAAGGAGGGGCGGCTCTCCGCGGTGCGATGGCGGTGCCAGCGCGTGAGACCCATGGTGAACTCGAGGCGATCGTCGATCGGCTGCGCGGGGCTGCCGGCATGGCTGATCGGCGGGCGCACCCAACCGCCGGGACCGGGCTGGCAGACGAAGGTCGGCGGCACGCCGCCCTCCTCGCCGTCCGGATCCGGCGGCACGCAGGGAAGCTCGACGTAGGGCGGGCACGGAGGCGGACTCGCCGCGGCGGCGCTGGTCACGCCGAGGATCGCGGCGATCAGCAGCGTCAGGGATCCTGCGGCGCGGAGCGAGGACGCGACCCCGATCGAGGCGGCAGAGGCATCGGCGACGGTCGAGGTCGATGCATCAAGCGGACAAGGCACGCTGACGTGGGGGCTCGACATGACGGACTCCTCGGACCCCGACCGGCGGGACCGCGGGACCATCCCGCGGGTTCCCGCCGTGTCGCCGGGTCGAGGGCGGAACCTACGGCTCGCCGAGCGGGGGACCTCGGATCGAGGCGGAAGTTCCGAGGATCGGTGCTGGCGATCGATCGCGCATCTCTCGGCGCGACGCGTCGCGTGCCGGCCCGCTCGTGTCCTTGAACCCTGCGTGTCCTTGAACCCTCTGCGTGTCCTTGAACCCTGCGTGTCCTTGAATCCCTTGAACCCTGCGTGTCCTTGAACCCTGCGTGTCCTTGAAGCCTGCGTGTCCTTGAATCCCTGAATCCCTTTGAACCCTCTGGGTGTCCTTGAACCCCTTTGAACCCTGCTCCCGCGATGGCGGCATCGCCGCGGCACCCCGCCATCCCTGTGCGGGAGGCGGCAGGATCGACCGATAGACTTTCTCGGACAACCTCGTGCTGCCCCCGTAGCTCAGGCGGATAGAGCAAGCGCCTTCTAAGCGCTAGGTCGCCCGTTCGAATCGGGCCGGGGGCGTTCCGAACGAAGCCTCAGGGGAGGGCGGCGCCCACGCCCGCGGGTCGATCGCGACGTCGAGGCGCCCTCGCGGCGCGAGTGGTCGCGGGTCGTCGCGGGTCGTCGCGGGTCGTTCTCAACGCGAGCCGTCGTCGATCGCGGATCGTCGTCGATCCGCGCCACCGTCGACTCATCGTGCATCCTCGCGCCATCGCCGCCAGGCCGCGCGGGTCGCGGCGACCGCGACGTTGCGGAGGAGCCTCGCCCGGCGGGTGTCCGCGGTCTCGAGGCGCGGGGCGTCGAGCCGGCGTCGGATGGGGGCGAGGTCGGCGCGAGCGGCGGCGGTCGCCGCGGCGCGATCCGTCTCCGCCGCGTCGGCACGCGACGTGTGGGGGCGCGACGTCCGGGGACGCGACCACTCGAGCAGACCCCATCCCTCCGGCACCTCGCGCGGCTGGAGAAGCCCCCGCGGACACAGCACGAAGCAGTGATCGGCGAGGCGGTATCGGCGGAGGAGGTCGAACTTGCTGCGCCCGTAGAGCTCCCGCTCGATGGTCTCGAGCCGCTCGAGCACCGTGCGGTAGGCGCCGATGCGGGTCGCGGAGAAGTCCCAGGACTCCTCCTCCTCGAAGAGCCCCGCCTCGATCTTCCGGAGGTGCGGCTCGTGACGCTTGATGCGGACCTCCTCGATGCGGCGGGCCTGCGCCCGCAGCCGCTCGCGCTCGGCGAGGAGCGCCTCGCGCGTCGAGTCGTTTCGGTGGAAGTCGGCGCGGGACTGCTTGCACTCGATGACGATCGTGCGGGGGCGACGCGGACCGCCGCGTCGCCGCGGACCTCGACGCGCCTCGCCGGATGGATCGACCATCGCCTCGAAGAGCCCCGGTCCCGCGTCGATCGATTCCGACGCGCCGAGCTTGACGGGCGCAGCGCTCCGACGCAGCGGTCTCGGCTCGGGCAGGGGACCTTCCTCGGCATCGTCGAGCCAGCCCGCCGCGTCGAGGCGCCATCGCCCGATCGGGCAGGTGACCTCGGTCGCGACCGCGCGGCAGCCGATCTCGAGGAGCCACCGCACCGCCGTCGCCCTGAGCCGTCGATGAGTCCGCGTCTCCATGCCAGCCTCCGTGCCGCGACCTCCGCGTGGGCGGAGGTCGGCGGATCGCGTCGCGTTCATGCCCCTCGTGGTCGTCGCGGCGTCCGTGCCGCGGGACCTAGCGGGAGGTCGGATTGTCGCCGTCGCGGATCGCGGCGGAAGCGTCACCGGGCAACTTCGCAAGCGATCGTCCTTCGTCGCGACCCCGCGGACCGCGGAGGGGGCGCCGGGTCGCCCGGTCGTTCAGGCGAAGAGCGACCGGTGCGCGTCGCGGAGCACCCGCTTCTGGACCTTGCCCATCGCGTTGCGGGGAAGCTCGGCGAGGACGATCACCCGCTTGGGGCACTTGAACCCCGCGAGGCTCTCCCGCGCCGCGGCGATGAGGCTCCGCTCCTCGGGCGGCGCCGCGGGCTCCGTCGCGACGACCGCCGCGACCACCGCCTCGCCGAGGTCCGGATGCGGCACGCCGAAGACGGCGCTCTCCCCCACGCCGGGCAGGCGGTCGAGCACCATCTCGATCTCCTTGGGGTACACGTTGAGCCCGCCGGAGATCACCATGTCGCTCGCTCGCCCGACGAGGCGCAGCATGCCGTCCGGCTCGAGGCGCCCGAGGTCGCCGCTCACGAAGAAGCCGTCGGGTCGGAAGTCGGTCGCGCGGCGCTCGGGCATGTTCCAGTAGCCGCGGGAGACGCTCTCGCCGCGGATCTCGACCGCCCCGACCCCGCCGGGCGCGACCGCGCGACCCTCGTCGTCGGCGAGGCGCAGCTCGACGCCGGGCAGCGCCCGACCGACCACGCCCGGTCGCCGCGCCGACTCGTCGTCGTAGGGGTTCGAGGCGATCATGCCCGCCTCGGTCATGCCGTATCGCTCGAGGATGCGCCGACCCGTCCGCGCCTCGAACTCGAGGAAGGTCTCCTCGAGGAGCGGCGCCGAGCCGCTGATGAACGCGCGGATCCCGCCGAGACGGTTCCGTTGGAAGGACGGCTCGGCGAGCAGCCGGACGTAGTGCGTCGGGACGCCCATGAAGAGCGTGCACCCGTCGAGGAGCCGCGCCGCCTCCGCGGCGTCGAAGCGCGGTCGCCAGAGGATCTCGCCGCCGCTTGCGAGCAGGGTGTGGAGCGCGACGAAGAGCCCGTGCACGTGGTCGATGGGAAGGACGTGGAGCAGGCGGTCGCGGCCGCTCCGACGCTCGCCCGCCGCGGGATGATCGAACCGCCACGCCTCGAGGAGCGATCGGGCGTTCGCCGCGAGGTTCCGGTGGCTCAGCATCGCGCCCTTGCTGCGACCGGTCGTGCCGGAGGTGTAGAGGATCGCGGCGAGGTCGTCCGGCGCGACCGCCTCGATCGACGGATCCTCGCTCGCGAGCGAGGCATCGACGAGGAGCGAGCCGGTTCGTGCTCCGAGCGACCGCACCTCCCGGACGCCCGCCGCCGCGACCGTCGCGGCGTGCCGCGGCTCGTCGCCCGGACGGCAGACGACGAGTTGGGGTCGCGCGTCCTCGATGAACCGCCCGCACTCGACCGGCGTCGCCCCGCCCTGCAGGGGCAGGTAGACGGCGCCGACCCGGAGGCACGCCACATAAAGAAGGACGGACTCGACCGACTTCTCGGACTGCACCGCGACGCGGTCGCCCGGCGCGACGCCGAGCGAGCGGAGGGTCCCCACGAGCCGGCGGATCCGACGTTCGAGTTCCCCATGCGAGAGCGTCTCGCCCTCCGGCTCGACGATCGCCGCCGCACGAGGGTCGCGCGAGCCCTCGAGGAGGAGCGAGGCGAGGTTGTGGTCGCGGTGGCTCGACATGCCGATCGACCCGGCACGATACGGCGTCGGGGGCGGGGGCGACGATGCGGCATGCAATGCGGAGGGCGGCGTCCCGTTGCCGACTCGCGCGGACGATCCTGACCGCGCCGCGCGACTCGCCGATGATCCGAAGGGAAGCTCGATGCTCGAACCCGGAGCCTCGATCGCTCGACGTGAGACAGCCTCCTCCTGGATGACCTCCGGGATGACCTCCTGGATGACCCGCGTCGCGCCCGCGAGCCTCCTGCTCGCGGTGCTCGCCGCCTGCGCCGAGGCGCCGCCCGCGGGGGCTGCTCGGCAGGAGGATCCGAGCGCGTCGAGCGCCGAGGTCGCGAGCATCGACGACGTGGTGAGCCCACGTGCGCCGACCGATCCGCCGCGAGCGGAGCCGGACGCCGCGAGGTCGGAGTCCGTCGAGGACCGCCGCGCCGCCCTCGCCGCCGCCGGCGAGGTCGCCGCCGAGTACTCCCGCCGCTTCAAGGGGCACGCCCTCCTCGTCCTCCTCGACGGCGAGATCGTCTACGAGCGCTACGAGGCGCCCTGGACCGCGACTAGCCGCCATCCCCTCGCGAGCGGGACGAAGAGCTTCGTCGGGGTCCTCGCGGCGGCGGCGGTCGAGGATGGGTTGATCACGTGGGAGCAGCCGGTCGCGGAGGTGATCACCGAGTGGCGGGATGATCCTCGCAAGTCGAGGATCACCGTGCGGCAGCTGCTCGAGCTCTCGAGCGGGCTCGATCCCGCCGACTCGACCCTCGGAAGCCGCGGTGGTGGTCTGATCGGTCGAATGATCGGCGCCGACCGCCCCTCGCGTCGGGGCGCGTCGTCGGACGCCGCGCCGGTGAGGGACAAGTTCGCCGCGAGCATCGAGGTGCCGATGCGCGACGAGCCGGGGGCTCGGTTCCGCTATGGACCGAGCCACTTCTTCGCGTTCGGCGAGATGCTCGAGCGGGTGCTCGCCGACGCACGCAGCGAGGGTCGCCTCGAGGACGAGTCGCTCGAGGCGTATCTCGACCGCCGCGTCCTCGCGCCGAGCGGGCTCGGCGGCGCGAGCCGCAGCTGGGGTCGCGATCGCGCGGGAAACCTGAACCTGCCAGGGGGTGCCCGGCTCACGGCTCGGGAGTGGGCGCGCTTCGGCGAGTTCGTGCGCCGCGGCGGTCGCGTGGATGCGGAGGGCGGCGAGGTCTCGGCGATCGACGAGGAGGTGCTCCTTCGCTGCTTCGAGCCGAGCGCCGCGAACCCCGCGTACGGTCTGACCTGGTGGCTGCCTCGCGCGGACGCGGTGGAGGCGGCGCCGGAGGCGGACGGCTCGATCGGCGAGCGGGTGGTGGCGCGGGGACTGCAGCGGCAGGTGAGCCAGGTTCCTCGCGGCGCGGTTTCCGGACGCGCGGGCGGTGGAGATCCCGATCCGTCGCTCCGGATCTGGATGGCGGCGGGTCTCGGCAAGCAGCGGCTCCACGTCCTTCCCGATCACGGGCTCGTCGTCGTCCGCTTCGGCGAGAGCTTCGCCGGCGTGCAGCGGTTCGACGATCGCCAGATCCTCGGGCCGCTGCTCGAGGCTCTTGAGGTCGAGGCTGAGGTCGAGGCTGAGGTCGAGGCTGAGGTTGAGGCTGAGGTTGAGGCTGAGGTTGAGGGTGCGGTCGAGTTGGGGGTCGAGTCTGGCGCTGGCGAGGCGACGACCGAGGAGTGAAGTTCGATCCGGAGTCCCGACTCCGAGTCGCGTCGCGGGGCGAAGGGCGACGAGCGAGGCGGCCCGAAATCCCGACCCTCTTTCCGGGGTCGGCGGTTCCGCCTACACTCGGCGACCCAGCGCATTCCGCGTCGGATCACCCCATGAGATGACGGCGACGGCGGGTTCCTCCGCCCGAACCCAAGGGAGAGTCCCCTCGATGGCTGCCAAGCGACCCATCTACATGGACAACGCCTCGACGACCCGCTGCGATCCGCGGGTGGTGGAGGCGATGCTTCCGTACTTCACCGAGAAGTACGGCAACTCCTCGAGCCGCAACCACGCCTTCGGGTGGGAGGCGGAGGACGCGGTCGAGCACGCCCGCGAGCAGGCGGCGGCGCTGATCGGGGCGAATCCCAAGGAGATCGTCTGGACCTCCGGCGCGACCGAGGGCAACAACCTCGCCATCAAGGGCGCCGCGCGGATGTACGCGAAGGGTCCCGACGGCACCACCGGTCGCGGGCACGTCATCACCGCGGCGCACGAGCACAAGGCGGTGCTCGACCCGTGCAAGCGGCTCCAGCGCGAGGGCTTCGACGTCACCTTCCTCGATCCGCCGGCGGACGGCGTGATCACCGCGAAGGCGGTCGAGGCGGCGATGCGGCCCGACACCATCCTCGTCTCGATCATGTGGGCGAACAACGAGATCGGCACCATCAACGAGGTGCCCGAGATCGGTCGGCTCTGCCATGACCGCGAGGTGATCCTGCACACCGACGCGACGCAGTGGGTCGGCAAGATGCCGACCGACGTCGAGCGCGACCACGTCGACCTGCTCAGCTGGTCGGGTCACAAGATCTACGGACCGAAGGGCGTCGGGGCGCTCTACGTGCGCCGCCGCAAGCCGCGGGTCCGGCTCGAGGCGCTCCTCGACGGCGGCGGGCACGAGCGGGGGATGCGCTCGGGCACCCTCGACGTCACCGGCATCGTCGGCTTCGGCAAGGCGTGCGAGCTCTGCAAGACGGGGATGGACGGCGAGGGCGCCCGCCTGCTCGCGTTGCGCCGCCGCCTCGAGGTCGAGCTCGCCAAGCGCCTCGACGTGGTGAAGGTGAACGGTCACGCCGAGCGGCGGCTCCCGCACCTCGCGAACATCAGCTTCGGCTTCGTCGAGGGCGAGAGCCTGATGATGGGGATCAAGAACATCGCCTGCTCCTCGGGTTCCGCCTGCACGAGCGCGAGCCTCGAGCCGAGCTACGTCCTCAAGAGCCTCGGCGTGGGCGACGACCTCGCCCACAGCTCGCTGCGGCTCTCCCTCGGTCGATGGAGCACCGACGCCGAGGTGACCGAGGCGATCGACTCGATCGTGAAGGCGGTGAACCACCTCCGCGCGATGAGCCCCCTCTACGACCTGCACCGCGAGGGCATCGACCTCAGCACCATCCAGTGGCAGGCGCACTAGCGAACGACCCGACGGAACCGACGGCGGCGCCCCGGGCGTCCCGTGCACGAAAGGACCTCAGACCATGGCGTACAGCGACAAGGTCGTCGACCACTACCAGAACCCCCGCAACGTCGGCAGCTTCGGCACCTCCAAGGAGGTCAAGGAGCGGCGGGACGTCGGCGTCGGCATCGTCGGCGCGCCCGAGTGCGGCGACGTGATGCAGCTTCAGATCAAGGTCACCCCGCAGGGGGTGATCGAGGACGCCAAGTTCAAGTGCTTCGGCTGCGGCTCCGCGATCGCCTCGAGCTCCCTCGCCACCGAGTGGATCAAGGGGCGGACGCTCGACGAGGCGGAGGGAATCCGCAACACCCAGATCGTCGAGGAGCTGAGCCTCCCGCCGGTCAAGATCCACTGCTCGGTGCTCGCGGAGGACTCGATCCGAAGCGCCATCGCCGACTATCGTCGCAAGAACGGCCTCGCCGCCGCGTCCTCCCCGACCGCCGGCGCCGCCTCGCACTGATCCCGCCGCGACCCTCGCGCGGGGCGAACCCTCTCCAGGAACCAACGCCATGCCCGTGATCGTCACCGAGAACGCCGCCCGAGAGATCGACACCATCGTCCGCCAGCAGGGACTCGATCCCGCGAAGATCCGCCTCCGCGTCGGCGTGAAGGGCGGCGGCTGCAGCGGCTTCTCCTACCTCCTCGACCTCACCGAGGTGCAGAAGGAGACCGACGAGTCCTGGGACTACTCCTTCGAGCGCAAGGCGGCGCCCTCGACCGCGGCGCTCGCGGGCGGCGGCACCGCCGTCGCGACCGCCCCCGAGCGGTTCAGCGTCCGCGTGATCTGCGATCCCAAGAGCTACCTCTACCTCGACGGCACCGTCGTCGACTTCAAGGACGAGATCATGGGTCGCGGCTTCGTCTTCAACAACCCGAACGCGACGAGCAGCTGCGGCTGCGGCTCGAGCTTCAGCGCCTGACCGCGACCGCGGCGAGACCCGCCCTCGACCTCCCGACGCCCGCCGTCCCCGGACGGCGGGCGTTTCTCGTGTCGGGAGCGACCGTCGCCTCGGATAGACCCGGGACATGACCCGGCGCGAGCAAGAGTCCGATCCCGGAAGCGATCCCCGCCGCATGGCGCGGGTCCTCGGCCCGGGCGAGCTCGGCGCTCCTGATCCAGACGCGGACTTCTGGCTCGATCGCAGCGACGCGGAGCGGATCGCGGCACTCGAGCTTTGTCGGGAGGCTTGCTATGGACGAGTCGCCGTTCGCGGACGACTTGCGCGAGTTCTTGAGGTTGCTCGCGACGCATGAAGCGTCCTTCATGCCGCGCCTCGCGATGCTCGGCACGGGGCTCACGATCGCTCGATCGCCCGCAGCGCCGTCGTCGCCTCGTCGACGAGCGACTGCGCGGAGAGCGGCCCGCCCACCGCCTGCCGCATCCATGCGTCGGGCGTCAGGAGCCCGATCGAGCAGATCCGCTTCGTCTCCGCGGCGAGGTCCTTCCCGCGCATCGCGGTCGCGACCTGCTGCGAGATCATCCGCCCAAGCGCGTAGTCGGGCAGGTAGAGCGGGTGGGCGATCATGTGCTGGTACGCGCCGAGCAGGTGGTAGGGATCGGCGCCGAAGTCCTCGGCGAAGAACTCCGCCCAGACCTCCCGGGAGATCCGCAGCAGCGCCTCGCGGAGGGAGGCGGGAGTCGCGGCGTCGCCCTGCGAGTACAGCCAGCGCCAGGTGCGGAGCTCGACGAGTCCTGGTCCCGCGATCTGGCAGGCCATCAGCATCCCGGAGATGGTGGACTCGTGCTCCGCCCGCGCCGCGGCGGCGGGGTCCTCCAGCCCGAGCACCCGCTTCGCGAGTCCCTGATAGAGGAACGCGAACGCCTCGGTGCAGGCGGTGTTGGGCACGCCGCGCAGGGAGGTCCGCGGGACGAAGAAGGTCGAGCAGAGCTGCTCGAGGTTGTGCCCGAGCTCGTGCATCGCGGTGTCGAAGCCGTCCCAGCCGAGCTCGTCCTTCAGGCGGTTCGTGCGGAGCCAGGCGCCGTACTCGCCGAGCTGCGGCCGCATCGCGTGCCCCGAGCCCCGGGCGATCTCGACCCGCACGCGGCGCCCGAGGAACTCCGCGTCGCCTTCGGCGAAGCCGAGCCCGCGGAGGATCTCGGGCAGGCGCGCCTCGAGCTCCCGCTCGTCGCGGCAGAGCCGGCGGACCGCGGCGTTGAGCTCCTCCGCGGGACGCTTCTCGAAGAGGTCGTCGAAGTAGACGTCGAAGGGCTCGAGCGGACGGTTCAGCCGACGCCGCAGCAGCGCCGCGAGGTCGCGGCGGACCGGCGCCCGGAGCAGGTCGACGAGCAGCTGCTCGCCCACCGCCTCGGGGATCTCGCGGTCGAGCCCGAACTTGCGGTCGATCGCGGTCGGGTGATCCGGATGGTGCGGATCGACCGCGCGGGCGAGGCGGAACTGGTCGATCCACCGCTCGTAGCGGGCGAGCCCCATCGTCTCGCCCGCCGGTCGCCCGCCGATCGTGTTGCGGGCGGGATCCCAGTCCTCCTTGGCGGCGCGGTCCAGTACCGCCTTCGGCACGCTGCCGTCGATGGTGCGGGCGAGGACCCACGCGAGCGCCCGCTGCTTGCGGACGCCCTCGGGATCGTTGTAGCCCGCCTTGATCTCCTCGCGGACGAGCCAGTGGGTGAGGAGCGCCCGGTCCGGCTCGAACCACCGCTTGCCCTGCGGGTCGACCATCGTGCCGACCGGCACGTGGAAGTGGGCGACCCAGTCGTTCGCCTCGAAGGAGATGCGGCGCGCGAGGTCCGCGACCTCCTTGGGAATCCGCGGCGAGAAGGATCCGGCGACCCGTGCCTCCGCCCAGCGGTCGGGGCTCCAGGCGCGACCCTCCGCGAGCATGCGGTCGAGGGTCGGCTTCTCGAAGTTGAGGAGCGCGACGAACGCGAGCTTCTGCGCGTAGCACTGCTCGGCGAGGTCGGGCGCCGGGTCGAAGGTCGCGAGCATCGCGTCGACCTTCGGCATGTCGTCGCCGACGAGGTCGCTCCAGCGGCGCAGGTTCCGCCGCATCTCGTAGAGGTGTCCCTCGACCTGCTCGAGGGCGACCTCGAGGCGGTCGAGCAGGCGCCGGCGGTCCTCGGGGGATGCCGCGAAGTGATCGACGCAGAACTGCCGGAACGCCGCGGCGTCGCCGTCGGAGCCGCGCCACGACCGGGCGCACTGGGCGACCCCGAGCGCGGCGCGATCGCGCGAGGCGGCGCCATGCGCGGCGACGATCGCCTCGACCGCGGCGGCGCGGTCGGAGTCGGCGAGGGCGGGGGCGACGCGGGGCATCTCGGTGGTGGTCATCTCCGAAAGGTAGCCGCGCGAGCGCCTCGCGCCGACCGGGCTCCCGCCGCGCGATCCGGTACGCTCCCGGTCATGACGGCGGCGGACGTCGGCGGCATCACGGCTCGATCGCATGCGGCGGGGGTGCGGCTTCGATCGCTCTCCCGCGTGTTCGCGCCGGGGACGCCGGCGGCGGTCGAGGCGCTGCGGTCGGTCGACCTCGAGGTCCCGCCCGGCTCCTTCACGGCGCTGATCGGTCCCTCCGGCTGCGGCAAGACGACGATCCTGCGGATCCTCGCGGGGCTCGACGAGGCGTCCTCGGGCACGATCGAGTACGCGGGCGGCGTCGAGGGCGCCGAGCCTCGGCTCGGCTACTGCTTCCAGGAGCCGCGGCTCCTGCCGTGGCGCACCGTCGCCGCCAACGTCGCGCTGCCGCTCGAGCTTTCCGGCGTGCCGAAGCAGGAGCGGCGGATGCGGGCGGCGACCGCGCTCGGCAAGGTCGAGCTCTCGGGGTTCCTGCGGGCGATGCCCGCCGCGCTCTCGGGCGGCATGAAGATGCGGGCGTCGGTCGCCCGCGCGATCGTGGCGGACCCGCAGCTTCTCCTCCTCGACGAGCCGTTCGGGGCGCTCGACGACGTCACGCGGTACCGGCTCGACGAGATGCTGCATGCGCTCTGGAGCACCGAGCGCTTCACCACGCTGCTCGTCACCCACTCGATCCCGGAGGCGGTGTTCCTCGCGGAGCGGGTGGTGGTGCTCTCGCCGCGACCCGGTCGGATCATCGGCGAGGTCGCGATCGACCTCCCCGAGCGGACCAAGGAGGCGCGGGGATCCGACCAGTTCTCGCGTCTCGTCCAGCAGGTCTACCGGCTGCTCCTCGCCGCGATGGAGAGCGCCGCATGAGCCGCTGGCGCACCCGGCTTCTGGTGATCGCCCCGCCGGTCGCGGTCATCGCCGCGACGCTGCTCGCGTGGTGGCTGGTCGTGCGGATCTTCGAGGTGCCTGCCTACCTCCTCCCGGCGCCCGGGGCGGTGCTCGACGCGGCGTGGTCGGACCGCGAGCGCCTCGGCTGGGGCGCGGTCTCGACCGCGATCAGCGCGACCAGCGGCTTCGCCGTCGCGGCGGTGGTCGGCGTGACGATCGGCAGCGTGCTCGGGCTCTCGCGGTTCCTCGAGCGCGGGTTCTATCCGCTGACCCTCCTCCTCCAGATGGTGCCGCTCATCGCCCTCGCCCCGATCATCGTGGTCTGGCTCGGCTACGGGACGCCCGCGGTGATCACCTCGGCGGCGATCGTCGCGGTGTTCCCGGTGATCGCGAACACCCTCGGCGGCATGCGGTCGATCGACCGGGAGCTGGAGGAGGTCTTCACCCTCGCGCGGGCGGGGGCGGCGTCCCGGTGGTGGCGGCTCCGCCTCCCGGCGGCGATCCCGAGCATCGTGACCGGTCTCCGCATCGCGGCGGGTCTCGCGGTGATCGGGGCGATCGTCGGGGAGTTCGTCAGCGCCTACGCCGGACCGCGGGCGCCGCTGGGGATGGTCATCGTGGCGGCGATGCGGGACTTCCGCACCGACCTCATGTTCGGGGCGATCGGGCTCGCCGCGATCGTGGGCTTCCTCCTCTTCGGTATCGTGAACCTCGGAGGCTGGCTGCTCCTCCGCCGCTGGCATGCCTCGGCGCGGGAGCCGAGCCGCTGAGCGACCGCGTGGTCCGCGCCTCCGCCTGAGGAGTTCCCTGATGCACTGGTCCTCGTCCATCCTCCGTGCGGCGGCGACCTCGGTCGCGGCGTCGCTCCTCCTCGGCTGCGGCGACGGCGGCACCACCGCGGATGGTCGGACCAAGGTCGCGGTCCAGCTCAACTGGGTGCCGGAGCCCGAGTTCGGCGGCTTCTGGCAGGCGGAGCTCGACGGCGAGTTCGCCAAGGTCGGGCTCGACGTGCAGCTCATCAGCGGCGGTCCCGGCGTCCCCGCGGCGCAGCTGGTCGCCTCGGGCAAGGCGGCGTTCGGCGTGGTCTCGGGTCCCGAGCTCCTCTCGATCAACGAGCAGGGCGCCTCGCTCGTCGCGATCTTCGCGACCTACCAGGGCGATCCCACCGCGATCATGGTGCACGAGTCGAGCCCGTGGCGGACGCTCGCGGAGCTCTGGGCGAGCGACGCAACCCTCGCGTGCGAGTCGAGCCTGCCCTTCGTGATCATGCTCAACCGCACCCATGGCGGCTCGCGGCTCAAGTTCGTCGGGCACTCGACGGGGCTCGCGGACTTCGTGAACGATCCGCGCCTCGCGAAGCAGTGCTTCGTCTTCGCCGAGCCGGTGACCCTCGAGCTGCAGGGGATCCGCACGCGGGTCTTCCCCGCGCGGGAGTCCGGCTTCGATCCCTACACCGCGGTGGTGGTGACGAGCCGCCGATACCTCGACGAGAACCCGGGGACCTGCCGGGCGATGGTGCTGGCGCTTCGGCGCGGCTGGGTGCGCTATCTCGAGGATCCCGCCGCGGCGAATGCGGCGATGACGAAGCTCAACCCCGCCATGAGCCTCGAGGCGATGAACCTCGCCGCCGAGAAGCAGCGGTTCCTCGTCGAGGACGAGACCACCCGCGCGCACGCGGTCGGCTGGATGACCAGCGATCGTTGGCGGACCCTCGCCGAGCAGATGATCTCGCTCGAGAAGCTCAAGGCGGTGCCCTCGACCCTCGAGGGCGACGTGTTCTGGCAGCCGCCCGTCGCGCCGCCCTTGGGCGGCGACGCGGGCTGACCCCGCCGGATCGCCATGGCGGCTCCCCGCACCATCCTCCACGTCGACATGGACGCGTTCTACGCGTCGGTCGAGCAGCGCGACCGCCCCGAGCTCCGCGGCAAGCCGGTGATCGTCGGCGGCAGCGGCGGTCGCGGCGTGGTCGCCTCCGCGAGCTACGAGGCGCGGGCGAAGGGCGTCTCCTCGGCGATGCCGATGGCGATGGCGATGCGGCGCTCGCCCGAGGCGGTGCAGATCAAGCCGCGGATGCAGCGCTACCAGGAGGTCTCGCGGGAGATCCTCGCGATCCTCGAGCAGTTCAGCCCGCTCGTCGAGCCGGTCTCGATCGACGAGGCGTTCCTCGACGCGACCGGCTGCGAGCGGCTGCTCGGCGATGGTCCGACCATCGCCCGCGCGATCCGCCGCAAGGTGAAGGACGCCCTCGATCTTCCCTGCTCGGCGGGCGTGGGACCGAACAAGTTCTGCGCGAAGCTCGCCTCCGACATGGCGAAGCCCGACGGTCTCGCGGTGCTCGCCGAGGAGGGGCTCGCCGAGGCGCTCGCGGAGCTTCCCATCGAGAAGATGTGGGGGGTCGGACCCGCGGGCGCCGCGAAGTTCCGCGCCGCGGGCTACCGCACGTTCGGCGACCTTCAGAAGGCCGACGAGCGCGACCTCGCCAAGCGATTCGGCGAGGGATCGGTGCGGCTCAGGGCGCTCGCCGCCGGTCTCGACGACCGCGCGGTGACGCCCGATCGCGAGGCGAAGAGCGTCGGGCAGGAGCGCACGTTCTCGGTGGACCTCGAGGATCCCGAGCAGCAGCAGGCGGAGCTGCGGCGCTTCGCCGAGCAGATCGGCGAGCGACTGCGCCGCCACCACCGCATGGCGTGGGAGGTCTCCGTCAAGATCCGCACGCCCGAGTACCGCACCTTCTCGCGGAGCCGCCGCCTCGACGAGGGCGCCGACACGACCGGCGCGATCGGCGACGTCGCGTGCGCCCTGCTCGACGAGTTCCTGCGGGAGTTCGCCCGCGGTCGTCCGCAGCCGCTGCGTCTCCTCGGCGTGACCGCGTCGGCGCTGACGCCGAAGGAGGGTCCGGGCGCGCAGCGACCTCTCTTCGAGGATCCGAGCCGCGAGCGCGACCGGCGGATCGATCGGGCGGCGGACTCGGTGCGCGACCGCTTCGGCAGGGGATCGGTGCAACGGGGCGGACCGGAGCCACGGCGAGGTTCATGAGGGGTGGGGCGGGGGCTGCGTCGCACGGGCTCGCGCGGCGGACGCCTTCCGTCGTCGTGGGACTTTGAATCGGTGGACGTGGACCCGGTGGACCCAGTGGACCCGGTGGACAACTGGGTGGGCGAAGCGCTGCAGTGACGGGCGGAAGCCTGCCGAAGCACGGGCAAGCGGAGTCGCGGACGCCTTCCGTCGCACAGGCTCGCGCGGCGGCCGCCTTCCGTCGTCGTGGGACTTCGGATCGGTGGACGTGGACCCGGTGGACCCAGTGGACCCGGTGGACAACTGGGTGGGCGAAGCGCTGCACCTGGATGATGGATGCCTGCCGAAGCACGGGCTTCCAGAGTCACGCACGCCTTCCGCAGCACAGGCTCGCGCGGCGGCCGCCTTCCGTCGTCGTGGGACTTTGAATCGGTGGACGTGGACCCGGTGGACCCGGTGGACCCAGTGGACCCGGTGGACAACTGGGTGGTCGAAGCGCTGCAGTGACGGGCGGATGCCTTCCGAAGCACGGGCTTTCGG
>Ga0194132_10001077_pt1 | contig 55476 bp, 42 predicted proteins | sample TA2KigOf80mmetaG_FD_148612 | JGI IMG/M metagenome (GOLD analysis project Ga0194132, IMG submission 148612) | Freshwater microbial communities from Lake Tanganyika, Tanzania - TA2015054 Kigoma Offshore 80m | ecosystem: Environmental > Aquatic > Freshwater > Lake | place: Tanzania: Lake... | reverse complement strand
TGGAGAGAACGAGTCGATCGTCCTCGAGCCGGTGCGTGCGCGCGTCCAGAGCGGCGTCACACGCGCGGAAGAGCTGCTCGACGGCTGGGAGCGCGCGGACCGCGAGGTCCGCTGGTTGGTCGAGAACACCGCGTACTGAGCGAGGGGGCGCCGCCCCCTCGCCGAAGGCGTCGCAAAGCCACGCCTTCTCCACTCGTGCGCTCGCTCTCCGCTCGGCCGCGCGCTACGCGCGCGGAGGGTCCGCGCCTTCGGTCGGGCGGACTAGCCGACGGGCTTCATGAACGCTTCGGCGTCGGCTCCCTTTGCCGTCACGGAGCCGTCCTTGAGATTGACCTCCCAGGTTGCCTTCTTCGTGACGCTGTCTTCCTTCCAGATCAGCTCGACCTTGTAGAGCGGACCTTCCTCCTGCGTCGCGGCCCAGGAGAACTGGCCGATGAAGCGGCCCTTCGCGCGCGCGTCGTTGCCGACCGCGATCGCCTGGTCGGAGAGGTTGTAGCTCATCCCCGGACCCTTCCACTTCTTGACCAGCCTCAGGGCTTCGTCACCGCGTTCTTCCCATCCGACCGCGAGCTGCGTCATGATGAACCAGATGAACACGATGGTGGCGATCGCCATCGATCCCCAGCCGACGATGGCTCCGATGTGGCTTCCGCCTCCGGCGGAGTGATTGCTTGACGCGGACTGTTCGGCCATGGCTGCCTCTTCTTGTTCTTCTTCGTTGCTGCGGACGGACGAGTTCGGGACGAATTCGCGTCGCGTATAGCTCAGTCGGACCGGCTTCGCGAAGCAGGCAAGCGTGCCTGCGATGGAAGATAAGTCATTCTCATGGTAGGAAACAGGGGAATTCATTTCACGGGGCCGTGCGGGCCGCGTTAGCGTCCGCCGCCTCGGGGGATGCCGCGGACGAGGGGTACGCGGCCGTGGAAGGGGTGGAGGTACGCGTTGGACGACAGGAGGGATGATGCGAACTCGGGGGGCCGCAATGCAGGATAGGACGGGGGGACTCTTCGAGCCGGACGTCCTCTTACCCGGCCAGTTCTTCTCCTTCTTCCGGAAGGAAGCCGGGTTCGATCGCGAGCGCCGGCTGATGCTTGCGGTTCTCGAGGACGCGATCGACTGCTTCCAGAAGTACGCCCACACGAACGACATGCGCGGGAAGCAGCTCTTCGCGGAGTCGTACGAGTGGATCATGTCGACCGACAAGCGCTGGCTGTTCTCGTTCGAGAACATCTGCCAGATCGTCGACATGAACCCGGACTACATCCGCCAGGGCTTGCACCGCTGGCGGGCACAGCGGGCGAACGTCGTCCCGCTGCCGCCGAGCCCGCTCGAAGAGGCAGCAGCCGCGCACTGATCGCAGGAGAGGGGCGCCGCCCCTCTCCTCCACGCGGCAAAGCCTAAGCTGCGCCTCCTCACCCGGCTCGCTGCCGCTCGGCCGAGCGCGCAGCGCGCGGAGGTCTCTGTGCGTTCAGCCGCCGGTCGCGGGGCGGTTGCGCGAGGGGTACGAGTCGTCGGCGTCGAGCTGCGTCGCGGGCAGCGGGTGGATGCCGGGGCCTCCCGCCTCGTTCGTGCTCGGGGGAAGCGTCTCCCGGGTCACGTCGACGGGGATGCCTCGCGATTCGTACACGGCCTGGTGCAGCTTCTCCTCGTCGACGCGGTCGAGCAATCCGCGCTTTTGCAGCTCGTTGATCGTCGTGCGCCAGCGGCCCGGCTGCATGCTGTAGATGTCCTCGTGCACCTCGACGAAGATGCGGTCGTTCCTCGTTCCGACCTTGACGGTCTGGTAGATGAACTCGCCCGGCGTTCCCGTCGGCACCGTCGGGAAGAGCCGCTCGATGTCTTCGGGGTAGAACCGGATGCAGCCGTGGCTCACGAACATGCCGACGCCCCACGGGATGTTGGTTCCGTGGAACGAGTAGATGTCGAGCGACACGCGCATGCGGTAGCGCCCCATCGGGTTGTCCGGGCTGCCACCGGGAATCGACTTCTCGCTGAAGCCCTTGTCGGCGATGCGCTCCTGGCGGATCGACTCGGGGATGACCCAGGTCGGGTCCTTCGTCTTCTCGGTGATCTTGAACTTGCCCGTCGGCGTCTTCCAGTCGGTTCGCCCGAGACCGACGGGATAGGTGATCACGGTGCGCGGCGCGCCCTTCGCTCGCTTCGGGTAGTAGTACACCCGCATCTCGGGGATGTTGACGATCAACCCGTCGAAGTTGCAGCAGGGCAGGACCCATTCACGCGGGATCTGGATGTCCTTGCCGTCCTGCGCCGGGATCCAGACGTCGCTGTCGGGATTCGCCGCGACGATCTCGTTGTACCCGAGGTCGAAGTAGCGGCCGATGTCGTAGAACGTGTCGCCCGTCGTGGGCGTGTACGTCTCCATCTGCCCGATGACGGTCCGCACCTGGTCGGGGGGCGCGTCGCCCGGGGCGACGAAGGTGTACGTCTCGCCTCCATAGCGGCCCCAGTCCGCGTCGGTCCACTCCCGGCCGCGGCCGACCTCGACTCCGGCGATCAGAAGGCCGACCACCAGGGCGGCGCCGCCGGCGCCGATCCGTCCCCACCACCTGCTCGGCACACCCCACACCACCCGGACTTTGTATCGGCGCCCCGGCAAACAGACAAGGATGGCAGCCCTGCGACTTTTCAAGGGAAGTCAGGTCGGATAAGAGTTGGGGTCCCGGAGCGCCGGGAGCCGGAGCGCCGGGAGGTGGAGAGGGGAAGGGTGGCGGTGAGTAGCGGACGGCGGATGGGCTGGGCGCTGATCGGTGTCCTGGCGATGGTCGACGCGGCGGCAGCCGCTGCGCCGAACGTCACGGCGCAGGCGGCCGTCCTGATGGACGCCGCGACGGGCGAGCTGATCTGGTCGAAGAATCCCGACGTGCGCCGTGCGCCCGCGAGCACGACCAAGATCCTGACGACGATGATCGCTCTCGAGAGCGGACGTCTCGACGACGAGATGCAGGTCAGCCCGTATGCCGCGTCGCAGGCGCCGTCGAAGCTCTACCTGCGCGCCGGCCAGCGCGTCGCGCTGCGCGATCTCCTCTATGCTCTGATGCTCAAGTCGGCGAACGACGGCGCCGTCGTCGTCGCCGAGGGTCTCGGTGGGACCGTCGATCAGTTTGCCGCTCGCATGAACGCGCGCGCCGCGCGCGCGGGCGCTCGCAACTCGACGTTCCGGAATCCTTCCGGCCTTCCGAACTCGCAGCACCTTTCGACGGCACGCGACCTCGGCATGATCCTGCGCGACGCGCTCGACGTGCCCGGCTTCCGCCGCGTCGTCGAGACCAAGTCGCGCTCGATCGTGATCCAGGGCAGCAAGCCGAAGCCCGTTTCTCTTCACACGAAGAACCGGCTGCTCAGCGGCTACTTCGTCCCCGTGATCGGCAAGACCGGCTTCACCCGCGCCGCAGGACGTTGCTTCGCCGGTGCGGCTTCGCTCGGTGATCGCGAGGTGATCGTCGTCGTCCTCGGGGCGAACGACATGTGGGGCGACACGCGGAAGCTTCTCGAGTGGGCGCTTCGCGGCGAAGGAGGCGACACCTGGCCGAACGTGCAGATGGCCCGCGTGCGCACGCCTCCTCCGGCTGCACCGAAGGCTCCGGCCGCGGTCGAGACCGTGCGCGTCGCCGAGGATCTGACCCCGCCGAGGGCCGTTTCGAAGGCGAGCTATGCCCGCACCGTCGCCGCGACTGCGCCAGCGCGTCCCGTTCCAGCGAGCGCTCCGGCGCGAACCGTCACGGCGCGCGCGCCCGCGCGTTCGCTTGCGGCGAGTGCCACGGCTCGGTCGCGCTCCGCGGCTCCGGCGAGACCGGCGGTGCACTCGCTCCCCGCGTCGTCGACCGCTCCGCGCGCGATCTCGACCGACCCGCCCGCGGCTCCACCGCTGTCCGTTGCGGCGCAGGCCTGGGATTCGAGCGGCGTCCGTCGCGGGTGCTCGGGCGCCGGCTGCGGCAGCGGCTCGTCGCGCTACGGCTCGCGGTAGCTTCCGGCGAGAGCGGGTTCGGGACGACCGATCCGGGCGAGCCGCGCGCGCGCGCGGCGCGGCACGATCGCCAGGACGAGACCGATCGCCGCCAGCACCGACAGGGAGATCGCGCTTCCGACGGCGAGCCCGGGCGCGAGATAGCGCATCTCGACGCGATGGCGGCCGGCGGGAACCCAGACGCCGCGCACGAGCCCGTTCACCCGCTCGATCGCGGCCGGATTCCCGTCGATCGTCGCTCGCCAGCCGGGGAGGTAGGTGTCGTTCACGATGACGAGCCCGGCTGCGTCGATCACGACCTCGAGGGCGAGATGGTCCGGTCCGCTCTCGACGAAGCGGACGTCTCGCTGCCGCGGTGCGCGGTACTCCGCCGCGCCTTCGACTCCCTCGAGAACCGCGAGGCGTGACCCGGTCGCGTCCGCGGAGGCGACGAATCGCTCGAGCGCGGCGCGGTCGCTCGCCGCGCCCGTGACCTGCTCCGCGACGAAAGCGTGCGCGGAAGCGCGGGTCAGCTCGTAGAGACGGGCACCGAAGCGCGTCCTCGGCAACGGGACCTCGCGGATCCCGTCGCCTTCGGCGATCGGAGAGAAGGAGGTGACCCAACGCGTGCCGAGCGCCGCGAGAACGGCGAGCGCTCGGTCCCGCGGAGCGCGCTCGAGCGCCATCTGCAGCCGCTCGTGCGACGCCAGATTGAGCGAAGCCGGCGTGTTGACGTTCCCGAGGCCGTAGAGCTCGCCGGTGGAAGCGAAGAGGATCGCGCGGTCGAGACCGGCGACCTCCGCCGGAGACGAAGCGCGCGGACCGTGCACGGCGTTCGCGTAGTACCGCGGCGGCGGCTCGACGGCCGAAGAGCCCGCGGCGTGCGCGTCCTCCTCCATCGCTCGTGCGATCGGAGGCGCTTGGAAGACGCTCGCCGGCGGCAGCGTGAACAGGACGCCGCGGTTCGCATGGATGAGATCCGCGCACGCGATCGCGACGAGCAGCGCCGCCGCGACGACGCCGGCCGTCCCCGGCAGGCGCCGCCCGACCTCAGCGAGCCCGTAGGCGGCGCCGAACGCAATCAGCGCGTGCACGCCGACGAGAAGCTTCTCCGGGTAGCGCAAGAGCTCGACGCCGGGGAGCCACTCGTACAGGAGCGGCAGCAGCCCGCCGTTCGCTCCGAGCGCGAGGCCGACCAAGACGATCGCGACGAGCAGCGCCGCGAGACGCCGCGACGTCGGCGCGAGCCACAGTCCCGCGAGCGCGAGCGCGACCGGCACCACGCCGACGTAGAGCGTCGGCAGGAACGCGGTGGAGTCCGCCGCGCTCGGATCGACGAAGCCGGCGATACGTCCGAGCGACGTCGAGTACGCCATCACGCTCGCCGCGGACATGCCGTGCAGACCGCGCTCCGTCTGGCCGAGGTAGACCCACACCGGAACGAGCTGCGCCGCGGCGAGACCGGCGGCGAGCGGCGGCACCAGGAGCGAGCGAGGATCGCGGCTCGTGACGACGAGCAGCCCCGCGATCAGGAGCGTCATCTCGGGACTTCCCGTGAAGAGAGCGAAAGACAGCATCGCCGCCGCTACGACGATGCGATGCCGGACGCGGTGCGGTCGCGCCCACGCCCAGAGCACCCAGGGAAGCCACGCGACGGCCATCAGGTGGTTCAGGAGATGACCGAGCGAGACGAGCGCGCCGCCGCAGCTCCACACGACCGCGCCGAGGAGCGCCCCGAGCCGTGTGACGCCGACGACACGGAGCCAGAGGAACGCGCCGAGCGCGCTCCACGCGTAGTGGAACGTGAAGAGAAGATTGAAGCCGCGCGAGAACGGCGGAACGAGTAGAAGCGCGGTCGGCGGATAGAAGAGCCCGGTCTGCCATTCGGCGAGAAACGGCTTTCCGAGAACCGGTGCGGGATTCCACATCGGCCACTCGCCCGCGGCGAGCGCGCGTGCGAGGAAGGCGCGCATCGGGAGGATCGAGGAGAGCGCGTCGCGCTCGACGACGATCGCTCGGTCGAGCAGGAACGGGAGCTCGACCCAGCCGACGATGAGGGCCAGGACCGCGAGTGCAAGAGCGGTCCGGAGTCGTCCGGTCGCCCGCGCGGTCGAAGGCCTGGGCATGGTGGTTCATCGGTCGATTCCGGCCGGATCTGCACTGCCCGGGCGCGAGGAATTGCTCCGCGGAGCACCGCGTTCGTCCGTCCCCTCGGTCGCGGTCTCCTGCGGAACGAGCAGGAACCGGCCGAGGAGAAGCCCTGCGACCAGACCGCCCAGGAGCCCCGCGGCGTGGGCGAGGTTGTCCCGGCCCGGCCCGGCTCCGACGAGGATGGCGTAGACGGCGCCGAGCGCACCGAGGACCTGCCAGCGGCGGAACCGCGTGGGCCGGTCGCGGCGGAGCGCCAGGCCGCCCAGCGCTCCGAGCACGCCCGCGACTGCTCCGGAAGCGCCGGCCTTCAGGCCGACGCTCGGGTTCAGGACGTGGCTCACGAGGTTCCCGACGAAGCCCGACGTCAAGAACACGACCAGGAACCGAACCGATCCGAGAAGGTGCGCGAGCGGCGGCCCGACGAGCGCGAGCGTCAGCAGGTTCGCGAGGAGGTGCGCGCCGTCGAAGTGGACGAAGATCGCGGCGAGAAGGCGCCACGTTTCACCGCTTTCGACGCGGCTCCACGAGATCGCTCCATGCTCGACGAGACGCTCGCGGCTCGGGAGGCCGCGGAGATGCGTGCTCCAGAACACGGCGACGCACGCGGCCGCGATCGCGACGAGCGCTCCGAGACCGCGCCGCGACCACACGAGCGCGGGCTCGCGCGGCCGCACGTCGCGCTCCCTCTCCTCCCGCTCGGGAGCCGCTTCGGCGAGGACGCGGCGCGCTCCCGCTTCGTCGAGCGGTCGCACGACGATCGCCCCGCCCTGCTCGGGGCGATACTCCGCCTCGATCCCCATCGAGCCGAGAAGCGCGAGGAGCTCGTTCGCGCGGTTCGCGGGTACGGAAGCGAGGACGGGTACGAACGGTTCGGTCACCGGCTCCGAGGCGAGAGCCTAGCCGGCGAGCGGAACGCACGCACCGCCGACGCACTGGCCGGCGTCGTCGCGGACCACGCACGGCGTCCCGTCCGCGATGATCTGGAAGCGGCAGCCGCTCTGCGTCGCGATGTCGTCCGTGCACTGGTTCTGGTCGTCGCAGATCACCTCGTCGAGGAGACAGATGCCTTGGCGGCACTCGCCGGGAAGCACGCCGACGGCGCACTCGGTGCCGTCCTCGAGCGCCTCGTTGACGCAGGCGCCTCCCATGTCGCGTACGTCCGTCGTGCACTGGTTGCCGTCGTTGCACGTGCCCTGCTCCGGGCAGCCCTCGCTGCCAGAAACGCAGAACGCCGAGATCGGACTGGGGATCAGGGAGGTCTGGAACGCGATCGCGGCCGGCGAGCCGCCGCGCGCACCGGTCCCGGAGCCGAAGAAGACGCGGTTTCCGACCACGACCGCAGGGGACGACATCGGTCCGACGCCCGAAAGGCGGTTCAAGAGCTTGCCCGTGTCGCTGTCGTAGACGAAGACCGCTCCGCCGATCGAGCCCATGAAGACGACGCCGGGGATCGCGCTCGTCGGCGCGTAGCTCGGGAGAGCTTCGGCGTTCGTCCAGACGACCCCGCCCGTGCGCGCGTCGAGCGCCCACGCGGACGGCTTCTGCGGGTTCGTGATGTCGGTCCCGATCGCGGTGCTGAAGAAGACCTTGTCCTCGCCGACCGAAGCACTCGCGATGATGCCGCCGAAGTCGCCGCCCGGGACGGTGTTCGTCTGCCAGTACGGCTCGATCGCGCCCGTAAGCTCGTTCACGCCGTCGCGATCGAGGAGGTAGTAGGTACCGTCCTTGACGCCGATGCCGACGACCTCGCGCGCCTCGCCCGCGATCTCGGTCTCGAAGAGGTTCGGCACCGCGCCGATCGCGAGATCGTCGTTGTCGACCTCACGCGGGCGCCAGCGCCACGCGGGCGCGCCCGTGTCGAGGTGCAGCGCGAAGAGCGCCTCCTCGTAGGGCGGCATCAGCGGCGGCTCGCGCGTCGCCGGGTCGTCATCGGTGTCGCAGTTGCTCGAAGCGGTGTAGAGGAGCCGGCGCTCCGGATCGATCGCGACCGACGACCAGACGTTGCCGCAAGCGATTCCGGTGCGATCGAAATCGCATCCCTCGCGCGTCGAGAAGAAGTCCGACGGAAGCCCGAGCTCGTCGGTCGTGTGGTAGCCGTCGAAGCGGCGCACGGCGTCGGACGGATCGGGATGGCACGTCGCTCCCGTGACGAGGTCGAAGTACCACTCGAGCGTGCCGTCCTTCGCGTCGACGGCGTAGACCCCGCCCTTGCCGTCGCCGAAGTCGTTGACGTCCATGCCGAAGTAGACGACGTCCTCGAACACCGCTGCCGAGGAGAGGATCTCGTTCCGCTCGGCGAGGAAGTCGCAGTTCGTGCAGCCGGTGCCGGCGTCGAACTCCCAGAGGAGCTCACCCGTCGCGGCGTCGAACGAATGCATCGTCATCCCGCTTCCGACGAACACGACGCGCCTGCCGTCGATCACCTCGACCGAAGCGGAGGCAGCCTGCGGGTACGAGGCCCCCGGATGCGGCTTGAAGCGGTGCGACCAGACGAGCGTCCCGTCCGCGCCCCGGAGCGCGTAGAAGTGACCGTCCCACGACGGCGTGTAGACGACCTGGGTCCTGCCCTCGCCGGGAAGGTCGACATCGGCGACGATCGGCGAGGCCGTCACGACGGCACCGGTCGTGAAGCGCCAGAGCGGCACGAGCTTCGCCGCATTCTCGCGCGTCACCTCCGTCGCGGCCGAGTTGTAGAACGTGCGCGACAGGCTCCCGCCGTACGTCGTCCACTCCGTCGCCGACGGGCCCGGGTCGACGGGGTCGCCGTCGCTCGCTCCATCCGAGCACGCGGCGAGGGAAACGACGAGAAGCAGGAGCGCGACGATGGAACCGAGGGGCGGTCGCTGCATTTTCCCAGAGGTGCTCGATTCGCCCGGAGCTGTCCAGCGGCTTCCTCCTGACCGTGGGATCAGCCGCGACGCCTGCTAGCCTGCATTTCTCACCAGATCACGTCGCGAGGCGGTCGAGAGTGCCGAAGATTCGCGAGCCTCGGACCGGAGGGCGACGCAGGCGTACTTGAACAGTACGTCGAGGAGCCCGGAGGGAGAAGCTCGCGAAGATTCGGTGCTATCGGCCGCCGCAGTAGGGATCTGGTGAGAAATGCAGGCTAGAAGCCCCACGTGCCCCTCCGCACTCCGGACGTGTCGATCGCCGGTCTCGGCGTCACCGAGCAGGGCAAAGTCTTTGGCAAGAACGCGGTCGGTTTCGCGGTCGAAGCCGTCGCGCGTGCTCTCGAGGATGCCGGTCTCGAAGGGAAGGACCTCGACGGCCTGCTCGTGAACCCGGGTCTCACGTGGGGCCCCGCTTCGGCGATGGCCTCGTTCGCCGTGCAGCAGGCGATGGGGGTTCGCGATCTGCGCTTGACGGCGGCGATGAACCTCGGCGGCGCCACGGCCGGCGCGATGATCATGCAGGCGGCGCTCGCGATCGAGGCCGGCCTCGCGACGACCGTCGCTTGCGTGTTCTCCGACGCGCCGCTCGCGCCGCCGAAGCGCGACGGCAGCGGCGGCTCGGCTTCTTCGAGCGCGTACTCGCAAGCAGGCGATCTCCCGGCTGCGTACGGCCAGTACGGCGTCAACGCGCTCTACGCGCTCGTCACGCAGCGGCACATGCACCGCTTCGGCACGACGCAGGATCACCTCGGTGCGATCGCGGTCGCGCAGCGCGCTTTCGCGCGCGGGAACCCGCTCGCTCAGCTTCGCGACACGCCGCTCTCGCTCGAGGACTACCACGCTTCGCGCTGGGTCGTGGAGCCGTTCCATCTCCTCGATTGCTGCCTCGTCTCGAACGGCGGTGTCGCCGTCATCGTGACGAGCGCCGAGCGTGCGCGTGATCTGCGACGTCCGCCGGTCCGCCTCCTCGGGATGGGGCAGGGACATCCCGGCGGCGATCCGCTCGAGACGCTCTCTTCCGGCGCGGGGCTCGCCTCGCGCACCGCCTTCGCGATGGCGGGCTTGACGCTCGAGGACATCGCGTTCTGCGAGCTCTACGATTGCTACACCTTCACGGTGCTCGTCACGCTCGAGGACTACGGCTTCTGCGAGAAGGGCGAGGGTGGACCGTTCGTCGCGGACGGGCGCACCGGTCCCGGCGGCTCGCTTCCCGTCAACACCGGCGGCGGGCAGCTCTCTTCCTACTACATGTGGGGCATGACGCCGGTCAGCGAGGCGATCCTCCAGCTCCGCGGCGAGGGCGGCGCGCGCCAGCTCGAGCGGCTCGGGCCGTGCCTCGTCAGCGGCAACGGCGGCATCCTCTCGACGCACTCGTGCTTGATCCTGGACCAGGAGCCCTAGCCCGATGAGCGAGCGAGTCGCCGTCGCGAAGCCCCTCCCGCGGATCACGCCCGAGCTCGAGCCGTTCTTCGCGGCGGCGCGCAACCACGAGCTCGTCGTGCAGCGCTGTCGCTCCTGCGGCCAGCTCCGCTTCCCCGCGCGCGAGGTCTGCCCCAAGTGCTGGTCGACGGAGCGCGAGTGGACGCCCGTCTCCGGCCGTGGCGAGGTATTCAGCTTCTACTGGATGCACCAGAAGTATCACCCGGCGTTCGCCGATGAGCTTCCCTATGCGGTCGTCGTGGTGCAGCTCGAGGAGGGGCCGCGCATGGCGACCAACGTGCTCGGCTGCTCGCACGACGAGCTGCGGATCGGCATGCCGGTCGAGGTGACCTTCGAGGAGCGGAGCCCGGAGATCACGCTCCCGCAGTTCCGTCCCGCCGCGCGTTGAACGCGTCTTCCCCCGTAGGATCTCGCGAGCGTCGGTGATAGGCTCCCGCCGAAGCTCGGGTGTGAGTTCAACGTTCCGCCTACATCGATGGGAAGGGGAGCTACCTCTGGTCGTTAGAGGACAGGCCCGCGCTAGCGCGGGAAGCCCGACGCGATCACGCGGCGCCCACCTCAATAAAGTAGGGCCCGGAGCAGCGAATCTCACATCCGAGCTTCATTTCGTCTCGCTCGCGAGAGCGGGGAGGAGCGCTTCCGCGGCGAGACGGTGGCCGGTCGGATTCCAGTGCTCGTCGACCGGGAAGCGCACCTCGGTCCCGGCGCGCGCCGCTTCGCGCAGAGGCGCAGCGAGATCGACGAAGCCCGCACTCGTGAGGCGCGCGACCTGCTGCACGAGCTCGCGCAGCCCCGCGTCGAGGCAGCTCTCCTCGGTGTCGAGCGCCGTCGTCGCGAACGCGAGGACGACGTGCGCACCGTGCGCTGCGCCGACCGAGACGATCTCGCGCAGCAGGCGACCGGTCACGGCGTAGCCGGGGAGCGTGCGCGCTTCGGGATCCTCCTCGGGGAAGGCCTCGCGCACCCAGTTCGGCCCGCGCCAGAAGCTCTTCCACGCCGCGAGCTGCCAGCTCAGGAAGTGGACGGCGCGGCTGTGGTCGTCGATGAAGCGCTCGACGGGATTCTTCATCGTGGACGGCGCCGGCTGGTTTCGCGGGACGAGCGCCTCGCCTTCGAGGTCGAAGCCGGGCCGATGCTCCTTCCGATCGGCGTTGTCGCCGAGGTCGGTCCGGCTGACGACGACCACGATGGTTTCGTAGCGTCGCCGCTGGACCTCCTCCTGCAGCAGCAGGAGCTCCTGCCCGGTCGAGAACGCGTTGACGCCGCGGTTGAACACGGCGACGTCCGGGGCGAGCTCGCGCTGCAGGCGGTCCGTGACGACCTCGCCCTGCTCGACGCCCCAGCCCCAGACGATCGAGTCGCCGAGGACGAGGAGGTTGCGCTGCGCTTCGGCGGGTCGCGGCGGATCGGGAAGCCGGAAGCCGTCCTCGTCGTGCACGACGAGCACGTCGAACTCGTCGCGATGAAACCGGCGCTGGATGCTCGGGAGACCACGCCAGCCGAGAAGGGCGTCGCCGTCGTGGAAGCCGTTCAGCGGATTGAAGATCTCGATCGGTCCGCCGAAAAGGCGCAGGTTCGCCTCGAGCCCGACGAACGCGACGATCACGCCGAGGCCGACGAGGGCCGCGACACGGCGCCAGAACGCGAGCCGGGACGATCTCTTCACGCGCGCGCGGACGCGAGCGTCGAGAGCCAGAAGACGACGCCGACGACGAGGAGCGAAGCACCCGGCACCCAGAACGTCGCTCCGAGCCCCACATGGACGGAGAGCCAGCTTCCGAGGATCGGACCGACGACGTTGCCGAGCATCATCGCCGTCGAGCCGATCCCCGCCATGCGCCCGCGCGCGTTCGCGGGCGCGAACCCGTTCAACCACTGGAACGAGAGCGGGATGAAACCCGCCATCGCGAGGCCGGAGAGCACGCGCAGGGCGAGCACCGCGTCCATCCGGTCCGCGAGACCGACCGCGGCGCTCGTGATGCCCGTCGCCATCAGCGACACCGCGAGGAGCCGCGCGATCCCGAAGCGGCCGACCGCACGGGCCCAGAGCGTCGCCGCGAGCATCGAGGGAAGACCTGCTGCGAAGACGACGAGCCCGGTCATCGTCGCGACGGACGCGCGCTCGACATGGAGCTGCTCGACGAAGAGCGCGAGCGTCGGCCACGAGGCCATCGCGACGATCTGGAAGAGAAACACGAGGGCGAGCATCGCGAGGAGGTCGCGATGCCGGAAAAGCTCGCGCCAGCGGATCTCCGGCTGCTGCGTCGCATCCGCTTGACGCGCGGGCTCGACGATCACGAGGCTGCAGATCAGGCTCATCAAAGCCGCGCTGCCGCCGACGCCGAGGAAGAGCGCGCGGATCCCGATGACGTCCGCGAGAAGCCCGCCGAGGAGCGGACCGCTCAGCGCGCCGCCCGAGCGAGCCGCCTGCAGGATCGCGAGAGCACGGCCGACCCGCGGCTCCGGCGTCAGGGCCGCGAGGAGCGCCACGGCCGCAGGAAAGACGCCGCTCACCCCGCCTTGCACGCCGCGCCAGCCGAGCAACGCCGCGGGCGAAGACGAGAAGCCCATGCCGACGGTCGCGACCGCGATTCCCGCGACCGAGCGCACGACCATCGGCTTGTAACCGACGCGGTCCGCGAGCGATCCCCAGATCGGCGTCGCGAACACCGCGACCACGAACGGAGCGGAGCCGAGAGCGCCCGTCCAGTACCGCAGCGTGTCGCGATCGTCGACGCCGATGTGCTGGAGATAGAGCGGCAGGAGGGGTAGCACCGCGGTCATGCCCGCGAGCGTGAGGAACTGTGCCGCGCAGATGACCCAGAGATTGACGCGCTCGTGCGGTGGCGTTTGCGACACCCGCATTCTTTAGCAGGGACATCTTCACCATTGTCCCCGAGCCGGGCGCGAGATACCCTGACGCGGGCAGGAGGTGAACCGATGCCGAACGAGGAAGGGATCGCACCGACCTTGCTGCTGGCGATGCCGCAGCTCGACGATCCGAATTTTCATCGTTCGGTCGTCCTTCTGTGCCGCCATGGCGACGAGGGAGCCCTCGGGTTCATCGTCAATCGTCCGCTCGACGTTCCGGTGAAGGAGCTGCTCGTCCTCGAAGGCAAGGAGGACCTGCAAGTTCCGCTCACCGTTTGGGAGGGGGGGCCCGTCTCGCAGGAGCGCGGCTGGCTCCTCTGCCGCGATCAGCCGGCCGAGGGCGATACGCTGACCGTGTGCGACGGCATCTTCATGTCGAGCTCGCAGACGCACCTGAAGAGCGTCCTCGGCGGCGATCCGCGCTCGTGCGCTCCGGACCGCGCGCGCCTCCTTCTCGGCTACGCGGGCTGGGGCCCGGGACAGCTCAACGCGGAGCTGACCGCGTCCGCTTGGCTGATGGTGCCGGTCGACGAGGAGCTCATCTTCCACACGCCGCACGACAAGGTCTGGGAGGCCGCGATCCGGAGCCTCGGCGTCGAGCCGAGCGCGATCGCGCCCGCGCCGGGCGTCCACTGAGCGGGCGACGCTCGGCACGCTCTCGCGATGACGGTCGCCGCAGGGGCGGAGAACGCGCCCTACTACCTCCCGATCCACGACGAGATCGAGATCTTCACCGCGGCGTACGAGAGCCGTCTCCCGGTCCTGCTGAAGGGTCCGACGGGATGCGGGAAGACGCGCTTCGTCGAGTTCATGGCGCACCGCCTGCTCGGCTCGGTGCCACGACGCGAGCGCGTACCGCCTCTCATCACGGTCGCCTGCCACGAGGACCTGACGGGCTCCGACCTCGTCGGTCGCTATTTGATCCAGGGCGACGACACCGTGTGGATCGACGGCCCGCTCACGCAGGCCGTTCGCAGCGGATCGATCTGCTACCTCGACGAGGTCGTCGAAGCGCGCAAGGACACGATCGTCCTGATCCACCCGCTGACCGACCACCGTCGCATCCTACCGATCGACAAGCGGGGCGAGATCGTGGAGGCGCACCCGGACTTCCTCCTCGTGATCTCGTACAACCCGGGCTACCAGAGCGTTCTGAAGGACCTGAAGCACTCGACGCGGCAGCGCTTCGTCAGCATCGACTTCGACTATCCGCCCCGCGACCGCGAAGCGGAGATCGTGCGGCACGAGAGCGGTGTCGACGCGGACACGGCTCTCACGCTCGCGACGCTCGGCGAGAAGGTGCGCCATCTCCGCGGCGCCGGCCTCGGCGAGGGCGTGAGTACGCGCCTTCTCGTCTACGCGGGACAGCTCATCGCGCGCGGGCTCGCACCGCGCCGCGCTTGCTCGGTCGCGGTGACGAACTCGCTCACCGACGACCCGGAGATGCTCCGCTCCGTCGGCGAGCTGGTGTCCGCGCTATTCGCTTGAGAGGGGCGCCGCCCCTTTCCCCCCATCGGGCAAAGCCCGACGGGGCCGCCTCGCCCCGCTCGCTTCGCTTCGGCCGCGCGCCTTGCGCGCGGATGGCATCGCGTGCGGTCATGGGCACTCGTGCCGCGGTTACGGTGTCGGGAACTTGCGGCGCCAGCCGTTGTCGCGCTGCTCCCAGTCGCCGACGTCGAAGAACGGCGAGGCGCCGATCACGACCGATGTGACCATGTTGCTGAGCGTCGCGGCGGAAAGGTCGCCGTAGGCGCGCATCTCGATCGAGAAGCCGCCGATCGCGTCGCTCCGCTCCTGGATCACGACGCTCGCGATGCCGCCGGCCGTCTTTGCCGCGGGGTTCTTGTACGTGAACTTCTTTCCCGAGGTCGCTTCGACGAACTGGAACGGCGGAATCGTCTCGGTGAAGATCACGCCGTTCGCGTTCTCGAGAGTGAACGTCATCCCGTTGGTGAACGGATCGATGATCGCACCCACGTTCGGAACGAAGCGCGCACCGACCGACAGAAGATCCGGCGCGGCCGGATCGGGCACGAACTTGATCTGCGCGGCGCAGCTGCAGCAGAAGCCGAGGAGCGGTTGCGGGATCTCTTGTGCCCGCACCGTTCCGAGCGAGCCGAGCAGAAAGACGGCGGACGACACCACGAGCACAGCGGTAGACCGAAATCGCATGTTTCCCTCCCTCGCCGGTTTGCCGGCGCCTCCCACCACATCGGCAAAGGCTCCGGCCGACTTGAGGCGGATCGCGCGCGAACGCTTGCCTGGCCCTTTCCGGCGGCGAATGCGAATTTTCCGCGGACCGGAGAGCGTTCCGCACGTGAGCGAAGGGCAGAAGACCGCGGCCGTCGGTGAGCTTCACCGCCTGGCCGGCGACATCGAGGCGACGAGCCCGGGCTTCGCCGGCCGGATCCGATCTCTCGCAAGCGCCCTGGAGGATGCTCTCCCGTCCGCTGCCCTCGCCGCCTTCGTGGAAGCACTCTCCCGCATGGTGCGCTTCGAGGGCGCGGGTCGCGACGCCGGGCTGGCACTCGTCGCTCTTCCGCCCGCGGCGATCGCGGCCCTAGGACCGGAAGGATTCGCGGCGTGGTGCGACGCCGTCCTGCGCATCGGCGCACATTCGACGCGCGGTGCGCAGGCGTTCGCCGTAGGGTCGCTCGCGTCCTTGACGCGTGCTCCCGCGGCGATCGTGCATCTCGCGGAGACCGCCTCCGCCGTCGCACTTCTGGCCGAGCGTCATCCGACCGATCCTCTCGTGCAGCGTTTCGCGAGCGCCGCGGGGCAGGCGATCGAGACGCGCAGCGGAGCGGTCGTCGGCGCGTGGGCGGAGTACTGCGAAGCGGCGCTCTTCGGCGCGCGCCGGAGCGGCAGCCCGCTCGAGCCACTGCCGGAGATCACCGAGCTGTCGGACGAGGTGCTCGCCGCGGCCGTCGATCTCGCTGCGAGCGCCGCACGCGTCGATCGCAGCAAGGGAAGACGCGTCTTCGCCGCGGCTCCGGGTGCGCTCGCCGGCGTACCCCCCGCGAGCCGCGATTCCGTGACCGCGCTCGCGCGGCTCTTGACGCAAGACGCGGAGGCGCTTCTCGACGTGCTCGAGTTCGCCGGTCCGGTGCTGCGGCGGCTCGATCGCCCGGCGCGCTGGATGGTCGTCGATCTCGCGACCGAGATCGCGGGTCGCGCCCGCTCCGCGGTGCCGCGGTTCCTCCGCAGCGTGCTGCGCGTCGGCGAAGCGGTCGGATTCGGACGCGATCTCGAAGCGTTCGTCCGCGAGGGACTGGCGCTCGCCGAGATCCACCCCGTCGCCGCGGAAGCGTACTTCGCCCTCGAGACGCGTGGCGCGCGTGCGTTCCTCGAGCGGCACGACGCCGCGGTCGTCCTCGAGGACGTCGAGTCGACGCTCCGCGGCTACGTGCACCTGATCGAGGGTGCGCGGCTTCCGGTGCTGGGCGTCGAGGCGCGGGGCCTCTTCACGCCGCTCGCGAGCGACCGCGAATCGATCTCCGTCGGCAAGCGCATGAGCGTCTTCCCGATCTGGGAGGAGAACTTCACGCTCGTGAAGCTGCAGGCGACGCTCGCTGCGCTCTGGCGCCGGGAAGGCGCGTTCGACTTCTCCCTCGCGCGCTGGCTCGGACGCGAGCCCGACGAGAAGGACGGCGGCATCGAGGATTTCTTCCGCCGCTTCGCCTCCCCGGAGGCCGCTTCGGGATTGTTCGTCCACTTCGAAGCGCTGCGCGTGATGCCGAAGCTCGCGGAGAGCTATCCCGGGCTCGCCTCCGATCTGCGCGAGATCCGCGAGCGCATCTTCCCTTCGGACCGGGTGTCGGCCGAAGCGGGGCCGCTCGCTGCGATCCTTTTTCTGGCACTGGGTGGGGCGCTCGAGAACGTGACCTTCGCCGGCGTGGGCGCGGAGGACGTCCGCGCGCTCGCGCACATGGCGCGCGGCGGCATCGCGACGGTCTACGACAGCGCGCGCTGCACGACGGTCTTCAGCGACCTCCTCGCGGAGGGCTCGCTCTCGGCGGTGCTCGATCTCGATGCCTTCATGGCCGAGGACCCGATGATGCAGTACCTCCTCGACCTCGAGGACGCGGAGAGCGCCGCCGCACCGGGAGAGCCGAAGGACGCGCCGAAGCGGCCCGACGAGTCCTATGAGGGACACGGCGAGCGCTCCGACGAGACCGCTCCCGGGATCGCGGCCGACGAAGACGTCCTGCGCGCCTACCTCGAGCAGAACCCCGATCTCACCGTGCGCCGCTCGGAAGGGCCGATCGATCCGAACGGGCTCTTCGTCGCAGGGCTGACCGGCGGCGGCCTCGACGGCGAGACGCCCGAGCGCTCCGGAGCGTCGCCCGATGCGGTGTTCGCACTCGCGCGGATGGGACGCCAGTCGCGCGGCGTGCATCTCCACGACGAGTGGGACCATCGCATCGGCGACTACCGCGTCGGCTGGTGCCAGGTGCACGACGTCCTCCTCGAGGGCGACAGCGGCGAGTTCTTCACGTCCGCGCTCGCGCGTCGCCGCGAGCTCCTTCCCGAGGTGCGGCGGCAGTTCCAGCGCGTCAAGCCGGAGGGATACCGCGTGCTGCGCGGGCTCCTCGACGGCGAGGACTTCGACCTGAACGCGGTCGTCGACGCGCGCGCCGATCTGCGCGCGCATCACAACCCCGACACGAAGCTCTACACGGAGCGACGCCGCGAGGAGCGTGACGTCGCGACACTCTTCCTCCTCGACATGTCGGCCTCCACGGACGAGGAGATCGAGGCGAAGCCGTCGCCCGCGGCCGACGACGACGCTCCGCCCGAGGTCGCGAGCCTCGTAGCGCGCGCTCCAAAGGAGAAGCGGCGGCGGATCATCGACATCCAGAAGGAAGCGCTCGTCATCATGTCGCAGGCGCTCGAGGAGCTCGGCGACGTCTACGCGATCTACGGCTTCTCCGGGCACGGCCGGAACCAGGTCGAGCTGTTCACCGTCAAGTCGTTCGACGAGCCGCTGAACGTCGCGGTGCGCGGCCGGATCGGGGGCATCGAGCCGCAGCGCTCGACCCGCATGGGAGCGGCGCTCCGGCAGGCGGTCGCGTGCTTCCGCAACGTCGCTTCACGCTCGAAGCACCTGATTCTCCTGTCCGACGGATTCCCGCAGGACTTCGACTACGGCGACGATCGCCGCTCGAACGTCTACGGCCTGAAGGACACCGCGATGGCGCTCCGCGAGGCGGAGCGCGGCGGCATCTCGACCTACTGCATCACCGTCGATCGCGCCGGCAACGACTACCTGCGCGAGATGTGTCCGGAGAAGCGTTATCTCGTGATCGACGAGATCGACGAGCTGCCGCTCGAGCTGCCGAAGATCTACTCCGAGACGACTCGCCGGGGCTGAAGACGAGGGGCGTCTACAGCAGGCCCCACTTCCGCTTGTTCGCCTCGATCTGGTCCGCGGTCGGGTGCTCCGTCTTCTCGTGCTTCTGCACTTCGAAGTCGCTGCTGGACTCCATCATCTTGTAGTTGAGCGCGGTGTCGTCCTTGAACACCTCGGGAACCGCGACCTCTTCGAAGATCGCCTGCCACGGACACTCCGGCTCGCACGCTCCGCAGTCGATGCACTCGTCGGGATGGATGTAGAGCTGTTTCGGGAAGGTCTCGGAGTCGGAGCCCCGGTACCCGTAGATGCAATCGACCGGGCAAACCGCCACGCAGCCGGTGTCGACACAGTCGCGGCAGAGCCGGGTGATGATGTAGGGCATGAGTCCTCCTGAACATCGCGCCGCCGCAGCAGCGGCCGACGCGGCCCCGGACATATAGCGGCCGGTCCTTGCAAAGCAAAGGCGCTGCCGGCGCGCTTCGCGGGCGAAAGCGCCCGAAAGGGCGCGCGGAATCGCTATTCCCAGCGCGTGTGCCGCAGGGCGATGTCGACGAGCAGCAGCGCGAACGCACCGAGCGTGAGCCAGTGCGCGAGCGGGAACGTCGTCTGCCGCTCGGCCGGCGCGCGCGTGAGGATCTTCGCATAGGCGGCGTTCACGGATCCGCCCGTGATCTCCGCGATCTGCTCGAGGAGCGCCCAGTTCGGCTCGCTCTCGGGATCCTCGCTGCTCGCGCGCGTCGCCGTCGCCGGTTGCGGGAGCCACTCGTCGCGCGTGAACGCGACCTCGCCGTCGCGCAGCACCTCGACCTGGATGCGCGGCTCGATCGTGTCGAGCGGCGGCAGAGCGACCTCGTAGTGTCGCGGCGAGAGCGGCGACGGCCGAAGCTCGTGCGCCGTTCCGTCCCGATCCGTCACGCGCACGACGAGCGTTCCACCTTCCACGCGATCGAAGGTGTCGAGCTGCAGGAGCGGCCGTCCACCGTCGGAGCGCACCGCGAGGCGGATCTCGTCCGTGCTCTCCGGGCGCGCGACCCAGCGGATGAGCTGCGACCAGAAGCGCCGCACCTGTCCCCAGCTCTGCCACTCGTGGCTCGGGTTCGCGGTGAAGATCGCGACGCGGCCGAGGCCGTTCTGCCAGGCGGCGAGGATCGGTGCCGGCTTGCCGGCGACCTCTGCCCCGATCCACTCCTCGGCGCCGCGCTTGAGCGGAACGGCCGCGAAGTTGCGTAGGACCGGGAGCTCCGCGGTCTGCAGTCCGCCGAGTGCCTGCGCCTCGCGCTTCACGTTCGGGCGAACCGCGACCTCGGCTGGCGTCGGCTGCTCCTCGTCTTCCTGCCGTCCCGCTCGTCGCCGCGTGTCGTGGATCATCAGATCGGGAAGCGAGGTCGAGTCCTTGACGTGATAGAAGGTCCCGCCGGTCCGCTCCGAGATCTTCTTGATCAGCTCGACGTTGTCCTTGTCGTCGCCGATGCGGATCGAGGTGACGCTGACCTTCGCGCGCGCGAGCGCTTCCGTGACGGCGTCGTGCTCCGCCGCGGGCCGGATGCTCGCGCCGTCCGTGAGGAGGATGATGTGACGCGTCGGCGTCTCGGTCGTCATGAGCTGGCGCGCCGCGATCTCGAGCGCCTCCTTGAAGTCGGTGCCGCCGCTCGGCACGAGGCGCGAGATCATCCCCGTCAAATCCTCGCGGTTCGTCTGCAGCGACTTGAGCGACGAGAGGAGCGAGGTCTCGGTGTCGAACGCAGCCGCTCCGACCAGATCGCGATCGTCGAGCTGATCGATCAGCTCGCGCGCGGCGTCGCGCGCGTACGCCATGCGCGTCGGCTGCATCTCGTTGAGCTGGAGGCCGTAGGTCATGCTCGAGGAGCGGTCGATCACGAGGAAAAGCGCGAGCGGCTGGCGGATCTTCTTCTTCGGCGCCTGGCGCTTGATCTCGACCGGGAGGAGCCGCTCGAAGGGGCTTCCGTCGAGAGTCGGATCGGCGACGAGGCCGCGTCCCGCGGCGACGAGGAGCCCGCCGCCGGAGTCGCGGACGTAGCGCTCGAGCGCCTGCTGCGCCGCGTGCGGGATGTCGTGGCTCGACACCTCTCCGAGCACGACGGCGTGGAAGCCGTCGAGATCCGCGGGATCGAGGTCGCGGAGGTTGCGGCGCCGCTCGACCTGGAATCCGGCCTCCTCGAGCAAGCCGACGAGCGAAGCGGTCGGCGACACGAGAAGGAGGCGAGGAGGTCCGAGGACCGTCAGCGAGGCATGGCGCACGCCGCGGGTCGAGGCGACGTCCGGAGAGCTCTCGAGCGAGACCGTGACGCCGTAGTGACCGGGCGGGCCGGCACGCACGACCGCGTCCACGGCGGAGCGTCCCGGTGCGACCCGCAGCGGCACGCGACCGAGCTCCTTGTCGAAGTGCCGCACGACGAGGTCCGTTTCGTGCGCTTCGCCGGAGCGATTCGCGATCGCGACGGAGAGCTCGATCTCCTGTCCGGTGCGGACGACCTCCGGAGCGGTGACGTGCTCGATCGAGAGCGGTGCCCGCGAGCGCGGCGGAACGATCGCGTGCACCTGCACGCCGTGGCGCCGCGCGCTCTCCGCCGCGGCGGAAGCGTCGCCCGTCGTCTCGTTGCCGTCCGTCAGGAGCACGACGACGCCGGCCTTGCCCGCGTTGGCCGCGAGGCTCGCGCCGGACTCGATCGCGGCCATCAGGTTCGTCGCTTCACCTTCGACGGAAGCGGAAGCGGTCTCGTCGAGGACGGGACGGCCCGGGCCGGATTCGACGACGGCCGAGCGTCCGAAGCGGACGACCGTCAGCTCGTCGTCGCGTCGCATGCCGCCGACGAGGTCGCCGAGCCAGGAGTGCATCCACTCCTGCTCCTCGGGCTTGATGCTCGCGGAGCCGTCGACGAGGGCCACGACCTCGAGCCGGTCTTCGCGCTCCGTCTCGACGAGCGTCGCGCCGGCGAGCCCTGCGACGATCGCGAGCGTCGCGACCGCGCGCAGCAAGCCGGCGGACCAGAGGCGGAGCGCGTCCGTGCTCGCGAGGGCCCCCTCGCGGTACGCGGCCCGACGTCGTAGCCAGGTCGCGAGCGTCAAGCCGAGGATCACGACGGAGACGAGAGCCAGCGGCACGAGCGAAGGCCGCGTGAACGCGAGCCCGGTGTCGCCGAACTGGAGCCACGGCGTCAGCATCAGCGCTCCGTGCCCCCGGCGCTCGCGCCTGCTGCCGCACGCCGTCCGCCCTGACGATCGCTCGCGACGACGATCCATTCGAGCAGCATCGCGGCGAGCACGACGAACAGCACCGCGGGGAGAAGAGAGACGTGCGCCGCTTCGACGCCGGCCGACGCCGCCTCGGCTTCCGCGTCCACCGCGGGTGCCGCGACCGTCCTGGTCGGCTCCGCGGAGACGGGTCCGCTCCGGCCGACGTTCGACTCCGCCGGATCGACGAAGCTCACGAGGACCTTCCGCGTTCCGGACGCGCTCGCCGCCTCGTAGACCCCGGCGCGCTCGAGCGTCAGATCGGCGCCGGGATCGCCGAGCGTCGTGACGCCGGACGGCCCGCGGAGCTCCTCGATCGGAGCCGCGAGGCGAGACCCTGCGCGGAGACGCTCGCCGGTCGTGCGGAGCAGGGGCGCGTCGGCCGCCTCGGGCTTCAGGTACGTGAGGAGGTTCAGCAGGAACACGAGGCTCGGAAGGTCGTCGGCGCGCTCGAGCGCGCTCGGGTCGAATCGAAAGCCCGTCGCGACGATTCGCCGTCCGCCGACCTCGCCGGCCTGCAGGAGGGCGACCTCGCGGCCTTCGCTCCGTCCCATCAGGAGCGAGCGGAGCGCGCCTGGGGCGAGACCGATCGGCGTGACGCCGACGAGCGCCTTCGGCTCCGAGACGCCGCGCAGCAGCGGATGCTCGCGACGCTCCGCGACCTGCACCTGCCCCGGCTTCTCGATCACGGTCAGGTCCGCGTTCCCCTTCGAGGGTGCGAGATAGGCGACGTTCGCGCGCGCCGGCGGCAGCTCGGGGACGAAGCGATCGAAGATCGCGATCCCGCGCGCCTCTTGCGGGCGATAGCCCTTCGGCGCGACGGTGCGCACCTCGAACGGCCCGGCGCGCGCCGCGAGCCACGCGAGCCTCTCGCCGAGCCGCGGGCTCTCGGTGACGAGGAGCACGTCGACGGGTGCCCTTTCGGGAACGTTTCCGTAGAGGACGTCGTCGAGCGGAAGGTCGTCGCCCGCGGCGATGCGCGCTTCGAAGGCGCCGCTCCACGGGACGTTCTCGAAGGCGACGACGGAGCTCTCGCCCGGCTCGAGATGCAGCGTTCGCGGGGCGGCGGGATCGATCGGCTCGTCCGCGACGGCGGCTGTGGCGACGGCTGCCGCAGCCGGTGCGGCACTCCGCGTGGCCGTCGCCGAAACACCGGCGGCCGCGACGGATGCGTTCGGCGCCGGGGCGGCTGCAGCATTTGCGTCCGCAGCCACTTCGAGCGGAACGAGCCGCAGCTCGAGGTCGCGCGCGACCGGCGCGAAGTTCTCGACCGACACGAGGACGCGGCTCGTCTCCTCGCCATCGAACAGGTTCGACTGCACCTGCACGCTCGTGACCGCCGCGTTCTCGGCCGGCGAGCCGAAGTCGTGCACGCGCGCGGCGGCGCGCGCGTCGCGGCTCATCACGATCTCGTCCGCGGGGACGTCGGTGAAGACGTCGATCGAGCCTTGGCGTCCCGCGAGGTTCGCCGCGAGCTCGACCGCGGCGGTCAGGTTCGCCGCGGTGTCGAGCACCTCGAGCTCGCCGATGTTGTCGGCGGCGCCGCCCGCGTCGAGACCGCTCGCGATCACCTCGGGCTGCGGTCCGGCGCGGATCACCGTCACCCGCTTTCCCGCCTCCGGAGCGGCGAGCGCGCTCGCCTGCTCGATGGCCTCGTCGCGGGCCGCCTCGAAGCGCGTCGAGCCGTCCTCGCGCTTCGCCTGCATGCTCGCGGAGACGTCGATCACCACGACGGCGTCGCGCGGCGGTCCCGGCGGGCGCTCCTCGCGGCGGAACGGCCCCGCGAGCGCGAGCGCGCTCGCGGCGATCAACAACGCCTGGATGAAGAAGAGGAGCGGCAGCTTCGGCCGCCTTCGCGGCGGCGTCGCGGGCGACGGGACGAGCTTCCAGATCCGCAGGCTCGAGACGGTCGCGGGCGGCCGCGCGCGGATCCGGAGGTAGAGCCACACGAGCGGCGCGATCAGCGCCGCGGCCGCGAGCCAGAGTGGCGTCTCGAAGCCCAAGCGCGCTCACCTCACCAACGAGAGGCCGAGCCGCGGCAGCTCTTCGCGCAAGAAGCGCTCGAGCGCGACGTCGCTCAGCGTGACGATGCTCGACATGCCGCGGGAGAGAGCGTCCCGGCGGAGCGCGTCGAGGTGCGCGCCGAGAGCCTCCTCGTAGCGCTTCCACGTCTGCACGGAGGGCTCGATCACGTACTCCTCGCCCGTCTCGCGGTCGACGATCTTGCCCTGGCCGCGGAGCCATGACGGGTCGAGGTCCTCGCGCGACAGCACCTGTACGACCTTGCCCTCGCAGCCACGCGTCCGGATGACGTCGAGGGCCGGCGCGATCCGCTCGGGCGGAACGAGGAAGTCGGAGATCAGGACGACGAGCCCGCGCCGGACGTGGCGAAGCGCGTGCAGGAGCGCTTCCGCGAAGTCACCTTCCTGCGGGCTCGGTGAAAGCTCGGTGAGGAAGCGGCGCAGCTCGCCGAGCGAGCGGCGTCCGCGGAGCGGTCCGCAGGTCTCGAGCGGCTCGCGTGTCCGCCGTCGTCCCGGCACCGCCCCGAGGTAGAGACGGTCGCCGCCCGAGAGCGACACGACCGAGAGGATCGCCGCGACCGAAGCCGCGAGGTCGAGCTTGCTCGCGCGCGTCGCTTCGCCCATCGAGGCGCTCGTGTCGATCAGGATCCAGACCGGCACCTCGCGCTCCGCGACGAAGCGGCGCGTGAGGAGCTCGCCGAGGCGCGCGTACGCGCTCCAGTCGATCCGCCGGAGGTCGTCGCCCGGCGTGTAGGAGACATGCCGCTCGATCTCGGTTCCGCTCCCGTCGCTCCGGTTGCGGACGCGCGTGTGCCCGGGCCGCTCGCCGCTCGCGTGCGCGACCTTGAGGCGCACGCGGGTCAGCGCTCCGAGCGCACCCGTGTCGAAGACCTGATCGAGGAGCCGCGCTTGCGCGGCGTCGATCCGGCGCGTGCCTGGAGCTACCGCTGCCACTTCCGGGCGACCTCGATCAGGTGGTCGACGATCGAGCGCGGCGTGACGCCTTCGGTCTCCGCGGCGAAGTTCAGCACGAGGCGGTGCGAGAGCGCCACGGGCGCGATCGCCTCGACGTCGGAGAAGGCGACGTTCACGCGGCCGTTCAGGAGTGCCACGACCTTCGCGCCGAGGACGAGCGCCTGCGCGCCGCGCGGGCTCGAGCCGAAGCTGACGTAGCTCTTCACGCGCTCGTTCTCGGTCACGTCCGGGATCGACTCGCGCACGAGACGAGCGACGTAGCCTTCGATCTCGGGCGCGACGATGACCTCGCGCACGAGGCGACGGAGCTGGTTCACGCGGACGGCCGGTTCGACGTCGAACACGGGCTGGATCTTCGGCGTGAGCGCGCCGGTCGTCTCGCGCACGATCTCGCGGATCTCGTCGACGGCGGGATAGGCGAGCGGAACCTTGAAGAGGAAGCGGTCGAGCTGCGCTTCGGGCAGCGGGTAGGTTCCCTCCATCTCGATCGGATTGAGAGTCGCGAGGACGAAGAACGGCGACGGCAGGAGGTGCGTCGTGCCTGCGATGGTCACCTGCAGCTCCTGCATCGCCTCGAGGAGCGCGGACTGCGTCTTCGGCGTCGAGCGGTTGATCTCGTCCGCGAGCATCACGTGCGTGAAGAGCGGCCCGGGGACGAACACCATCGAGCGCCGGCCGCTCTCGGTCTCCTCGAGGATGCGCGTCCCGGTCACATCGGCGGGCATCAGGTCGATCGTGAACTGCACGCGGGAGAAGGAGAGATCGAGGGCCTCGCCGAGCGAGCGCACGATCAGCGTCTTCCCGATGCCGGGAACGCCCTCGATCAGCACGTGGCCGCCCGCGAAGAACGCGATCAGGATTTGGCGAAGCGCGTCGCGATGGCCGACGACGACCTTGCCGATCTCCTTCTCGAGCGCCGTGAAGGCGCGCCCGAACTCGGCGGGAGTGGGAAGCTCTGCGGCGACGGCTGGTTGTACGCTCATGACTTTCTCTCGAAGACTCGCTTGATCACGCCTTCGTACTCGGGCGGCACCGACTCGTGTCGGATCCGCCGGTCTTCCGCCTGCGCGCCGCGCTCGCCGGATGCGATGTAGCTCTGCGGCTCGGCCATCGCGGTGCCGCCTTCGCCTCCCTCGCTGCCCGACGCGCCGCCGAGGGTCAGCGAGAAGCGCGCGCGGCCACGGCCCTTGCTCAGGTCGAGAGGCGCCTTGGCGAGGAGCGGCGCCGTCGCCTTGGCATCGCCCGGTCCGGAGCCCCCGGCGCCGCCGACCTTCGGCGTCGCGTCCTCGGAGACGAGGAGCTCCGCGTTCGGGTCCTGCTCGCCTTCCTTGCCCTTTCCGTCGGACGGCGCGCCCTTTCCTTCGCCGGACTTCGGCGCCTCGCCCTCGCGCATGCCGCCCTTCTGCGAAGCGGTCGTGTCTTCGCCGCCTTCCGGGTTCAGCCGGCGGACGGTCTCCTCCTTCTCGCCCTCGTCCTGGCCCTCGACGAGAAGTCCCATGCCCTCGGGCGGAGTGACGCCGCCGTCCTGCGTCGGCTGCTCGGTGCGATCGGATTCTGGGAGGTCGCCGCGAATGCCGCTCGGCGGCTCTCCCGGCTCTCCTTCGCTTCCGCCGCCGAGGGTCCGCGCGACGAGCGAACGCTGGAACTGCTCGCGGAGCTCCGTCTGGACGCGCGCCAGCGCACCGTCGGCACCCGTGCCTTCTCCGACGCCCTTGCCGCCCTCGCCGGAGAGCTCGCCTTCGGCCTCGCCGGAGCCCGGCTGCGGGATGGCGCCGGAGCGCTGTGGTCCCTCGCCTTCGACCTGGCCGAGCAAGCCTTCCACCGCGGGCGAGCCGAACGGGAGCGGCGCCGGGGCTTCCCCGAACGGCAGCAGCGCGGCGATCGCGGCGATCAGGCCCGCGGCCAGGAGCGACACGTTCGCCGGGACGCGGCGGATGCCGAGCGACTCGTTCTCCCAGCGCGGGAGCTGGGTGCGGTTGTCCTGCTCGAGCTCGGGCCAGAGACGCAGCTCGCGCCCCGACTCGGCGGCGCTGACGAGCGTGAGGAGCCGCTCGTCGAGGTCCGCCTCGCGCTCGACCCAGCGCGCCGCCTCGATCCGCCGCGCCCACGCCGTGCGCAGGCGAACGAACGAGAAGAAGCCGACGCCGACGCAGAGGAGGACGAGGCCGGAGAACAGGAGCCGGAACGACCTCGGCTCGAGCCAGAAGGAAGCCGCCCCGAGCGCCGCCGCGGAGAGCAGCGCCAGGCCCACCGTCCGGTACAGGGCGCGTTGCAGCGCCAACCGGTTGAGCCGGCTTGCGACGCGGTCCAGATTGGAGAGCGGATCCAAGCGAAATCGTTGGCCCGCCGAGGGTTTGTTCGCCCGGGCGAGACCTCGGACGCTACGAAAGCTCCTCCGGGCCGTCAACAATCGGTTTCCGTTGTGCCCGCGCGCGCGGCTCGAACGGTCGGAGACGCTGGTCGAATCGTCACGGCCGAGGGGACGATCCCGCGAAGCGGTAGGTTCGCGGCATGGTTTGCGTGTGGCACCTGCGCTATGGGCGGAGCGAAAACGGAGGAACCGATGGCGGACGATCTCGCGAGTCTCGATGCCGTCGCGCAGGCAGACCTGGTCCGGTCGAAGAAGGCGTCGCCACTGGAGCTGGTGGATGCCGCGATCGCGCGCATCGAGCGCACGAACCCCGAGCTGGGCGCGGTGATCCACGAGCTTTTCGAAGCGGCGCGCACGCAGGCGTCGGGCGCTCTTCCCGACGGCCCGTTTCGCGGCGTCCCGTTCCTGCTGAAGGACCTCGACGCGCCGCTCGCCGGAGCACCGTTCCACGCCGGCATGCAGTTCCTGAAGGACCGGCGCTACGTCCCGCCGCAGAGCGCGTACTACGCGGACAAGATCCTCTCCGCCGGCTTCGTCGTCGTCGGCAAGACGAACACGCCGGAGCTCGGGCTCACCGTGACGACCGAGCCCGCGGCGTACGGTCCCTCGCGCAATCCGTGGAGCACGAAGCACTCGACGGGCGGCTCGAGCGGCGGCTCGGCGGCCGCGGTCGCGGCGGGGATGACGCCGGTCGCGCACGCGGGCGACGGCGGCGGGTCGATCCGGATTCCGGCGAGCGAGTGCGGTCTCGTCGGATTGAAGCCGTCGCGCGGGCGCGTGTCGCTCGGGCCGCACTACGGCGAGTACTGGAGCGGTCTCGTCGCGAGTCATGTCGTCAGCCGGAGCGTCCGCGACACGGCCCGCATCCTCGACGTCGTCGCCGGCGCGATGACCGGCGATCCCTACGTCGCGCCCGAGGCGAAGCGTCCGTACGCCGAGGAGCTTCGCGCGAAGCCGGGACGACTCCGTGTCGGTCTCTTCGCGACGTTGCCGGGTGGTGCGGGCGATCCGCATCCGGAGTGCGTGCGCGCGGTGCGCGACACCGCGGCGCTTCTCGCCGAGCTCGGACACGACGTGGAGGAGTCGCACCCGGCGGTGCTCGATCGCACCGCCGAGCAGACGCGCGGCTTCATGGGTATCGTGACCGCGTGGGTCGCAGCCGCGCTCGCCGGGTGGGAGGAGGAGCTCGGCGGCAAGATCGACGCGTCTTCGGTCGAGCCGGGAACGTGGGGCCTCGCCGAGCTCGGGCGCGCGCAGAGCGCGGCGGAGCTCATCGGCCACCTGAAGTGGCTCGGCCTCTTCACGCGCGAGGCGGCGAGCTGGTGGGAGAGCGGCTTCGACCTGCTCTTGACGCCGACGCTCGCGGTGCCGCCGCCGGAGATCGGCGCGCTCGGTGGCTCGCCGGACGATCCGTTCTCGGGAATCGAGAAGGTGCTCGCGGTGATCCCATACACGCCCGCGTACAACTTGACGGGACAGCCGGCGATGTCGCTGCCGATGCACTGGACGCCAGACGGCCTTCCCGTCGGCGTGCAGCTCGTCGCCGCCTACGGGCGCGAGGATCTGCTGATCCGCGTCGCGGCGCAGCTCGAGGAAGCGCGGCCGTGGGCGGGACGGCGCCCGCACGTCTGGGCGGGATAGCCTTCGGACGGGAGCGCGCCGGCTGCACGCCGTCTCGGCGCGGGGTGACCCGGGTCCCTGCCAGAGGGGTTGAACCTCGTGCAGACGGAGTTCCCCCTCGGCCCCCAGAAACCGCCCATCGAGGATCTCTCGGGCGTTTCCGGACGCGGTGTCTCGTCCGGCGGTGGCATGACGCATGCTGTCCTTCTAGCCTGCATTTCTCACCAGATCACGTCGCGAGGCGGTCGAGAGTGCCGAAGATTCGCGAGCCTCGGACCGGAGGGCGACGCAGGCGTACTTGAACAGTACGTCGAGGAGCCCGGGGGGAGAAGCTCGCGAAGATTCGGTGCTATCGGCCGCCGCAGTAGGGATCTGGTGAGAAATGCAGGCTAGCTTCCTCCGCGAAGGGGAGGTGCACTCGGGACATGGCCTGCTGCAACCGAACCGGGTTGACAGCTTTCGCGACCGGTGCCTACCGTGTCGGCGATGTTCAGGATCACGCGACGGCGCTTTCTCGAGCTCGCCGGCGCGAGCGGGGCGACGCTCGCGCCGGTTTCCTTCGTCCCCGGCTGCTCCGATGCGGATCTCGACACCGCGGCTCCTCCGGCCAAGTTCTTCACTCCGGAAGAGCGACAGGTGATCGAGGAGGTCGCTTCGGCGATCATTCCCGAAGACGCGACGGTCGGCGCCTTCGGCGCCGACGCGGTCGAGCTGATCGATCGCTTCCTCGCCGCGTTCGACAACGAGCGGCCGCTGATCTACGGCGGCGGTCCCTTCAGCGGACGTCAAGCGTATCCCGATCCCGCGACGGGTATGCCGTCGGACGAGTTTCCGCCGAACGCGTTCCTCGAGTTCCTCCCGCTGACGCGCATGCAGGAGCTCTCCCTTCGTGTGCAGCTTTACGGCTCGAGCTCGGTTCCGAACGGCGACATCAATGCGGGCGTTCCGGGCGCGACGACGACGCCGGGACTGCGCGCCATCTACCGCGACGGCGTCGCGAGCCTCCTCACGGCGGCCGGCGTCGCGAGTGCCGAGGAGTTCGCCGCTCTCGCCGACGCCGATCAGCTCGCGGCGCTCGGACGCACGCCGTCCGAGTTCCAGCGCGCGCTGCGCGAGAACCTCGCCGAGGGGATGTTCTCTGCGCCCGAGTACGGCGGGAACCGCGACCTTCGTGGCTGGATCGACTACCACTGGGACGGCGACAGCCAGCCGCTCGGCTACACCTACTTCGGCACGGACGGGCTGCCGTACGACCGGCCTGATCGCCCGAACCAGGTCGAGGATCCGAACCGTCCGGCGCGGCCGTTCTCGCCGGGGGTCGAAAGCTTCGTCAACACGATCACGCTTGCCCAGGGCGGCAAGCGCTTCTTCTGAGCCGGGCGCGACGTTTCGTCCCGCTCGCGGGCTTCGCATGGCAAACCTTCCCTCCACGACGGCGAACGTCCTCGGCGACTCGAGCCTCGACCGCTTCGACGCCGTCATCATCGGCAGCGGCGCCGGCGGCGGCACCGCCGCGCGCGTGCTCGCGACGAACGGTCTCAAGGTGTGCATCCTCGAGGCGGGGACGAACTACTTCCTCGGGCTCGACGATCCGGCGCCGGGAATGCCGATCCCGCTCTTCTCCAACGACGAGCTGAAGCTCGGCGCGCGCGGGCTGATCGAGCAGCAGGCGCTGATCGAGCCGCGCACGTTTCGCGCTTCGGCGGACCGCGGCGATCGCGAGCTGATCGGCGCCGTCAACAGCCTGCCGAAGACGGTCGGCGGCGCCGCGGTGCACGCGGACATGCAGTGCCCGCGCTTCAACGACGTCGACTTCCGGCTCGGCACGGAGCTCGGCGACGTCCCCGGTGCGAGCTTCGCGGACTGGCCTCTGACGTACGACGAGCTCGAGCCGTTCTACGCGACGATGGAGCGCCTCGAAGGCGTGCAAGGGATGGCGGGCGCGGATCCGTTCGCTTCGCCGCGCTCCGGCGACTACCCGCTGCCGCCGGGCCCGACGATGTACGTGCACCAGGTGCTCGCCGCGGGAGCGGGCGCGGTCGGCCTCAACCCCTTCGCGTTGCCCGCGGCGCGGAACTCGCGTCCCTACCGCGGACGGCCGGCGTGCAACGACTGCGGTCTGTGCTCGATGTACGGCTGCCCGATCAACGCGAAGGGCTCGGTCGCGCTCCTGCGCGACGCGCTTCTCACGGGAAACGTTCAGCTCCGCACGAACAGCATCGCGACGCGGCTTCGCACCGACGCGAGCGGACGGCGTGTCGTCGCCGTCGAGTACCTCGACCCGGAGGGGAACCGCGCGGAGGTTTCGGGCGACCGCTACATCCTCGCGGCGAGCGCGATCGAGTCGGCGCGTCTTTGCTTGATGTCCGATCCGGGAGGACCGGGGCTCGGCAACTCGTCGGGCCAGCTCGGGCGGAACCTGATGTTCCATCACCAGACGATCTGCGTCGGGATCTACCAGCAGGACTTCCACGGCGAGCGCGGCCGCTCCGTGACGGGCGGATTCACGGACTTCCGCGGCGTACCGAACGACCCCGCGCGGCCGCTCGGCGGCATCGTCGAGTTCGGGGCGAACTCGGAGAAGATCACCGACTCGCTCATCTACCTCCTCGATTTCAGCTTCTCCGGCACCCAGCTCAAGGCCTTCCTGCACGACAGCCCGCTCGGCTCGCGTCTCGGCGCGCTGATCATGCAGGGCGAGGACGCGCCGCAGTCGACGAACCGCGTCGACCTCGACCCCGCGGTGCGCGACATCAACGGCCTGCCCGTGCCGCGGATCACGTACCAGCCGCACGCCTTCGAGCTCGCGGCGCGGGAGGTGTACGGACCGAAGATGGTGGAGCTGCACGGCGCCGCCGGCGCGCAGTTCGCGCTCGTCGCGCCGATCTTCGAGGGTGCCCAGACTCCGGCCAGCAGGCACATCCTCGGCACGCTCCGCATGGGCGACGATCCGCGCACTTCGGTGACCGACCGCTTCGGGCGCTTCCACGACGTCGAGAACCTCTACAGCGCCGACGGCGCGCCGATGGCGACCTCCTCCGGCTACAACCCGACGATCACGCTGCAGGCGCTGGCGCTTCGCACCGCGGGCGCGATCGTCGATCCGCAGCGACCGGAGGCCGTCGTCGAGCGCGAGGTTTGATCCCACCGGGGCGCGATGAGCGGACGCGCGGTCGTCACGGGAGCGAGCGGCCTCCTCGGCGGGAATCTCACGGTCCTTCTCGCGCGGGCGGGCCACGACGTGTGCGCCTTGTTCCGCTCCGAGAAGACCGTCGCGCATCTGAAGGAAGCGCTCGGCGACGCTCCGGTTCGCTTCATGCGCGGCGACCTCGACGACGAGATCTCGCTGCGCCAGGCGTTCGCGGACGCGGACGTCGTCTTCCACTGCGCCGCGGTCGTGAACGTGGCTCCCGCGCCGACGCCGGACCTCGCGCGCGCGAACGTCGAGGGGACCGCGCGCGTGATCGAGGCGGTCCGTGCCGCTCGCGTGAAGCGGCTCGTGCACTGCTCCTCGACCGTGACGGTCGGCCTCGCTCGCGGCGATGCGCCGGCGGACGAGTCCTCGCCGTGGAAGTTCGCGGAGCACGGGCTCGCGGACGGCTACTGCACGACGAAGAAGCTCGCCGAGGAGATCGTCCAGAAGAACGCAGCCGCGGACATCGACGCGGTGATCGTCAATCCGGGGTTCATGTTCGGGCCGCTCGACGCGAAGCCCTCGAGCGGGAAGATGATCGTCGAGGTCGCACGCCGTCGCGTTCCGGGGCACACGCCGGGCAGCAACAGCTTCGTCGACGTCCGCGACGTCGCCCGAGGCATGATCGCGGCGTGGGAGAAGGGGCGGCGCGGCGAGCGGTACATCCTCGGCGGACACAACGTGAGCTATCGCGACGTCTTCGCGACGATCGCACGCGTCGCGGGCGTCAAGCCGCCGCGCCTCGCGGTGCCGCGGCCGATCGCTCTCGCCTTCGGCGCGTTCGCGCAGACGGTCGCGAGCCTGCGCGGGCACGAGCCGCTGATCACCACGTCGAGCGTGCGCTGGTCGTTCGAGCCGGGCTTCCGCGTGTCGTCGCGAAAGGCGGAGACGGAGCTCGGCTACGCGATCTCGCCGCTCGAGCCCGCGATCGCCGACGCGCTCGCGTGGTTCCGCGCGCACGGCATGCTCGGGTAGGAACGCGACCCGCTTCAGCGCTTCTCGCGGAGCTCCGCGGCGGCCGCGATCAGGTGGAAGAGATCGTTCTGCTCGATCGTTCCGCCGAGGAGGTGCGCCAGCGGGCCGCGCGCGAAGACCGGCACGTCCTGGCCGCCGTGCGTCTCCATCTCCATCGGCACGCCCGCCGGCTGGCGGAAGCTCGGCGACGCCGTGTCGACGGACGACAGGTCCTCGCGCCCGTCTCGGCCCGGCGCGTTCGGGCCGTTCGCGTAGCCGAGCGTCGTGAACGGCATCCCGTCGTCCGCCCGTGCCGGGTGACGCGACGGTTTCCCCGAGGCATCGGGCTCGACGACCTTGCCGAAGATCGGATTGCCGCGCGCGGGGTATCCCGAGATCGACAGCGTGTGCGCGTGGTCCGAGGTGACGAGGAGGAGCGTGTCCTCGGGATCGGTTCGCTCTGCGAGCATGCCCGCGGTCTTCGCGAGCTCGCGCGTGTCGAGGAGCGCGCGGCGCGCGTCGGTCACGTGGTGCGCGTGGTCGATCCGTCCGCCCTCGACGACGAGCAGGTAGCCCTTCGGGTTCTTCTCGAGGATGTCGAGTGCCCGCGCCGTCATCTCGGAGAGCGACGGCTCGCCCGTGTCGCCGCCCTGCCGATCGGCCTCGAACGCCATGTGCGAGGGAGTGAAGAGGCCGAGGAGATGGTCCGTCTCCTTCGGGTCGATCGCGAGGAGCTCGGCGCGGTTCTTCACGTACGCGGACTTGGGATGACGCTCCGTCCACGCCTTCGCGAGGTTGCGGCCGTCCTCGCGGATGCCGCGCTCGCCTCGCGGAGCGCCGCGCACGGCGGGCAGGAACTGATCGCGGCCGCCGCCGAGCGCGACCTCGATGCCGTCGCCCTCCGCGAATTCGACGAGCTGTCGCGCGACGTCGCGACAGCCCTCCTCGCGCGCCTTCGCGGGAAGGTCGGCGTCGGACTCCCAGGCGCGCTCCGGAGCGTGCGCGTAGGCGGAGCCGGGCGTCGCGTGGGTGAGACGGGCGGTCGTGATCACGCCCGTCGACATTCCGGCGCGCTCCGCGAGCTCGAGCGCACTCGTCACGGCATGCGCCTTCGCGGAAGCGCAGTCGCCACGCACGACCTTCTCGTCGACGCCGATCACGCCGGCCTGCGTCTTCACGCCCGAGAGGATCGCCGTCGCGGTGCCGGCGGAGTCCGCGACCTGCTGGTCCGTGTTGTAGGTCTTGACGAGCGCCGTGTGCGGGAAGCGCTCGAACGCGAGGAAGTTCTCCTCGCCGGGCTCGCCGCGAAGCTGGCCGTCGAGGATGCGCGCGGCGGTGATCGTGCTGACGTCCATGCCGTCGCCGATCACGAGGATCACGTTCTTCGCGGGCCCGTCGATCGGCTCGCGCTCCCGCGCTTCGGCGAGCCACTTCTGGCCGGACGCGAACCAGGGGTTCTTCTCCTGGGGGAGCTCTGCGTCGGCCCGCGCGGGCGCTCGTGCGGCGAGAGTCGCGAAGAGAAGTGCGAGGGCGAGCGCGACGAGGAGCCGGGCACTCGACATCCCGTCGACGCTACTGGGATCCCCGCGGGATGCAAGCGAGGCAACTGCAGCGAGGATGGCGCGTTCAGCGCAGGACGACGCGATCGAGCCGGAGCGCTTCGCCGACCGACCACGCCTGGAAGGGACAGCCGCGCGGTGTGTGCGGCTCGTCGCCGTCGGCGATCTCGGAGACGTGACCGAGGCCGGCTTGCTCGAGATGCGCGACGATCGGCGCGAGGAAGCGCTCGCGCGCTTCCGCCTTCGCCGCCGAGGTCCCGCCGCGCACGCGCACCCAGGCCTCGACGAACGGTCCGAGGATCCACGGCCACACCGTGCCCTGATGGTACGCGCCGTCGCGATCCCGCACGCCGCCCTCGTAGCGCCCCGTGTAGCCGGGCTCGCCCGGCGCGAGCGAGCGCGGTCCGAGCGGCGTCCAGAGCCGCGACTCGACCGCGTCGACGACGCGTCGTGCGCGCTCGCCGTCGAGAAGTGCCAGCGGCAGTCCGCCGACGGCGAGGATCTGGTTCGGGCGTAGCGCCGGATCGACGGCACCGGATCGGTGATCGACGTCGACGACGTCGAAGAGGCACCCGCGCTCCTCGTTCCAGAAGCGCTCGTAGAACGCGGTACGACCGCGCGCGAGCGGGTCGCGCCATTTCCAGTGGAGGTCGGCGCCGAAGGCGAGAGCGTTCAGCCAGAGAGCCTGGATCTCGACGGGCTTCCCGATGCGCGGCGTGACGACCCAGTCGCCGACCTTCGCGTCCATCCAGGTGAGCTGCACCCCCGCGACGCCGGCGGCGAGGAGGCCGTCGGAGTCGGCGCGGATGCCGAAGCGGGTTCCCGCGGAGTAGCCCTCGAGGATCTGCTGCACGGCGCGCTCGAGCGCGCCGCGGTCGTCGGTCGAGAGAGGGAACCGCTCCGCGCTCGCCGCCGCGAGGAGCTCGCGGACCGCGACGACGTACCAGAGCGAGGCGTCGACCGAGTTGAACTCGGGCGACTCGCCTCGATCGGGGAAGCGATTCGGCAGCATGCCCTCCGAGACGGCACCCGCCCACTCGACGAGGATGCCGCGCGCGTCCTCGAGGCGGTCCCCGGCGATGCAGAGGCCGCGGAGCGCGATGAACGTGTCGCGGCCCCAGTCGGTGAACCACGGATAGCCGGCGACGATCGTGCGCCCGCGGCCGCGTCGCACGACGTAGGCGTCGGCGGCGCGATGCCACGGCGTCGGGAACGAGCGACGGCGTCGCTCCGCTTCGCGCACGCGCGCTGCAGCATCGATGACGTCGTTCGCGGAGACGCTCCCGTCGAGGCGAAGGGATGTCCGTCCCGCGCTCGAGACGAGCGCTTCGGCGGCGAGCACGCAAGACGCTTCGCCGCGCGCCAGATCGAAGCGCAGGACGCCGGGTGTCGCGAGGTCCTCGACGGCGTCGAGACCGCGGCGGCGCTCCTGCGTGTAGTCGAAGTTGCGGTACCAGTCCGGCCGGTGCTCGTAGGCACCGTTCGACTGCGCGACGACGGCGGGCTGATCCGGGTACGGCTGCCAGCGGACGCGTGTGCCGTCGACGCCCGCTTCGAAGCGGAACGCGCCGTTCTCGTGATGGAGCGCGTGATAGTCGCGGCCCGAGAGAAGAGGACGGACCGAGAGCTCCCACGTGCCGCCGGCGTCGAGCGGGCCCTCGATTCCTTCGAGCCGCCAGCCGAGAAGGCAGGCGGGCTCGCCGTGCGGCACGACGACCTCGTGGACGATGCGAGCTCCGTTCCCGACGTCGAAGGTCCAGGTCGGCCACGGCGCGTGCGCGAACGCGACGATGCGCGTACAGCCGTCCGGGTAGCGGACGCCCGGCGCGTACGCCTGCGTCGAGAGCGCGACCTCGCCCGACGGCGTCTTCAAGAAAACCTCGAGCCCGTTCACGAGGACGACGCGGCCCGTCGGCGGCGTCGTCGCGGCGAGCAGCAGCGCGTGGTAGCGCCGCGTGCGCACGCCCGTCGCGGTTCCGGAGGCGAAGCCGCCGAGTCCGTCCGCCTCGAGCCACTCGTGGCTCTCGTCGGGAACGTCGTGCGCCGAGGTCGCCACGGTCACCACGGTCACCAAGCGCTCAGGCGCCGGACTGCGAGATCAGCTTCGCGACGAGCGCGGTCCAGCCGGTCTGGTGGCTCGCGCCCACGCCCGCGCCGTCGTCGCCGTTGAAGTACTCGTAGAACAGCAGGTGGTCGCGCCAGTGCGGATCCTTCTGGAACTTCTCCGAGCCGCCGAAGACGGGACGGCGGCCGTCGCCGTCGCGCAGGAAGATCCGCGTCAGGCGTCGGGACAGCTCCGTCGACACGTCCCACAGGTTGATCTTGTTCCCGGAGCCGGTCGGCATCTCGACCGTGAACGAATCGCCGAGGTACCAGTGGAACTTTTGCAGCGACTCGATGAGGAGGAAGTTCACCGGGAACCAGACGGGCCCGCGCCAGTTCGAGTTGCCGCCGAACAGGCCGCTGGTCGATTCGGCCGGCTCGTAGTCGACGCGGTGATCCTGCCCGCCGACGGAGAGCACGTACGGATGTTCGTGATGGACGCGCGAGAGCGCGCGGATGCCGTGCTCCGAAAGGAACTCCCCCTCGTCGAGCATGTAGCGCATCACGCTCTTGAGCCGCGCTCGCGGTACGAGCGAGAGGAAGCGCCGCACGCTGCCGTCTTCGGTCGTCTCCGTCTCGATGTGGCCGGCGAGGTCGGGCCGGTTCTCGAGGAACCACTGCATGCGCTTCCGGAAGCCGGGCAGACGGTCGACGATCTCCGACTCGAGCGTCTCGACGGCGAAGAGCGGGATCAGTCCCACCATCGAGCGGACGCGCAGCGGCAGGTGCGTCCCGTCCGAGCGGTGCAGCACGTCGTAGTAGAAGCCGTCCGCCTCGTCCCAGAGCTCGATGCCCGCACCGCCGAGGTCGTTCATCGCGCGCGTGATGTAGACGAAGTGCTCGAAGAACTTGCTCGCGACGTCCTCGTACGACGCGTCCTCGCGCGCGAGCTCGAGCGCGATCGCGAGCATGTTGAGGCAGTACATCCCCATCCAGCTCGTGCCGTCGGACTGCTCGAGATAGCCGCCGGTCGGCAGCGGTGCGCTCCGGTCGAAGACGCCGATGTTGTCGAGCCCGAGGAAGCCGCCCTGGAAGACGTTGCGGCCGGAGACGTCCTTCCGGTTCACCCACCACGTGAAGTTGAGCAGGAGCTTGTGGAAGACCTTCTCGAGGAACGCGCGATCGTAGCGGCCGTAGCGCCTCCCCTCGATCTTGTAGACGCGCCACGCGGCCCACGCGTGCACCGGCGGATTGACGTCGCCGAACGCCCACTCGTACGCGGGGAGCTGGCCGTTCGGGTGCATGTACCACTCGCGCAGCATCAGGATGAGCTGCTGCTTCGCGAACGCGGGATCGATCAGCGCGAGCGGGATCGTGTGGAAGGCGAGGTCCCAGGCTGCGTACCAGGGATACTCCCACTTGTCGGGCATCGAGATGACGTCGGCGTTGTAGAGATGTCCCCACTCGCAGTTGCGTCCGTTGCGGCGCTCGCGCGGCGGCTCCGGCCCCGCCGGATCGCCCCGGAGCCAGCGGCTCACCTCGTAGTGGTAGAACTGCTTCGTCCAGAGAAGCCCGCCGAACGCCTGTCGCTGTACGCTGCGGACTTCCGCGGGCATCTCCGCGGCCGCGAACGGCGCGTAGAACTCGTCGGCTTCGCGCTGGCGTGTGGTGAACGTCTCGTCGAACTCGCGGCCGAACGGTGCCTGCGCGGAGTCGTCCTTCGTCAAGCGCAGTCGCAACGTCACCGTTTCGCCCGGTCCGGGCTCGACGACGTAGGAGGCAGCCGCTTTCGTCCCCGTGCGCGCGGGGTTCACCGCGTGCACGTCGCCGTGCAGGACGTACTGCTCGAAGGCGTCCTTCACGTAGGGGCGCTCGTTGGGAAGGTTCCAGAGCCGCTCCGTGTTCGTGTCGTTCTCGGTGAAGAGGAGCTCCGGCGTGCCCTCGCACCAGAGGTAGCGCTCGCCGTAGTACTCGTGGCGGAGCTCGATGCAGGCCCCGCCGTCGCGATCGACCGCGCGCGCGTGCGGGCGGCGCGGGTCGCCGCCCCACGACCACGTGTTGCGGAACCACGCGGTCGGGAGAACGTGGAGCCGCGCCTTCTCCGGGCCGCGATTGATGACGTGGATGCGGATCAGCACGTCGTCGGGAGCGGCCTTCGCGTACTCGACGAAGAGGTCGAAGTAGCGGTCGTCGTCGAACACGCCCGTCTCGATCAGCTCGAGCTCGGGGCCTCCTCGGCCGCGCTTCCGGTTCTCGTCGACGAGCCCGGAGTACGGATACGCCGCCTGCGGGTGCTTGTAGAGGAAGCGCATCCACGAGTGCGTCGGCGTCGAGTCGAGGTAGTAGTAGTACTCCTTGACGTCCTCGCCGTGGTTGCCCTCGTTCCCGGTGAGACCGAAGAAGCGCTCCTTCAGGATCGGGTCCTGGCCGTTCCAGAACGCCGGCGCGAAGCAGATGTACTGGTGGCGGTCGCAGATGCCCCCGATGCCGTCCTCGCCCCAGCGGTACGCGCGCGAGCGCGCGTGGTCGTGGGGAAAGGAATCCCACGCCGAACCCCACGGGCTGTAGTCCTCGCGGACCGTGCCCCACTGGCGGTCGCTGAGATACGGCCCCCAGCGCTTCCAGTGATGGGTACGCCTCTCGTCCTCGGCGAGGCGCCGGGACTCGGCTCCTTCTGGTCGCTCTTTCGTGGAGGGTCTTTCGGCTCCGCCGCCCGTTTTCTTCATCGGTTCATCCCGTCGAAGGAGAGGACGTTCTTGATGCCTGTCGGGGCGCCGATCAAGAGCTCGCGGTGGGCGTCCAGAGGGAAGCGCCCGGTGATGAGAGCGCGGAGCGCCTCGGGCCACCGTGCGGAGAACGTCTCGAGGTCGCGGATCGCCGCCTCGAAGGCCTCGCGGCCCGCGTTGACGGTGCCGAAGACCATCTGGTTCCGCAGGACGAGGTTCCGCATGAGGAGGTCCGTGTCGATCTCGATCGGGCCGCGCCGCCCCGGAACGCCCGTGAACACGAAGACCGCGTTCGGCCCGATCGCCTGCATCATCTCGAAGGCGACGGCGGAGGCGCCGGTCGCCTCGTAGACGACGTCGATGCCGTCGATCTCGGACGCGAGGTCGGGGATCGAGGTCGACTCCGCCGAGACGTAGTGCGCGCCGATCGCCTCCGCGATCTCCGACTTCGGGTTCGGCGCGGGCTCGCGCGAGTAGATCCACGTCGCGAAGCCGTGCACGCGAAGCGCCATCGCGCCGAGGAGCCCGACCGGCCCCGCGCCGAGCACGACGGCCTGGTGGCACGAGCCGCGCTCGCGTTCCGTCGCGACGGGACACGACCACGGGAGCCGCTGCTGGACCTGCCAGATCTGCTCGAGCGCCTTCTCCGCGATCGTCAGCGGCTCGACGAGAACGGCGACGTCGCGCAGCGAGCGCGGGACCACGTTCATGTAGCGCTCGTCGTCGACGATCTGCTCGGTCATGAAGCCGTGCAAGGACTGGATGCCCCGCTCGCTGAAGTCGCCCGTATAGCAGAAGTCCTGTCGCTCGACGGCGCAGGCGTTGCACGTGTCGTGCGGACAGGGGCGCCGCACCATCGGCACGACGAGGTCGCCGGGCCGGACGCGCTTTACGGCAGAGCCGATCTCGACGACCTCGCCGAGCGCCTCGTGACCGATCACGAGGTGCGGCGAGCCCGCCGGAGCGGTCCCGTACTGGAACGCGCAGATCTCGCGGTCGGTGCCGCACACGCCGACCTCGAGGATCCGGACGCGGACGTCGGTCGGCGATTGGAGACGCGGAGGCTCGTGCTCGACGAGCTCGAGCTGCTTCGTGGCCGGGTTCACGGCGATGGCCTTCATGTCGCGCTGGGATGCCGGCGCACGCGCGCGGTTTCGCGGCTCGCATGCGACACCTCGGCGCGCGAAACGGAACCCGAGCGGCCGCATCCAATCGCTTCGGAGGTCTTCGATGGTCGAACGACTACGGGAGCGCTGGCCGGAGTATGCGATGGAAGCGGCGGAGCTCGGCGCGTTCCTGATCGCCGCGTGTCTCGCGGTCGCGCTGCTCGAGCATCCGTCGTCCCCGGCCCGGGCGCTTCTCCCGGAAGCGTGGGTGCGGCGCGTCCTGACGGGTCTGGCCATGGGCGCGACGGCGACGGCGATCGTCTACTCGCCCTGGGGAAGGCGGTCGGGGGCGCACTTCAATCCCGCGGTCACGCTCGCGTTCCTGCGGCTCGGGAGGGTGGATCGCCGGGATGCCGCGTTCTACGTGATTGCGCACTTCGTCGGGGCGACGCTCGGGATGCTCGCCGTGGCGCTTCTCGTCCGCGATCTCGTCGCGCATCCCTCGGTGGCCTTCGTCGCGACGCGGCCGGAAGCGGGCATCGGCGTCGCGTTCGTCGCGGAAGCGGGCCTCTCGTTCGCGATGATGACGCTGATCCTCGGCGTCTCGAATCATCCGAAGCTCGCGCCGTACGCGGGCTGGTTCGCCGGCGCCGCGGTGGCGACCTTCATCTCGCTCGAAGCGCCGCTCTCGGGAATGAGCATGAACCCGGCGCGCTCCTTCGGGCCGGCGCTCGTCGCGGGGCGATGGGACGGGATCTGGATCTACTTCGCGGCGCCGCTCCTCGGGATGCTGCTCGCGGCCGAATCATGGCTGTGGCGCCGTGGCCCGGCGGGTGCGCATTGCGCGAAGCTCGTCCACGCGACCGAGCATCGCTGCATCTTCTGCGGATTCAAAGCTCGTTCCGCGCGCCCGCGTGCTCGCGCCGCCGTCGGCGCATTGCGGATCCTCGTGGCCGCCGCGGTGCTCGGCCTCGCGACACCGCGAGCGCTCGCCGACGAGACGCCGATCGAGCGCGTCGGCGCGATCGCGATGACCGTCTCGGATGCCGACCGCGCGGCCGCCTTCTACGAGAGCGTCCTCTCGTTCGAGAAGGTCGACGACGTCGAGGTCGCGGGCGGCGTCTGGGACCGGCTCGAAGGGCTCTCCGCGGTGCATCTCCGCGTCGTGCGCCTCCGGCTCGGCGAGGAGACGCTGGAGCTCTTCGAGTACGCGCCGCAGGGAGAGCCGATCCCGAGCGACTCACGGAGCAACGACCGCTGGTTCCAGCACGTCGCGATCATCGTGAGCGACATGGATCTCGCGTACGCGCACCTGCGGAGGCACGACGTGCGTCCCGCCTCGTCTGCGCCACAGACGCTGCCTCGCTCGAATCCGAACGCGGGCGGCATCCGCGCGTTCTACTTCTTCGATCCCGACGGACACCCGCTCGAGATCCTCGAGTTTCCACCGGACAAGGGCGATCCGCGATGGCAGCGCGACGACGAGCTCTTCCTCGGCATCGACCACACGGCGATCGTCGTCGGCGACACGGACGCGAGCCTCCGCTTCTACCGCGACACGCTCGGATTCAGGGTCGCGGGCGAGAGCGAGAACTTCGGCCCCGAGCAGGAGCGGCTGAACGCGGTGCCCGGAGCGCGGCTTCGCATCACCGGCCTGCGCGCTCCGGCCGGTCCCGGCATCGAGCTCCTCGAATACCTGGCACCCGAAGGCGGGCGGGCGATCCCCGCGGGCGTCCGCACGAACGACCTCGCTCATTGGCGGACGACGCTCGAAGCGGGAGCGCCCGACGAGGTCCTCGAGCGACTACGTCGGAAACGCTCTTCGCTCGTCTCGCCCGGCGTCGTCGACCTTCCCGGCGGGGATCTCGGGTTCCACCGTGGCTTCCTCGCTCGTGACCCCGATGGCCACGCGGTCGCGGTCGTCCGCGAAGCGGAGTGAGAAGACGGTCCCCCTGCTCGCCAGCTGGACGGCGCCCGGCGGTAGCGCGAGAATTCCGCCGTGACCGCTTCCGTCGAGCCCTCTCCCGAGGGCGTCGTCCTGAAGGCCCTCCTCGCGGGAATCGAGGCGGAAGCGGGCGCCGGCTTCTTCCGCTCGCTCGTCCGTGGTCTCGCCGAGGCGCTCGACGTCGACTACGCCTTCGTCACCGAGTTCGACGCCGCGCTCGAGCGCTTCCACTCGCTCGCGGTCTTCGGGCGCGGCGCGATGATGCCCGACTTCGACGTTCCGCTCGCGGGCACGCCGTGCGCGACGGTCCTCGCGGGCGAGATCACGCACCATCCGAAGGGCATCCAGGCGCTCTTCCCGGAGGATCGCGCCCTCGTCGACTGGGGCGTCGAGAGCTACGTCGGCGTGCCGATCGTGGATCGCGCGGGGAGCGTGCTCGGCCATTTCGCGATCCTCGACGGGAAGCCGATCGCCGACGGATCGCGCCTCGTCTGGGCGATGCGCACGCTCGCCGCACGCGTCGCCGCGGAGCTCGAGCGCCAGCGCGCCGAGGCGGCGCTGCGCGAGAGCGAGGAGCGGCTTTCGCAGCTCGTCGAGTCGGCGACGGACGTCATCGTCGGCTTCGACGAGAGCGGTGCGATCCAGGTGTTCAACCGCGCCGCGGAGCGCGTGCTGCGGTGCTCCCGCGCGGAAGCGCTCGCGATGCCGATCGAGCGCTTCGTTCGCCTCGCGGGAGAGAGCCCTCTTCTCGCGGAGCTGCCGCGGCTCGTCGGACGCGAGGACGGATCGTTCCTCGGGGAGGAGGACGGCCTCGTCGTGCTGCGCGCCGACGGGACGGCCCTCGCGTTCGAGGCGAGCCTCTCGGGCAGCGAGGTCGGAGGCGGTCCGCTCTACACGCTCATCCTCCGCGACCTCGAGGAGCGCCGGAGAGCGCAGCAGGAGCGCGCGCAGCTCCTGCTGCAGTCGGAGTATCTGCAGGACGAGATCCGCTCGTACCACAACTTCGACGAGATCATCGGAAGGAGCGCGGTCCTCGCAAAGGTGCTCGAAGCGGTCGAGCTCGTGGCGCCAACGGACGCGACGGTCCTCGTCCGCGGCGAGACGGGAACCGGCAAGGAGATGATCGCGCGCGCCATCCACGCGCGCAGCGCGCGATCGGAGCGTCCGTTGATCAAGGTGAACTGCGCCGCGTTGCCGGCGGGCGTGCTCGAGAGCGAGCTCTTCGGGCACGAGAAGGGCTCGTTCACGGGCGCGGTCGAGGCGCGCGTCGGGCGCTTCGAGATCGCCGACGGTGGAACGATCTTCCTCGACGAGATCGGCGAGCTGCCGCTCGAGGCGCAGACGAAGCTCCTTCGCATCCTGCAGGAGCGGGAGTTCGAGCGCGTCGGCGGCAGCCGAACGCGCAAGGTCGACGTGCGCGTGATCGCGGCGACGAACCGCGATCTCCGCCGCGAGTCCGAGGGGGGAGCGTTCCGGGAGGATCTCTTCTATCGCCTGAACGTGTTTCCGATCACGATGCCGTCGCTGCGCGAGCGGCCGGAGGACATCCCGCTCCTCGTGCACTGGTTCGTGCAGCGGCACGCGAAGAAGATCGGGCGGACGGTCGAGCGGGTCTCCGCGCAGACGATGCGGCGGCTCACCGCCTACTCGTGGCCGGGAAACATGCGCGAGCTCGAGAACGTGATCGAGCGCGCGCTGATCCTCGCTTGTGGTCCGGAGCTCGAGGTCGAGGCTTCGATCCTTTCGGAGGAGGCACGCCCTCCTGCAGCATCGGCATCGGCATCGGGTCCGACCCTTCGGGTGCCTTCTCGCGTGAAGGTCGAGAGCTCGGGCGCTCCTTCGTCCTCCGGCAGCCTCGAGGACGTCGAGCGAGAGCACATCCTCGAGGTGCTCCGGCAGACGGGCCGGCGGATCGACGGCGCGAACGGCGCGGCGCGCGTCCTCGAGCTGAACCCGAGCACGCTGCGGAGCCGGATCAAGAAGCTGGGAATCCGCCGCAGCTCCGACGTCGCCTGAGCCGGGCCGGCCGACGGCCCCCAGGGAGCGAACTCCACCGGGCTCCGTAACCCTCGCGGATCCCTCGTGTTCTCTCTCCGGCGCTCGATTTCAGTGAGCCGCCGGCCCGGCTATAGTCCTCGAAGACCCCCTGGAGACTCCTCGGATGAACGCATCCTACCTGGTCGACCGGCTCGAGGCCGGCGCGCTGCGCGTCCTTTCGATCGGGGAGATGGCTGCGCGCGACGCCTTCGAGTCCGTGTTCATCGAGATGCCGGGCTGGGTCGTCGACAGCGGGAGCCGGTTCTTCTGGGTCTACCTCCTGGCGTTCGTCGTCCTCGGCGCGGTCGCGTACCGGATCCACCGCGGAGCGATTCCGGGTACGGTGCCGATCGATGCGCAGCCGAGCGGCGTGCGCGGCGTTCTCCGCTACCTCTTCCCGCGCGACGTCTACACGCATCGGTCCGCGAAGCTCGACTACAAGCTCGTGCTCGCGAACCGCGCGTTCGGACCTTCCGTTCTGCTGTCGCGCCTCGTACTCGGTCCGCTTTCGGTCACGTACGTCGCGACGCTCATCCAGGAGGCGCTCGGCTCGCTCGCCGGCAAGAGCCACACGCCGTCCGAATGGGGGCCCGTCTCGCTCGTCGCGTTCGTGATCGGCATCGCGCTCGTGCGCGACTTCTCGACGTGGGCGGTGCACGCTCTGCACCACCGCTCGGTCCTCCTCTGGGAGTTCCACAAGGTCCACCACACTGCCGAGGTGCTGACACCGCTGACACTCTACCGGAAGCATCCGGTCTACAACTTCTTCAGCAAGGTCCTCGACATCGCGATCGTCGGACCGTTCGAGGGCGTGATCGCGTTCCTGTTCCTCGGCGAGCCGCAGCCGATGACGCTCTTCGGCGCGAACGTCGTCTTCTCCGCGTTCCACCTCGCCGGCTCGAACCTCCGCCACTCGCACATCTGGCTCGCCTTCGGCCCGCGCGTGAGCCGCATCTTCATGAGCCCGGCGGGACACCAGATCCACCACAGCAAGGCGCCCCAGCACTGGGACAAGAACTTCGGCGAGGTGTTCGCGCTGTGGGACTGGACGTTCGGCACGCTCTACGTCGCCGGGCGCGAGCCGGAAGCCATCGAGTTCGGCGTCGCCGGAGCGGAGGAAGAGCACACGACGCTCCTGCGGGCGTACTTCGTCCCGTTCGCGAACTGCGCGCGCATCGTGCGTGACTCCGTCCGCCGCCTGCAAACGCGCTACGCGTGAACCGCTCGACGTCGGTCTACCTCGACGCCGTGCGGCTCTTCGCCGCGCTCGTCGTCGTGCTGACGCACCTCGGCTACCCGCGCTTCAGCGGCGGGCTGCTGCTCGCGTTCCGTACCTACGGCAACGACGCGGTCATGGTGTTCTTCGTGCTGTCCGGGTACGTGATCGCGTACACGGCGGCGACGCGCGATCGCGACGTCGGCACCTACGGCGTCAACCGGCTCGCGCGCCTCTACTCCGTCGCCGTGCCGGCGGTCTTCCTGACGTGGCTCCTCGACGCTGCCGGAAGCCGCCTCGATCCCGCGCTCTACGATGGCTTCTGGTACCGGAGCAGCGAGCCGTTCCGGCGTGTCCTCGAGGCGCTGACCTTCACGAACCAGCTCTGGTTCCACTCGACGCGTCTCTTCTCGAACGGACCGTATTGGTCGCTCGGCTACGAGTTCTGGTACTACGCGATCTTCGCCGCGGGCTGGTACTTCTCGGGCTGGAAGCGCACGGCGCTCGTCGCGGCGTGCGCGGCGATCATGGGACCGAAGATCCTGCTGCTCCTGCCGATCTGGCTCCTCGGCGCGTGGGTCTACCGCTTCAACGAGCGTTCGCGAATCACGCCCGCAGCGGGAGCGGCGCTCTTCGTCGGCTCGATCGCGTTCTACGCCGCGTTCCGCGCGACGGGCATGCGCGACGTCCTCCTCGGGCTCACGAACGCGTGGCTCGGCGAGGCGTTCGTGCGCGGCAAGCTGACGTGGTCGGACGAGTTCCTGTCGAGCTACGTGATCGGCACGCTGGTCGCGGCGAACTTCATCGGTTTTCACGCGATCTCGGAGCGTGTCGCGCCGTGGATGGCGCGCGGCGAGAGCGTGATCCGCTCTTCCGCCGGCTACACGTTCTCCATCTACCTCTTCCACTATCCGCTGATGCAGTTCCTCGGCGCGGCATTCCAGCCCGACCCGCGCTCGCCGCTCGCGATCGCGGCGCTCTTCTTCGGAACCGTGCTCACGTGCTGCGCGCTCGGGACGTTCACGGAGAAGCGGAAGGACCTCGCACGAAGCCTTCTGCGCGGCCAGCTCCGGATCAGGAAGCCGGCTGCGGAGTGAGCGGAGTGGGGCGAGGGCGCGTGCCCCTCGTTTGGCTAGCCTGCATTTCTCACCAGATCCCTACTGCGGCGGCCGATAGCACCGAATCTTCGCGAGCTTCTCCCTCCGGGCTCCTCGACGTACTGTTCAAGTACGCCTGCGTCGCCCTCCGGTCCGAGGCTCGCGAATCTTCGGCACTCTCGACCGCCTCGCGACGTGATCTGGTGAGAAATGCAGGCTAGCTAGCTTGGTCTGCGCGACGGACGCTCTGCGCGCAGCGGGTCGTGGAGACGCAACCCTGCAAAGCGGGCGAAGTCGGCGTCGCTCGAGCAGAGCAGCGCTCCGTGCTCGATCGCCAGCGCCGCGAGATGCGCGTCGGAGACGAGAGGTCCCTTTGCTTTCGCACTCGCGAGCAGCGATGCGAGCACCTCCCAGTGCCGTTCCGTCGGTTCCACGATCCGCACGGGCGGAAGGTCGAGCCATTCGGCGACGATCTCGATCCCTTCGGTGAGGGTCAGGGGATGGGGGAAGGCGCGCGGATTCGTCCCGATGCGGAGAAAGGCGAGAATCGTCGCCCAGGGCAAGCCTACGGTCTCGCCGTCCGAGAACGCCGCCTCGAGCCAGAGGCGAGCTTTCTCGTGAGGTTCCGCCGACGGGTTGTAGGCGTAGAGGAGGAGATTCGCGTCGAGCAGGATCACCGCCGCAGCGGCCCTTCGATCTGCTCGAGAAGGTCGCCGACGTTGTCGTAGTCCACCCCCGGCCGAATGCCGAGCGCTCGCGCCCTCACCTTGAAGGCTCGCTTCGGCTGCTTCGGCCGACCCGCCTCGAGGCCACGGCGTAGGCAGTCGTTGACCATCTCCTTGAAGGAACGGCCCGAGCGCTTGCTCTCGCTGCGCAGCCGCGCTGCGACGTCGTCGTCGAGAGTCAGGGTGGTTCGCACATCAAGAAGCTAGCAAGGAAGCATCATGATGTCTAGCTAGCGCAGGCCGGGAGTCGCCCGGCTTTGCCGGGTAGGCAGCCCGAGTTTGACGGATCCGGGCGTTTGACTTGCACGGCGCGCGGAACTTGCCCGATCACGCGGTCGCCGTCGAGTGCGATGGCCTCGCGCTTGACCCCTCCGAGCGTCACATCCGGACCCGAAGCGCTCGGCGCGGCGTGCGCTAACCGCGGCGGCGCGAGCGGACGGCTTCGGCGAGGTCGCGGAGGACGGGCATCGTCTCCGCGGTGCCGATGCAGGCGTCGGTGACGCTGACGCCGTAGCGGAGCTTCGCCGGGTCGCCGAGGTCCTGGCGGCCGGCTTCGAGGAAGCTCTCGATCATGACGCCGAAGATCGCCGACTCGCCCGCGGCGACCTGCTCCGCGATCTCGTGTGCGACGATCGGCTGACGGCGGTGATCCTTGGAGCTGTTGCCGTGGCTCGCGTCGATCATGATGCGCTCGGGAAGCTTCGCCGCGCGAAGCGCCTCCGCCGCCTTGCGGACGCTCGCCGGATCGTAGTTCGTGCCGGAAGCGCCGCCGCGCAGGATCACGTGGCAGTCGGGATTGCCGCGCGTCGAGACGATCGCGCAGAGCCCCTGCTCGGTCACGCCGAGGAAGCTGTGCGGGTGCGCGCTCGAGCGGATCGCGTCGAGCGCGATCTGCACGCCGCCCTCGGTGCCGTTCTTGAAGCCGATCGGCATCGAGAGACCGGAGGCGAGCTCGCGGTGCACCTGGCTCTCCGTCGTGCGCGCGCCGATCGCGCCCCACGAGACGAGATCGGCGTAGAACTGCGGCGAGATCGGATCGAGGAACTCGCAGCCCGCGGGCAGATCCAGCTCCGCGAGATCGACGAGGAGGCGGCGCGCGCGGCGAAGCCCCTCGTTGATCACGAAGCTGCCGTCGAGGTGCGGGTCGTTGATCAGGCCCTTCCAGCCGACCGTCGTACGCGGCTTCTCGAAGTAGACGCGCATCACGACGCAGAGGTCGTCGCGGAGCTCCTCCGCGACCTGCTTCAGCTGATGGGCATACTCCATCGCGGCGGCGGGATCGTGGATCGAGCACGGCCCGACGACCGCGACGAGCCGGTCGTCCTCGCCCGAAAGGATGCTCGAGACCTCCTCGCGCGCGCGGGCGACGGTCGTCGAGCCGCGTTCTCCGAGGGGCAGCTCTTCGACGAGGATCGCCGGCGGAATCAGCGGGCGAAAGCTCTCGATCCGGACGTCACGCGTGCGATGGAACATCGGAGGTCACCGTAGCTCCGGTGACCTCTAGCATCTCGGTGCGAGTTCCACCCCGACGACGATTCCGAGCGACATCCAGCGCCCGAACCAGGCGGTGACCGTCTCTTCGGAGACGCGGTCCTCCAGGGCGGCCGTGACGTCGCCGAGGCGTGCTCGCGCGAGAAGGGCGCGCAGGCATTCCGCCTCGAGCGGCCCGAGGAGACGGCACGCGACGTCGAACCCGTCGCGGTAGACCAGGACGCTCTCGGGCCGGTCGCGGACTTCGAGATCGATCTCCTCGATCGGCGTGTCGCGCGCCTGCCAGAGCGCGTGGATGGGCCACGCCGACGCGACCACGGCCACCGAGGCGGCGAAGCGGAGCACGACGTCGCCGGTCTCTTCCGGCGCGAGCGTCGCGAGACTCTCCGGCGCGAGTGGCGCCTCCGCTCGGGCGTGGAACGCGCGCGTCATCCGCCACTCGAGCTCCGCGAGGTCGGGAAGGAACGGGAGATCCGTCGTCAACGGGTCGTCGTGCAGGAACGCCGGCAGCTCGAAGCCGACGTCGTTCAGATTGAGGGAGTGCCTTCCGGGGCCGAGTGCGAGCTTTCGTCCGTAGCGCGTGGCGAGCGCGTGCAGGGCTCCGTGTCCGATCAGATGCGCGGTCGCCGGGAAGGACTCCGCGAGCGCTTCGGCGATGCGCGTCGGGTACCCGTCGCGGTAGACGGCGAGACGGTCGGCCGCTTCTCCGCCGGGAGGCGGCGCGAGCAGCCAGTCACACGCTCGCGACGGCAGCGGTCGCGGAGCGGTGATCTGCACCGCGAGCCACTCCTGTGTCGCACGCAAGCCGAGGGGTTCGGGAATCGTGGCTTTCATCGATGATCGACTCCGCGACGAGCCGGGCCTTCTCGGCCTCGGCGTGAAGACGCTCGAACGGGGGAATGTCCGCGTCCCACTCGACGAGCGTCGGGACCGCGCCGAAGCGGCGCACTGCTCGGGCGTACAACCGCCAGACCTCGTCCGAGACGGGCGCGCTGTGCGTGTCGAAGAGGTAGGTACCCATGTCGGTGAAGCCGGCGAGATGGATCTGGCCGAGCCGCTCGGGCGGCAGCGCCTCGAGGTACGCGACCGGGTCGAAGCCCAGGTTCGTCGCGCTGACGTGCACGTTGTTCACGTCGAGGAGGATCCCGCAGTCGGCGCGCTCCGCGAGCGCCGCGAGGAACTCGCCCTCCGGAATCGTCGAGTGCCGGTAGGCGACGTACGTCGACGGGTTCTCGAGGAGGATCCGCCGGCCGAGCAGGTCCTGCACCTGGCGCGTGCGCGCGGCGACGTGCGCGAGTGCTTCCTCCGTGAGCGGGAGCGGCAGGAGATCGAAGAGGCTCCGCCCGCCGATTCCCGTCCAGCACAGGTGATCCGTCACCAGGACGGGCTCGATGCGGTCGATCAGCGCGCGCAGAGAGCGCAGATACGCGCCGTCGAGGGGATCGGTCGACCCGATCGACAACGCGACGCCGTGCAACGCGACGGGCCATTCGAGCCGGACGCGCTCGAGGATCGTGAGCGGACGTCCCTCGGTGCCCATGTAGTTCTCCGAGATCGCCTCGAACCAATCGACCGCGGGGTGCTCGCGAAGAATCGTCTCGTAGTGCTCCGCGCGCAGGCCGACACCGTAACCGGGGGGGCGATTCGGCGTCGTGTCCATGCGCGCGGAGCCCTCGTCGAGGCAACGGCTACTTCTTCTCGGTGAGACGGCCGCCTTCCATCTCGAGGCAGGCTTCCTTGCTGTCGACCTCGACGAAGCCCTGGCCCTTGCAGGCGTTCTTGCCGCCGCAGCCGTGTCCGCCGCCGGCACAGCCGCCCTGACCCTTGCAGGCGTTGGCGCCGTAGCACTTCACCTTGCCGGTCTCCTCGGCCGCCTGCGCGGTCCCTGCGACGGCGCTCGCCGCGAGCATGCTCGCCACGGCCGAAGCCAGCATCAGCGTTCCCTTGGTGCGATTCTTCATGGTCTCGTTCTCCCTTGTTCGTGCGCTCGTGAGCGCTTCGTCGGCTTGGATGCTGCCTCCCGATTACGGTTTCGCGACCGAAACGGATTCGCCGGCGCGTCATCCAAGCGAGCGATGGTCACGCGTCAGGTCCTCGAGATCACGGCTCTCGTCGGGCTCGCGGCGGCGATCCACTTCGGGCTTCGTCGTCTCGGGCATCGGCTCCCGATCGTGATCGCACGGCGCCGCGGCATCCGCCGAGCGCCGACGTGGGTGCGCTCTCTTCCGCTGGTGCTGCAGATCGCGAAGGCCGCTCTTTGGATCGCGGCCGCCTGGGGCGTGACGCAGCAGCTCGCAGGGATTCGCGCGGTACGCGACGACGCCGTCGCGACGGCGTCGAGCTTCCTCGCAGAGCCGCTGCTGCTCCTCGCGGACCATTGCTACTCGTCGCTCGAGCTCCTGGAGCTACCGGCCTACCTTCTCGGCGCATGGCTCGGGGTGCGCGTGGGCACCGCTCTCTTCAAGCGTCACGTCCTCGCCGCGGCGGGCGTCGAGCGAGGGATCCAGGAAGCCGTCACGATGCTGCTGCGGTACACGCTCATCGCGGCGAGTACGTTCATCATTCTGCGCTCGTTCGGTGTCGACGTCAGCTCGCTCGCGGTCGCGGCGGGCGTGCTCGGCGTCGGCATCGGGTTCGGGCTTCAGAACATCGCGAACAACTTCGTCAGCGGGCTCCTCGTCAACCTCGAGCGACCCGTGCAGATCGGCGACTTCATCCGTGTCGGCGAGTGGACGGGAACCGTCGAGCGGATCGGGCCGCGCTGCATCGAGATCCGGACGCTCGATCGCGTCAGCATCCTCGTGCCGAACGCGAAGTTCCTCGAGACGGAGGTCGTCAACTGGAGCCACGGCGATCCGACGACGCGCGTGCACGTTCCCGTCGGCGTTGCGTACGGGTCGGACGTCCGCCTCGTCCGGAGGGCCCTCCTCGAGGCGGCGAAGGGGCACCCGGACGTGCTCTCCGAGCCGCGGCCCGAGGTGGACCTGAACGCGTTCGGCCCGAGCTCGCTCGACTTCGAGCTACAGGTCTGGATCCGGACGCCGCGCAAGCAGGACAACGTACGCAGCGATCTGTTCTTCCGCGTCGAGGCGAGCCTCCGGCGACACGGCATCGAGATTCCATTTCCCCAGCGGGAGCTGCACCTGCGGTCTCCGAAGCTCGAGCGGATCGTCGACGCGCTCGCGAGCCGCTGGGCGCCGGAGGCGCTCGGAAACGGAGAGAGCGCCGACGCTCCCGCGGCGTCGACCTCGTTCGCTGCGGAGGACGAGGACGATGTCCCGGGCGAGACCTGGAGCGACGTGCGTCTCGAAGCGCTCGCGGAGCGGATCCGGAGCGACGACGGCGTCGAGATCTGCGACCGCCGACATCTGCTCACCGTCTACCGCGACTGCTTCGTCGGTCGTGAAGCGGTCGATTGGCTGGCGACGAACCTGCGGCTCTCGCGCGACGAGGCGGTCGAGCTCGGCCAGCGGCTCGTGGACAAGGGTTTCGTCCACCACGTCCTCGGCGAGCACGGCTTCGAGGACGGTCGGCTGTTCTATCAGTTCACGGGAGGGGCGCCGCCCCTCTCCTCCACACGGCAAAGCCGCACGGAGCCTCCTCACCCCGCTCGCTCTCGCTCGGCCGCGCGCTTCGCGCGCGGAGGGCTTTGAGGATCGCCGAGCTCGCGGACGTCGACCGTGTTCCGCTCGGCGGCGAGCGTTCCGGAGGGACGCTCCTCGCTCGTGCGCCGGCAGCGAACGGCGACGCCCTCGACGCGATTGTCGCTGGCACCCGTGAAGCGGAAGCAGACCTTCGGCGCGAGCACCTGACCTCCGACGACGCGGTTGTCGCGCGGAGCGCGTGGTGCGCCGGACGCGCCCTTCTCGGCGCGCGGGACTTCCGCGGCGAAGACGAAGCCCGAGTCGAAGAGCTCGTTGTCGGTGAAGACGTTGCCGATCGAAGCGCCGCGCACCTTGATCATCGCGCCGCGGATGACGTTGTCCTCGTACACGCCGCGGCTCGAGCTCTTGACGTCGATCGCGGCCTCTTTCGTGTCGGAGAACGTGTTCGCCGTGACGCGGCAGGCTTCGCACGACTCGACCGACAGGCCCTCGCCGTCTGCGCGCTGGATCACGTTCTCGTGGACGGTGACGCGAGCGCTGCCGCCGAGGTGGATCGCGTCCTTCGCGCTGTCGCGGATCTCGTTCCCCTGGAGGACGTGTCCCTCGCTCGTACCCTCGGAGGTCTTGCCCGCGACGTCGATGCCGCGCTCGTTTCCCTCGATGCGGTTGCCGATGATGCGGTTCTCGCTCCCGCCGCGGATCCGGACTCCGCGCGCGAAGCCGGAGACGCGGCAGTTCCGCACCTCCGCCTTCGTCACGCCGTTGAGACGGAGACCTTCGGAAGACGTTCCCGGACCTCGACCGCGGATCTCGTGCCCTGCGCAGTCGAGCACCGCGAAGGGCGCGATGCGCAAACCGCGCTCGCCGCAGTCGAGGAGATCGCGATCGAGCGTCACCTCGCCGCGCACGATCCAGCCGCAGGTCTCCTTCGAGAACCAGCGGTGCGCGGCCTTCCAGCCACCGAAGTACGCAGCGACGGCTACCGCGAGGACGAGCAGCGCCAGTATGGCGGCGACGAGGCGCGTTCTCCCCTGCACGCAGATGCTCACTTGCCGCACGCCTCTCGCACATCCCATATGCGCAGGAATCTGGCCGTGCGCGCAATTTTACCGCAGCACCAAGAGGCTCTATTGTTGCGCGCACAACGGTAGCCTCGGAGAAGATCCTGCGCGGCCTGGCCGCCGACAAACCGCCGGCGGGGATTCGCTCCGCCTTGCCGCGGTCAGTCTGAGCCGGGCCGGCGTGCCTTCCGGATCGCCTCGACGAGGGCCTCGGGAACGTCCTCCGGCACCGGCGCCGTGGGGTCGCGAAAGGCCCCTCGCGCGAGCGAAACGGTCGCCTCGTATCTCGCGAGGTAGCTCCGGCACTCCGCGCAGTGGTCGAGGTGCGCCGCGAACGACGCCCGCTCTCCCTCCGCCAGCTCTCCCTCGAGGTAGTCGGCGATGAAGTCGACGAACTCGCGACACGTCATTTCGATTCCGCTCCGCCGACGACGAGCGCCCGGCCTCGAGCCGGGACGAAGGCACGCCGCCAACACCCTTTCGATGCCGCTCTCGTGGGCAGGTTTCGCGGTCGAACGCGTCCGTGCGCCGGGAAACCCGGGTCCCCTGGCGGCATCAGACCGCGCAGCGACGACATGGCCCAGGCGGCCCGTCGCGAAGGGAGACACGCATGACGAGCAGCAACGGACGGTTCGACGTGATCATCATCGGGACGGGCGCGGGAGGCGGCACCCTGGCGCACAGACTCGCGCCGTCGGGCAAGAAGGTCCTCCTCCTCGAGCGCGGCGACTACCTGCCGCGGGAGCCCGAGAACTGGAGTGCGCGCGCCGTCCACGTCGAGGAACGATATCACGCAAAGGAAGAGTGGTACGACGGCGACGGGCGCGGCTTCCGGCCGGGAACCGGATACTTCGTCGGGGGCAACACCAAGGTCTACGGCGCGGCGCTCGTCCGCATGCGCCGCGAAGACTTCGGCGAGCTGCGCCACCACGGCGGGATCTCTCCGGCATGGCCGATCTCGTACGAGGAGCTCGAGCCGTACTACACCGAGGCGGAGCATCTCTATCAGGTGCGCGGCGTGCGCGGCGAGGACCCGACCGAGCCGCCCGCGAGCGCTCCCTATCTGCATCCGCCAGTTCGGCACGAGCCGCGCATCCAGGAGCTCTCGGACGACCTGCGGGCGCTCGGCTACTCGCCGTTCCATCTGCCCGTCGGCGTCCTGCTCGACGAGACGAACGCGCGGCGCAGCGCGTGCATCCGCTGCGCGACCTGCGACAGCTACCCCTGCTTGCTCAATGCGAAGGCGGACGCGCAAGTGATCTGCGTCGATCCGGCGCTCGCGCATCCGAACGTGACGCTCCTCACGAACGCACGCGTCACGCGTCTCGAGACGAACGGCGCGGGGAACGAAGTGACGCGCGTCCACGTCGATCGCGGCGGCCAGGAGGAGACCTACTCCGCCGACGTCGTCGTCGTCGCCTGCGGGGCGATCAACTCCGCAGCGCTCCTCCTTCGCTCCGCGACGGAGCGTCATCCCTCCGGTCTCGCGAACGGCTCCGGCGTCGTCGGTCGCCACTACATGTGCCACACGAACTCGATGTTCCTCGCGATCTCTCGCGACGAGAACCCGACTCGCTTCACGAAGACCCTCGGCCTGAACGACTTCTACCTCGGCTCGAAGGAGTGGGAGTATCCGAGGGGCTCCGTCCAGACGCTGTTCGAGATGGACGCGGAGACGCTCGCAGCGGGCGCGCCGCGCATCGTCCCCGGGATGACGCTCGAGTACATGGCGCGCCACTCGCTCGATCTCTGGGTGATGTCGGAGGACCTGCCCGATCCGAACAACCGCGTCTCGCTCGACGACGA